>Ga0055584_100000732_pt1 | contig 31288 bp, 27 predicted proteins | sample OSDHelmetaG_FD_58716 | JGI IMG/M metagenome (GOLD analysis project Ga0055584, IMG submission 58716) | Pelagic marine sediment microbial communities from the LTER site Helgoland, North Sea, for post-phytoplankton bloom and carbon turnover... | ecosystem: Environmental > Aquatic > Marine >... | reverse complement strand
AAGGCGCCAGGAGCGCCGAAGCGCCGAAGGCGCCAGGAGCGCCATGAGTGCCGGAGCGCCATGGCCGGACAAACGCAACCCGCGGAGCGCGGCCCCCCGGCCGCGCATCGCGCGCAGCGTTTGTCCGCGAACGGCCGCCGTCGCTCCGCGATGGCGGCGTCCGCCCTGGACAAACGAATCGGCCCCGCTCGCCGGGGGCGAGAGGGGCCGTTTCGTTTGTCCCGTGGTGGGCGATACTGGATTTGAACCAGTGACTTCTACCGTGTGAAGGTAGCACTCTACCGCTGAGTTAATCGCCCACAGGTCGTGCGGGACGGAGGGAATACCCCCTCCATTCTCCCTCGTCAAGACCCCAGGGCCGCTTCCGGGGGACCACCCACATGACCCGCGCCGAGTTGATCGCTGCCGTCGCCGACCGCGCCGGCCTCACCCGTGCCGACGCCGAACGCGCCGTCCATTCCCTGCTCGACGTCGTGCGAGATGCCCTCGTCACCGGCGACCGCGTCACCCTGCCCGGCTTCGGCACATTCGACGCCGCCGAGCGCAAAGCGCGCACCGGCCGCAACCCCCGCACCGGCGAGGCCATCGAGATCGCCGCCACCCGGGCCGCGCGGTTCAAGCCCAGCCGGGGACTCAAGGACGCCCTGAACGACTGACCCGCCCCAAGGGCAGAAGCCGCCCGACCCCGAGGGGCCCGACGGCTTCCACAAGACTCGACGAAGCTCAGCTCAGAGCAGGTCGGACGCCGCGAAGAAGAACGCGATCTCGTTGGCCGCGTTCTCGGCGCTGTCGCTGCCGTGGGCGGCGTTGCGCTCGATGGACGTCGCGTAGAGCTTCCGGATCGTGCCATCGGCCGCATCCTTGGGGTTCGTCGCGCCCATCACCTCACGGTGGTGGAGCACGGCGTTCTCGCCCTCGAGCACCTGCACGAAGATCGGGCCTTCGGTCATGAACGTCACCAGCGAGCCGTAGAACGGACGCTCGGCGTGGACGGCGTAGAACGCCTCGGCCTGGGCCTGGGTCAGCTGGGTCCTGCGGCAGGCGACGACGCGCAGGCCGTTGTCCTCGAAGTGCTGGAGGATGTTGCCGGCGTTGCCCGCGGCAACGGCGTCGGGCTTGATCATCGAAAGGGTGCGCTCAAGGGCCATGGTGTCTCTCCGTAGGGGGTGCGCGGCAGCCCGCGCGGACCGCGTGCCTTGAGTGGCGATGCGGTACTTGTTGGGGGATCCAACACGGCGCGCCCGGAGTAGCCGGACGCGCCGATTGGGGTTTCGTACTCGTTTCGGTGGCGCCGAAGCGCTCAGGCGCGGGCGATCTCCAGCAGCCCGCGCTCGGCGAGCAGCTTCTCCATCGTGATGCCCATGTCCGACGGCGACTCGACGACCGCGATGCCCGCGTCCGTCATGGCCTCCATCTTGCCCGCCGCGGTGCCCTGACCGCCGGACACGATGGCGCCGGCGTGGCCCATGCGACGCCCCGGAGGCGCCGTCTGACCCGCGATGAACCCGACGACCGGCTTGCCCTTGAGGTTCGCCTTGATCCAGGCCGCGCCCTCTTCTTCGGCGGACCCACCGATCTCGCCGATCATGATGAAGGCGATGGTGTCGTCGTCCTCGGCGAACAGCTTGATCACATCGAGGAACTTGGTCCCGATGATCGGGTCGCCGCCGATGCCGACGCAGGTCGACTGGCCGATGCCCAGCGCCGTCAGCTGCCCGACGGCCTCGTAGGTCAGGGTCCCCGACCGCGAGAGCACGCCGACCTTGCCGGCCTTGTGGATGTGGCCCGGCATGATGCCGATCTTGCACTCGCCGGGCGTGATCACGCCGGGGCAGTTGGGCCCCACGAGCCGGCTGTCGCTGGACTCCAGCGCGCGCTGGACCGTCAGCATGTCGGTCACCGGGATGCCCTCGGTGATCGCGATGATCACGGGAATCTCGGCGTCGATGGCCTCGAGGATGGCGTCGGCCGCAAAGGGCGGCGGCACGTAGATGGACGTCGCGTTGGCGCCCGTGGCCGCCACCGCTTCGCGCACCGTGTTGAAGATCGGCACGCCGTGGGAGCTGGTCTGCCCCCCCTTGCCGGGGACGACGCCGCCGACCACCGTCGTGCCGTACTCCATCGCCTGGCCGGTGTGGAAGCTGCCGTGCTTGCCGGTGATGCCCTGAACGAGCAGCCGGGTGTCCTTGTTGACGAGAATCGACATCAGGTCGCCCCTCCGACGGCCGCGACAGCCATCTTGGCCCCGTCCGCCATCGAACCGGCGGCGAGGATGTTGAGCCCGGACTCGGCGAGCATCTTCTTGCCGAGTTCCACGTTGGTGCCTTCGAGGCGCACGACGAGCGGCATATCGAGGCCGGTCGTCTTCACGGCGGTGATCACGCCTTCGGCGATCACGTCGCACTTCATGATCCCGCCAAAGATGTTGACGAAGATCGCCTTCACCGCCGGGTCGGACGTGATGATCCCGAACGCGGCGGCCACCTTCTCGGCGGTGGCTCCACCCCCGACGTCCAGGAAGTTCGCCGGCTCGGCGCCGAACAACTTGATCGTGTCCATCGTCGCCATCGCCAGGCCCGCGCCGTTGACGAGGCAGCCGATGCTGCCGTCGAGCTTGATGAAGCTCAGGCCGTGCTCACCGGCTTCGACTTCGGACGCGTCCTCTTCGTCGAGGTCGCGCATCGCCAGCACGTCGGGGTGCCGGTACAGCGCGTTGTCGTCGAAGTTCAGCTTGGCGTCGAGCGCGATGACGTCGCCGCTCCCGGTCACAACCAGCGGGTTGATCTCCGCGAGGCTGCAGTCGTACGCCATGTAGGCGTCGTACAGGCCCTTGAAGAAGGTGCCGGCAGCCCGGAGCTGAGCCTTGCCTTCGAGCCCCAGCGCGAACGCCAGCTGGCGCGCGTGGTAGCCCTGGAAGCCTTCGGCCGGGTCGATCCACACCTTGTGAATCAGCTCGGGCGTGTTGGCGGCGACCTCTTCGATGTCCATGCCGCCCTCACGGGACGCCATGATCACGATGCGGCCGACGGCGCGGTCCAGAAGGGCCCCGACGTACAGCTCGCGGGCGATGTCGCAGCCCTCTTCGATGTAGAGCCGGCGGACCTTCTGGCCTTCGGGGCCGGTCTGGTGCGTGATCAGCTGCATCCCAAGGATGGCGTCGGCGTGCTCGCGGACCTCGTCGATGGAGCGAGCGAGCTTGACCCCGCCGCCCTTGCCGCGGCCGCCAGCGTGGATCTGCGCCTTGACGACCCAGATGTTGCCGCCGAGCTCGTTGGCCGCAGCCACCGCCTCGTCGACGGAAAAGGCGACCTTGCCGCGCGGCGTCGTGACGCCGAACTTCCGCAGGATCTCTTTGCCTTGATGCTCATGAACCTTCATTGATGACTCCTAGAGGTCGAGGCTGGCGGTCAGCTTCTGGACGGCCTGGGCCGACGCTTCGAGCGCGGTGCGCTCGCCGTCGGACAGCGGGACTTCGAGGACCTTCTCGATGCCGCCGGCGCCGATGATGGTCGGCACGCCGATGTAGAGATCGTCGTACCCGAACTCGCCGCTGAGGTGCGCCGCACAGGGCAGCACCGCCTTCTTGTCCTTGAGGTAGGCCTCCGCCATCTGGATGGCGGACGCCGCGGGGCTGAAGAACGCCGAGCCGTTGCCCAGCAGGCCGACGATCTCGCCGCCGGCCTTGCGGGTGCGGGCCACGATGGCGTCGAGCCGGTCCTGGGGGATCAGGTCGGTGATCGGCACGCCGCCGGCGTTGGCCGAGGAGAGCAACGGGACCATGGAGTCGCCGTGGCCGCCCAGGGTCAGGGCCTGGACGTTGCGGACCGAGATCTTCAGCTCGTCGGCGAGGAAGTAGCGCAGCCGCGCCGAGTCCAGCACGCCGGCCATGCCGCAGACCTTGCTGTGGTCGAAGCCGGTGACCTTCTGCATCGCGTACACCATCGCGTCGAGCGGGTTGGTGATGACGATGACGAAGGCGTCGGGGGCGACGGCCTTCAGCTTGCTGCCGACGTCCTTGATGATCGACAGGTTGATGCCGATGAGGTCGTCGCGGGACATGCCCGGCTTGCGGGGCACGCCGGCGGTGACGATGACCACGTCCGCGCCTGCGATGTCGTTGTAGTCGGACGTGCCCGACAGCTCCGAGTCGTAGCCGTCGACGGCGCGACCTTCGGCGATGTCGAGGGCCTTGCCCTTCGCCGTGCCTTCGGCGCGGGGGATGTCGAGGAGGACGACGTCGCCGAGCTCCTTCTGGGCAGCGAGGAGGGCCATGACGCCGCCGATCTGGCCGGCGCCGATGAGGGCGATCTTGGGACGCTTGAATGCGCTCACGGGAGACTCCGATGGGTTCGAGGAGAATCGAGGGGACTGCTCGGGCCGCGGAATCGCGACCCCACAAAGCAAGCGCCCGGCACGAGGGCCGGACGCAAGATACTCAGTTCATGTTGGCGATGATGGCGTCGCCGAACTCGCTGCACTTGAGCTTCGTGGCGCCCTCCATGAGGCGCTCGAAGTCGTAGGTCACGGTCTTCTTGGCGATGGCGCCTTCGATGCCGGCGACGATGAGCTTGCCGGCTTCGCCCCAGCCCATGTGGTCCAACATCATCACGGCCGAGAGGATCACCGACGAGGGGTTCACCTTGTCCTGGCCCGCGTACTTGGGCGCGGTGCCGTGAGTGGCCTCGAAGATGGACTCGCCGGTCGTGTAGTTGATGTTGGCGCCCGGCGCGATGCCGATGCCGCCGACCATCGCGGCCAGCGCGTCGGAGATGTAGTCGCCGTTCAGGTTCAGCGTCGCGATGACGTCGTACTCGGCGGGGCGCAGCAGGATCTGCTGGAGCATGGCGTCGGCGATGACGTCCTTCACCACGATCTCGTGGCCGTCGTCCGTGACGATCTTCGTCCAAGGGCCGCCGTCGATGAGCGTTCCACCGAACTCTTCGCGCGCGACCTCGTAGCCCCAGTCCTTGAACGACCCCTCGGTGAACTTCATGATGTTCCCCTTGTGGACGAGCGTGACGCTGCGGCGCTTCTCCGCGATGGCGAACTCGATGGCGGCGCGCACGAGGCGCTTGGTGCCCTCGGAGCTGACCGGCTTCACGCCGATGCCCGACGTGCCCGGAAAGCGGATCTTGTCCACGCCCATCTCGTCCTGCAGGAACGTGATGACCTTCTGGACTTCCGGGCTGCCCGCCTTCCACTCGATGCCGGCGTAGATGTCCTCGGAGTTCTCGCGGTAGATCACCATGTCGACGTTGCCGGGCTCCTTGACGGGGCTGGGCACACCCTGGAACCACCGGACGGGGCGGACGCAGGCGTAGAGGTCGAGCTTCTGGCGCAGCGCGACGTTCAAGGACCGGATGCCGCCGCCGACGGGCGTGGTCAGCGGGCCCTTGATGCCGACCTTGAACTCGCGGATGGCGGTCAGGGTGTCCTCGGGGAGCCACTCGCCCCAGGTCTCGTTGGCCTTCTCGCCGGCGTAGACCTCGTACCAGTGGATCTTGCGGGAGCCACCGAAGGCCTTCTCCACCGCGGCGTCGATGACGCGCTCGGCCGCGGCCCAGATGTCGGGACCGATTCCGTCGCCCTCGATGAACGGGATGATGGGGTCGTTGGGCACGACCACCTCTCCGTCGACGAAGGTGATGGGGGTGCCGCTGGTGGGCTGGGCGTACTTGGTGAAGTTGGCCATGAAAGCTCCGGAGGGCGCAGACGGGGAAAGGAGGATCCCGCGCGCGTGGGCGCGGAACGTACACCGCAGGCAGGGGGGGATCAACCGGCGGTGAATGGCGGCTCAGTCTCCAAGCAGCGAGGCGCCGCCGGATCGCTCCGACGACGCCTCGCGTGTCTCGAATGCGCCGCCAATGTCGGCGCCGTTCAACTCAGAGCAGCTGACCCCGCAGGGCGTCGACCTTGTCGGTCTTCTCCCAGCTGAACCGGGTGCCCGTGCGGCCGAAGTGGCCGTACGCCGCCGTCTGCTTGTAGCCAGGCGTCAGCAGGTTCAGGTGGGCGATCAGCTCGGCCGGCTTCCACGGGAAGATGTCGCGGCAGGCCGCAGCGATCTTCTCGTCGGAGACCTTGCCCGTGCCGAACGTGTCCACGAACACGTTCATGGGCTCGGCCACACCGATGGCGTAGGCGACCTGCACCAGCGCGCGCGAGGCGAGCCCGGCGGCGACGATGTTCTTGGCCACGTAGCGGGTCAGGTAGGCCGCGGAGCGGTCGACCTTGCTCGGGTCCTTGCCGGAGAACGCGCCGCCACCGTGAGCGCCGTGGCCCCCGTAGGTGTCGACGATGATCTTGCGGCCCGTCAGGCCGGCGTCGCCCATGGGGCCGCCGACGACGAAGCGTCCGGTGGGGTTGATGTAGTACTTCGTCCGGTCGTCGAGCAGCTCGGCAGGGAGCGTCTTGAGGACGACTTCCTTCTTGATGCCTTCAACCAGATCGCCGTGGCTGAACGACTCGGCGTGCTGCGAGCTGATCACGACGGCGTCGATGCGCTTGGCCACACCGTTTTCGTACTCGATCGTGACCTGCGTCTTGCCGTCGGCGCGCAGCTGCGGGAGGCGGCCGTCGCGGCGGGCCGCGGTCAGCTCTTCCGTCAGGCGGTGGGCCCACCAGATGGTCGCCGGCATGAGCTCCGGCGTCTCATCGATGGCGTACCCGAACATCATCCCCTGGTCGCCGGCGCCCTGCTCGCTGTGCAGGCCCTGGCCGGCGGTCACGCCCTGGGAGATGTCGGGAGACTGGGTCTCGATCGCGTTGAGGACGCCGCAGGTGTTGCCGTCGAAGCCCTTGTCGCTGTGGTCGTAGCCGATGTGGCAGACGGCCTTGCGGACCAGGGCAGGCACATCGAGCACGGCCTTCGTCGTGATCTCACCGGCCACCAGCACGAAACCGGTCTTGGTGGCGGTTTCGCAGGCGACTCGCGACGCCGGATCCTGCTCCAGGCAGGCGTCCAGGATGGTGTCGCTGATGACGTCGCACATCTTGTCGGGGTGACCCTCCGTCACCGACTCCGACGTGAAAAAGTAATTGGCAGGCATGAAGTCTCCGCTTCGCTCAAACCGGGGGCAGGTAGGAGGCCCCGGCGTCGAAGGGCGGCACTATAGCCGCCGACTTTCGGTGGTCAAATCGGCCGATAGATCGCTGTTATCAAAGGATCTTCGGGCGTTTGCGCGACCGGGTCGCGACTACTTCGACCACTCCACGGCGAGCGGACCGGCGTCGCCGTCGCCCAGCCGGCGCAGGGCCGTGCGCATGGCGCCGGTGGTGCCCGGATCACCCAGCAGGACGACCTGCACGGTTCGCTCGGGTTCAGGCTCGAGCTCCGGCTGGCCGAGCGAATCGGGCCGGGGCGGCTCGGGGGGAAGTTCACCGGCGACCGGGCGCTCGGCGTCGGCCATGTCTTCGTGGGTCTCGGCGACGGCCGAGTCGAACGCTCGCTGCTCGGCTGCCCACAGCTGGTGGGCGTCGGCCAGGGCCTGACGCTTGCCGCGGAAGGTCGCGAGGCGCTGGGCGTTGCGCTCCCGGGCTTCGAGGGCCGGCGCGTACGGCGGGTCGGCCTCGTCGTCAGCGGGGTAGGCGCGGGACAGCGCCTCGAGGAAGTGGACCATCGCCTCTTCGGCGGGCAGCTCGGGGGGCGCGACCTCGGTCAGGTCGATGGCGAAGCGGTGCACGCCGGCGAGGGCGACCTTGCCCGCGATGCCGGCCAGGGCGGTGCGGGCCCCCGCCGCGTCGCGGGTCTCCCGACGGCCCATGCCGACCAGGAACAGGTGCGTGTAGGGCATCCGCCCTTGCGTGTGCACCAGCAACCAGTCGCCCCGTTCGCCGCTGAACCGCTCGCCGCTGACGAGGCGGGACAAGAAGCCGTTGAGCCGCCAGTCGGCGCCGGCGGCGACCCCACGCAGGGGACGCTCGTCCTGGAAGACGACCGCGACGGCCCCGTCGAGGCCTTCGATCCTGGCCGGATGGCCCGTGTCGAACGTGACGCTCAGCTTCACCGTCAGCTCCCCGTCAGGTCTTGTTCGTCAGACCCTGCGTGCGCGCGATGCGATCGAGGATGCCATTGATGAACGCGCCGGACTCGGTTGTGCCGAATCGCTTGCCCAGCTCAATGGCCTCATTGATGGAGACGTTGGTGGGCACGTCGTCGCGGTGCAGGAACTCGAAGATGGCGAGCCGCAGGATGTTGCGGTCCACGTAGGCCATGCGGCCGATCTTCCAGTTCGTGCTCGCCTCGGTGATGAGTCCGTCGATGCGCTCGACGTCCTTGACCACGCCCCGCACGACGTCCGTCGCGTAGGAGACGATGTCGTCGTCCGCAGGCTCTTCGGCCCAGAACACGCGCAGCGCCTTCTCGGACTCTTCCTTGCTCAGGTCGACCCCGTAGAGCAGCTGCAGCGCGTGCTCGCGAGCCTCGCGGCGGGTTCCCACGGCGGCTACTCCCCGCCCGGAAGGTCGCGCATCAGGCGGGCCATCTCGATGGCGGCGAGGGCGGCTTCGGCCCCCTTGTTGCCCATCTTGGTGCCCGAGCGCTCGATGGCCTGCTCGATGCTCTCGACCGTCAGCACGCCAAAGGAGATCGGCACGCCGGTCTCCAGCGACGCCGAGTTGATGCCGCTGGCGGCGATGTTGCAGACGTAGTCGTAGTGGGTGGTCCCGCCGCGGATCACGCAGCCGATGGCCACGACCGCGTCGTAGTTCCCGGTCGCCGCGAGGCGCTTGCAGACCAGGGGCAGCTCGACCGCGCCGGGCACCCAGGCCACGTCGATGTCTTCGCTGTCCGCCCCCGACGCCGACAGCGTCGAGACCGCGCCGTCGACCAGCGCCTTGACCAGGAACTCGTTGAACCGGCCGGCGACGACCGCGAACTTCAACCCACGGGCGTCGCGCCCACCTTCGAACGTGCGGCCCATCTCAGCCCACCTCTCCGTGAATGATCGTCAGTTCCGACTCACCGGGCTCCGACGGCACGGCGACGCGCTCGACGACGTCGATGCCGTAGCCCTCGACGCCAACCAGCTTGCGATCGCTGTTGGTCAGGATGCGGACCTTGCGGGCCCCGAGCGCCGCCAGGACCTGGGCGCCCAGGCCGTAGTCGCGGAACGCCGTGGGGTACGGGTCCGCCTGGACCTCCTTGGGCGGCAGCTCCGTGTCCACGTCCGTGGAGACCGAGCCCAGCTGCCGAAGCACCGAGGCCGGGTCGTAGGGCCGAAGGATGTACAGGACGATGCCGGCGCCCTCGCGGCCGATGGCGGCCATGGAGCGGCGCAGCATCGGGCCGGCGTCGTTGCGGAAGGCCTGCAGCGCGTCGGTCCACAGGTTGCTGCCGGTGACCCGCACGAGGGTCACGCCCTCGGGGTCGACGGTGCCCTTCACCAGGGCCAGGTACTGCATGTCGTTGACGCCGTTGCGGAACACGTGGGCACGGACCGGACCCATGGCGTCGGTCATGAGCGTGCCCTGGGCGACGCACTCGACCTGCGACTCCTCCTGCATGCGGTAGGCGATGAGGTCGGCGACCGTGAGGATGGCGAGGTCGTGCTCCCGAGCGAACTCGATGAGCTGCGGAAGGCGGGACATCGTCCCGTCCTCGTTCATGATCTCGCAGATCACGCCGGCAGGGCTGCAGCCCGACAGCCGCGCGAGGTCGACGCTGCCTTCGGTCTGACCCGCGCGCACGAGGACGCCGCCGTCGCGAGCTCGGAGCGGGAACACGTGGCCCGGGGACACGATGTCCTCGGCCTTCACGTCGCCGGACACCGCCACTTGGATGGTGCGGGCGCGATCGGCCGCCGAGATGCCCGTGGTGACCCCGGTGCGGGCCTCGATGCTGACCGTGAAGGCAGTCCCGTAGGGCGAGCCGTTGCGCGTGACCATCATCGGCAGGTCGAGCCGCTCGATGCGGTCGGCGGTCATGGGCATGCAGATGAGGCCACGGCCGTACTTGGCCATGAAGTTGATGGCTTCGGGCGTGACCTTGTCGGCGGCCATTACGAGGTCGCCCTCGTTCTCGCGATCTTCGTCGTCGACGAGGATCACCATGCGGCCGGCTGCGACTTCGGCGAGCGCACGCTGCACGCGGGCGCGGGGAGCCGCCGGGAACGGGTCCTTGGAGGAGGCTTCGAGTTGGCTCATGGAGCTTGCCGTCGCCACGACTGCGGGTGGTTTCCGATCGCCGGAGGTCCGGCCGCGGCGGGGGGCCAATGTGTCGCCGGGCCCCCGGGCTGTCAAGAGATCGGACCGCCGCCACCACCGTGGCGCGAAGTCAGCCCCCGGCGAGCAGCCCCGCCACGGTGACCGCGAGGATGATGACGAACAGGCCGATGGCGCCCACGAACCACGACATGGGGACGGACTTGCCGCTCGCTTCGTCGGGGGCCTGGGGCGGGCCGCTGCGCATGCCGCTGGAGAACTGGATGTGCAGGACGATGTCCTGGGGCATCAGGGTGTCCATGTGCGTCGCGCGGACCGGCACTTCGACGGTGCGGCGGGTGCTCGCCTTGGGGGTCCCGATGCGGGAGATCACGTAGCCGGCGAGTTCGGGCACCGGGATGCGCATCTGCTGGGCCGACGGGTTGAGCTGGTTCTCCCAGGCTTCGGCCGGACGCTGGAGCGAGTTGATCACCTGCGTCGCGGTGAAGTCGTTGCCACCACCGCCCATGCCGGGACCGGCCGCGGGCGCGGGCGGAGGCATCGGGGCGCTCATGGGACCCACCTGAGCGGGCCCCTGGATGCGCTGGGGCTGCGGCGGGGGCGCGGCCTGCTGCTGCCCGCCCATGGCCGGAACCACGCGCCGGGTGCGAGACGATTCCGCCTTGCGGGCCGGAGCCGACCGCTGCGGGGCGGGGCGTGCCGGGGCCTGGCGCGGCGGCGGCTGACGGGGGGGGGCCTGACGCGGCGGAGGCCGCTGCTGGGCGATGTTCCGTGCCGGCTGCGAGCGCCCACCACCCACGGGGGTGAGGTTGGTGCGAATGCCGCCGCTCCCCTTGTTGCCGCCGATGTTCACCGACGTCACGTCGTCGGGGTCGACCTCGTCGTCGAACATCTCCGGGCTCATCCCGGGCATGGTGCGGTCGTCGGCGTCGACGTCCTCGGCGAAGGCGTCGGGCGTGCGCCAGCTGCCGGTGGCCGGGTTCGCCGGCGCCGGAGCGGCCGGTCGCGAGGCGCGGCGCTCAGGCCGAGCCGGCGGCTCCAGGTCCCACTCGCTGGCGGGCTCGGCGGACTGCCGGAACGAGTTGGGCCGGGTCAGATCGGCCGCGCGAGGCTGCCCCACCGCTGCGTCCCACGGGTTGTCCCCGTGAGGGTTCACCTCGGTCCGGTCGTCGTCGTCGCCACCACCCCAGTTGCTGCCGCTGCTGACGGCCGTGGAGTCGTCGCCGCCCTGCATGGCCTGGGCCTGCTTGAAGTTGCTGCCGTGGGCCACGGTCCGGGCGGAACCGCCGCCGGTGCCGCCACCCTGGGCCTGCACCAGCTGACGCACCTGAAGTGCAACGCTGGCGGTGAGGCGCTGCAAGCCGTCGATGACGCCCTGGCCCCGAACGGCCGACGCCGCGATGTAGCTGCAGCCGTAGCGATTCAGCCGCTCCTCGAGGGTGCGGATCTCGACGGCCTCACGCAGATCGCGCTTGTTGTAGAGGTAGACCATCGGGATCGACTCGACGGTCTTGCCCGCGCCACGGACCATCTTGTCGAGCAGATCCAGCGCCTTGACGTTCCCTGCCATCGCCTGCCGGGACGAGTCCGCGACGAACAGCAGCGCGTCGACCGCGCCGACGAGCGGCTTCAGCAAGTCGACTTCGATGCTGCCGGGGCAGGCCACCAGCCGGAAGCTGACCTGGTAGCCGTGGACCATCTCCTGGTCGTGGGGCCGGTAGTCCAGCTTCAGAAGCCGGCGGTCCCCCTGTTGCAGGGGCCCCACCTTCCCGTGCGTGCCGGGCGGAAGCTGCCGCGCCAGCGCATAGAGAGAGGTGGTCTTTCCGGCGCCGGGGGGCCCGAAGAAGAGGATGGCCGCGCTGAGCCGCTTCCGTTCGTGGTCGATGTTCGCCATGGCGTTGCGCTCGCTCGATCGCCCAGAGGGCGGCGATCAGGCCCCTTCCTGGGTGCCGGTGATGAGGGCGCCGACGTCCCGTTCCAGGTCGTCGGGGTCGATGTCGTCGTCGTCGAGAATCAGGTCGGACACGTCGTCCACGTCGTCTTCCACCGGGGAGCGGGGGTACGGCGCGGTCGGATCCTCCTTGTTCTGGAGGTGCGTCGCGGCGGGGAGCGGCGGAGGCGCCGGCATCGTGGCCGGGCCGGCGGCAGGCACCGCGGGCTGAGCCATGGCGGCCAGGGCCTCCGACGACAGCCGGGGAGCCGGACGCGGCGGCGACGCGTGAGCGGTCGCCTCCTCGGACAGGAGAAGAAGGTGCGTGATCGCGCCCTTGTTCAAGGCCACGTAGCGGGCCTTCGTGGGCTTCCCCTTTCCTTCGGTCACCGACACGTCGGTGAGATCAAGGAAGGGGCGCGGGTCGTTCAAGACGTCCCGAACGCGGTTGGCTTCGAACAGGGTTACGTAGCCCTCGTAGGTACACCCGTCAGCCCGGATCGAAACCCGGACCTTCTGCACTTTTCGGGTGTCCAAGGGGGACGCAGCCGCGCCTGCGTGACTCATCGAGCGGCACTCCAGCGATGTCCAGACGCACCGTCCCTCGCGTCCGGCCCAATCGGTCGGCGAACTCTATCACGCATGGTCGCGCTGCCTATTCAACGGCTCCTTGGCCGGGGTCCCCCCCTTCCCTATCCTGCGGCCCCCTTGACCCCCACAGCCCCCATCCTCTGGTCCGACTGGCCGGCGCGCCGCCGCCCTGCGCGAAGCGTCGCGGCCGGGATCGTGCTCGCGTTGACCGTCGGCGCCGTCGCGACCTACGGCGCTGCCTGGGGGCTGCTCGCGGCGCTGGTCTTGCTCGGCTCGACGGGGGAAGCCCTGCTCCCCACTCGCTTTGCTCTCAACGAGGATGGCGTCCGCGTCGACCACCCCTTCCGCCGAGCTCGGCGCCCCTGGACGGGCTACCGGACCTGGCGACCGGCGCCGGGCGGATTCTGGCTGGCTCGGAACGGTCCCCTTCGCGCGCGCGGCGTCCTCTTGCGTTGCCCCGGTCGAGAGGCTGAGGTCGAAGACGCCCTACGCAGCTGGCTTGGCGACCCCGAGGAGAGCGCATGACCGTCACGCCGGAGCAGGACGCCGCCGTCGATCGCGTCGGCCGGTTCCTGGTCGACTTCGGGCTGACCGTGCCGGCGGTCCTGACGCTGGAGTCGATGCGGCCCCTGTCGTTCGTCGGCAGCCAGTTCATGCATGTCCTGTCGCCGTCGGTGACGGCATTCCTCAGTGGCCCCGAGTGGGATGCGCTCGCGCACCTGCTGGAGAAGCGACAGGGCCTCGAATACGTCATCCAGCGCATTGAAGCGCTGTCCGAGGAGGCGCGGTGAGCGAGTCCCCTGCGATCGACCCGTCGAGCATCCGCAGCGTCCTGGCGACGGACTGCGGCTCGACGACGACCAAGGCCATCCTGATCGAGCTCGTCGACGGCGTCTGGCGACAGACCTGGCGCGGCGAAGCCCCGACCACCGTGGAGGCGCCCTTCGAAGACGTCACCCGCGGCGTGCTGAACGCGGCCATGGAGATCCAGGAGCTGTCGGGTCGGACGCTGGTGCGCGACGGGCGGGTCATCACGCCGGCCACGGACACCGAAGGCGTCGACATCTACATCTCCACCAGCTCGGCCGGCGGCGGCCTGCAGGTCGTGGTCGGCGGGGTGGTCAAGTCGATGACGGCCGAGTCCGCCGAGCGCGCGGCCCTGGGCGCCGGCGCGATCGTAATGGACACGTTCGCCACCAACGACAAGCGCAAGCCCCACGAGCAGATCGAGCGCATCCGCCAGCTGCGCCCGGACATGATCCTGCTCGCCGGCGGCATCGACGGCGGCACCGTGAAGCATGTCGTCGCCCTGGGCGAGATGATCGCCGCCGCCCGTCCCCGGACGCGGCTGGGCGGTGGGTTCAACCTCCCGATCATCTACGCCGGCAACAACCGGGTGCGCGAGCAGATCGGCGAGCTGCTGGGCGGCATCTCCGACCTCAGCTCCGTCGACAACGTGCGGCCGGTCATGGAGACGGAGAACCTCGGCCCCGCGCGGGACAAGATCCACGACCTGTTCATGGAACACGTGATGGCCCAAGCCCCGGGCTACGACAAGCTCATGGGCTGGACGGACGTGCCGATCATGCCGACCCCCGGCGCGGTCGGGCTGATCATGCAGACCATCGCCCGCAAGAATGGGATCAACGTGGTCGGCGTGGACATTGGCGGCGCGACCACCGACGTCTTCTCGGTGTTCGACGGCATCTTCAACCGCACGGTGTCCGCCAACCTGGGCATGTCGTACTCGGTCAGCAACGTCCTCGCCGAAGCGGGCCTGCCGTCCATCCTTCGGTGGGTGCCGTTCGACATCGACAGCAAGGGGCTGCGCAACCGCATCGGCAACAAGATGATCCGGCCGACGACCATCCCCGAGACGCTGCAGGAGCTGCAGATCGAACAGGCGATCGCCCGCGAGGCGCTGCGGCTGGCGTTCATCCAGCACAAGGAGTTCGCCGTCGCCCTGCGAGGCGTCCAGCAGGAACGCACCATCGCCGACGCCTTCCGCCAGACCGGCGGCGGCCTGACGCTGGTCAAGATGATGAACCTGGACCTGATCGTCGGCAGCGGCGGGGTCCTGTCCCACGCCCCCCGCCGGGTGCAGTCGATGCGGATGATGATCGACGCGTTCGCGCCCGAGGGCGTCACCCAGCTCGCCGTCGACTCCATCTTCATGATGCCGCACCTGGGTGTGCTCTCGACGGTGCACCCCGACGCCGCGACCGAGGTCTTCGAGAAGGACTGCATCGTCCACCTGGGCACCTGCATCGCGCCCATCGGCCTCTTCGACGAGACGAAGCCGGTGCTGCGCGTCGAGCTCGGCCTGCCCGACGGCCGCAAGGAGCTGGTGCTGGGCGCCGGCGAGCTTCAGCTGATCGAGCTGGCCTACGACTTCAAGGCGCGCGCCACGATCACGCCCCTGCAGAAGACCGTGGACGTCGGCGCCGGCCCGGGCCGCCCGCTCGTGACCCACATCCACGGCGGCGTCGCCGGCGTCGCCATCGACACCCGGGGCCGCCCCATCATCGTCCCCAGCGAGCCCCGCCTGCGGGTCTCCGCCGTTCAGACCTGGACCGGCGCACTGGACGAATACCCCGCCGAAGGGAGCGCCTGACATGGCCGCCATCTTCACGCCCGGCCTGACGGTCACGCCGCAGCACGTCGTGCTCAAGGACCGTCGACTGCCCCTGGAGGGCGAAGTCACGGTGGCCGTCGGCGACCTCGTCACCGCCGACCAGGTCGTCGCGCGCACCGCCCTGCCCGGCAAGGTCTACCCGGTCAACGTCGCCAACCAGCTGGGGCTCGATCCCGCACGGTTGACGGGCCACATGCTCTGCGGGGTCGGCGACCGGGTCACCAAGGACCAGCTCATCGCCAAGACCAACGGCTTCTTCGGCCTGTTCGGCAGCGAGGCCCACGCCATCGTCACCGGCACCGTCGAGTCGATCTCCACGGTCACGGGCATGGTCATCTTCCAGGCCGAGCCCATCCCCGTCGAAGTCGACGCCTACATCAACGGCAAGGTCGTGGAGATCAGCAGCGCCGAGGGCTGCGTCGTCCAGGCCCAGGCCGCGCTGATCCAGGGCATCTTCGGCCTCGGCGGCGAAGTGAAGGGCGAGCTGGTCACGGTCGTCGAGTCCGGCCGGGAGGAGCTCCTGCCCCACCACCTCAAGCCCGAGCACAAGGGCAAGGTCGTGGTGGGCGGCTGCTACGCGGACATCGCCGCCTTGAAGAAGGCCGTCGAACTCGGCGTCGCGGGGCTCGTCATCGGCGGCTTCGACTACGACGAGATCAAGGAGCTGCTGGGCTACGAGGTCGGCGTCGCCATCACCGGCGGCGAAGAGCTGGGGCTGAGCCTCATCGTCACCGAGGGCTTCGGCCGCATCGAGATGGCGCCGGCCACGTTCAAGCTGCTGACGTCCCTTCAAGGCCGTCGCGCGAGCATCAACGGCGCCACCCAGATCCGCGCCGGCGTCATCCGCCCCGAGGTCGTCGTCACCCACGACGACGTCGAGGTGCCCGACGACAAGTACGTGCCCCCCGAACCCAAGGGCATCTCCGAGGGCGACATCGTCCGCGGGATCCGCGCGCCGTGGTTCGGCCAGCTGGGCACCGTGGTGGGGCTGCCACCGGAACCCACGGTCATGGCGTCCGAGACGAAGGTCCGGGTGCTGGAAGTCGAGTTCGAAGACGGGACCCGCGCGCTGCTGCCGCGGGCCAACGTGGAGCACATCGAGGAATGAGACATCTCCTGATCTTGATGCTCCTCGTCGCGGTGCCCGCGCTCGCCCGTGGCGACGCGTGGACGCCCGAGCAGATGAAGGCCGCCACGACGATGCTGCAGGTGTCCGAGGAGGGCGGCAAAGCCCTGCGCCTCGACGGCGACGCCGTGTACTTCGGCGACGACGCCCTGCCCCCCGGGCTCGCCGACGCCGCCCGCGAGCTGATCCGCAAGCGCGACGCCGGCGTGCCCGTCGAGCTGCCCCGGCGGCTCAACCCCCACCCCGGCGCCACGCCCAAGGTGGTCGTGGCGGCGCCGGTCTCTTCGGACTTCGGCCTGACCGTGACCGCGCCCCCGGAGAACGACGGCCTGAACCTCAAGCTGGCCTGGACCGCCCCGACGCCGGAGCCTCTGGCCTGGGCCGTCTTGCGGGGGCCCAGCGCCGACGGGCCCTGGACCGTGGTCACCGCCGACCTGCCCGGGCCGACCCTCGACTTCTCCGACAAGGTCACGACCGACGTGGAGGACGAGCGGCCCCGGGACTCCTACTGGTACCGCGTCGTCGCGCTGCGGGCGCTGCCGCCCGAGCAGGTCGAAGGTGAAGACTGGGCCGCCACCCTGCTGGCCATGGGCGCCGCGAACCCCGCCGTCGAAGGCCGCCCCATCGCGGTCTGGTTCAAGACGTCGCCGGGCTCGCTGATGCTGCTGGCGCTGATCCTCGGGGTCGGCGCGATGATGCTGCTGTTCACCCGCCAGGCGCGCCAGGGCAAGGAGATGTCGATCCGCCGCATCCCGGGCATCGACGCCATCGAAGAAGGGATCGGCCGCGCGACGGAGATGGGCAAGCCGGTGCTGTACGTGCCGGGCATCGACGAGCTGCAGGACATCCAGACCATCGCGTCGATGCTGATCCTCGGGCAGGTCAGCAAGACCGTCGCCGAGTACCAGACCGACATCATCGTCAGCTGCTGCATCCCCATCGTGCGGGAGGTCGCCGACGAGGTCGTGAAGGCGGGCTTCTATCAAGCCGGCCACCCCGACGCGTACCGGCCCCACAACACCCGGTTCATCAGCTCCGAGCAGTTCGCGTTCTGCGCCGGCACCAACGGCATCATCCACCGCGAGAAGCCGGCCACGAACCTGTACCTGGGCCGCTTCTTCGCCGAGTCCCTCATCCTCGCGGAGACGGGCTTCGTCAACAAATCCATCCAGATCGCCGGCACCGCGGAAGCCACCCAGCTCCCGTTCTTCATCGCCGCCTGCGACTACACGCTCATCGGCGAAGAGCTCTTCGCGGTGTCCGCGTACCTCAGCGGGGACCCGCGGCTGGTCTCGAGCCTCAAGGCCAGTGACTACGTCAAGGTCTTCTGCATCGCCGCCATCGTCGTCGGCACCGTCACCGTCACCCTGGGGAGCTCCTTCGTGCAGACCCTCTTCACGATCGCGGGGGGCTGAGCACCATGCGCTCCACCGTCCCTTTGATCATCACGTTCTTCGTCGGCCTGTTCATGGTCTTCGAGTTCTTCATTCCCCACTGGGGCTACCACTGGGTCACCGCGGAGTTCCTGGAGTGGGGTCTCATCCTCGCTGCCGGCGCCTTCGTGCTGGGCCTCATCAACCTGGTGCAGGTGAACCTGCCGAAGGTCATCAACCGCGACGAGGACTGGGGCTACAAGCTCATCATGCTCATCTCGCTGTTCCTGACCCTGGGCGCCGGGCTGATGCTCGGGCAGGAGGGACGGCAGGACGCCGGCGAGTTCTACAAGTGGCTGTACGACTTCGTGTTCACGCCGCTCAACGCGACGATGTTCGCCCTGCTGGCCTTCTACATCGCGTCGGCGGCGTTCCGGGCCTTCCGGGCGCGCAACGTCGAAGCGACGGTGCTGCTGGTGGCCGCCTGCGTGGTCATGGTGGCGCGCGTGCCGCTGGGTGAGAACCTGCCCTTCATCGGCGAGAAGCTGCCCCAGTTCATGAACTGGATCATGGACGTGCCCAACATCGCGGCGCGCCGCTCGATCTTCATCGGCGCCGCCCTCGGCGCGGTCGCGACGGGACTCCGGGTCATCCTCGGGCTCGAGCGCAGCCACCTCGGAGGCGAGTGATGTACGACCTGCTTCAACGCTTCCAGAACATGGACCGCCGGTGGATCTTCGCCGGCATGGCGCTCGCCATCCTGATCCCCCTGCTGTTCCCGGTCGAGTTCGAGTTCGCCGTCGATGAGCGCGTCAGCTCGCTGTACGACGCCGTCGAGGCGCTGCCGACGGGCTCGACCGTCTTCATCTCCGCTGACTTCGACCCCGCCTCGCGCCCCGAGCTGGAGCCGTTCTTCCGCGCCAACCTCGATCACCTGTTCCGCAAGGACATCAAGATCGTGATGGCGACGCTGTGGGAGTTCGCCCCGCCCATCGCCGTCCCGATCACCGAGGAGATCGCCGCGGCGCACGGCAAGGAGTACGGCGTCGACTGGGTCTTCCTGGGCTACAAGCCCGGCAAGGAGCTGGCGATCAAGTCCATCGGGGAGAACATCCCCAAGACCTTCCCCACCGACTCCCGCGGCACCCCCGTGGGCGAGATTGCGGTGATGAACGGGATCAAGCAGGCCAAGGACTTCCCGCTGCTGATCAACGTGTCCGCCGGCTTCCCCGGAACCCGCGAGTACGTCCTGCAGATCCAGGGCCAGTACGACCTGAAGATCGCCAGCGCCTGCACCGCCGTCTCGGGGCCCGACTACATCCCGTTCTACAAGGCTGGCCAGCTGGTGGGCCTGAGCGCGGGGATGCCGGGTTCCGCCCAGTACGAGAAGCTCGTGTGGGCGGAGTCGGAGCCGCCCAAGGGAACGCGCAAGCTGGCGACCCAGGCGGTCAACGTCCTGAACCTGGGGCACGCCTACGTGATCCTCCTCATCCTGTTCGGCAACATCGCGTACTTCCTGACGCGGCCGAAGGAGGTGTCCGATGACTGAGTTGACTCAGTTCGACCTGGTCGGCGCGTGGATCAGCATCTTCCTGACGCTGTGCATCCTGTCGTTCCTGTACGAGGACAACCCGATCTACAAGCTCGCGGAACACCTGTTCCTGGGCGTCTCGATCGGCATCTCGATCACCGAGATCTACTACGGCGTGTTCAAGCCGAACCTGCTGCTGAAGCTGGCCGGCGGCCGATGGCTGAGCGTCATCCCGCTCATCCTGCTGGTGATGCTCTTCTTCAAGGTCTCGAAGAAGTACAGCTGGGTCGCGCGGACGCCGATCGCGTTCATCGTGGCGGCCTACGCCGGCGTGAAGCTGACGGGCGAAGCCAACGCGAACCTGATGACGCAGGTGGCGCAGACGATGCCGGACCTGGCGACGTCCTGGGCCGAGCACGGGTTCTGGGACTGGTCGGCCGACGGCGCCGGCGTGTTCAGCGACGTCGTGCTGGTGGTGGGCCTCGTGGCCTGTCTGGTGCACTTCTACTTCTCCCGCGTGCCGCCGTCGGTGACGCGCTACGGGGCGAAGCTGGCCATCTTCGCGGGCGTGGGCGTGATGTTCTTCACGGCCGCGGGCCTGCTGGTGGTGGACAAAGCGGGGCCGTTCTCCGCGGTGTTCCTGGGGATGCTGGCGGGCGTGTGCGCGGCAATGCCGTTCCTGGCGTTCAGCACCTACCGGCCGTGGGTGACGCGCTTCGGCGTGCTCATGCTCATGCTGAGCTTCGGGGCGTCCTTCGGCTACACCGTCATGGGGCGCATCTCGCTCGCCATCGGCCGGGCCCAGGAGATGCTGGGGCTGACCCGGCCCATGGAGCAGGTCGTGCAGATCCACCCGCGGATCGCGTCGCTCGTCAGCATCGTGCTGATCGTCGCGTTCCTGGTGGTCTGGCGGATGCGCGGGGGCGGGCCGAAGGAGCCTGAGCCGAGCTAGCTGAGCCGCGGGCTCAGCTGACCAGTGCGTAGACCAGCAAGCCGACGCCCATGGCGCCGGCGACGAGGCCCAGCAGGATGAGCCCCCAGCCGCTGCCGGCGGGGCTCGTGATGCCGCCGTCGTCGCGGCCCATCAAGAAGTCGTCGTAGCCGTCGTACTCGTCGTCGTCGGTGACGGCGGGGCTCTGGGGCTTCGTGGGCGGCACCGGGGGCTTGGGCGCCCGCGGGGCCGGAGCCGGCGGGGCGGCCTTTGCGGCCTTCGCGGCCTTTGCGACCTGGGGGGCAGCTGCCCCCGGCAACGAGGCGTGCTGGGCCGTGTCGACGTACTCATCCACCTTCGGCAGGTCGCTGGCCGTGTCGTCGATGGGGACCTTGCGGGTGGTCGGCGGGCGAACGGCGGAGATCTCACCCCGCCGCTTGCGGGGCGGAGGTTCGGGGACCGGGCCGGCGACTGGCGCCCGGGCCGGCGCGGTGTCGGCGGGGGGCGGCTCCAGCGCGGGGGCTGGGTCCAGGGCCGACGGCTGAAGCTGGACCGGCACCTGCCGGGTCATGCCGTCGCTGAGGTCGGCGGGGTTCATGGGCGCGAGGTTCATGCCCGTCGGGATCTCCTCGCGGGCCTCCCGGGCAGCGCGGCTGACGTCGAGGGTCGGGCCCTGACGGACGTCCGCTTCGGCGGTGTCCTGACGCAGGGCAACCATTGCGTCCAGCGTGGACACGGCCTGCTCGGCCTTGAACGCCGTGATCGAGTCGAAGGTCGGCAGGTCGGCCCCGCGGGCGGGGGTCGCGTCGGGGTTGGCCGGCACCCGCAGACCGTCGTGGGTCGGGAGCGCGGCGGCCTTCTGCACGGCGATGCCGTCGAAGGTCGGCAGGTTTCCGGCCTTCTGCACCGCGATGGCGTCGTGGGTCGGCAGGTCGCTCTGCCTCGCCACCTCGATGGCGTCGAAGGTCGGAGGATCCGCGGCCTTCTGCGCCTCGATGGCGTCGTGGGTCGGAGGGTCGGCGTTCTTGTTCGGTCCGAGGGACGCGGGGCCGATGGCCGCCACGGCGGCGCGGGCATCGATCACGGGCATGGGCTCGGTGGGCCGGATCTCCGACGCCTGCAGCGGCGCGTCGATCCGAGGCACGTCGTTCAGCGAGGCCGTGGCTTGCTGCTCGAACGAGCCGGTGCGGGGCGCGAAGCGATTGAGCTCTCGGCACTTCGGGCACGGCGACAGGGCCCCGCCCCCGCGGACTGCCCAGGGGACCTCGGTCCCGCAGCCGCCGCAGGCGTCGGACTCCGCGCCCACGTCCCAGATCGCGACCTTCCGCTCCGGCCCGACCTTGATCAGCAGCCGGCTCTCTCCCAGCCCGACGACGGCCCGGGCGCCCAGGTCCAGGCCCAGCAGCCAGTGCTCGTCCTCACGGACCACCAGACCGGCGGCGATGAGGGAGGCCGCGTCGCGAAGGGCCCCGCCCAGGTTCACTTCGACGTTCATCCCGTCGAGGAATCGCAAGGAGGGGGCGGTGCCGTTGAAGGTGACGACCTCGAGCAGGTCGGGAACGCCGGCACCGGTGCACGACAGCAAGGCCGACGGACGCGAGCCCACGGTGACGCGAGCGCCCCGCCGAAAGACGGCGCGCGCGTCGTAGCCACCATCCCTGCCGAGCGCGACTTCGATCTCGAGGCCCATGGCGCGCAACGGTAGCAAGCAACGGGGTCTTTCACCGCCCCGCGCGCCCCGCGCGTGGACAGGAAGCAGCGCGGCAACGGGTCGCGGGGCCAATCTCGTGACCCGACCGCGGCAACTCCGCGGTCCCTCCCGGTTGTGCGAGACGTTTCCCGCTAACATGTCTCTCCCGGCCCGGTACGGCCGGAGGCGACGTCAAGGAGGCCGCGCCAGGATGGATGCGGCGACGTGGAGGACCCCGTGAAGTCGATCGCGCGGACAACCGCGTCAGCACTCGTCTCAGTTGCCGCCCTCGGGTTGGCGCTGCCGGCCCTCGCCCAGGAGGATCTGGACTTTCTGCTGGACGCCCCGGCCCCGGGGGCCGAGCCCGACAAGCCCGTCGAAGATCCGACCGGGCCTCGCAAGGTCGCAGCCGGCCTGCACGACGGCGACGCGTTCGCTCCGTTGCTGCGGCCCGACGGCGCCTGGGTCGCCTACGGCGTGCGAGAGCAGGTCAAGGGCACCTTCAAGACCGGCTACTACGCCCGGCCCCTGGACGGCGACGGCCTGTTCCGTTCGATCTGGCCGAACCAGCACCCCTCCTTCAAGGAGGGTGAGGGCACCGCGTCGTTCACGGATCTCGTGGGGTTCGAGTGGGGCCAGGACGGCGAGCACTCGCCCATGGTCGCCCTGCACAAGACCAAGCGCGAAGAGGTCCTGCTGGAGACGATGAACGTCCGGTTTTCGGGTTCCGGCAGCCAGAGTCAGCCTGCCGTGGCGCCCGACGGCACGCGGCTGGTGGTTGTTTCCGAAGCCCCCGATGGCTCGGGCACGGACCTCTGGGTGGCCGACATCGTCGACTCGTCGGAGCCCCTGCAGCTGACGTTCTCGACCGGCGAGTCCGAGACCGCGCCGCGGTGGCACCCCAAGGAAGCCAAGATCATCCACGAGGCCCGCAACCCCCTGGGCGGCGACATCTGGGTCTTCGATCTCGACACATTCGAGCACAAGCCCCTGCTTCGGCTGGGGACCAGCGACGAGATCAAGCCCAGCTACTCGCCCGACGGCAAGAAGTTCGCTTTCCTGTCCAACAAGGACGACCCGGCGGGCGAGCGGTTCGACCTCTTCGTCGCGACCCCCGGCGACTCCCTGCCCAAGGCCGTCATCCGCGGCATCCGGCGCTCGGACAAGACCAAGGGCTACGCCTGGGATCCTCTGGGTCGCTTCCTCATCGCCCCCGTGGACGACGCGAACACCGGCCACCCGCTGATGATCGCGCCCATCGACGGCAGCGCGCCGCCTCGCGCCCTCGTCGCGACCAAGGACAACCTGGACCCGAACATCGTCACGATGTCCGGCAAGGCCCGAATGACCTGGGTCGCCACCGACCTCCAGCGCCCCGAAGACAAGCGATTCCGCATCGTCTACGTCCAGGACTTCGACCTCGCATCGCTCGGCGCGCCTTGACCGCTCGGGTCGTCGCGCTGCTGCTGCTGGTTCCGAGTCTGGCCCTCGCCGGGCCGGCGTCGCTTTCCCTGGAGCGTGTCGACGAGGCCGGTGAGGCCATCGGGCCGGTGGAGGACGCCGCTACGCTGGGCCGGGGCGACCAGGTCCGGTTCGTGACCGAGACCGACCCGGGGCTCTACCTCTACCTGCTCCAGACGACGGCCCGCGGCACGAACGTGGTGTGGCCGGGGACGGGAGACGTGTGGGTCAGCCGCGCCGGACGGCGAACGCTGATCCCGCGGCCGCCAAACCACCGCGACGAGACCGCGCCGTTGACCGGGTGGAACGGCGAGGAGGACGGGGCGGCCGAGTACTTCCTGGTGTCGGCGCCGACGCCCCGGGCCGTGCCGGCGGACAGCTGGGTGCCGTCGGTCGATGAGTTCCTGCTGGGTCCACCGTGGCTGACGGGGCCCGCGGCCGCCAAGGCCGCCATCATCGCAAAGACCAGGGTCTCCTGGGGTGAAGCCCGGGCGCCCGGCGCCGCGGCCCCGGCGGACGCGCCGCCCGACGACCCCACCGCCGACTGAGCACCGCGGACTAGTCCGAGGCGGTCGATTCCAGCGTGCGCAGCTTGTCTTCGGCGCGCGGCACGATGACCCGCTCGTGGTCCGGCAGCGACGGGCCCATCTCGACGATGCGGCGGTAGGTCGCCCCCGCCCGGACCGAGTCCCCGGCCGCCCGGTACGCGTCGGCGAGGTGCTCCAGGACTTCGGCGCTGTCGGGGAGCCAGGCGACCGACGACTCCAGCAGACGCAGCGCGTCCTCGTGGCGGCCCTGGCGAAGGTAGACGACACCCAGGGAGTCGGCGTAGGCGGCGCTGAAGGGCTGCTGGGCCGTGGCCCGCAGCAGCAGCGCCTCGGCTTCGGGCAGCTGCGCCTCGGTCCCCAGCTCCGCCAACAGGTAGCCTAGGCCGTTGAGCACGTCGGGGTGCGCCGGCTGCAGCGCCAGCGCCTCCCGCAAGGTGGCCTCGGACGCGGCCGGGTCGTCGTCCCGTCGCTCGGCCCAGGAGCGGCGGAGCAACAGCCAGACCTGGTCGCTGATGCCGTCCTGCTCCGCCTCGAAGCGAACGGCACCGGCGGCCCGCTCGACTCGACCGGCGGTCCGATCCCGCACCGCCCCCAGCGACGCCGTCAGCACGCCCCGTGCCGCGTCGGCCCGGTCCGCGGCCACCAGCAGGTCCGCCAGGCGCGAGGCCATCCACATGTCCTCGGGGTGGTCGGCGGACGAGGTCGCCAGGAGGCGGATCGCTCCGTCCAGTTCGCCCCGGGCCTGCAGCAGCTCGGCGCGCAACAGGATCGCCTCCCGCGGGGAGCGCCGAGCGACCTGCTCGATGTGGCGGTCGGCGTCCTCGAATCGGCGGCCCGCCACCCCGTGCCGGACCGCGGCCCGCAGCAGGGCCTCGGACGGGTCGAGGGCGGGGAGCAAGAAGGGCTGCAGGGTGGTCAGGGCGTCGCCGGGGCGGTCCTGGGCGACGAGGTCTGCGAGCTGCAGGGCGGCGGCTTCGGCCCGCGGCCCGCCGGGCAGCAGCAGCTCGAGGGCGGCCCGCGCCGACGCGTCCTGGCCCAGGCCCCGGCGCGCCTCGGCAAGCTGCAGAACCCAGGCCGCATGAGCCTCATCGAGGGGGTCCGGCGCGCCGTCCAGAACGGCCTCGGCCCGGGCCACTGCGTCGTCGTAGCGGTGCGACGCGATCAAGAGGGCGACGCGGCGGGGAGCCAGTTCGTCGGCGGCCGACGGCTCCAGGGTCACCACCGTCTCGAGGTGGCTCAGGGCGTCGTCGTAGCGGCCGATCTGCTCGTACAGGTCCACGAGTTGCCGGTGCAGCGACGACGCCGACCAGGCCGTCCTCACGATCTCAGCGAGGTGCTCGGCCGCCGCGCTCGGGTCGAGGCGGTGGATGTGCACGAAGATCCGCAGAACTTCCAGGTTGGAGCGGTCCTGCCCGATGGCCTCCAGGGCCGCGGCCGCGGCCTCGTCGGCGCGGCCGAGGTCCCACAGGAGCTTTGCCTGCATGCTGCGCGGGTTGGTGTCGGCGGGCAGCGCCTTGGCCCAGGCGTCCAGGGCGTCCACGGCCTCGTCGGTCCGGCCCAGCTCCCGCAGCGCCGCCTGCAAGTAGTAGTGCGGCAGGTACGACTCGTCCCCCGGGACACCGAGCGCCACGGCCTGGCGCAGGTTCGCGACCGCGCTGTCGTGTTCCTGCAGGCGGTACTGGGCCTGGCCCAGCAAGTGCCAGGCCCGGGCATCCAGCGGGTCCAGCTCCACGGCCCGGGACGCCGCCGCGATGGCGGCACCGTGGTCCGGCATCTGACTCCAGGCTTCGGCCAGGAACCGCCACAGCGAGGCGGACTGGGGGGACATGGCGATGGCCGCACGCAGGAGCCCCGCAGCCTGTTCGGCGCGCATCGCCGGGCTGGTGGTGGGCTGGTGCAGGACCGTCTGCGCCTGGACGAACAACGCCAGCACCTGCGGGTCCAGCCCGTCGGGCTGCACGGAGCGGCGCGGCGAGGGGGTCGTCGCGCACCCCACGAGCAGGGCGACGAGCGGGGCGAGCAGGCGGGCGTTCACGGGGGTCAATCTAGCCCGATCCCCGGGCGCGGCGAGGGGCCTCGGGAGGGCTGGTTGCCCGAGGGGTTCACTCGGGGTGGGCGATCACAACCCGCCGGCCCGTCGGGACCTCCTCAAGCACGGTCTGCAGACCGTCGGGCCACCGGACGGCGATGGCCACGGGGTCGGCGTGTTCGCCGAGTCCGAAGTGCGCGACCGGAGGCCCCTGCGCGGGACCGCGGGGACCGAGGATCGAGCGGGCCTGAACCGACTCGAGCCGCCGCAGAAGCACGGTCGCGCCCCAGCCCTCGGAGTTCCCAGGGGGGCCTTGCAGGGCGACGTCGATCCAATTGGAGTCACCGCAGCGATTCCCCAGCAGCAGGGGGCGTTCGCCGGGGCCGGCGAGCACCACTTCCTGCCAACCGTCGCCGTCGAAGTCGGCGGTCGCGAGGCCGGGGTGGTTGGCGTCGGAGCCGAACCCCACCTCGTCGGTCACGTCCACGAAGCCGCCGGACCCGTTCGCCTCCCACAACAAGTCGGGGCTGGGGGGTGCGTTCTCCCACTCCCCCGAGGCGAAGCTCGAGGGCCCACCGGACTGCATGGCCTCGGCTCGGCCGTCGTTGTCCAGGTCCTCAAACCGGAAGCTCCGGCCCGTCGACCCCTTGGCCGACTCGGCCACGAAGCCGAGCGACAACGTCGCGTCCACGTAGGTGCCCCACTCATCGGACACGAGACACAACGGCGCGGTCATCGACGTGATGCACAGGTCCAACCGGCCATCGCCGTTCAGGTCGGCGGCGTCCACGCCGAAGGCGTAGAGGTCCCGGTCCAGCTCCAGCAACTCCGCGACGTCCTGCCAGAGCCCGTAGCCCCGCTGCCACAGAGCGGTCGGTGGGCCTTCGGAGGAGTCGGCGGCCAGGAGCAGCTCGGGGCGACCGTCCACGTCGAGGTCGATCATCGCGCCCAGCCGGGAGCTCGTGCCCGCGGACTCGTCGCCCAGGACCAGGGGCGAGCGGAAGGTCCCGTCGCCGCGCCCGGCGAGGAGGTAGTTGGGCGCGCCCCGGCCGAAGGGGGCGTCGCCGTCGGCGTCCAGCAACGCTCCGCTGGTGGCGACGAGCAGGTCCAGCACGCCGTCCATGTCCGCATCACCCAGCGCCGTCATCGACAGCATCGCCCCGGCGCCCAGGTCCACCGAAAAGACGACCTCGGGCGCGCCGAAGCGAATGCCGCCGACGTTGTCGAGCACGGCCACCGAGTCGGGCGTGGTGACGATGAGCTCGGGCAACCGGTCGCCATCGAGGTCCGCGGCCGCGAGCGCGACGACCGGCAGAAGCTCCGGCGGCAACAGCAGCTCGGCGTCCTCGGCGAAGACCCGCTCGAAGCGGCCGCCGACGTTGTCGAAGACGAACGGGACGGCCACGACGTTGCCGACCAGCAGGTCGATGTCGCCGTCGGCGTCCAGATCGGTGGCGACCAGGCGCCCCCCGAAGTCGAAGGACTCCAGGCCTTCGTGGTCCGCGGGGTCGTCCGGGGCGACGTCCAGCCCAGCCGCCACGCCCACTTCTTCGAACCGGGCGAGGCCCTCGACGGGGCTGCCGCAGTCCGGCGCCTCACCCAACTCCACCAACTCGCCGCCATCGCTGGCGCCGAAGACCGGGTCCATGGGGGCGTCGGGGGGGGGCGCCGACTGGCAGGCCACGAGCGACAGCGCGGCCAGGGCTAGAGGGTGTCTCGTCACGGTTCGTCCTCCAGATCGGAGCGCAGCACGGTCCAGCTGTGATGGGGGGTGCCGTCGGCGTCGAAGATGGTCGCTTCGACCCAGGGGTCCGGCGCCGTGGTGTCGAAGTCCAGCAACACGAAGTTGTTGGATCCGGCGTAGCAGGCGACCACCTCGGGGTCGTCGCCGCATTGGCCACGCCAGCTGGCGAGGGGGGCGCTGGTGACTTCGGGCAGCGTGTAGCCGGACGCACGGGGCAGCGCGCGAAACTCGCTGCGGTTCGCGTCGCCCGAGAGCAGCACGACACCGCCAATGCCCGCCTCGCGGAAGAAGTCGAAGAGGGCGTCCCGCTCATCGGGGAACTCGGCCCAGGTGTCTTCGGGGTCCTGGGCGGTCCACTGGCTGGGGCTCACGAGCAGCTTGAACGTCGCCGTCGATGCCGCCAGCTGCTCGCGCAGCCAGGCGTTCTGCGCCGCCCCGAGCATCTGGCCGTCCTCGCGCCAGGAGCGCACGTCGAGCACAAACAGGTCCACGTCGGCCCAGCGGGTCGCGAAGAAGACCCCGGGGCTGTCGGGGAGGCCGAAGCCCGGGTTGGGCCGGTACTCGCGAAACGCCTGAAGGGCCTCGGCTCGGCCGGGCGCGTCGCCGCCACTGTGGAGCCCGAGGTAGTCGTGATCGTCCCAGGTCACCAGCGTGCTTCGGGTCGCCATCGCCGCCCCGCGGGCCTCGCGGGCCATGGCGAAGCGGTGCTCCCACCGGTGGGCGGCGCGCACCGGCGTGTCGGCCCAGTGGGCGTCGCCGGCGAGCAGCAGCACCTCGGGATCCATGTCGGTGACCGCAGAGAACGCCGACTGGCTGTCCTGCCGAGCCGAAGAACCGAGCGCCAGAGACCACCGGGCGGGCTCGCCCACCGGCGGCGCAGTGCGGAAGGAGAAGACGTCGGTGACGGCGCTTCCGTTGTGCTCGACCCAGTAGACGTACTCCGTGTCGGCCTGCAGACCGGTGACTTCGTGCTGGGTCGCGAAGTCCTGCGCCGGGTCGGGCTGCAGCCAGGCCACGACCGGCGCTTCGTCGCCCAGGGGCCCCATGCGGACCGCGAGGTTCCGGGTGGCGTCCCCTCGAACCAGCAGCCGCACCCGATCGGGCCCCACCGCGCCGAGCATCGGGGGGTGCGAGGCCACGGAGTCCCAGCAGGTGTCGCAGTCCTCGTGCAGGCCCTGGGGGTCCGTCCACCGCGTGAGCTCGTCGTCGTCGTTGCCGAGGTCGACCTCCTCGAGCTGGGAGCAGTAGACGGGCTCACCGTCGAAGCGCAGCTCCAGACACGACGGTCGCCAGCGATCGGCGCCGTTCACGGAGCGGAGCTGGACCCGATCGACCCGCGCGCGGGGCACGCCGACCTCATCGAACTGAAACGAGTCCATCCAACCCGGGCGGAAGTTGTTGACGTCCGCCGTCTCCAGCGAGAAGCAGTCTTCGGCCGACAAGCACAGCGACAGTTCGTTGCCGTCGGTCCCATCCCAGATTCCCGACGCGGTCCGCACGGCGACCGTCAGGTGGTCGATCACGTCGTTGAATTCAGGGAGATCGGGTGCCTCGAGGGGTTCCGGGGTGGCGTCGTCGTCGTCGGCCGGGGGATCCACGGGGTCGGCCACGCAGACGCCATCGAGCTCGTGGGTGCCTTCGCCGCACTCCAGGGTCGAGCTGCCGCAACCGGCGGGGTCGAGCCCCGCGAGCGCCAAGGCAGCCAACATGAAGGTTGCGCGCATACCCCGGCACCGTACCGGGCGCGCGGGCCGACCGGGAGGCGGAGTCGCTCCCCGGGGGCCGGCGAATTGCCGGCACGGTGCTCTAGAGTCCCGAGCCATGCGCTCCCGCACCATCGCCGTTGCCTGCGCCGCTGCCTGGGCGGTGGTGCACCTGCTGCTGGTGGTGCGCGGCTGGTGGCACCGGCCGGTCCACGGCGAGTGGGACGTGCTCGTGTCGGCGGTCGCCATCGCCGACGGGCGGCTTCCGGGGCTCAGCGTCGGGGCGATCCGGGCGACGGAGTCGGGGTCCGCGCTGCTGGCCTGGGTTGCGGCGGCGCCGATCGCGCTGGGGCTCGCGCCCGAGCACGTGAGTCGGCTCCTGGCGCTGGCGCTCGGGATGGCGCTGGTCGGGATCGCCGCGGACTGGGCGGGGAAGCGTGCGGGGTCGCCGTGGGGGGCGGCGATCGCGGGCGTGCTCCTGGGGCTGGGCTGGTGTCACCTGCACCACGAGACCATGGGTCTCTGGGGAACGTCGGTGGAGGCGCTGCTGCCGCTCCTGTTGGGGACGCGGATCGCCGTGGAGGCAGAGCACCCCCGTCGCTGGCTGCTGGCCGGAGCGTTGGGGGGGCTGGCGGTGCTGCTGAGCACCGCGTCGCTGCCGGCGGTGGGGCTGCTGGGGGCTCTCGCGGTCGTGCGGGCGGCGCGCACACGAGACCCGCGGGCCCCCCTTCTGCTGGTCCTGGGGGCCGCGGGCGCGTTTGCCCTGCCCTTCGTGTTCAGCCCCCTGCGGGCGCCGCTGCTGGCCTCCGTCGGTGAGGTCTGGTTCCACAACCTCTTCGTGCCGGTCGCCGAAGGCCGCGCCGGCGGACTGCTTGAGTTGGTCGCCGCCGCGCCGACCGCCCTGGCCGGGAACCCGCTGAGCCTCGACTGGGACGTGGCGATTTCGTACGGGCTCTCGACGCTCTTCTCGCTGTCGTTGCTGGTCTTGTGGTTCCGCGGCGGGCGGGCCCGACCGATTGCGCTGCTGGCTCTGGGCTGGCTGCCGGCGTTGTTGGCGATCCCCGCCCACCAGCGGGGCTACCCCGCGGCGTACCGCTACTGGATGCTCCCCACGCTGTTGGGCGCAATCGCCCTGGGCATTCGGCTCGCTCCGCTGGCGTCCCGACGGCCGCGGCTGGCGGTGGCCGCGCTCGCCCTCATCGCCGTCGGGGGCACCACCGCGCTGCGCCCCACGCTGCGGGCCCAGCCCCACCGCACCGAGGCGTTTGCTCAGCTCGGCACCCACCGGTTCGAGCCCCGCCCGGTGCGCACCGGCAGCGAGCGCTACGGCGCCCTGAAGGCGCTCTTGCCATCGATCCCGGCGCCCGACCGGGCCGCGGTGCTGGAGGGCTTCGGGGTGCGCGAGGCCGTGCTGCTGGGGACCTGGTCGGGCAAGGAGCCGGCCGCGGGCTGGGACCCGGCCTGGGCCGACGCCCTGCCCCCCCAGGAGCGCGAGGCCTGGCTGCGCGGCCTGGGCTGCGGCCTGGGCGCGCTGCCCCGCATCGAGCCGCCCGCGATCGCGCTGTTGGCGCCGCTCCTGGACCGACAGTTGCTCGTCGAGGCGCGCGCGCTCTGCGCCCAGCCTGCCCCCCAGGACCAACTGACCTGGGGCTGCCCGAACCTCCCGGCGGTCGCCCGCCGCCTGGCGCCGTAGCGCCTTTCCGTCGAGCGAAGGCCGGCCGCTGAGCCGCGAGATTGCCTGCAGGCCAGGGGGCAGCCCGCGGTAGGGTCGCCGCGTGCGCGCCCTCCTCATCGTCGCGGCCTTGCTTTGCGCCGCCCCGGCCGGGGCGGCTCCCCCC
>Ga0055584_100000731_pt1 | contig 31324 bp, 29 predicted proteins | sample OSDHelmetaG_FD_58716 | JGI IMG/M metagenome (GOLD analysis project Ga0055584, IMG submission 58716) | Pelagic marine sediment microbial communities from the LTER site Helgoland, North Sea, for post-phytoplankton bloom and carbon turnover... | ecosystem: Environmental > Aquatic > Marine >... | reverse complement strand
TATGACTGCTCTAGCATTGCTCATGTCTTGCATCATGGCTTCGGCTCAGGCTGCGGAAATACTCGTAGACAGCAGTATTCTTGATCAGGCTATGGACGTTATTGGGGTTAAGAACCGAGAAGCCGCAGCAGTCCAGGAAGAGATCAACCGCCTGGCCAACTCAGCGAGCTCCACGTTTGAAGAATTTAAGCGCCAGAACGATGCGCTGGAAGCACTGCTGGTTCTCAATGCAGGTTTCCGTAAGTCTGTTTCAATACAGGAACAAAACATAGCAACACTCGATGAGTCGATCGCTGCGGTTGAATCGATCACGCGTGAGATTCCCCTGCTGATGGAGAAGATGCTTGCCAGCATCGAGCAGTTCATCGAACTGGACTATCCGTTCCAGGTCGAGGAGCGCGCGAACAGGCTCCGCTTCGCAAGAAATGCAATCGACAATCCTGATGTGTCTATCGCGGAGAAATTCCGTCAGGTTCTGGTGATGTACCAGAACGAAGCACAGTATGGTCGTACCAATGCGACGTACCCCGACGTGATCGAAATCAACGGGGCGGAGCGCGATGTCAATATCGTACGCATCGGTCGTGTCGCTTTAATGTATCAAACCACCGACCGTCAGGTTACTGGCGCTTGGGACAACAACGCACGTCAATGGGTTGAATTGCCCGCTGGCGAATATAGAACAGCAGTACAGACCGCAATCCGTGTCGCCTCTAATCTGGATGCACCGAAAATCATTGAACTGCCTGTGATAGCTCCGGAGGTTGCACAATGAGAAATTTAATCAAGATTACTGGCCTAACGGCGACAGCTTGTCTGCTCGGCCTGACTTCGAACCTGGCATCGGCCCAGACTGCCTCATCGCTCTCCAACCTGTTAGAACTGGTTGAGAGCGATCGCGTAGCCGAGTCTGCCGAATACCGTCAGCGTCAACAGGAGTTCGAACAGAACGCGAATCGTCAGCAGGAGATTCTAGACACTACTAACGAACGCATCACTGCTGAAGAACAAGAGCAGGCGAACCTGAGTGACCAATTCGAAGCGAACGAGATCATCATCCGCGACAAGCGCGACATCCTACGCGATCGTCGTGGTGACCTGAACGAACTCTTCGGCACGCTGCAAGGCGTAGCGGGTGACTTCCTCAGCAACTTCGAGGACTCCCTGATCAGCGCGCAGTATCCGGGCCGTTCCGAATACGTCGAAGGCTTCATCGAGAAAGCCGGCAGCACCATCGAGCAGCTGAACCCAGAAGAAATAGAGCGCTTCTGGTTCTACATGCAGCAAGAAGTTGTTGAGTCGGCGCGTGTTGCCAAGTTTAACGGCGACGTCGCCCTGCCTACCGGTGAGACTGTGAATCGCAGCATCACGCGTATCGGTAACTACAACGCCATTTCCGAAGGCGAATACCTGAGCTACGACGGCGACATCGGTCACCTGCAGGTATTGCCGCGTCAGCCAGACGGCGCGATGCTAAATGCAGCGGCAGCCCTGGAGAACGCGAGTGGCGGCTTCACCAAGGTGGGCATCGACCCAACCGGCGGTGTAGGCGGTCAGGTCATGGCTAACCTGGTTAACTTCCCCTCCGTGGAAGAACAGGTCAGAAACAATTCCGGAACAATCGGTTTCATTATCATCGGTGTGGGTATCGTAGGTATTCTAATCGGCTTCCTCAGGCTGCTAATCCTCAGCCTGGTATCTATCAAGGTACGCGGCCAGCTGAAGAGTGATAAGCCTTCCAAGAACAACCCACTGGGTCGTGTCTTGCTAGTTGCCGAGTCGAATCCAACGGCTGACACTGAGACTCTGGAGCTGAAGCTGGGCGAGGCGATCCTGCAAGAGACTCCGTCTCTGGAAAGCATGCTCACGCTGATCAAGATGATCGCTACGATCGCACCACTGGGCGGACTGCTCGGTACTGTGACCGGTATGATCACGGTGTTCCAGCAGATCACAGTTTACGGTGCGGGTGACCCGACCATCATGGCCGGCGGTATCTCATCGGCGTTGATGACTACGGTACTGGGTATCGTGGTAGCGATTCCGACAATCTTCATGCACACAGTGGTGAAGAGCCGTGCTGACAACATCATTCACATCCTGGAAGAACAGGCTACTGGAATGATCGCTCAGAAAGCTGAGCAGTCTGCGTAACTAATCCAGTAAGCAGAGGAAGATACTATGTATTTTGCATTTCTGGATATTCTCGATTCCGTATCGCTATTCATGGAGCGCGGTGGCCCAGTACTCTGGATCATCGCCTGGCTCTTGTTGATTAAGTGGTCATTGGTATTCGAGCGAATCTGGTATTTGAATACGACACACAAGGCCAACGTGAAGAGCACGCTGGCCGAGTGGAACGCGCGCGCCGACACCAAGTCGTGGAGCGCGCATCAGATTCGTACCATGATGATCTCCAAGATTTCATTGGACGTACGAAACACGTTGCCGATAATTGAAGTATTGGTCACGATCTGTCCGCTTCTCGGACTGATAGGCACAGTGACCGGCATGATCAATGTGTTCTTTGTAATGGCCGTTACCGGTGGTGGCGATGCCAAGTCAATGGCGGGTGGTGTGTCGATGGCAACCATACCTACTATGGCTGGCATGGTAGGCGCTATCTCGGGCATCTTCGCCTCTAACTACTTGAAGGCGAAAGTTGACCGTGATCTCGAGCTACTCGAGGATCACCTGCCGTTAAGCGACTAATCACCTAGATGGGTCAATGACTCCTAAGGAGTGATTGACCCACGATAGGGTTTTACATTTTGATCGACGTTATATAGATGTAAGGTGAAATCATGAAATCAGGTTTAATGAAAAAGAAGGACGGCGAAGAGGCGGGCGAGATCGATCTCACCCCCATGCTCGACGTTGTATTTATCCTTCTGATCTTCTTTATCGTAACTTCGGTGTTTGTCTCCGAGGCCGGTATCGAAGTCACCAAGCCCGAAGCCTCAACGGCAGAAGGCAAGAAGGGTGACCTAATACTAATTGCGGTAGGACCGGCAGGGGATATCTGGATCGATGGCGATCAGGTAGACCCGCGCTTTATTCGCTCTCGCTTCGAATTACGACTCGCCGATGCTCCCAATTCCGCGGTCATCATTCAGGCAGACTCCGAAGCAAATAATGAGCAGGTCATGCTCATTCTTGAAGCGGCGAGAGAGGCGAGTATCCTAGACGTATCAATATCAGCGGAGGCATAGACTATGATACTTATCAGATGGGCTATATCGATGGTAATGGCAGCCGGCATCACACTGGGACTGTTCTACTTTATGCAGGCCCTGATCGCGACGGGCGCTCAGCTCGATCAGCGCGTATCCGTGGTGAAGATTGTTGATGCAACTATGCCAGAGATCGAGTTGGAGGTTATTGAGGAAATCGATAAACCGGAGCCAATCCAGGACGATACCGAGGTCGTTGAAGACGTACCGGAGCGACAGGTAAACCTGTCCGATGGACCTTCTCTGAATATCGAGCGTGCCTCGGTAGAGATCGACACAGGCCTGCAGCTTAGCAATGCCTCTATATCGGCTACCGATGGTGACTTCCTGCCACTCGTGGCGATCGCTCCTCAGTACCCAACCCGTGCCGCGCAGCGTGGCATCGAAGGCTGGTGTCTGGTTGCCTTCACCGTGGACGGTCTGGGCAATGTCGTAGAAGACTCTATCGAAGTTGTCGATGCCGAGCCGACTTCTATTTTCGATCGATCCTCCATCCGCGCGGCATCGAGGTTTAAGTTTCAGCCTCGCGTAGTGGACGGCCAAGGCGTGGCAGTAGAAGGTGTCCAATACGTATTTCGCTATGAACTCGAGGACAACTAATCATGAGACTTCTTAACAAGCTTAAGTTGGGCTTCCTCGTAGCCGTACTCAGCGTGGCATTGCTGCCATTGCAAGTAGTGCAAGCCGGCGAAGAGCAGCGAGCTCCACCTGAGGCGCGTACATCCGGTACCCTAAGTCCGGCGGTAATGCGTGCGATCGGTGACATTCAGGAGCTAATGCAGCCCGAGGATGAAGAGGACGAGCCCGATCTAGCTCAGGCCAAGATCGAGCTGGATGAACTCTACGAGCGTCGTTATGAGCGCATGAACGACTTCGAGAAGTCGACCCTGCTAAACTTCTATACCAACTACTACCTCAATGTAGAAGACTATCCAGGCGCGATCGGCATCTTCGAGCAGATGCTAGAGATCGAAGAGCTCCGCGCGGATATTCGCCTGCGCACACACCGTTCTCTCGGTCAGCTCTATGCTTCCGAAGAGGAATGGCAGGGATCCATCGATAACTACGAGCAGTGGCGTAATCTCTCGGAAACCGAAGATGAGATCGTCTATCGCGGTCTTTCTTACGCGCACTATCAGTTAGAAAACTTCGAAGAGGCGAAGCCGTATTGGCTAGCCAGAATGGAGCTTTTATTAGATTCCGGTGAGACCCTTGAGCGTGAAGACTATGCCTACCTAAATGGCCTCTACTTTACACTGGAGGATTTCCCGGCAGCACTCGACCTGACCAAGACCATGATCGTCCTGTACGACAACAAGACCGATTGGCAGAACCTCAGCGCCATCTATTCTGGCCTGGAGCAGGACGATAGAGGCGTGCAGGCCTTAAACCTCTATTATCTGCGTGGCATGATGGACGACGACACGCGCTATATCAATCTGGCGCAATCACTGGCAGGCCTTGAGATCCCGTACACGGGCGGTAAGATCCTCGCCGAAGGTCTTGAGCGAGAGATCGTAGAGGCTGAGGAGGAGAATCTGACGCGTCTGACCCAGATGCACCTCATGGCCAGTGAATATGAAGATGCCGTTGAGCCTGGTATCGCAGCCGCAGAGGCTGACGAGACCGGCAATGGCTACGACACCTTAGGCTATATCTATTATGTGCTCGCAGAGTACGAGCAAGCCGCTGAAGCCTTCCAGATGGCGATCGACAAGGGAGAGCTCAACGACCGCTCAGACACCCTGATGTTTCTTGCCAGGGCGCACCTGGAGCTTCGTGACTTCGATGCGGCGGAAGAGGCGGCTACCGATGCTGCCGATGCCGGCGACGAACGAGCCAGCAGTGCAGCCCGTGACTTCATCCGCGTCATAGAGGGGCGTCGCTCCTATTATTCGACGATCGCGAGCCGCAAGGAAGATGCGATAGACTTCTACGAGGGCTATCCACCCCTGCAGTAGAGTCTGGATTAGCTTGAAAAATCAGGCTAAGTCCCCATAAAAGACCCAATCATGTGGCTAAGGCTACAGATTGGGTTTTTTTATGGGCACAGATAAGCCCCGCGAACGGGAATAACGAGGAATAGATTCATGGCAGCAAAGACGGCGGAAACCAGAGGGTTCGAGACGGAAGCGAAGCAACTACTCCACTTGATGATCCACTCTCTCTACAGCAACAAGGAAATCTTCCTTAGAGAGTTGATATCCAATGCCTCGGACGCGGCAGACAAGCTTAGATTCGAGGCCCTGTCGGCCCCTGAGCTATTAGAGAGTGGCGGAGAACCCAAGGTACAGATCGACTTCGATGCCGAGAAGGGCACCCTGACCATTAGCGATAATGGCATCGGGATGACTCGAGACGAGGTTATCGCCAATCTGGGTACGATAGCGAAATCCGGCACGGCGCAGTTCCTCGAATCCCTCACGGGCGATCAGAAGAAAGACTCCCAGCTGATCGGTCAGTTTGGTGTTGGCTTCTATTCTGCCTTCATCGTGGCCGACGAGGTCGAGGTTCTTACGCGCAAGGCTGGAACAGCGATCGATGAGGCAACGCTCTGGACATCCAAGGGCGAAGCCGACTACTCCATCGAAGAGGCTAGCAAGGAATCGACAGGCACCGAGATAACGCTACACCTCAAGGCTGATGAGAAGGAGTATGCCGAGGGCTACCGACTGCGCAGCATCGTGAAGAAATACGCGGATCATATCGCCATTCCAGTGTTCATGGAGAAGGTGGACATGGGCTCAGAGGAGGAAGGCGAAGAGGGCAAGGAAGAGAAGGCCGAGGACAAGGCCAAAGAGTACGAGGCGATAAATGACGCCAAGGCGCTCTGGACCCGCTCGCGCAAGGATGTAAAAGCGGACGAGTACAAGGAATTCTACAAGTCGGTTAGCCATGATTTCGAGGACCCACTCGAATGGAGCCATAACAAGGTAGAGGGAAAGCTGGAATACACGAGCCTGCTCTATGTGCCAGCGCGCGCTCCCTATGACCTGTGGAACAGAGACTCGGCCCGTGGCTTGAAACTCTACGTGCAGCGCGTCTTTATCATGGACGACGCCGAACAGTTCCTGCCCCTCTATCTGCGCTTCATGAAGGGCGTGGTAGATTCCAATGACATCTCACTAAACGTTTCGCGTGAGATCCTGCAGAAAGATCCGGTAGTAGATTCCATGCGCAGTGCATTGACGAAACGTGCGCTGGACATGCTTGAGAAGATGCGCAAGAAGGACAAGGACAAGTACACTAAGTTCTGGAACGAATTCGGTCAGGCGCTGAAAGAGGGCCCCGCAGAAGATTTCGCGAATAAGGAGAAGGTAGCGAATCTGCTGCAGTTCACGACTACGCACAGCGAAGCGGATGCACAGGACCAGTGTCTGGAAGACTATGTCGCTCGCATGAAGGAAGGGCAGGAGAAGATCTACTACCTCGTGGCGGAGTCGGTGAAGGCGGCGCGTAACAGCCCGCACCTGGAAATTTTCCGCAAGAAGGGCATCGAAGTGATTCTGATGACCGACCGCATAGACGAATGGCTAATGAGCCATATGCAGGAGTTCGATGGCCGGCAGTTCCAGGACATTAGCCGCGGCGAGTTAGACCTCGGCAAGCTGGAAGACGAGAGCGACAAACAGGAGCAAGAGAAGACCGAGAAGGAGTTCGGTAAGCTTGTCGATCGCATTAAAGAAAAGCTGGGCGATAAAGTTAAGAATGTGCGCGTGACCCATAGGCTTACCGATTCACCGGCGTGCCTTGCCGTCGACGATCACGATATGGGCATGCAGATGAGAAAGATCATGGAGGCATCTGGGCAGGCAGTGCCGGAGACCAAGCCCATCTTCGAGGTGAATCCTAGCCATCCGCTAGTCGTTAAGCTAGACAAGGAAGCGGATGAGGATCGCTTCGCCGATATCGTGTCTATCCTGTTCGGTCAGGCTGGTCTCGCCGATGGCGTGCAGCTCGAAGACCCGGCCGATTTTTCGACGCGCTTGAATAAACTGCTGATGGAGTTGGTGGACTAGGCTGCAGTATAACGCTGCTATACATAGGGTTTGACGACGCCTGCGCTGCTTGCTGCAGTCAGGCGTCCTCTAGCCTCACATCTTTTCTAGGGTTTCTATTCCCAATAAGCCTAAGCCCTGCTGTAGGGTCTGTGCGGTTAGCTCACATAGGGCGAGACGCGAGTCACGCATTGAATCTTCTGCCTTCAGAATAGGACAGTTCTCATAGAAGCGCATGAACAGCCCAGCCAACTCATACAAATAATTGCACAGGAAGTTGGGGTAACAATCCCTTGCCACCATGTCGACGACCTCGGGTAGCTGGAGGATCTTAAGAAGCAGGTTTCTCTCTGCCGCCTCCGCTGTCGAGGTGATCTGCAGGCTCCCTGTTTCGGCTGTGTGCTTTCTCAAGATGCTTCGTATCCTGGCATAGGCATACAGGAGATAGGGGGCAGTGTTTCCCTCGAATGACAGCATACTAGCCCAGTCGAAGACGTAGTCGCTGGTCCGGTTCTTGGAAAGGTCGGCGTATTTGACCGCGCCAATACCCACCTTCTCTGCAATCTGTGCGTAGCTGGCCTCGTCGAGATCGGGGTTCTTTTCTTTGACCAGGTCACGGGCGCGACGAATGCCTTCATCCAACAGATCGACCAGTTTGATCGTATCTCCGGAGCGTGTCTTAAATGGTCGGCCATCGCTGCCCATCATCGTGCCGTAGGCGATATGCTCTAAGGAGATCGACTCCGAGGCGAAGCCCGCAGCGCGAGCAACCGCGAAAACCTGCTGAAAATGTAGCGACTGCCGCGCATCGACCACATACAGAGAGCGTTCCGCCTTTAGATCGAAAGAGCGATACTCAACGGCGGCGAGATCCGTTGTGGCATAGAGATAGCCACCATCGGTCTTCTGAATGATTACCGGCAGCGGTTCGCCGTCTTTGCCGGTAAACTCCGGCAGGAACACGCAGCGCGCGCCGTCGGAGACGGAAAGCAGGGATGCCTTCTCTAGCTTTTGCACGACGCCATCTAGCGCGTCGTTATAGAAACTCTCAGCCTTTAGGTCATCCATGGTTAGCGTGACATTGAGTTTGTCGTAGACCGCCTGACAGTGGCTGAGGGATTCGTCGATAAACTGTTTCCAGGCAGTGAGGTGTTTTTCGTCGCCACCTTGTAGCTTAACAACACTCGCGCGCGCCGTTGCCGCGAAGTCGGGATCGGCATCGAATCGTTCCTTGGCCGCCCTATAGAAGGACTCCAGATCGCTAAGTTGATTGGGAATCTCAGCCTCGCCCGTGCCGATCTCGCGCATATACGAGATCAACATACCAAACTGCGTGCCCCAGTCTCCTACGTGATTTTGCCTGATGATCTCGTGTCCCTGTCTTTCCAGGACCCGAGCGAGACAGTCGCCGATAATCGTGCCGCGCAGATGACCCACATGCATTTCTTTGGCGAGGTTGGGAGAGGAGTAATCCACCACAATCCGCTTAGGGTTTTCGCTGCGGGGGATGAGCTTATCGGCGTCGCTTCGTATCTCCGACGCGCGCTGCATCAGTGCCTGATCGGCGAGATGAATATTAATGAAGCCGGGGCCTGCTACTTCCAGCTTGGCGATTAGTGGCCCCGCCTTGTCCGAAAGTATTTCCACCACGTCCGCGGCAAGTTCACGCGGATTACGGCCGGCTTTCTTAGCGACCGACATGACGCCGTTGCTCTGATAGTCGCCAAACTCCGGTTTGGATGCCGTGATGACATTCGGATCGCAGTCGTCGATGTCGCTGGCCTGGCTAAGGCTTTCTCCAACGAGTTGGTTCAGTGTCTGTTTGAGGGTATTCATGAAATTTGATGTTGCAAAAAGGAGGGGATTGTACACCATTATGCGCGGCGCAGATTGATGTAAAATACCTAATCAGAGGCTTCTTGTTTCTCCCTATTCACAGTTCTAGCCAAAGGAAGGCCGTGAAAAGCAATATTAGTGTCAGCGAAGGTGTACAACTGGTGCGTGTCGAGCGTTCCCATATCGGTCAGCGCCTGGATAATTTCCTCATGCGCCATCTTAAGGGTGTGCCGCGCACGCGCGTCTACCGCCTGATTCGCCGTGGCGAGGTGAGGGTGAACAAGAAGCGCTGTAAGCCCGAGCGCAAGCTAGACCTCGGTGATGAGGTGCGTATTCCCCCGTATACCAGTAATTACAGCCCAAATGCCGGCAAGCCTACGCCGGCACTGCAGGAATTCCTGTTGGCCAATATTCTGTACGAGGATGAGCAGCTGCTGGTGATTAACAAGCCCGCCGGGATGGCCGTTCACGGGGGCACGAATGTCGCGATGGGCCTGATCGAGGCGCTGCGCCAATGTCGGCCAGAATGGGGGGAGCTGGAGCTGGTGCACAGGATAGATCGTGCCACTACCGGCTGCTTGGTAATATCTAAAAATTCTATTATATTAAAGTACTTACAAAATCAACTTAAAGCTAAAACTGTAAAAAAACACTATCTCGCCCTAGTCCACGGCAACTGGCCAGAATCTCTGCAGGTAGTCGATGCGCCGCTCAAAAAAGAGCCTCTGGGGGACAACGAGCGGATCGTGCGCGTCGTCGATAGCGGCAAGCCATCCCTCACCCGATTCTCGGTGCAGCAGCAATTCCGCGGCGCCAGCCTCGTCCAGGCTATGCCGGAGACAGGGCGTACGCACCAGATACGGGTACATTGTCAGCACGCGGGCCATGGCATCGTAGGAGACGATAAATACACGTTTAGGGCGTCGAATAGCCTGCTCGAGGGCGTGAAAAATCTATGCCTTCACGCCTGGAAAATCGAATTTGAAATGCCCGATGGGGGAGGCAGCATCCGCGTCGAGGCGCCTATCCCGAATCAGTTGAGCGAACTTCTGCGCACATTGAGCAAATAGCTTTAAATACAGAGAGTTACGAAGCAAAACCCGGGGCGGAATTTTCCATAAATCTTTGACAGATGGCGGCCATACCCCTATTATGCGCGCCTGATGTCAGATAGCTCGATTCCAGCCTACGCGGATACCCGTAAGATCTTCCTTCAAGAGGGGCATATCGGCGGTGAAATCAGCCTTCAGAGGCTGCCTCGATTTAGCCAGAGCCTGTCGGATGACAAGGGCTCAGTGCGCGTCGAGTTGCACTTTAGGCTCAGCGAATCGAAGCAGCGGCTTATATCGGGCGAGCTGCGCGCCGAAGTGAATGTGCTCTGTCAGCGCTGCCTGCAGCCTCTAGCAATACGCCTGGCGGACGACATAAAGCTGGCACTGGTTAGAGATGAGGAAGCCGCTAAGCAATTGACGGACGAGCTGGACCCCTGGTTCTGCGAAGACCATAGGCTAGACGTGGCAGAGCTCGTCGAAGAGCAGCTGATACTCTGCATGCCTCTGGTGAGCTATCACGAGTCCGGTGCATGTGTGAGTCGAAAGAATTATACGGCGGGCGTCTCGCCGGCGGAGCAGGAAGCCGCCTCGAATGGCGCGAGCGATAACCCTTTTGCAGTGCTTAGATCACTCAAAGAGAGTGACCCAAGCGATTGAAACAATTTAAAGATTTGTATTTTAGGAGATAGCAATGGCAGTTCAAAAGAGCAAGGTCACCCGTTCGCGGCGTGACAAGCGACGAACGCATGATTCACTCAGCGGACCTACTTTATCCACGGATAAGACCACAGGCGAGATCCACCGTCGTCACCACGTTACGGCCGATGGGTTCTACAAGGGCAAGAAAGTTCTGGATCTCGGCGAAGACTAGGGCAGAGCCTTGAGCCTAGAGAAGCGCATAGCAATCGATGCTATGGGCGGAGAGGGGGGAGTCAGCGTTACGCTGCCCGCTACTTCGCAGGTCTTACAAGCCGATGACAGCCTTCGCGTTACCCTGGTAGGCGATAGAGGCCAAATCGAGCCTTTTGTGGACTCACTTGCGCCAGCACAGGCCGCACGCATCGAGATTGAGCACACGGTGGATGTCATCAAAGATGCCGATAAACCCTCCGCGGTGCTCAGAAACGGCAAGAACTCGTCCATGTACAGGGCCGTCGAGTTACTCAACTTAGATCGCGCCCAGGCTGTCGTCAGTGCCGGCAATACCGGTGCGCTGCTGATGGTAGGCAGGCACCTGCTAAAAACCATTAGCGGCATTCAGAAACCCGCCATCGTCGCCAGCATTCCCGGTACCACGCAGCAGAGCTATTTGCTGGATGTAGGCGCCAACCCCGAATGCGATGCACAGCAGCTCTATGAATTCGCCGTAATGGGTTCGGTGCTCGCCGAGTCACTTTCCGGCGATATCGCGCGCGTCGGCCTGCTCAACATCGGTTCAGAGCGATTCAAGGGCACCGATGAGGTGCGCCAGGCCAGCGAATTGCTGGAGCGCTGCTCGGCCTTCGACTATGTCGGTTTTGTTGAGGCGAACGAGTTATTCGAGAGCAAGGCCGATGTGGTCGTCTGTGACGGCTTCGTCGGCAACGTAACGATCAAGACCAGCGCCGGCGTGGCTAACGTGGTCAAGAAGCTACTCTCTTCGCAGATACTTACCGGCTCGACCGATCCCAAGATCAGTGCCGAACAGGGCGAATTCTTCGCCCGCCTGAGCGACCAGATCAGCCCTCATCGCTTCAACGGGGCCAGCCTACTGGGCTTACAGGGCAGTATAGTAAAGAGTCATGGCAATGCCACCGCAGAGGGTTTTAGCTACGCGATTCAGCAGGCCGTGAGGGAGGCTGAGAATGGCGTCCCGGATTTGATAAGGGAAAAAGTAGCTGCCATCATTGCGGCAAGTTAGCGACGCGCGTCGCACGAATAAAATCAAGATGGAATCGAATATGAGCACATTGGGATTTGTCTTCCCCGGTCAGGGATCACAGGCGCTGGGCATGCTCGCCGGGCTTGCCGCGGACTATAAGCTCGTCGAGGAAACCTTCTCCGAGGCATCGACCGCACTCGGCATTGACCTGTGGGAGATCTGCCAGAAGGACCAGAACGAGAGACTGAATCAGACCGAGATCACCCAACCTGCACTGCTAGCCGCTTCCGTCGCGATATGGCGCGTCTGGCACAGCGAGAAGGGCGCCAGTCCAACAATCCTCGCTGGCCACAGCCTTGGCGAATACTCGGCCTTAGTCTGCGCGGGCGTGCTGTCCTTCGGCGATGCGATTCAGCTGGTTCACCAGCGTGGACGCCTCATGCAGTCCGCCGTAAGCGCGGGCAGCGGCAAGATGGCCGCCATTATCGGGCTGGACGATTCCCTGATCGCAGGCCTGTGTGAGCAGGCGGCCCAGGGCCAGATTGTGGCGCCTGCAAACTTCAATTCCCCCGGCCAGACCGTTATCGCCGGCGAGGCGGACGCGGTCGAGCGGGCCATGGCCTCGTGCAAGGAGGCGGGCGCCAAGAGGGCCCTGCCGCTCAACGTCAGCGTGCCCTCGCACTGCGAATTGATGAGGCCGGCGGCGGAAAAGCTGGAGAGCGAATTCGCGCGCGTACACTTCAATGCCCCTGCGATAGCCGTAGTGCAGAATGTAAACGGACAGCCTAGTAGCGACCCCGACTTAATAAAGGAAAACCTGATAAAGCAGCTGTATGCACCTGTACTCTGGGTAGATTCTGTAAAATGTATGCACGGTGCCGGTACCCAGAACCTGGTCGAGTGCGGCCCGGGCAAGGTCTTGTCGGGCCTAATAAAGAGAATAGAATCGCAGATCAACTGCTTTGCGAGTGACGACAGTGCCAAGCTACAGGATGCCATCGCCGAGACCCGCTCCTAGCGGCCGGTCGGAACGTCGCTCCCCGCAGCACAGTAAAACAAGGAACCCACTATGAATGAATCTACAAAGGTAGCGCTGGTTACCGGTGCCAGCCGCGGTATTGGCCGCGCCATAGCCCTGGATCTGGGCGAGAAGGGCTTTACGGTAATTGGAACCGCGACCACCGATGGCGGTGCTGACAATATCAGCAGCTACCTGACCGAGAATGCTGTCAGCGGCGAGGGAATGCGCCTCGACGTGGCTTCGGATGAATCGGTATCCCAAGTGATGGCGGCGATCGCTGACAAATACGGCGCGCCCCTGATCCTAGTCAATAATGCTGGCATCACCAAGGATAATCTGCTCATGCGTATGAAGGACGAGGAGTGGACTGACGTCATCGACACCAATCTCAACTCTATGTATCGCCTCTGCAAGGCCTGTGTGAAAGGCATGACCAAGGCACGCTGGGGACGCATCATCAACATCAGCTCGGTAGTGGGTTCCAGCGGCAATGCGGGGCAATCGAACTACGCCGCATCCAAGGCCGGCATAGAGGGCTTCAGCCGCGCCTTAGCAAAGGAAATTGGCTCCAGAGGCATCACGGTAAATGCAGTCGCTCCTGGCTTCATCGAGACCGATATGACCAAGGACCTGCCCGAGAAGCAGGCCGAAGCGCTGATGGCGTCGATACCGCTGGGCCGGCTCGGCCAGCCCGAAGAGATCGCGGCCATGGTCGGATTTCTCGCCTCAGACAGCGGCGCGTATATCACCGGAGAGACGCTGCATGTGAACGGTGGCATGTACATGGCCTAGGCCTAAGTAATTGAGTTTTATACGGGTTTATGGCAGGGCGCTTATTTTTGAATTTAGACATTACTTCGCATGGAAATAGAGGTAAACTTGCGTCCTGAAATATTCGCTGGGTATCTGCGAGGCCTGCGAAGTGCATAGATAGGGCGACTCTGTTCGCCAGATCGACCGACAACAGGGCTGTCTAACAGGCCACTGGCAACACCGCTAGAAATAGAGTATTAGGAGCTAATAATAGATATGAGTAGCATCGAAGAGCGCGTTAAAAAAATTGTCTGCGAACAGCTTGGCGTAAAAGAAGATGAAGTAAAACCTTCTGCTTCTTTTGTAGAAGATTTAGGCGCTGATTCTCTAGATACCGTAGAATTGGTAATGGCCCTGGAAGAGGAATTCGAGACTGAAATTCCTGACGAAGAAGCCGAGAAGATCACTACCGTTCAATTGGCTTGTGACTATATTAATTCACACCTGTAACACTGAACAATAGATGTAAACAGAGCTACTCCAGTTCATTCTTGAGTAGCTTTTGTCTATCTGGCGTTTACTGTTTTTAGTCAGGAGAGCAAAGTATTGAGTAGCAGAAGAGTAGTGGTGACTGGACTCGGTCTCATCACTCCGGTTGGAAATGATGTCGATTCCGCGTGGAAAGCCATCGTCAATGGTCAATCTGGTATTAACAAGATTGATACTTTCGACACATCGGACTTCAGCACTCAATTCGGCGGTACTGTCAAAGGCTTCGATTGTGCCGACTACATGTCTGCCAAAGAAGCCAGGCGCATGGACCTGTTCATGCACTACGGCATCGCCGCCGGCGTGCAAGCGATCGAAGACGCCGGCCTCGATGAGTCCAACATGGACTCGAAGCGCGCAGGCGTTGCGGTGGGTTCGGGCATCGGTGGCATCGGCAGCATCGAAGAAAATACCCTGATCATCAAGGACTCCGGTCCGCGTAAAATCTCCCCCTTCTTCGTACCAGGCTCCATCGTCAACATGGTGGCCGGTTCGCTATCGATTCGCTTCGGCTTGCAAGGCCCCAATATCGCCGTAGTGACTGCCTGCACAACGGGCACTCACAACATCGGCATCGCCGCGAATATGATCGCCAATAATCAGGCAGATGTGATGATGGCCGGTGGCGCCGAGATGGCAACCACGCCATTGGGTCTAGGCGGATTCTGTGCAGCTCGAGCGCTATCGCAACGCAACGACGACCCCGAGCGCGCGAGCCGGCCCTGGGATAAGGATAGAGACGGCTTCGTGCTCAGCGACGGTGCCGGCATTATGGTTATGGAAGAATACGAACACGCCAAGAAGCGCGGCGCACAGATCTACGCCGAGATAGTGGGCTTCGGCATGAGCGGCGACGCCTATCACATGACCTCGCCTTCTGAGGGCGGGTCGGGCGCGGCGCAGTGCATGCAGAACGCGCTGCTGAGCGCTGGACTAAACGCTGACGACGTCGATTATGTAAATGCACATGGCACCTCTACGATGGCTGGAGACATAGCCGAGACTCAGGCGATTAAATCTGTATTCGGCGATCACGCCAAGAAACTCTGTGTCAGTTCGACCAAGTCCATGATCGGCCATCTACTGGGAGCCTCGGGTTCGGTTGAGGCCATCGTGTCGGTACTCACTTTGCGCGATCAGGTTATTAGCCCGACTATCAATCTCGAAAATCCGGATGAGGGCTGCGATCTCGACTATGTTCCGGGTACGAGTCGCGAGACAAAGGTCGATGTCGTACTGTCAAATTCCTTCGGCTTCGGCGGCACCAACGGCAGCCTCATCTTCTCTCGGCTAAAATAGTCGCCACATCCTCATGTCCGATGAGCCCTTGCAGAGTTTAGTTAACGGTAAGCAAGCGGAAACGATATCGATCCGTGACCGCGGATTTCTCTACGGTGATGGCTGTTTCGAGACGATCCGCATCGTCGACAACAGGGCGGTACTTCTTGCCGCTCATCTGGAACGACTCCAACAAGCCTGTACTCTGCTGGCGCTCGCTCTCGATCTCGATCTCCTTGAGCGCGAGGTAGAGCTGGCACTTAATAGCCGAGAACTACCGTCCGCCGTACTCAAGATAATCATTACTCGGGGTGAAGGGGGCAGGGGGTATACGCCGCCGTCCGCGTCGGAACCTAGCCGGATAGTGCAGCTGTTCGATTATACGCAAGGGGAGTTGCATCGGGGCGCGAGAGCGGTACTCTGTGATCACAGGCTATCGAGCAATAGCCAGCTTGCCGGGGTGAAGCATCTCAATCGCCTGGATCAGGTGCTGGCAAGTGCGCAGATACCCGAGGGCTTTCAAGAGGGACTCTGCCTGGATCAGGACGGCCAGCTAATCGAGGGCTGCCGCAGTAATCTGCTTTTAGGATTCGGCGATGAGCTTATCAGTCCCGATCTGAAAAGCTGCGGTGTTGAGGGAATCATGCTGAACCACCTCATCGCTGAGCTAGGTAAATTAGGCGCTACGGTGACGCGAACAAGCATAGCGCTGGAACGGCTTCGTGAGGCCACCGAATTGTATCTCTGCAATAGCGTGTTCGGAGTCTGGGCGGTATCCGAGCTAAAAACCGAGCATGGGATGCTCAGTTGGAACCCCAGTAAGGCGAGATATGGCGAGGCAATTATGAACATCTCGAACGGACTCTTTATTCGTGCAAATCATTAGGCTTGGCAAGCGTAGGCTCCTGCTGCTGGCACTCTCGGTGTCGGTTATCACGCTGCTCGCTTCCCTCTACGTCTACGGAGCTTTGTTCGCCGAGATCGAAATCGCTGCAGGCGATTCTGCCGATGCTGTCAGCATTGAGATCAGCCCCGGCAGTTCTTTGAACCGGATTGCTCAGGACCTGGGGCAGGATGGCTATCTCGCGAGCCCTACGCTGTTCAAGCTGTGGGCGAGACTGCGCGGCGTAGACGGCAGTATCCGGGCAGGCGAGTACGCGTTGGAGCGGGGCATCACGCCGGTGCAGTTACTGAACAAGATCGTACGCGGCGACGCGATCGAGTATCGAATCACATTAGTCGAAGGCTGGACCTTCGAGCGCGCATTAGAGGCGATCAGGAATGCCGAGAACATCGATAATGAACTCGCTGGACTCAGCCTGGAAGAGATAGCCTTGCGCATGGGGCTGGAACGGACTAGTCCCGAAGGACTCCTCTTTCCGGACACCTACTTCTATAGGAAGGGAACGAGCGATCTGGAGTTGCTGCAGCGGGCAAGCGAGCGACTCGATACCGTATTGCTCGACGCCTGGGAGAACCGGCTCGGTGCACTGCCCTATGAGAATGCCTATGAGGCACTTACCATGGCATCTATTGTCGAGAGAGAATCGGCGAGCAATAGCGAGCGTGAGTTGATAGCCGCGGTCTTCATCACGCGACTGGAGCGCGGCATGCGACTGCAGTCGGACCCAACAGTTATCTACGGCATGGGCGAGCGTTATCAGGGCAATATCAGCCGTGAAGATTTATCCGAACAGACTCCCTATAATACTTATCGTATCGATGGCCTGCCTCCTACGCCCATAGCCTTGAGTGGCAGCGAGTCCATCGTCGCAGCGCTAAGACCGGCCGCGACAGACTATTTATATTTCGTTGCGAAGGGAGATGGCAGCCACCAGTTCTCTCGCACACTGGAAGAACACAATGCGGCGGTTAGGCAGTATCAGCTCGGCATCGTTGAATAATAAGTTGAGTGATAAGTTGAATAATGAACAGAGCGAAGAATTCGAGCAAAGGCGTAGCGAGTTTTAAAGGCATAACACATGACATCTAGACGAGGACTCTTTCTCACCCTGGAGGGTGCCGAAGGCGTCGGCAAGAGTACGAATATCGAGTTCATCACCGAGCGGCTTCAACAGCAAGGCATAGAGTTCGTTCTTACGAGGGAGCCAGGTGGAACTCATTTAGCTGAGAAGATTCGGGAGTTACTACTCGGCGTCAGCGACGAGCCTATGTCGGAGTTAGCCGAACTTCTCCTGGTCTTCGCCGCGCGGGCGCAGCATATCGAGCAACTAATCGAACCGGCGTTAGCGTCGGGGAAGTGGGTCATCTGCGATCGCTTTACTGATGCGACCTTTGCCTATCAGGGCGGAGGCCGGGGACTCAGTGTGCAGACCATCGAACAGCTGCAGACCCTCGTTCAGGATAGCCTGCGTCCCGACCTCACCCTCATCCTGGATCTCGATCCAACTATAGGCATGGAAAGAGCGAACAATCGCGGCGACTTAGATAGATTCGAGCAAGAGCAGATCAGCTTCTTTCAACGCGTACGGCAGTCGTATCTGGATATCGCCGCCGCCGACCCCGCGCGCTGCAAGGTCATCGATGCCTCCAAGCCACTCGAAGAGGTCAAGATTGAGCTGTTGGCCGCCCTCGCCACTGGCCTCGAACGTCTAGAGGAAACAAGAAACTAGCGATGAGCGACTTACTCTTCGAATCGGCAAATTCTGTTGCGCCTCCACTTCCCTGGCAGCTGAGTCAATGGGCACAGCTGGAACGCGCACGCGCAAACCAGTCGCTCGCTCACGCCTACCTCTTCAGCGGCAGCGAGGGCTTAGGCAAATCGCTGTTCGCCCGGGGATTCGCCCGCCGCATGCTATGCCAGAATCCGGTTCCGGGCTCGGCCGCTTCTCAAGAAGCCACGACTGTTGCCTGCGGAGTCTGTAGTAACTGTCAGAAGGGTGGCGTGGGTCATCACCCCGACCTACTCTGGATCGAGCCCGAGGAGGGCAGCCGCAACATCAAGATCGACCAGATCCGCCGACTTGGCGAATTCGTCGTGCGTAGCAGTCATTCCGGGGGCGACAAGATTGCCGTGCTGGAGCAGGCCCATCTTCTCCACGGCAATGCGGCAAACGCGCTGCTGAAAACGCTGGAGGAGCCGAATCGCGACACTTATCTGCTCTTGGTCTCCGACCATCCGGGTCGGCTCGTTGCCACTATTCGCAGTCGTTGCCAGAAACTTAGCTTCCCCACCCCAAGGCCCGAGCTCGTGTTGCCATGGCTGCAGGGTATTATCGGTGCTGCCAATGCCGACTCTCTGCTTGCCGCCGCCGACGGGCGACCGCTAACGGCCCTGCGCCTAGCCGAAGGCGATACGCTCGAGGCGAGAGAGCAATTTATACAGAGCGTCTGCGACCTAAAGCAGGGCCGTAAGTCCCTGCAGCAGACCATTGCCATGGCCGTTAAGATTGGCGAGGCAGAAGTCTTGCAGCACTTTTCAACATTCTTGACTAAACTTACCAAGTACAGCCTGGTTGATTGCACCAATGCCGGGTTGGCAGAAAACGAGTCGGCGCAAATGCGCGCGCTTATTCCCGCCGCCCTTAATGAGTCGAGGGAGCAGGCGATAGCCAGCGCGCTAGTGCATTTCTATACCGAGGTAGAGGCAGCACGAAAGCAGCTCGCCTCGAATGCGAACCCGAATCCCCAGCTCGTCATAGAGTCGGTGCTGTGGCGCTGGAGCGAGTTAAAGCTCAGCTAGCACCCCGGCAGCAGCGGTCCGGCTCCATCGACTTGAGAGCGCGTATGGCCATCAAAAATACCGCAGCTATCGTTTCACTACATATTGGACGGCTCGAGGATCTGCGTGCCTCCTATATGCCGTTCCTGAAACACGGCGGCCTTTTCATTCCGTTCGCTGGCGGCGAAGAACCTTCTCAAAACCTCACCATGAAGCTCGCGCTTAGAGACGACGTCTGTCTCTTACTACGGCTGCTGGATGACAGAGAGGCGAGGCTCTGTCTAACAGAGGTGGCTTGGATCTCGCCGCCGCAGGGGCAAGACACGAAGACTGCAGGCATCGGCTTGCATTTCAGCAGGCACGCAGGCGAGATCAAGTCCCATATCGAGACCATGCTACAGGGTAGCTTTGCCATAGCAGGCAGGGCGCAGACTCTCTAGAGCTTGGCCCGACTTCGCTATGGCTCGATGCGCTCTGTGACATAACGAGCAATAGCGAGACTCGATGTCAGGGCAGGGGACTCCATGCCGAATAGCTGTATCAATCCTGGCACGCCGTGTTCGCGCTGTTCCTGAATAATATAGTCGGCCGGCGGCGCTCCGGCGGGTGCCAGCTTAGGCCTGATGCCGGAATAGGCGGGTTTGAGGTCAGCAGGCTCGATGGCGGGAAAGTAATGTGCGATTCGTTCGGCGAAGCTTTGCGCCTTCGACGCGTCGACCGTATAGTCGATACGATCGATATATTCGGTGTCGGGGCCAAATTTTAGCTGGCCCGCTATATCCAGAGTGGCGTGTATTCCCAGGCCCACGGTATTGTTCTCGGGCATCGGATAGATCAGGTGGCGGAATGGGCTGCGAGACCGATAGTCGAAATAGTCGCCCTTGCAGTAATGCAGGGCCGGTATCGATTCGCTTAGCACTCCTTCTATGTTCCTTGCCAGTGTCTGAGCCTCGAGCCCTGCTGCGTTAACTAGATGGCGGCAGTCGAACTGGTAGTTCTCTGGGCTGCGTTTCTCATCCAATACGCAGTGCACAACGAAACCGTCGGTGGCTCTGCCTACCTCACGCACACGCGTGTAGGGAGAGAAATGCGCGCCGCGTATCTCGGCCTGATGCAGCAGACTCTGCATGAAGTCATGGCTATCGATAATGCCGGTCGAGGGCGATAGTAGTGCGGCATCGGCTCGCACGTCGGGCTCGAGCTTCTTTAATTCTTTGCCATCGAGAAACTGGAGATCGTTAACGCCGTTTTCGACAGCTAGACTGCGCAGTCGTACTAGTGCATCTATCTCTGCTGACTTTGCGACGATGAGCTTGCCAGGTTTGCGATGGGAAACGGCGAACTGTTCGCAGTAGGCGTAGAGCATCTCTTTGCCCGGCACGCAGAACTTCGCCTTGAGGCTTGCTGCCGGATAGTAGATTCCCGCATGGATGACTTCGCTATTGCGACTGCTCACGTGCTGACCGAAACTCGGTTCCTGCTCCAGCACGACGATGCTGAGCGATCGCCCCTTGGTTCTCGTTGCCAGTTCATAAGCAATCGCGAGGCCAACCACGCCGGCGCCGACGATGCAGATATCGAAACTATCCCTGTTGCTCATCTCTTAACACTCTGTCTATGTAAGCCTCGCTAGCACCCGACGCTTATGCCTCGACGATATTCCTAAAGGTAAGATTGATGCGAGGCTCGGCCAAGCCTTTCACCTTGGGTAATTGATGCAGCCAGTGCTGCTGCATCGTTTCGCCCATGATCAATAGGCTGCCATGCCTAAGCATCAGTTGAAACTTTTTGGCGGGCGAACGGTTCTTCTGTTTCAGTTGAAACTGTCTCTCGGCACCAAGACTCACCGATGCGATGATAGGGCGTTTACCTAACTCCGCCTCATCGTCTGCATGCCAGGCGACGCTATCCTGTCCATCGCGGTAGTAGTTAATCAACACGGAATTGAATACCAGACCACTCAGCGCCGAAACGCGTTCATGGATAAGACTTGCCGTCTCATTCCAGGGGACGGGAGTGAGACGCACACCTGAGTAGCCGTAGTGACTGGCCTGATCGCCCATCCAGCATTGTAGCCGGGGTACAGCGCGCAATTTGCCTGCGATGCGAAGATGTTCCTGCTGCCAGGGGATCTCCTTCTGGAGCCTGAGCATTAGGCTGTCGGCTTGGTCTGGGCTGAATACTTGTCGATACTCGAGTAGTTCACTGTCGCCTAACAGGTGCCTGAGGGGCGCGTCAGCGGGACACTCGTTCTCGAATAGATTGGCCTGCATGGGGCTTGTGTTCTCACCGGGTTTGCTAGGGCATAATGCCGCATTACTTAGTTGCCGTGGTCCAGTGACGGACTGCGATGAATTAAAAGGATACAGGACTTTGGATACATTTGATTACGATTTGTTTGTCATCGGCGCCGGTTCTGGCGGCGTTCGTGCCTGCCGCATTGCCGCCAGCTTGGGGGCAAAGGTGGCGGTGGCGGAGGAGCGTTATTTTGGCGGCACCTGCGTCAATGTCGGCTGTGTGCCGAAGAAGTTGTACAGCTATGCAGCACACTTCGCGGACGACTTCGAGGACAGCGCAGGCTTCGGCTGGATCTTCGACAATCTGCGCTTCGACTGGGCCTTGTTAAAGAAGAATAAAGACATTGAGATCAGCCGCTTGAATGGCATTTATCAATCGATACTGGAAGATAACAAAGTCGACATCTTTAATGCCCGGGCCAGGCTCAACGGGCCGCACACGGTGCAGGTCGATGGCAAGACCGTCACGGCGAAGCATATCCTGATCGCGGTCGGCGGTTGGCCCCGGGCGCCTGAGTTTCCAGGCGGCGAACACACGGTGAATTCGAACGATGTCTTCGCCCTCGACGCCTTACCGGACGAAGTAGCCGTTATTGGCGGGGGCTATATTGCCGTGGAGTTCGCCAGCATTTTCAGCCGTCTGGGCTGCAAGACCAGCCTGATCTATCGGGGCGATCAATTGCTGCGTGGCTTCGATGACGATATTCGGCGCTTCATCAGTGCTGAGTTCAGCCACTCATTAGATCTCTATTTGAATGAAGATATCGACAAAATAACGAATAATAACAATAAGATGCAGGTTTTACTTAAATCTGGAACTCAGATTGATTGCGGCATGGTTCTGGCCGCTACCGGCCGCAGCCCATTAACCGCCGATCTCGGCCTCGAGAACGTGGCCGTGGAACTGGCGCCAAACGGCGCTATCAAGGTAGATCAGCACTTTCAGACTGCCGAGTCCAGCATCTACGCCGTGGGCGATGTTATCGACCGCATTGCGCTAACGCCGGTAGCACTGGCCGAAGGTCAGCTCGTAGCGAGAGCCTTATTCGGCGGCGATGTAGCCGCTATGGACTACCAAAACATCGCCACGGCGGTGTTTTGCCATCCCAATATAGCCACCGTAGGGCTTTCTGAGCAGCAGGCTGTAGCGGCGGGCATCGAGGTCGATGTCTACGAGAGTGCGTTCAGGCCCTTAAAACACACCCTGAGCGGTCGCCAGGAGCGCTCCATGATCAAGCTGATCGTGGATAAGGCCTCGGATCGTGTGATAGGCCTGCATCTGGTTGCCGCCGATGCCGGCGAGATCGTCCAGGGACTTTCCGTAGCAATAAACTGCGGAGCCACCAAGGCTGACTTCGACAGGACGATAGGCATTCATCCGACCTTGGCTGAGGAATTCGTCACTATGCGTACTAGACGTGGTGACTAAGAGGACTGGCAGATTTAGCTGAAGGGCCATGATTGCTGGCTTAGGGCGCTGATCGCCCTATATTCAGCTATTCCACTAATTCCGGTAATAAAGATTACCGGAATTAAGATAGGTCTCGAGCAGACGGTCTCCCTGCTTCCGGGATTGCTGGGTATCTAGGCTTGCTAGCGCACCACAGCGTTCTGATTGGATCGCAGCAAGGTATCTGGGCCCCAGGATGGCTGTCTGACCGAATAGCCCTCGCGGCGGTAGCGTATATTCGCCCTGCCTGAGCCATCACCGCAGGATATGACCTTAACTTGTTGTTTTGGCTTTAGTCGTATATCTCTAAGTGGGCGTTCGCAGTTGTTGTCATAGAGTTCGATCGTGACATTGCTGTCCCAGCCGTTAATGGCCCACCACTCAACAGGATCCTCAACAACCGGATACAGAGAGCTACAGCCCTCGAGAGCAAGGAAGCCGAATAAGCTAATCAGATGGCTGTGGGTTCTTTCGATGGGCTGACCGTCCACTGGTGATTGGGTTGTAATGCGCTAGAAAATACTACATTTACGTTTATTTACAGCCGCTTAGAGATTCTACATCAGGCTAGATCTCCTAACTAACTTTGTCTGCGTAGCCCTCTAAATCTATCCTACTGGTCTAGTTACTAACAAGGTCTGACTCGCGTGCCCCGCTGCAGGCTCAGTTCAGGCATAATGTGCTGCTGCACCGCATGGAGGAAGCGCAATTGGCGAATTTGGAGGGGCAAATCTGGTTCGCAGACGCCACATCGAAGCGTCTGATGTTGGATCAGATCGAGCTGTTACAGGCTATAGCGGACACCGGCTCGATCACCGCTGCCGCCAAGAATGCGGGCATCAGCTACAAAACGGCCTGGGATCGGCTCGAGCGCATCAACAACCTCTCGGCGAGCCCCGTGGTGCAGCGTAGCACCGGCGGTAGCAAGGGCGGTGGCTCAAAGCTTACCCCTTACGGCAGGAAAATGCTGAATGGTTTTAGCGAGTTACAGGAACAACATGAACTATTCTTGGAGAACCTCAATCAACAGCTCAATTCCCTCGATGACGTCTCGAATTTCATGAAAAGCACCCTCCTGCAAAGTAGCGCCCGCAACCAGTTCCTCGGCACGGTCGCTTCAATCGAAACCGGCGCCGTCAACACCGACGTGCAGATCCGCATTAGTGATCAACAGCAGATCGTCGCCCAGGTCAGTGAGCGTAGCAGGCAGGACATGAACCTTGCGCCCGGTACCGCCCTTATAGCGATGATTAAGGCCTCCTCTGTCACGCTGGCGCTGGGGGACGAGTTGCAGGTGAGCGCCCGTAACGTGCTGCATGGCAGGGTCAGCAAGCTGGAGCGTGGCGCGGTGAATACCGATGTGAGTATCGAGCTGAGCGAGGGCAAGACCCTGGGCGCGATGATAACCAACCGCAGCGCCGAACAACTGGGCCTGTGCCTCGATGATCCGGTAGCGGCCCTGTTCAAGGCTTCCAGTGTTATCCTGATGCGCGCCTAGCTACTATTAGCTAAACAACTTCATTATTACAGTCTATCTATCTGTATTTAATCTCTATTAAATAAGAGATGCAGACTTAATCTGGGCGTAGACAGCCTGCCCGGCCTGCAAATTTAGCTGCTGCACCGAGTAATCCGAGAGCAGGCTAAGAATCTGATTGTCCCCGATACGCAGCCTGAGCAGGCGGCTGCCTCCCTGCTGCTGGGCCGCCAGCTCTTCCACGATGGCGGGCAGGATATTCAGAATACTGCTGCCCCGAGGTTGTTCGAGGCAGATGCTGACGTCCCGCGCCCGTATGCGCAGCCGCGCCCTACTGCCGGTTGCACGGTCTGTGGCGGACTGCGGCAGTCGCAGGCAGATCCCCTCACCGCAATCTACGCTGCTTAGACCAGGCACGCTCTCCCTCGCGATGCTGCCTTCCAATACACTGAAAGCGGTGTCGCTGTGGCTCATTTCCTGGTCCACCGCCCCTAGCACCTGTTGTAGCGGGCCGCTGGCCGTGACCGATCCCGCTGACATCAGCAGGATATTGTCAGCTAGGCGAGCCACCTCATCGCTTGAATGTGTAACATATAAAACAGGTATATCAACCTGTTGCAGAAATTCCTCGAGAATCGACATGAGCTTCGACCTGCCCTCCTGATCCAGCGCAGAAAGGGGCTCGTCCATGAGCAGGAGTCGCGGCTGGGCGAGTAGAGCCCGACCCAGCGCGACACGCTGAATCTCACCGCCAGAGAGACCGGCTGGGCGGCGAGATAGCAGGTTTTGCAGCCCGAGAGAGTTAACTAATTCATTGAAATCAGTCATTTGCTCGGTATTTCTTAGGCGCTTCCTGCCATAGAGGAGATTCTCCTCTACCGTGAGGTGCCCGAACAGAGACGGGTCCTGAAAAACGAGCCCAACTCCGCGTTTCTCGATCGCCAGGTAGCTATCGGCCGACAGCCAGGTTTGGCCGTTTACAGACAGGCTGCCCGTCGCCCTAGGCTCGAGCCCGGCAATCGCCCGCAGCAGACTGGTCTTGCCGCAGCCAGAGGGCCCGAATACAGCGGTCACGCCCTTCTCCGGGATGCTGAAATCGGCCTGCAGGCGGAATCCGGCCTTCTCAAGACGCAGCGCAGCCTCTATCACGCCGACCTCATGAGATGAACTCTACGGTTTGTCCCGTAAATTACTAATAATACTAGGAAAGAGCTAATCAATAGCCCGCCGGCCAACCAATGTGCCTGGCTGTATTCCAAGGCCTCCACGTGATCGTAGATGGCAATGGAGAGCACTTGTGTAGCGCCGGGGATATTGCCCCCAATCATTAGCACCACGCCAAACTCTCCCAGGGTATGGGCGAAGCCAAGCACCGCGGCGGTCAGATAGCCTCGCCGTGACAGTGGGAGCGCAACGCTGATAAACCTGTCCAGCGGTCCGGCTCCCAGCGTCGCTGCCGCCTCCAGCGGCCTGCTGCCCAAGGCGGCGAAGCTATTCTGCAAGGGCTGTACGACGAAAGGCATGGAATAGATAACTGAGCCCAGCACCAGCCCCCAGAAGGAGAATGCGAGTGAAGGCAGGCCTAGAGCGGCGGTCGTGGCGCCTATCGGCCCGTCAGGCGAGAAAGCCAACAGCAGGTAGAACCCTAGCACCGTAGGTGGCAGCACGAGAGGAAGGGCGATTACCGCCTCGACAAGGCTGCGAGCGCGCGAGGCGGTTCTAGCCAGCCACCAGGCCAGTGGCGTGCCGAGTATTAACAGGATCACCGTAGTAGTGACGGCGAGGCGCAGGGTAATGAACAGGGCCGCTATATCAGCTTCTAACATGTCAGGGGCTCAATTCAGGCAGCAGGTAGCCGTGCTGCAGGAGAAGCTCTTCTACCGTCTTGCTAGCCATAAAGGCCGCGAACTCCCATGCCGCTGGGGTGTCGCTGAGCAAAACCATGTCCTGGCGGATGGGTTCGTGCGCGGTAGCAGGGACCAGCCAGACTGAACCCGCCCTCTCCTCGTTCAATGCCAGCGTCTGTGAAAAGGCCACCAGAGCCAGATCCGCATTGCCGCTATAGGCAAATTGCAGTGTCTGCGCGATGTTCTCGCCCAGCACCAATTGACCCCGCTGCCTAGGGTCAAACTGCAGGTACTCGAAGAATTCCTGCGCCGCCTGGCCGTAGGGGGCCAAACGCGGATTTGCGATTGCAATAGTCCTGTAATCGTTTGAATCTAATAGGTATTCACCACCCAGCGACAGGCCTTCTTGCCGGCTCCAAAGCGCTAATTGGCCCTGGGCATAGGTGCGCAGGCTGGTGGGCAGCGCACTGCCCTCCTCGATCAGACGCCGCGGGCGAACTTGATCCGCCGACAGAAACACATCGAACGGCGCTCCGCTGCGAATCTGGGCATAGTGTTTGCCGCTAGAGCCACGTATCAACTGGATTTCGTGGTTCGACTGCGACTCGAATGCGCCTTCGATGGACTCCATGGCCGCGATGAAATTCGACGCCACGGCCACATTCAGCGTCTCGCTGTGGGCATTGCCCACCCAAGCTGCGGCCAGTACGGCCAGGGCTGCGCTTAGGCACTTCAGTCTGCAATTGCTGTGCTTCATCGGTATCGTTATATAGCTTCGTATATAACGGATTGTACAAGTCCGAAGCGCTGCTGCCAATCCTGGTGGCTGGCATTATTGGGCCAGCTGAGGCGCTCGAAGGAAATCGCTCAATGCCTCTGGACAGCGAGCAAAAACTGCCGATAAATCAATAGTTAAGCGCCGTTCCCGCAGCGCTGTCTTTATAGTAAATCTAGGGTAAACTGAAATTGAATCAGAGCATTGAAGCGACTTATTAATGTCACACATTAAACCCCCACCCGCCTTCTTCGACACCCTCGATGAGATGGCCAACCCGTTTAAGCAGCCTGTGACCTCGCTGCTGCATCTCAGCCTCGATGCCTCAGAACAAGCGATAAAAGACTATCAGTACGCCGCCGAGTTCATCTTCAGCTACCGCGGTAGCCCCGATACCTTCAGCACCTATAGACGCGAGATCGAACACTTCCTGCATTGGTGTCTTCTGCTTGCAAAAAAACCTTTAAATCAAATAGTTCGAGAAGATATCGAATCCTATGTGGAGTTTTCCAAGCAGCCCCCCGTCACCTGGGTAGGTGAGAAGAACGTGCCCCGCTTTTTGCTGCGCCAGGGCGAGCGTGTGCCCAATAGTGACTGGCGACCCTATGTGCAGGCTAGCGGCGAGTTCGTCGTGTCTCAGGCGGCGCTGCAGTCGCTGTTCAGCGTTCTCAGCAGCTTCTTCAACTTCCTCATACAGGAGAGCTATATCGCCGCGAACCCCGTCGCGCAGATACGGCAGAAGAGCAAGTTCCTGCGTAAGCAACAGAGTCAGGGCAAGATTCGCCGTCTCTCGCCCCTGCAGTGGGACTTCGTCATAGAGACCGCGGAAACGCTGGCAGCCGAGCAACCCCAGGTACACGAGCGCACCCTCTTCATCATGAACGCCCTGTTCGCCATGTATCTGCGTATATCGGAGTTGGTAGATACTCCCCGCTGGCAGCCGCAGATGGGCCATTTCCAGGCCGATCAGGAAGGTAATTGGTGGTTTCTGACCGTCGGCAAGGGCAATAAGGAGCGCGAGATCTCAGTCAGCGACGCCATGCTCGAAGCATTAAAGCGCTACCGCCTATCCCGTGGCCTGCCCAGCCTGCCTACCCCTGGTGAGGCCACGGCTCTGATCCACAAGACGCGCGGCAAGGGTGGTATCAGCAGTACCCGGCAGATCCGTGCGATTGTACAGACCTGCTTCGACGCCGCCGCCGAGAAGATGCGGGTCAATGGCTTCACAGAAGACGCCGAACGGCTCGGCGCGGCCACCGTACACTGGCTGCGTCACACGGGCATTTCGGAGGATGTAAAGCATCGCCCCAGAGAACACGTGAGAGATGATGCCGGTCACGGCTCAAGCGCCATCACCGATCGCTATATCGACGTGGAGCGGGCGGAGCGCCACGCTTCGGCGCGGCAGAAACTCATCAAATAGGGAGACAAATGAGCGGCTGTCGGCAAAGACGCCAATCTGGATGTTTTCTAGACCTGCAATAGGCGTCAAAGCCCTTCTCACACGGGCATATTTCGCTTAGTCTCTAGTTTCGCAGATAGGCTATCAGATGACTTAATTCGCGATTGAAATAGCGGATGTTGTGACCACATTGATAGTAGGGTTTAACACTAATCGAACCACTGGGAATTTAATGAATATTAGCTCACCACTAAGAAGAAGGAAGGGATGCATGATTAAAACGGCCGTCACTGCCTGTTCGATCCTCATGACGTCAGCCCTGTTTGCACAGGTCGAACCCGCTCAACTCAATACGGTGTTAGACATCGATGCGCTGTATACGCCACTGGAGAGCCAGGTGATACACGGTGACACAGCGGTCAAGCTATTGAGCGAGCTTAAAACCAAGCACTATTCTTCGGTGGACATAGACGACAACTTCTCCTCGCTCGTATTCGACAGCTACATCGATGCGCTCGATGGCTCCAAGCTCTACTTCCTGAAGGACGATATCGACGAGTTGAGCCGTTACCGCTACACCCTGGACAATAGCCTGGAGAATGGCAGCGTCGAGCCTGGTTTCGAAATCTACAACCTCTACTACAAGCGCATACTGGAGCGCATGGTCTACGCCGTAGACCGCGTCGAGAATCACATTGCCGATATGGACTTCACCATCGATGAGGCCATCGACATCGACCGGGAAGATGCCCCCTATGCAAGCACCGCCGAGGAGTTGGACGAGTTGTGGCGACGCAGAATCAAGAATAGCGTGCTCAGCCTGAAACTAACTGGCGACGATGACGAAGAGATAATGGAGAAGCTGAGCAAACGCTACCGTAATCAGCTGAGCCAGATCCTGAAGACCAATGACAAGGATATTTTCCAGACCTACCTAACCACCGTGGCGACGGCGGTCGATCCCCATACCTCCTATTTCTCCCCGCGCGACTCCGAGAACTTCAATATGGGTCTCTCGCTCTCGCTACAGGGCATCGGCGCGCAGCTCACAACCGAAGAAGAGTACACCAAAGTTGCCGAACTCATTAAGGGCGGCCCCGCCGAACGCGGCGAGGAACTACAGGCCGGCGATCGCATCATCTCCATCGGCCAGGGCGTGGACGGCGAACTACAGGATGTCGTCGGCATGCGTCTCGATGATGTCGTCGCGCAGATTCGCGGCGAGAAAGGTACGGTGGTTCGATTGAACGTGATCCCTGTCGACGCGGTTGGAGAGTCCAGCGCGAAGGTGGTGAGCATTACACGCGATACCGTGAAGCTCGAAGATCAGTCGGCCAAGAAAGAAGTCATCGAGCTGAGCTACAACGGCGCCGATTACAAGATCGGCATCATCGACCTGCCTACCTTCTATTTCGACTTCGAAGCGGCATCCCGTGGCGATGCGGACTACAAGAGTTCGACACGCGACGTGCACGCCCTGCTGGACGATTTAAATGACGAAGGCGTCGATGCAGTCGTCGTCGACCTGCGTAACAACGGGGGTGGCAGCCTAAGCGAAGCCAACCAACTCGTCGGCCTGTTCATCGAGACGGGTGCGACGGTGCAGATCCGCTACTCTGGCCTACGCAATGGTTTCACACGCTCCTTCGGCGACAACGATCCCGAAGTCGCCTACACGGGCCCGCTTGCCGTATTGGTAAACAGAACCAGCGCCTCCGCATCGGAGATCTTCGCCGGTGCGATTCAAGACTACCAGCGCGGCATCGTACTGGGCGGTCAGACCTTCGGTAAGGGAACCGTGCAAGAGATCATTCCGATGGACTACGGTCAGGTCAAGTTAACGCGCTCCAAGTTCTATCGAATCTCTGGCGAGAGCACGCAGCATCGAGGCGTCATTCCTGATATCACATTCCCGGATTTCTACGATGCCTACGAAGACATCGGCGAGAGCAGCCTCGATGGCGCCCTGCCCTGGGATACCGTGCGACCGGTGGAGTACCGACCCTATCACGCGATACAGGCACTGATCCCGGATCTGCAGCAGCGTTACGAAGAGCGCACCGAGAATTCGCCTGACTTTATCTATCTGCGCGATCAGATCGAGCGTACGCGCATCCTTAGACAACGAGAAGAGCTATCCCTCAATGAGGCGACGGTGAAAGCCGAGCGCGAGAGAACTCGTCGCGAGGAATTCGACGCGGAGAATATGCGTCGCCTGCTCAAGGGTCTTCCCCTGAACGAATGGGTCGAAGACGAAGACGAGGCCGATGAGGAAGTCGAAGTTGCAAACAACGACACCCTAGCCGGCGACGAGTCTGAGGAAGAAGAGCTCGAAGACGAGGGTGATCCGCTTCTGCTTGAGAGTGGTCGTATCCTTGCCGACTTCATCGCGTTAAACGCGACTCGCGTCAGTGCTGTAGATCAGCGCAACTCCCGCACGAACCGCTAATCCCTTCTGGCAACCCCGCAAAAAAAAAGGCCCTCTGGGTGAGGGCCTTCAAGCGGGGTCAAGCTCTAGGAGGATTCAATCAATTTGTAGTTGATTGAGACTCCATTAAACCAATCAAATCTAACAGCGACGTTCTGGAAATCGGGCGATGTCCGGGTTAATTGTGGCTGGAATGTGGCAGATGGGTAAGCGAACCCCGTTGTTCTAGATCGGGGGGTATTGGTGGGGAGAGTTCTCATCTTCCTCCTCCGCCCTACTTGCTGGCACTTGTGTTGGATTCTCCCGTTGTTCTCGATCGGGGAATACTGGTGGGGAGAGATTGATTCGAATCAGCTTAGGCTGATTCTCACCATTACGTAGTGTA
>Ga0055584_100000730_pt1 | contig 31392 bp, 31 predicted proteins | sample OSDHelmetaG_FD_58716 | JGI IMG/M metagenome (GOLD analysis project Ga0055584, IMG submission 58716) | Pelagic marine sediment microbial communities from the LTER site Helgoland, North Sea, for post-phytoplankton bloom and carbon turnover... | ecosystem: Environmental > Aquatic > Marine >... | reverse complement strand
ATATATATATATATGTTACATGCAGCAATAAATTAATCTACTAACTATTTAATGCCTTTGCTATACCTTCTAATTTACTAGCCAATGTTTCAATATCCTGGATTATGATATCTTCTATTTTTTTAGCATCCCCTTTAAATTCATCACTATTTCTTCTTAAGGCAGAGACTTCACCTTGAATCTCTTCGATTTGAGTCAATGCATCTGATAACTTATCAGATATTGTTAAACCGGCCATTATAAAGAGACGTGTATCACCTATATGACCAAATCTACCTTGCAATTGATCTACATGTCGGGAGAAATAAGATGCTAACTCTTTTAAACGATGCTCTTCTCCGTCATCACATTCCAATTGAACCGTGCGATTGTTAATACTAACACTAACCTTGCTCATTTTTCTGACTTACCTGTAATTAATAATTTAATCCTGTTTTTCAACAAGTAAACCCTCAAAATTCTCTATCATGGATGTAAGACGTTTTTGAACGTCAGAGTTAACTTTATCTAATTTATTAGATTTTTTATTCATTTCATCTAACTTAACCAACATAGCTGCTTTTTCATTAAGCATCTTATCTAGCTCTTGTTTCAGATCAATAGTCTCATCTGTTTGTTGGTTTTTATTTAGAGCTACGATTTCCAATTTAGAAATTGCGTCCCTAAGTTTGTTAAATGCATCACCTAAACGAGTACTATTCTCAATTACTTCATCTTCTTCTATGTAACTTGATCTTATAGTTTGTTGATTCATAAAATAGAAACCTAATTATAAAATTTTAATGTCTACAGAAATTTTAGACTTACTAATACTAACACGTCAATAAAAAAAGTATGAATATCTTATTCTTTCGTAAAAAATATTCAAAATATAGTATTAATAGAGCTAAAAAATATAAATAAATCTATTTAAACACCAAATAGCCAAATATGGTTTGATAATTTTATACTTTCTATCTATAAAGATATTTATAAATAATAAAATCAAATAAACATATGAATGATGATATAACTCATATTAAAATGGCTAATGCAATAAGGGCTTTATCTATTGATGCGGTAGAAACTGCAGCAAGCGGACACCCTGGTATGCCCCTTGGTACCGCAGATATTGCAACAATTCTATTTACAAAATATTTAAAATTTGATGCAGGTTCTCCCGATTGGTTTAACAGAGATAGATTTATTCTTTCAGGTGGCCACGGTTCAATGTTATTATATTCATGCTTATATTTATTAGGCTATGAAGACCTTACAATTGAGCAAATTAAGAAATTTCGTCAATTAGATTCTGTCACAGCCGGGCATCCAGAATTTGGAAATGCAAAAGGTATAGAAACTACAACAGGACCCCTAGGCCAAGGATTAGGTAATGCTGTTGGAATGGCAATTTCAGAAAAACTATTATCAGAAAAATTTGGGGAAGACCTAATTGATCACAAAACATTTGTAATGGTTGGTGACGGAGACTTGATGGAAGGAATATCTCAGGAAACACTATCACTTGCTGGTCATCTGAGGCTTAACAAGCTAACAGTGTTGTACGATGATAATAACATCACTATTGATGGTGAGGTTAGTGTAGCGGACTCAACTGATCAACTTATGAGATTTGAGGCTTCGGGTTGGAATGTAAAAAAAATAGATGGTCATAATTGTTCTGAAATTACAAATGCTTTAGAAGAATCGATGAATTCAGATAAACCTACTCTTATTGCTTGCAAAACACACATTGGTTTTGGATCTCCAAATAGGCAGGACACGTCTGGAATCCACGGCGCTCCTCTTGGTAAAGAAGAATATGAATTAACAAGAAAAAATCTAGGTATAGATTATCCTGCTTATGAAATACCTCAAGATATTCTAGACGAATGGAGGTTAGCTGGACTTAGGAACAGACACCAAAGAAAAGTATGGGAAAAAAGATTTGAATCTCTGGATGCAGACCTAAAAAATAAAATAAACTCTCACCTAAATACTTCCATTTCCAAAGAATTTGAAGAAGAGCTCTACAAACAAAAGGAAAATCTATTAAACGAACCAAGAAATATAGCTACGAGAAAATCATCAGAATTAGTCCTCGGTACAATAAATAAATTTATACCCTCAACGATTGGTGGGTCTGCAGATTTAACAGGTTCAAATAATACAAAAACATCAGAAACTAAAAGTATTTCCTCTATAAACTTTGAAGGTCGTTATATACATTATGGAATACGAGAACACGCCATGGGCGCAATAATGAATGGTATAGCGTTACATGGCGGATTTATTCCATATGCCGGAACATTCCTTATATTTTCTGATTATTGTAGGCCGGCTATACGCTTATCAGCTCTAATGAAACAAAGAGTGATATATGTAATGACCCATGATTCAATAGGTCTTGGTGAAGACGGTCCAACTCATCAACCCGTTGAACAACTTGCCGCCTTGAGGGCAATTCCTAATCTCTTTGTATACAGACCAGCAAACAGTGTTGAAACCCTAGAGTGCTGGCAACTAGCACTTAACTCAGTATCAGCTCCAAGCATACTTGCATTATCAAGGCAAAACTTACCAGAATTTAGAAAATATAATGAAAATTACAAAACAAATAAATGTGCAAAAGGCGCTTATGAAGTTTTCAGTTCTAGTAAAAAAACTAAAGTCACTATATTTGCTACAGGTTCAGAAGTTAATATAGCAATTTTAGCAAGTAAAGAATTAGTATCTAACGACATAGAGACAAGAGTTATATCAGTACCGTGTTTAGATTTATTTAACGATCAAGATAAAGAAATAAAAGAATCGTTTACAAAATCTTCAGATTTGAATGTTGTTGTAGAAGCGGGAGTAAGGCAAGGATGGGAACATATTATTGGTGATAATGGTATATTTATAGGAATGGATAGTTTTGGAGCAAGCGCCCCTTATCTTGAACTATATAATAAATTTGGAATTACAACTGAGAACATCGTAGATAAAGTAATTAAAAATCTAGAAAATAATTAAATTTTGGAGAATATAATTATATGGCAGTCAGAATTGCAATAAATGGTTTTGGAAGAATTGGTAGAAATATATTACGAGCGCTGGCTGAATCTGATCGTAACGACATAAATATTGTTGCAATAAATAGTACCGGAAGCATTGAAACAAATGCTCACTTGCTAAAGTATGATTCCATACATGGAAGATATAAAAGAGAAATAAAAATAACTCAAAATTCAATTGATGTCGGATTAGGTCCAATCGCGGTCCTTACAGAACTAAATCCAGAAAGATTACCTTGGAAAGATTTAAATATAGATATTGTATTTGAATGTACAGGAAAGTTTACTGACCACGAAAAAGCTATTCTTCATTTAAAGGCAGGCGCAAAGAAAGTTTTAGTGTCAGCTCCATCAAAAGGCGCGGACATAACAGTTGTTTATGGCGTAAACCACAATAATATAAAGAAAACAGATAATATTATATCAAGTGCATCTTGTACCACCAATGCTTTAGCTCCCATTGCATCTGTATTAAATAATAAAATTGGTATAGAAAGCGGCTTTGTTACCGCAGTCCATTCTTATACAGGAGACCAGCCTACTATTGATAAAAATCACAAAGACCTTTATCGTGCTCGAGCTGCCGCAATGTCTATGATTCCAACTTCGACAGGAGCTGCAGCAGCCGTTGGATTAATTTTACCTGAATTATCTGGAAAATTAGATGGAGTATCAATCAGAGTGCCCACTCCAAATGTTTCATTAATCGATTTCAAATTTATCTCTTCTCGTTCAACAACAGTAGATGAAATTAATAATTCGATAATAGAAGCTGCGAACAATCAGTTAAAGGGTGTTTTAAATTGGACAGAAGAAAAACTAGTGTCTACTGACTTTAATCATGATCCGCATTCATCAATCTTTGCTATTGACCAAACTCGGGTGATTGACAGCAAGTTAGTCAGAGTAATGTCTTGGTATGATAATGAATGGGGATTCTCAAATAGAATGAATGATTTAGCAGCAATTATTGGAAAATTAATTTAGTATCAATCTAGCTGCAGGATAAATTTATGATAACTAAATTCCATAATATTCAAGAAAAAGACGCTAGGAACAAGCGAATAATTATTAGGGTTGACCTTAATGTTCCAATAAAAAATGCTCAAATAAAAGATAATACTAGAATAAAAGAAATTATTCCTACATTAAAAGAGCTACTAGATTTTAATGCAGCAATAATTATTATTTCACATATGGGAAGACCCGGAGGTGAAAAGAAACTAGAATTATCGCTCTCGCCAATAGCAATTGAACTATCCAGACTAATCAATAAAGATGTTAATTTTATAGATCATATACCAGATAGTAATTCTCCTTATAGCAAAAATAGCTTTGATCTCGGTTCAATCTATATGCTAGAAAATTTAAGATTCTACCCCGGAGAGGCAAAGAATGATGAAAATTTTATCCAAAATCTATCACAAATTGGTGATATTTATATCAACGATGCGTTTTCTGTTTCGCATCGATCTCACGCATCAACAATAGGTATAGCCAATAAACTACCAAGTTATGCAGGACAGAATATGTTAAAAGAATTGCATATGCTAGAATCGTTGCTAGAAAACCCTAAAAAACCAATGGCGGCAATAATTGGCGGATCCAAAATATCAACAAAAATTCAAATATTAGAAAATCTCATAGAAAAAGTTGATAAAATTATAATTGGTGGGGCGATGGCAAATACATTTTTAATTGCTCAAGGGCATGAAATTGGAAATTCATTATCTGAACCTGATAAAATAAAAATAGCTCAAGATATACTGATAAAAGCAAAAAAATATAATTGTAAAATTATTCTCCCAGTAGATGCACAAATTTCTAAAACATTAGACCACGACGTTCCTACAAAAAATGTGTCTTTGTCAGAAATACCAAAAGACTACATGATTCTTGACCTAGGACAAGAATCTACTAATATTATCATCAATGAACTTGAGAATATAAAAACATTAATCTGGAACGGTCCAATGGGAGCTTTCGAATATTCGCCATTTGAAAAATCAACGATCACAGTGGCACATTCAATATCAAAACTAACAAAGTCTAATAAAATGATATCTGTAGCCGGAGGTGGGGATACAATCTCTGCATTAAATATGGCAGGAGTAATCAAAGATCTAACCTATGTTTCAACAGCTGGAGGTGCATTTCTTGAATGGCTTGAGGGCAAAATTCTGCCAGGAATAAAGGCCTTACTTAGATAATAATACATTACACATGATAGGATATAGCATGAATAAAGAATTGAATAATGTAGCACAGATGATGGTAAAGCCTGGAAAAGGGATCTTAGCAGCCGATGAAAGCAACGCAACAATTACAAAAAGATTTAATCAAATCAATTTAGAGTGTTCGAAGGAGAGCCGTCGAAATTATCGAGAAATGCTCTTTAGATCTTCTGAAGCTATGGAAAATTATATTTCGGGAGTTATTTTGTATGACGAAACAATCCGACAGAAAAGCGAAACAGGAGAATATCTTACGGACATAATTCAAAAATCAAATTCACTAGTCGGAATAAAGGTTGACACAGGAGCAAAACCACTTGCTTTAGATAACTCTCAAACAATTACTGAAGGTCTTGATGGCTTAAGAGAGAGATTAAATGAATATTATAATCTTGGAGCTAGATTCGCTAAATGGCGTGGAGTAATAGAAATATCAAAAGACAATCCAACATCTTATGCTATTAAAGCGAACGCACAGGCTCTCGCGAGATACGCAGCTCTGTGTCAAGAAGCCAATATAGTACCCATTATTGAACCAGAAGTGTTAATGGATAGTCAGAATTCCAACCATAATATAAAAGAATGTGAACGCATTACGACTTGGGTATTAAATACTGTATTTGAGGAATTATTTAATGCAAAAATAGAGTTGGAGGGTATCGTTTTAAAACCAAATATGATCATTCCAGGAAAATTTTGTAAGGAAAGATCTTCACCAAATGAAATTGCAGAAAGAACATTAAGTTGCCTAAAAGAAACCGTGCCTCACGGAGTTCCTGGAATTGCTTTCCTGTCAGGAGGGCAGAATGATATCGAAGCAACCGAACATCTGTCAATAATAAACACATCAAGTAACAATCCATGGAATATAACCTTTTCCTTCGGAAGAGCGCTTCAACATGAATCTATTATGACTTGGGGTGGAAAAGTAGAAAAAATAACTGACGCACAAAAGGCATTTACCCATAGAGCTAAGATGAATAGTTTTGCCTCATTAGGTAAATGGAATGTTGATTTAGAAAACAATGATTAAAAAAAATATTATTATACAGAAACACATTCGAAGCCAACTTAATATTGATATTGTAATGAAATTTCATATAAAAAAAATTCTCTTACCGATTATCATAGTTTTTTATTCTATATCTTACTCACACGCCTTTAATCCAGACGATTTTATCAGTTTAATTAAAAAGCAAGATACAAATAGCGCTGTTGAATTAATAAAGGGAACAAATTTTATAGATGATATAAATTATATTCTAACTATTGCGCAGTCATATGCTAGCCAAAGGAAGTATGACGACGCGCTAAAATGGTACGAAAAGGCGCACCAAAAAAAAAGCTTGCTAGGGAAATTTCAATTGGCAGAAATACTTCAATACAAGGAAGATAATAATAGTCACCAAAGATCAGCAGAGTTATTCGAAAGCTTTAATATTGATGATGGTGAACAAATATATTCTAATGCCCTTTACTCTTTAGGGCAAATATATCTTCTGGGTAGAGGAAGAGATAAAAATGATTCTAAAGCCTTTGATTTTACTTATAAATCTCATACTTATGACAATCCATTGGCCAGTTACACCCTATCGATTTTATACCACCAAGGAATTGGTACAGAGATAGACCTTATCAACTCCGCAAGACTAACAGCTAAACTTGCTAATCTAGGATTCGTTGAATCAGAGTCCGATTACGCTCATATGATACTAAATGAAATGGGTGTTAAGAAAAATAACCGCATCGCTGCTTTGTGGCTTAGAAGAGCTGCTGATAAAGGTTACCCTCAGGCCCAGCAGACATTATCCCGAATGTATTTATATGGTCTTGGAGTTGAAAAAAATAATATCGAATCTTATAAATTATATTTACTTGCTAAGGAGGCAGGAATAATGGATATAGAGTTAGATATAGCTCTTACTAATATAAAAGAGGATGAAAAAGAAGAAGCGATTGATAGAGCAAATTCATTTCAAAAGCTAGAAACAAAGAGCTTTGGATTCGCAAATTAGACTTTGGCAAGATAATTAATAAATAAATATACTAAAAGATAAAAAAATATTACAACAGGTTATAACATATAGGTTTAGATAGATGAAAGTTAATGGTAATCAGATTTTTCCTGGTAATATAATAGAATACAAAAATTCACTTTGGTCTGTAGTAAAAGCACAAGCAGTAAAACCTGGAAAAGGTGGTGCTTTTAATCAAGTAGAATTGAAATCAATTACTGGAAATACTAAACTCAACGAAAGATTTCGATCAGATGATTCAATTGAGTTAGTCAGAATTGAGAGTTATGAATTTCAATATTTATATTCAAATGATGGTAAAGCTGTATTTATGAATAAAGATACATTTGAACAAGTTGAGCTAGAAGAAGAATTTATAGGAGAAAAAAAAGCCTATTTACAAGATGGAATGAATGTGCAAATAGAACTATATGACGAGAAGCCAATTGGCATAATTTTTCCTAAACAATTAATATTAAAAATCAAAGATACAGAGCCAACTATCAAAGGTCAAACGGCATCCTCTTCTTACAAACCTGCAATTTTAGAAAATAATCTCAGGGTAATGGTGCCATCATTTATTTCTGTTGGGGACAATATAATAGTTGATACCAATGATTCATCCTATATAAAAAGAACAGATTGACAAATACATGGTTGCATCCCCTATAATGAATATAATTATCCAAGCGACTCGTAAAGCTGCAAAAATATATATGCGAGATTTTGGTGAAATACAAAACCTTCAAACATCTACAAATTCTATAAAATACTTTACTGATAAAAGCAAAAATAGAGTTCAAGATATATTAATCGAAGAGATAACCAAAGCCTATCCAAAAAATGGTATTATTTGTGATAATTATTACAAAGATACGGACAATCCTACGGATGGAGTTTGGATAATAAATATCTTAGACGGGGAAGAAAATTATTCTCGGGCAATACCATACTTCTCTTTGTCGGTAGCTTATAAAAAAAATAATGTTATTACTGATGGTGTTGTCTACAACCCATCAACTGACGATTTATTTATGGCTGAAAAAGGAAAGGGGGCAAGTTTAAACGGAAAAAGAATAAGAGTATCCTCCATGGAAACTATTAATAATAGCATGATCTCTATCAGAAAATATGACGATATAACAACGATTGCCAATAAGAAACTATGCAGTAATCTAAGCGCTGAGGGAGCTAATATTAGATCTTTTGGTTCTCCATCTATAGATATAGTTCGAGTTGCTTCAGGTAATATTGATGCATATATCCAGAATAATAATAGCTTAATTACACTTGCTGCAAGTATATTAATATTATTAGAATCAGGAGGAAGAATAACAGACTTCACTGGAGAAAACAAATGGATAGAAAATAAACAAATTATAGTTAGTAATGATAAAATCCATAATGAGATAATTAATAGAATGAATAAAAAATAATATTATGCTAAGCTAATTTAGAAATTAAATTCATTGAACATAGGGTTAGTAAATTATAAAAAATTAAATTATTATGACAATATATTCTGGCTACACAAATTTAACTAATCCAAAAAGTTATATTTTAAAAATGCTTTCCTGCATTTTATTAATAGCTGTGGTAGTTTTTTTTCTTCAAGAGTTTCTGCTTAAAGCCTTTCTAGCAAACTTAGTAATTAATTCTATTATATTATCTGTATTAATATTTGGCTGCTTATTTATATTAAATCAGGTTATAAAATTATTTAAAGAAGTTAGGTGGGTTAATAATTTTCAAAATGGCGATCTGAATGCTGATATAGGTTCACCTCCATCATTATTGGCTCCCATGGCAACAATGATGTTAGACCATCAACATACCATAAGCCTTTCAACAACATCAATGAGATCTCTTTTAGATTCTATAGCTTCTAGATTAGATGAAGCAAGAGAATACTCGCGCTATATGATTGGTTTATTGATTTTCCTTGGGCTGTTGGGAACATTTTGGGGATTATTAATGACTATTGATTCAATTAGCCAAACGATTGGGTCGCTAAATTTAAATGGAGAGCAGCCTTCGGCAATGTTCGAAGAGCTTAAACAAGGGCTTGAAGCTCCTCTATCCGGAATGGCAATTGCTTTTTCATCATCTTTATTCGGTCTGTCAGGATCATTAATATTAGGATTCTTAGATCTTATTTATAATCAAGCACAAAATAGATTTTACAATGAACTTGAAGAATGGCTCTCTACTGTCACAGAAATAAATTCTGATGAGAAAACTGATAATAAATTTCTTATGTATCTTAATAAAAATATGAAAGAAATGCATCAAATGATAAGTAATTTAACGGATGTCATAGATCAAAGTAATAATATTTATAATAATAGAAATAAAGAAATTCAAAATGAGCAAGAGTTGATAAAAGATCTAATAAAATTACAATCAGAACATCAGTTAGAACTCATTAAAGAATTACGCAATATGTCATCTAACGAAGCTAATAGTAAATAAGCGAGATTATCTACAATGATTGGGAAAAGTCGCCGAAAATCTGATAGCGGTGGTAATTATTGGCCTGGTTTTGTCGATGCAATGGCAACCATCCTATTGGTAATAATGTTTTTACTGACTGTTTTTATTTTATCACAGTTTTACCTAGCAAATGAAATCTCTGGTAAGGACAATGCACTTGAAGAATTACGCGAACAACTTGCTGATCTTAATAGCGTCCTCTCAATTGAACGCCTTCAAAATAATGAATTAGAAAAAGATATTTTAAATTTAGAAATTAGTATTTCAGAACTTGAAATTGAAAAAACAAGCTTAATAAATGATCTATCTATTGCAAATGAAGAACTGGTAGTGCTTCAGGATGAAATCATTAAGATTACAACTGAGTATGAAAATAAAATAATAATTCTTGAAGATAATATAGAAGACAGAATTCTTCAATATGAATTGCAGCGTGATGAATTAGCAAATAGGAATAAAATAATTTTAGACCTAGGTGCAAAAGAAAAGGAAATAAGTAATCAATTAGCAGTTAAAAATATAGAGATAGAAAAAAAACTAGAAAGAATTAATAAAGATGATTTAAAAATTATTGCCCTCAATAATAAGATTAATATCAAAGAATCAAAAATATTAGAAATAGAACAAAAGCTTATCAAATCTGGGCAAATAATAATAGATATAAGGAAGAAAAATGAAGAATTGGATCGAGGGCTATTAAATCTTAATAAGACTATTAGCAGTATTACTAGTTCAAATAAATCTAGTGAACAAGTGATCATAGACCTTAGAAAGAAAGATATTGAGAGCTCATCTAAAGTATTAGATTTGAAAAATAGTATTAAAAATTTATACGGAAAATCATATAAAGCAAATGATGAAATAAAAATCTTAAATATACAACTAAAAGCTCTTAGAAAACAAATGCTTGAGATGCAAGCTTTATTAGATGATTCTAAAGACAGAGATATAGATCAAAAAGCTAGGATATCCGATCTTGGGAAAAAACTCAATCTTGCGCTAGCCCAAAAAGTAAAAGAATTATCGGAATATAGATCAGAGTTTTTTGGAAAATTAAAAGAAATATTAGGTGACAGAAGTGATATTAAAATAATAGGTGATAGGTTTATCTTTCAATCAGAAGTTCTCTTTGGTAGTGGTGAATCTGAAATTAATATCGAAGGAAAGCGTCAACTAGCTAAACTTAGTGGAGCAATCCTTGACCTTATGGATGAAATACCCAGCGACGTTAATTGGATACTAAGGGTTGATGGTCATACAGATAAACAGCCTATTAAAAATGCTAAATTTAATTCAAATTGGGAGTTATCATCAGCTAGAGCCATATCAGTAGTCAAATTTCTAATACAAATGGGAATTCCACCAAACAGATTAGCGGCAACAGGACTTGGAGAATTCCAACCAATTGATAACTATGATGACCAAGAAGGCTATAGAAAAAATCGAAGGATTGAATTAAAATTAACTGAGGGGTAAGTTTTTAAATTTTTCAAAAAGACTTATTGCTAATATTTCAAATAAAAAATATATTTACATATACCTATTGAGGTTTCTTAAATCTTAGTCTATAGATTCTATAAATTATATTTAACTTATTATTTTTAGAGAAGCATATTATGAAAAAAGATACACATCCAGATTACCATAAGATTACAGTAGCTATGACTGACGGTACAGTTTTTGAGACCAAGTCAACTTACGGTAAAGAAGGTGATACACTTACTCTAGATATAGACCCAACAAGTCATCCGGCTTGGACAGGAGGCTCTCAACACCTTTTAGATAGAGCTGGTAGAGTTAGTAAATTTAATAAGAAATTTGAAGGTTTCTTAGGTAAATAAAATCCTTTCAAAAATGCTACTAAGCATAATATTTTTACATATTGTATCTTATGTCTAATTTCTTTACAGAGAAGTAAAATCTATGAAAATAGTTGATATTATTGACCATGGGAAAAATAATAAACTAGTAATAAGAGATATTATAATACCAGAACCCTCTGGTAAAGAAATTCTTATTGAAGTTAAGGCAGCTGGGGTTAATAGACCGGATATACTTCAGAGGATGGGTATGCACCCACCACCATCCGGCGCACCTCATAATCCTGGTTTAGAAATTTCAGGAATTATAACAAAATGTGGTAAGGATGTTGTTCGATACAAAGTTGGAGATGCAGTCTTGGCTCTTGTACCAGGTGGCGGTTATTCAGAATATTGTATTGCTCATGAAAATCTTAGTCTTCCTATACCAAAAAATTTATCCTTTATAGAAGCAGCAGCTATACCTGAAACTTTTTATACAGTGTGGAGCAATATCTTTGATATAGGAGAGCTTAAAAAAGGTGAAAATTTTCTAGTGCATGGCGGATCAAGTGGTATTGGGTCAACCGCAATTCAAATCGCCAAAGCGTTTTCAGCAAATGTGATCACAACTACAAGCAGCGCATTAAAATGTAGTAAGTGCCTTGAAATAGGAGCTGATCTTGCTATAAATTATAGTGTTGATGATTTTGTATCCGTAATAAAGGACTCGATATTCAAAGAAATTAATTTAACATTGGATATGGTGGGTGGAGATTATACCTTAAGAAACTATAATGTAGCTGCACAGCATGGACGAATTGTTCAAATTGCTTTTTTAAAAGGGAAAATAGTAGAAACAGATATTCATCTAATGATGAGAAAAAAATTAAAACATACAGGTTCCACCCTTAGATCTCAAAGTATTAAATTTAAGTCTGAAATAACTAAAAAATTAGAAAAAAAAATATGGCCTTTATTAGAGAAAAATCAAATAAAACCAGTAGTTTATCAAACTTTCCCATTAGAAGAAGCTGAGTTAGCCCATAAACTTATGACTTCTGGTAAACATTTTGGTAAAATTATACTAACAGTTTAGATATTAATTTAAATTAATCTATGCTATGAAATAATATTAAGTAGCTATAAGAAAATAACGGAGAAATAATAATGGCGCAAATTCCACTAATGCCAAAAGCAACTGCAGTGTGGTTAGTAGAGAATACTACTTTAACATTCGACCAAATTGCAAACTTTTGTAACTTGCATAGTCTGGAAATAAAAGGAATTGCAGATGGGGACGTCGCGCAAGGGATACGTGGTATGGATCCAATTATGGGAGGACAAATAACTAGATCAGAGCTAGAACTAGCACAAAAAGATAAAAATCATGTAATTATATTAAATAAGTCTGATGTTAAATTACCTGAAATAAAAAAGAAAAGACAGCCTAAATATATGCCATTATCTCGAAGACAAGATAGGCCAACCGCAATTGCATGGCTTGTTAGAAATCACCCTGAATTAAAAGACTCTGAAATAATAAAATTAGTAGGGACAACAAAATCAACAATCAATGCTATTAGAGAACGGTCGCATTGGAATATTAGTAATATTCAACCTCAAGATCCTGTTGCATTGTCTTTATGCTCACAAATTGAATTAGATAATGCCGTGGTGAAGGCAGCTAAAAGATTAGAAAAAGAAACAGGAATATCACCGGATATTAATACATTAAAGCCAACCGATGTAACTGTTGATTATTATATAAAAAAAGAAACAGCCATTAATAATACCGAATCCCTAACCATTGATGATGTTTTTTCTAATAATAATGATGATAAAGCAGAGTAAAAAGAAAAAAGAAATCATTACTATTAATTTTTTGTTTTTCAATAGAAAACTTTATCCTAATGATCATTGATCCTTTATTTTATTTAATGGCTATACCATCAGTCATTATAATTGGCCTCTCAAAAGGAGGGCTAACTGGCATTGGCGCGTTAGCCGTACCATTAATGGCAATTGTTGCTTCCCCCCTTCAATCGGCTGCAGTTCTTATGCCCATATTAATGGTATTAGATTTAATTGCAGTTTGGATGTATAGAAAAACATTTGATAGAATAACATTAGCTATAACTGTTCCGGCTTCAATTGTAGGTATAATAATTGGCTGGGCTTTAGTATCACGAATTGATCCGAATGTTATCAGGATATTAATTGGCATAATTGCTGGAACTTTTACTATATCCTATTGGCTAAATAACAACCAAAAAGAATCTAAGGGGCATAGTGTTGTACGCGGAACTTTTTGGGGTTCCATAACTGGATTTACTAGCTTTGTAACGCTAACAGGAGCCCCTCCATATCAAATGTACCTACTTCCATTAAAGCTGGAACAAAGAAAATATGCTGGAACTTTTATGATTTTCTTCTGGTTAAATAATATATTTAAATTTCCTTTGTTTATACAATTAGGAGAAATGAACAAAGCAACTTTGTTTACATCATTGGCTTTATTTCCAATAGCAGTAATTTCTACCTTTGTTGGGATATATATTGTTAAAAAAGTTCCTACAAAAATATTTTATAGAATTATTTATATTCTTCTATTCTTAGTTAGTATAAAATTAATATGGGACGGCTTTAGTAATATAATTAAATAATAATTAAATGAGAAAAAAATGCATAAAATCGCAATTATAATGGGCTCACAATCAGATTGGGCAACAATGCGCCATTCAACTAAGATACTAGATGACTTAGATATTGATTATAGAACAATGATAATATCTGCACACAGAACTCCGGAAAGATTATACGAGTTTGCAAAAAATGCTGAAAAAAACGGCTTTAATATAATTATCGCTGGTGCAGGTGGAGCAGCTCATTTACCTGGTATGGTTGCATCACTTACCGCCTTACCAGTTCTCGGTATTCCAATAAAATCTAAATTACTTTCAGGTCTAGACAGCTTGCTTTCAATCGTCCAAATGCCGGCAGGAATCCCAGTTGGAACATTAGCGATAGGGAAACCTGGCGCTATTAACGCAGCCCTTCTTGCAGCCTCTATAATTGCTGGTAGTGATAAAATTATCAGTAAAAAATTAACTGAATGGAGGAATGCTCAAACAAAATTAGTGGACGAGAAACCAACTGAAGATGAATAAAAATATTGGCTCTGAATCAAATAAAATGATTGGGATCCTGGGAGGAGGCCAATTAGGAAGCATGCTTGCAATAGCGGCAAATAAATTAGGGTTAAAAACACATATTTATAGCTCTAGTAAAGATAGTCCAGCATTTAATTATGCTACTAAATATACTTTAGCAGATTATAACAATCAAATAGCTCTTAAGGACTTTGTTGAAGATGTAGATATTGCAACTATTGAATTTGAAAATATCCCAGAGCAAACTCTAAATTATATTTCAGACTGCGTCCCTCTTTATCCTAATAAAGAATCAATTTTCTTAAGCCAAGATCGTTTTTTAGAAAAAAATTTTATAAGACAAAATGGGGTAGAAGTTGCAGATTTTATAGAAATAAATAACAAAGAAGACATAAAAAAATGGGATTTCAGTCTAAAGCCAGGGATACTTAAAACAAGAAAATTTGGCTACGACGGCAAAGGTCAAAAATTAATTAACTCTATGAGAATGTGTGAAGAATATTTTATTGGACTAAATAATGTTCCATGCATAATAGAAGAAGTTATACCCTTTCATATGGAAGTTTCAACTATTACAACAAGATCGCAAGACGGATCAATAGAAATTTTTGAACCTTCAAGGAATATTCATAAAAATCATATTTTGCATACGTCTAGCATTCCATCAGGATTATCTAGTAGCTTAATTGAGAAGTTATATGAAATATCAAAATTGATTATATCAAAACTAAATTATATCGGTGTTTTATCAATTGAATTTTTTATAACAAATAATAATATCAAGGTTAATGAAATTGCTCCAAGAGTCCATAATTCTGGTCACTGGACTATGAATGGTGCTAATGTATCTCAATTCGAACAACACATTAGAGCAATTAGTAATATGCCACTTATAAAACCAAAAACGCTACATTCATTAGAAATGCTAAACATCATTGGAACTGATATTCATTATTGGGAGAAATCAAATGATAGCGAAGATAGAAAGATTCACATTTATGGAAAAACAGAAATTAAAAAGGGCAGAAAACTAGGTCACGTTAATTCTATTAAGAGATTTAAAAAATAAAAAAATAGCAAATCGTTTTTTATTTTTTTATTTGCAATACGGAATAAATAATATATAAAATATTTATAGTTTAAAACTTTATTAAATTGATTGGATAATTCATTGCAAGTAACAGTTCGAGATAACAACATAGATCAAGCTCTTAAAGCTCTTAAAAAAAAGATGCAACGTGAAGGTATTTTTAGAGAAATGAAACTACGTAATCATTATGAAAAACCTTCAGAGAAAAAGGCAAGAGAAAGAGCCGAGGCGATAAGACGTGGAAGAAAACTTGCAAGAAAAGCTCAACAAAGAGAGAGTGGAACTGCCCTATAAAATTTTATTAGTTTTTTGCTTACATTATAATTAGAAAAATATTATTGTGAAATTTTATAATATTATAGAATTAAAAGATTTATATATAATTTTTTTGTTAATCCCTTTTGTTTCCTCCTGCACTAGCAACAAACTCATCACAGAATTCAGTTCCAATATCATACCCAATAATATTAATTTATACGAAGATAACTTTAAATCTATAAATATAGCCATTGTAAAAGAACCTTTAAATCCCAAATTATATAATTTGAGAGGCATAGAATATGCAAAGATTGGTTTCTTCGATGAATCTATTCAAGATTTTCAAAAAGCCATAAAATTAGACCCCAGTTATTATCAGGCCATATACAATGAAGGTCAGTCCTATTTAAATATAGGTAATACAAAAAAAGCTATTGATAATTTTAATAAATGCATTGAAATAGCTCCAAATTACTCAAAGGCTTATTTAAGTAGAGGCATCTATTACAAAAAAAATCAGTATTATGAAATGGCACTAAATGATTTTAATGACTCTATAAAATATGATAAAAATAGTTCTGATGCCTACCATCATAGAGGGTCATTATACCAATTACTCAAGAAACAAAATAATGCGGTACAAGACTTTGACAAATCAATATCGCTAAAGCGAAATAATTATGTATCATTATATTCACGAGCGTTATCCTATATAGCAATTAGGCGCTATAATTCTGCTATAGACGACTTAAATCAGGTACTATTTTCAGAGCCTAATTTTCTTAATGCGCTATTTGCAAGAGCTAAGACATATGAATATTTAGAAAAATATAGTCTAGCTATAAAAGATTATGAAGAAATTATCAGAATTGATAAAAATAATAAGCATGCAAAAAAGTCTATTTCCTTTATAAAAAGAAAAAAACTATAACGATTTAACTATATTTTCAACCATCTTTTTTGCATCACCAAAAAGCATCATAGTGTTATCTCTAAAGAACAATTCATTCTGCACTCCTGCATAACCAGATGCCATAGATCTTTTAATAAACAATACAGTCCCAGAACGCTCTACATCGAGAATTGGCATTCCATATATCGGACTCTGCGGGTCAGTCTTCGCAGCAGGGTTTGTTACGTCATTAGCGCCTATAACAAAAGTAACGTCTGTCTGACTAAACTGTGAATTAATATCTTCTAACTCATATACCTCATCATAGGGTACTTGTGCTTCAGCCAATAAAACATTCATATGACCAGGCATACGACCAGCAACCGGGTGTATGGCATAAGAAACACTTACCCCCGCTTTCTTTAGCTCATCAACCATTTCACGAAGCGCGTGTTGTGCTTGTGCAACTGCCATACCATAACCAGGTACTATTATAACAGACCCAGCGTTTTTCATAATGAAAGCAGCGTCTTCTGCTGACCCTCTTTTTACTGGTCTATTCTCATCAGTATCTGAGCTTACAGAATTATTATCACTGCCAAATCCACCTAATATCACATTAAAAAATGATCTATTCATCCCCTTACACATTATATAGGATAATATTGCACCAGATGATCCAACAAGAGCCCCTGTAATTATTAATGCTGTATTACCTAATGTGAAACCTATTCCAGCTGCTGCCCATCCAGAATATGAGTTTAACATTGATATCACAACCGGCATATCTGCACCTCCAATTGGGATAATAATTAAAATTCCTATTAACAATGCTGTGAACGTCAGAGCCCAAAAAATGAAATGTGATTCGGTTAAAGAGAATGCTATTATCATTAACACTAAACTAATACCTATAAGAAGATTTATAAGGTGTTGCTTTGGAAATGTAAGTGGAGACCCTGATACTAAACCCTGTAACTTTGTAAACGCAACTATTGAACCCGTAAATGTTATTGCCCCTATAGTAACACCTAGACCCATTTCTACGAGACTAGACATATGCATGTTGCCGGGACTACCAATACCCATAGCAGCTGGAGCATATAACGCTGCTGCCGCAACTAAAACTGCAGCTAAACCAACTAAAGAATGAAATGCAGCAACTAATTGAGGCATCGCGGTCATTGGAATTTTACGTGCAATATATATGCCTATACCACCACCGATTGTTATACCTAATATAATTAACATTCCATCTAAAATATTTGTTGTAGCTGAAATCGTTAAAGTTGTTAATACAGCGATCGCCATTCCTGATATACCAAAAATATTACCAAGTCGTGCAGATTCTGGATTCGACAAGCCTCTAAGCGCTAGGATAAAACAAACACCTGAAACTAAGTATAAAAATGCTACAATATTTGCTGACAAATTACTAAACCTTCTTTTTATACATCGCTAACATGCGATGGCTGACGAGGAACCCTCCAAATATATTAATTGAAGCAAGTATTAATGCAAAAAAACCAAATGTTTTAGCATAAAATATATCACTTGCTTCCGCTGATCCTGGTATAAAATTAGCTCCTACAGATAATAATGCACCAACAATGATTACGGATGATATTGCATTAGTAACCGACATAAGAGGAGTATGTAATGCTGGAGTAACACTCCAAATAACATAATATCCTATAAATATAGCTAGTATAAATATTGACAACCTAAACATAAAGGGGTCAACTACATCAAGTACACCAGCGTGTTCTAAATTTGAAACAAGTGTTATTGCCTCCACATTAGCTGCGTCAATTACATTTACTATAGATTCTTTGTTCATAGTATCTCCATCAATTATACATTTTATGCACTAGCTTAGATTCATCTGCTATCAGTGTACCTAATATAATTTCATCATCACTTTTAATTTCTAATCGTTTATCAGTATAATTTATTATTTCTCCAAGAAAATTATATATATTTTGAGAGTATAAATTGGAGGAATCTGCAGGCAACCTAGCTGCAAAATTTTCATACCCTATAATTGAGACACCATTATAATTTTCTATTTTTCCAACTCTAGACATCTCAACATTACCACCCCGTTCTATAGCTAAGTCAGCAATTACGGATCCTTTTCTCATTGAATCTATCATTTTTTTTGTTATTAATATTGGAGCTTTTCTGCCAGGTATTAAGGCGGTAGTAATTACGATATCCTGCTTTGCGATATGCTCTGCTACCAAATTTTGTTGTTTATTTTTATATTCATCTGACATTTCTTTGGCATAACCGCCAGAAGTTTCTGCAGCTTTAAACTCATCATCCTCAACTGCAACGAACTTTGCTCCTAATGATTCTACTTGCTCTTTTGAGGCAGGCCTAACATCTGTTGCGGTTACAATAGCGCCCATTCTTCTTGCTGTTGCAATAGCTTGGAGTCCAGCTACACCAGCACCCATGATAAAAGCACGTGCCGGGGGAATTGTACCAGCTGCTGTCATCATCATTGGCAATGCTCTACCATAAGTTGCAGCAGCATCTATAACAGCCTTATAACCTGATAAATTTGATTGTGATGACAGAACATCCATAGATTGTGCTCTTGAAATTCTAGGCATCAATTCCATCGAAAAAATCTTACAACCATTTTTAGCCAAACTTTGCAAATCATCCCTATTCCCATAAGGATCCATCAGCCCAATCAAAATGGTGCTCTTTTGAACATATTCTAGTTGATCTTTATTTGGCCTTCTAACGGTTATAATAATATCGGCATTAGATACAGCATCTTTGATGGTTCTTGAAATCTTAGCGCCAGCTTCTTCGTACTCAGAATCAGCAAACCCTGCTCTTGCACCGCAGCCTGACTGAATACAAACATCTACGCCTTGTGAAACTATTTTTTTTATAACCGAAGGTGTTAACCCAACACGGTCTTCAGTTTTAATGACTTCAGATAAAACTGTAATTTTCATGAGAAAGAAGAACCTTAAAACACGAGATAAAAAAATTAATTATTAGACAAGAAAGATAGCCATCAATGCTAATAAAACTACTAAGAAAATTGAAGAAAATTTTGTTAACTTAACAAAACGTATGTAGGTTTTATTATGCTCTACATAATCCATACTTGGAATATCGTCACTATTTTTTGTCATAAATATCTCTTTAATATCTCTTTATAAATATAACAATCAACTAGCATGTGGTAACAAAATTATCAATGAAAAAATCACAACTAATCACCATAATCAACATTTGTTTTTATAAAAATTTTATTTTGCCTACTTTTTAATCTTTTTTCATCAAAATCTCCTATAGCTTTTTCAAATAGATCATGAAGATTTAATTTTGCATCTAGGTGCAGAAAAACAGCACCAAGTCCTATTGCAGCTCTATCCATAAAAACGAACTCTCTTGGTATTTCAATTGGACCAATTTTTTTTAGAGCAGTATAAACTTCAAAGGCTTCTTTTCTCCCATAACTGTTTGGACTTGTCCCATCTGAGATCGTTCTAATTCTATTATCTAACAAAGGACCATATACAAATTTTGCCCATATATTTAGTATTTCAATTGTTTCATTTTTAAGATCAGAGAATCCCCATGTTTCATAAGCAGAAATTACTTGATCCCTTTTATTTAACAAAAGTCCATTGTACAAATCTACAACACCTTTTACGAAAGACGGTTCAAATCTCCTGACACATCCAAAATCTAATAAATTTAGTCCTGTAACCTGGTTATTTTTTTCTATAATTGTATAATTACCTAAATGTGGATCGCCGTGAATTACACCGTATTGTCCAAAGGGAATCCACCATGCTCTAAACAACATATCGCCAATTTTATTTCTAATCTCTTGTGAGGAATTCTTATAGCTCAATAAGTGAACCCCCTGTTGCCATGTCATTGTTAATAATCTTTTTGTTGACAACTCTCTCTCCACATTAGGAATTTTTATATCCTTATGATCCTTCAACATTGCCCGATATAGATCTAAATGATTGGCCTCTCTCTCATAATCAAGCTCTTCCCTTAATCTAATCGCTATTTCTTTCTTTATCTGCCCAGTTAATATAGCAGGATCAAACCTTTTATTTATAGAAAATAGTAAATCTAATTGCTTTAGGTCAGCCTCTACTGCAGAAGACATATCTGGGTACTGCAGTTTACAGGCAACCACGTTTCCTTTTAAATCTTCACCTTTATGAACTTGACCAAGCGAAGCTGCTGCACACGCCTCTTTATCGAAGCTTTTAAACTTACCTTGCCAATCTTTACCTAATTCAGCTTTCATACGTCTATTAACAAATCCCCAGCCCATAGAAGGAGCATTATTTTGTAGTTTAGATAATTCATCTGCGTATTTAGCTGGCACAGCCCCTGGTATTGTAGATAAAATTTGGGCGATCTTCATAATAGGCCCCTTTATATCACCAAGGGCGCTAGTTACTGCAATAGCATTTTTTTCTAGTGACTTTTCGTTCATTACTTTGGATAAAGCAACCCGTGCAGCAGCAATGCCTAAGTTAGAACCAACTTTACCATATCTCATAAATCTTTTTGAATAGGTGTTTTCTTCTTTATCCATAGTACCGCTAAACTAGCTTAATTAATCTTTTTCAATTACCTCTAATTCGTCAATCATATTTTCTATCAAGGACAATCCGGCTTTCCAGAATTCAGGATTAAGTGCGTCAAGGTTAAATGGTGATAACAATTCTGTGTGGTGTTTAGTCGCACCTGCTTTTAATAAATCAATATATTTTTCGACAAAATTAGTGCTTGAATCTCTATATATTGCATAAAGAGAATTTACAAGACAATCGCCAAAAGCATAAGCATAGACATAAAATGGGCTATGTATAAAATGGGGAATATAACACCAATAGTATTTATAATTATCATCTATATTAACCGCTGGACCAAGGCTATCTTTCTGTATTTTCATCCATATACTGTTAATATCCTCAGTAGTTAATTCACCATTCTTTCTTTCTTTATGTATCGATTCTTCGAACTGGTAAAATGATATCTGACGCACCACAGTATTAAGCATATCTTCAACTTTTGATGCAATTAACATACGTTTGCTTTCCTTGCTATCAGCCTTAGATAGTAATTTCTGGTAAGTAAGCATTTCACCAAATACACTTGCAGTTTCAGATACAGTTAGCGGCGCGTTTGCCATCAAAGGTCCATGCCTTGAAGATAAAGTCTGATGTATCCCGTGCCCTAGCTCGTGTGCAAGCGTCATAACATCTCTTGCTCTCCCTTGATAATTTAATAGTATATAAGGATGTTTGTTTGGGGTAGTTGGGTGAGCGAAGGCACCCGATACCTTTCCCTCTAATGACGGAGCGTCAATCCAGTTATTAGAAAAAAATTGATTAGCAATGTCACCTATTTCTTCAGAAAAGCTTGAATAGGATTCAATTACAATATTTTTTGCTTCATCCCAAGAAATTATTTCATTATCATTTAATGATAGAGGTGCATTCCTATCCCAATAATTTAATTTTTCTTTACCTAACCATTTAGCTTTAAGTGCATAATATCTATGGCTTAATTTAGGATAAGACTCTGATACTGATTTAACCAATGCTTGAACTACTTCTGGTTCTATATTATTAGCAAGATGACGAGAATCACTTGGTTCTTCATATTTCCTTATATTATCTGATATACTTTTATCTTTTGCCAAAGTGTTTGTAATTAATGTAAATAGAGATATATTTTCAGCAAACTTAGAAGATAGCGCATCCGCTGCTTTTTTTCTTATAGTCTCATCAGGTGACAATAAAAAACTTAACGTTGGTTCTAGTGAATAAGGTTTATCATCAATAGTAAATTGGAAGCCTGCCATCGTTTGATCAAACAGTCGATTCCAAGCATGTGATCCTGTGACACTTTTTTCCTGTAATAATCGCTCTAGTTGATCTGACAGTTGATGTTTTTTGTATTTTCTAACATTTTCTATCCACGGCCTATACTTAGATAGTTTAATATTATCGAGCGCTTTTAATAAAATATCGTCATCTAATTGATTCAACTCTAAATCAAAAAATATTAAATCATTAGATAGATCCGTTAATCTAGATATCGTGTCACCATAAAATTTAGATCTTTCTGAACTTGATGTGTCTGTAACATGGTACAAGGTTGCATAAGATCCTATTTGCCCCATTTTTTCTGATATTTTCTCATACTGACATATTGCTCCATATAACACTAAACCAAGTTCATCTATAGAGAGCTTATCAGTAATATTACCTTTGTATTCATTTGAAAAATTTTTTATATTAACCCTTAAATCTTCAATATCTTTAGAAAGAATTTCAGATTCTGGCGATGGATATAAATCAGTTAGATCCCATCTCGGTAAATCACCAATATTTTTGATGTTTTTTATGTTACTCATGATTTAACCTCGTTATATAAATTAATTTTATATAAATTATATGATTACGATATAGAATAGTTCAATACTCAATTTAAAAATTAAATATTAGTACCGGAGAGTCCGAATGGAAAATAATTTAATCATTATAGATGATAATAATCTAAATTCTAAGCTAAAACAGAACTACCAAGTAATCTGGATGACAAAAAAAGAAGCGATTAATCATTTTAATAAAACTAAAAAAAATGGTGATATATATTTTGATGCGACTGAAGGGATAAAATACTTGAATCAAGAAGGAGAATTCAGAACATTAAAAGATTTAAATTCAATAATTGCACTGGAGACTATTAAATTTTGTAATGGCAATGTAACAGAAGCCGCTAAAAAACTATCTATAAGCCGCTCCAAAATATACAGATTAATAAAGTAAAATATTTTACTTTTATTTTTGATATTTATCTTTCCACTCTGAATATGGCATGCCATAGATAAATTCTCGGGCTTCTTCTCTATCAACTGGTATTTCCATTTTATTAGATTCTTCTTCATACCAATTTGATAAACAATTCCTACAAAATCCTGCAGTATTCATTAAATCAATATTCTGAACATCGGTTCGTTCTCTTAAATGGTTAAGCATTCTTCTAAATACCAAAGCCTCAATCTCTATAGATTTCTCCATTAATAAAATCTCCTAATATTATTAACTAACTCAAATGTCAATATAATTTAAACCATTCAAATCCAATAATCTAGATATGATTTTATTTAAATATAAAGCCCATTTTTGTTGCCCTTCAGCATCTGATATCAAATCCTGCCTAATCTCAATCAAAACATGGGGTATGCCATTTAAACTAGCATGCCTGTATAATGTATCACCCTTTAGGCTACCAGAATATGGTTCATTTTTGCCAATAATATATTCATTATCTGACTCTAAAAAATCAATTAATGGGCCTGAAAACCTTGTATCTTGATCCCACAGTATAGAAATATGCCAAGGTCTTTCTATCCCTCTAAATATTGGAGTAAATGAATGCATTGATATAATTATAGGCACAACGTTTCTTGACAATAAATCGTTAATTTTTTTCTTTACAGCCTCATGGTAAGGTTTATAAAAATTATTAATCCTATTTAGACATTTGTTATTATCCAAATTTAAATTACCAGGTATAATATAATTATCAGATATCTTCATTATGAGAGTAGGGTCATTCAATGCTCTATTTGGGTCGATTAACAATCTAGAAAAATTACTTAAAATAGCATTCGATTTTAACAAATTAGCTAAGCTAATAGTTACCCCCTTAGAACCAATGTCGTATACTATGTGACGACTTAAATTTTCATCAGATATATTAAGATTGTTGTAAATATAAGGGATATGGTTCGACGCATGATCGCAAAGTAATAAGACCCTACTATCATGATTCTCAATAACTTGAAATGGTTGATAGTTTAGATTTTTATTATGAGGCATTATATAAAAAGTATTAAATGATTAACCTTGTCTTGCTTTAAATCTTCTATTAACTTTATTTATCACAAATAAACGACCCCGACGTCTAACAATTTTATTGTCGCGATGTCTACCTTTAAGGGATTTAAGAGAATTACGTACTTTCATGTTTCAATTCATTTCTAAAAAATAATATTATAATAATTTCCCGATTATTATTGATACTATTCGTATCTGTCAAGAAAGACTTATTTTTTTATATAAATCTATCTTGCTAAATTTGTTTTTCCCATTAAAAATTTATCGACAGAACGAGCAGCTTGTCGACCTTCACGTATGGCCCAAACGACCAAGGACTGTCCTCTTCGCATATCTCCTGCAGCAAAAAACTTTTCGATATTAGTTAAATATTTTTCTGTATCTGCAAGAATATTTCCTCGTGAATCTTTTTCTATACCCAAGGTATCTATAATACCAGTATGAACTGGATGCACAAAACCCATCGCAAGCAAAGCCAAATCTGCTTTTATTTCAAATTCACTACCATCAATTTTTTTCATTTCATTATCGACCCTTACACATTTAAGAGCTTTTAATGATCCATTGTCTCCATTAAATTCTTCTGTCATTATAGAGAACTCTCTACTTGCACCTTCTGCTTGACTTGAAGATGTTCTAAATTTTAAAGGCCAATTAGGCCAGGTAGATAATTTATCTTCTTTCTCTGGAGGAATCGGCATTATCTCTAATTGTGTAACGGAAAGCGCTCCCTGCCTAAAAGAAGTACCTATACAATCTGAACCCGTATCACCTCCACCTATAACAACGACATTTTTACCGGCAGCTGTAATCATACCACTCTTATCAACTTCTTCATTGCCAATAACTCTATTTTGATTGGGAAGAAAGTCCATAGCAAAGTGGACTCCGTTCAATTCTCGGCCTGGTATTGGTAGATCACGAGATGACTCAGATCCTCCAGCAAGCACTATAGCATCATAATTATCTATTAGTTGATCAATAGATTCTTTGCTCTCAATCTTCACCCCATAGTGAAATTTAACGCCCTCTTCTTCCATTTGATGAACACGCCTTTCAATTAAATACTTTTCCATCTTAAAATCAGGAATTCCGTACCTCATTAAACCGCCAGCCTTATTATTCTTTTCATAAACATTAACTGAATGGCCTTGCCTTGCTAACTGTTGAGCACAAGATAGACCAGCGGGGCCAGACCCAACAATTGCTATTGACTTACCTGTTTTAATTTCACTTATCTTTGGGGTTATCCAGTTTTCTTTCCAGCCCTTGTCTATAATTGCACATTCAATAGTCTTTATGGTAACCGGTTCATCATTTAGATTCAGCGTACAAGAAGATTCACATGGAGCGGGACAAATTCTTCCAGTAAATTCTGGAAAGTTATTTGTTGAATGTAAGTTTTCAAGAGCCTTTTTCCAATCATTTTTATAAACAAGATCGTTCCAATCAGGGATCTGATTATTTACAGGGCATCCCGTATGGCAAAAAGGTATTCCACAATCCATGCATCTTGCAGCCTGATCTCTTGTTTGCGCTTCGCCAAGAGGGATAATGAATTCATTAAAGTTTCTAACTCTATCTGATGCAGGTTTATATTTCCTATCATGTCTATCTATCTCCAAAAAACCGGTAACTTTTCCCATATTTATACTCCTGCAACAATTTTTACACTATTATCATTTAGCTCCATCTCTTTAAGAGCCCTTCGGTAGTCTACAGGCATAACTTTTACAAACTTTGGAAGGTAATCATCCCAATGTTCTAGAATTATTCTCGCGCGATTCGAACCCGTATACTCGCTATGATTTAATACTAATTTATAAATTCTTTCAGCATCAAATTTAGTCATTGATTTTAAGACATCGACTCTACCGTGAGTTTCAAGGTCCCCTCCTTGATGATGAAGTCTTTCTAATAAATCATCTTCAGCTGGAATTGGCTCAAGTTCAACCATAGATAGATTGCATCTATCGTTAAAGTCACCAACTTCATCCAATACATACGCAATCCCACCAGACATTCCTGCTGCAAAATTTCTTCCAGTTTTTCCTAATATAACCACTACCCCGCCCGTCATATATTCACAACCATGATCACCGGTACCTTCAACAACTGCTATAGCACCAGAATTACGCACCGCAAACCTCTCTCCAGCTACCCCCCTAAAATAACACTCTCCAGAAGTAGCTCCGTATAATACGGTATTTCCTACTATCGTACTTATGTCTGGGTTAATTTTTGATGTTCTATCTGGATACACAACTAACTTACCGCCAGAAAGGCCTTTGCCAACATAATCATTTGCTTCTCCTTCTAACTCTAATGTAACTCCTCCAGCAACAAATGCACCGAAACTTTGTCCCGCTGCACCATTCAATTTCACATGGATTGTATCTTCTGGTAATCCCTTATAGCCATACTTCCTAGCAATATGGCTTGACAGTATCGTTCCTATTGCGCGGTCTGTATTTTTAACCACCTTCTCAACAAAAATGCTCTTTCCACTATCTATAGCTTCTTTACATAAATTAACTAGATCTTGGTCTAAGACTTTCTCTATATTATGGTTTTGTTGTTCTGATTTAAATACAGGAAGACCTGAAGCAACATGAGGTTTATAAAATAATTTACTCAAATCAATACCTTTTGCTTTCCAATGTTTGATAGCAGTTTTTTTATCAAGCATCTGACTCTGCCCGATCATATCATTGAAATTTTTAAATCCCATAGATGCCATATATTTTCTGACTTCTTCTGCTACGAAGAAAAAATAATTTATAACATTCTCGGGTGTTCCTACAAACTTCTTTCTAAGCTCAGGATCTTGCGTCGCAATTCCAACTGGACACGTATTAAGATGACATTTTCTCATCATTATACAGCCAGAAGCAATTAATGGCGCCGTTGAAAAAGCAAACTCATCTGCTCCTAGCAAGGCCCCAACAACAACATCTCTTCCTGTTCTTAAGCCCCCATCTACCTGCACAGAAATTCTTGATCTCAATTGATTCAAAACTAAAGTTTGGTGTGTCTCAGCTAGACCTAATTCCCAAGGAAGTCCTGCGTGTTTTATCGATGTTAAAGGACTAGCTCCAGTTCCGCCTTCAAAACCCGATATTGTTACATGATCAGCCCTAGATTTTGCGACCCCAGCTGCAACTGTACCTACCCCAACTTCGGATACTAACTTTACGCTAATCAAAGCTTCTGTATTAGCATTTTTGAGATCAAAAATTAACTGAGCAAGATCTTCGATAGAATAAATATCATGGTGAGGTGGCGGAGATATAAGGCCGACTCCAGGAGTTGAATATCTTACTTTTGCAATAACCGCATCTACCTTATGTCCAGGCAATTGGCCGCCTTCTCCAGGCTTCGCACCTTGAGCCATCTTAATCTGAATCATATCTGCATTTACCAAATACTCGCTAGTAACTCCAAACCTTCCTGATGCAACCTGTTTAATTGCTGATCGCATTGAGTCGCCATTGGCGAGCGGAGTAAATCTATCGACCTCTTCTCCACCCTCTCCTGTATTTGACTTTCCTCCAATTCTGTTCATAGCGATAGCTAGATTAGTATGAGCTTCTCTGCTTACCGAACCGAAAGACATGGCACCAGTTGAAAATCTTTTGACAATCTCAACGGCAGACTCAACTTCTTCCAGCGGTATAGAAACCCTACTATCTGATTTTGCATCACTTATATCAAACAAACCCCTGACCGTAAGTAATCTCTCATCTTGATTATTAATTTGTTCTGAAAATTTTTCATATGAATCTGGTGATTTGCTTCTAACGGCATGCTGTAAACTAGTAATACTATTATAATCCCAAGCATGGTCTTCCCCTCTAACTCTTTGTGCATACTCACCACCAACTTCGAGAGAATTTTCTAAAATTTCAGGACTATCGAAAGCATCTCTATGTCTATTTAATGTTTCAATTGATATTTCTTTAAGGGTCATTCCTCCTATTTTACAATTCGTTCCAGTAAAATATTTATCAATAACCGAATGATCCAAACCAATTGAATCAAAAATCTGCGCGCCACAATATGACTGATATGTTGATATACCCATCTTTGACATTACTTTTAGCATTCCTTTATCAAGAGCTTTTATGTATCTTTTTGAAGCCTCTTTTGTAGAAATATCTTCATTAAGTGAATGTCTCAATTCCTCGATTGTATCAAATGCTAAATAAGGATTAATTGCCTCAGCACCAAAGCCTGCAAGCGTACAGAATTGATGGACTTCTCTTGCTTCTCCCGTTTCAATAACCAGTCCTACAGTGGTTCTGAGCCCTTCCCTAATAAGATGATGGTGTACGGCAGATGTAGCTAACAAAGCCGGAATTGGGACTCTATTAGTATTCGTTAGGCGGTCAGATAATATAATGATATTATAACCACTCTTAACTTTAGACGTCGTCTTTTCGCATAACCTATCTAATGCTTTCTCTAGCCCATCATTACCATTTTTAACATCGAATGTAATATCAAGAGTAATAGTATGGAAATGGCCATCAGACATATCCCCGATTGACCGGATTTTATCCAAATCTTCATTTGTCAGTATAGGCTGACGAACCTCTAATCTTTTCAAACCCTCGTTTTTATGGGGATCAAGAAGATTGGGCCTTGGCCCTATAAAAGATACTAGTGACATGACTAGTTCTTCGCGTATAGGGTCGATTGGTGGATTGGTAACTTGAGCAAATAATTGCTTAAAATAACTGTGTAGTAATTTAGGCTTCTTAGATAAAAATGATACTGGTGTATCTGTCCCCATCGAACCTATCGCTTCTTGCCCCGAAGCAACCATTGGTGACAGTAAAAACTTTAAATCTTCTTCAGTATAGCCAAATACCTGCTGCAAACTTAATAAATCACTGCTTGATTGACGCGAGCTTGACTTTACTTCAGGTAAATCTTCCAGAATAATTTGACTATTATCTAACCACTCTTGATAAGGATGTTGATTTACTAGACTATTCTTTAAATCTTCATCAGAAATAATTCTTCCCTCTTCGAGATCTATCAGTAACATTTTTCCCGGTTGCAAGCGCCATTTTTCCACAATATTACTTTCCTCAATAGGTAAAACTCCCATCTCAGAAGACAAAACAACTCTATCGTCATCTGTTACCAAATATCTAGCTGGCCTTAAACCGTTTCTATCAAGAGTAGCGCCAATCTGTTTTCCATCCGTAAAAGCAATAGCAGCAGGGCCATCCCATGGCTCCATCATCGAGGCTTGATGCTCATAAAAAGCGCGCCTCTTTTTGTCCATAAGCGGATTGCCAGTCCATGCTTCAGGTATCATGGTCATCATAGCGTGTGATATTGAGTACCCACAATTAATAAGCAACTCTAAAACATTATCAAAGGATGCAGAATCTGATTGCCCGTCAACTACTATAGGCCATATTTTTTTTATATCATCTTTTAGCAAATCAGATTTCATCGATGCAAATCTTGCTTTTATCCAATTTACATTGCCACGCAACGTATTAATCTCACCATTATGACAGATCATTCTAAACGGTTGAGCTAAACTCCACGTTGGAAAAGTATTCGTAGAAAAACGTTGATGAACAAGAGCTAATGAAGATTTGAAATCTGGGTCCTGCAAGTCAAGAAAGTAATCACCTAATTGACCTGCCAATAGCATTCCCTTATACAAAATTGTTCTTGAAGAAAGAGAGCTTATATAAAAATCATTTGAAAGGTTATTATCTTCTTTCCACAAAACATTAAAAACTCTTTTCCTTACAACAAATAGTTTTCTCTCAAAATCATCTTGTTTTTCAAAATCTTGTAATGAATTGATAAATATCTGAGCATGAAATGGTTCTGTTGGAATAACAGATTTTCCTAAGTCGCTATTATCTACCGGAATATCTCTCCATCCTAAAATATTCAAGCCTTCTTCTCTCGCTACATCTTTTATGAGCTCAGTAACTTTTCTACGCAGTTTTTTATTCTTTGGCATAAAGAAATTACCTACCCCGTAATATCCATAATCTGGTAAATCAATCCCTAGGGCCTTTGTTGATTTAAGAAAGAATTCATGGGGAATTTGAGTCAATATCCCACAGCCATCACCAGCTTTTGGATCAGCGCCAACCGCACCTCTATGATCAAGATTTTTTAGAATCAAAAGACCATCTTGTATTATTGAGTAACTTTTTTTATTTTTAATATTTGCAACAAAACCAATACCACAAGCATCATGCTCATTAGCAGGATTATATAGACCATTTTCAATTGCATGATCCAATTCTTTATTAATATTTTTATATATATTTCTTATCGACATTGCTTAATGAAAACCTTTTTTATGATAGTCGTATTATACTAAAATTGTATCAATTCCAGTATAATATAATTATTATTATTAATAATAATAGTATAAAGCACTAATATATTTATTTATATAACATTAGAAAGTATAAAAATCCATAATTTGGGTATTTTTTTT
>Ga0055584_100000729_pt1 | contig 31411 bp, 31 predicted proteins | sample OSDHelmetaG_FD_58716 | JGI IMG/M metagenome (GOLD analysis project Ga0055584, IMG submission 58716) | Pelagic marine sediment microbial communities from the LTER site Helgoland, North Sea, for post-phytoplankton bloom and carbon turnover... | ecosystem: Environmental > Aquatic > Marine >... | reverse complement strand
GTTCTTTGAGGAAGCCGGTCGCAAGTTGGAAATCTTTATCAAGCATCCCAACCACGACCCAAGACCGCTTTCTATGGCGTCAGGTGCGGAAAAGACAATGGCTGCTATGGCTATTCGTCTTTCTCTTCTCGCCGTATCTAACTTGCCGAAATCGGACATCTGCGTGTTGGATGAACCGGGAACAGCACTTGATGAAACGCACCTCGTAGCATTTACTCAAATGCTGGAAATGGTCAAAGAGAAGTTCAAGACTATTTTCCTTATTTCTCACCTTGACGCTTTGAAGGATGTAGCCGACATTACCATTGAAATCGGCAAAAAAGATGGGTTTGCTTACGTCAGAGAAGACTAATTAAGATAAAGGAGTTCATTATGAGCAGAGTAAAAGGATTAGTAGATAAGGGACTTGAAAAGGTCCTATCACGCAAGCTTCTTGTGTGGCTAACAGCAACTGGCTTGGCTGCTGCTGGGACAGTGGACAGCGCCGATTGGGTAGTCATTTCTGCTCTTTACCTTGGTGGACAGTCTGTTATTGACGCTATCGCCAAGTTGAAGGGCCTTGATTGATGGACCTCATCAAGAAATACTGGAAGGACATTTTACTTGTCCTTCTGGGTTTCTCTTTTGCTAGTGGTTGGCTCTACCACAATAACTCTCTGGAAGACGTTATAGCAATCGCTGATGCGAGATACAAAGAAGAAAAAGACCTTCTTGAAAAAGCACACAAGCGAGAGTTGGAAGAAAGAGACGAAGCATTAGAGGCTTACGAAAGGGTTGTTGCTTCCTTGGAGAAGCAATACCTGCGTCGTATTGAGCAGTTGGAACGCGAGCGAGACAAGCGTCAAGGCGAAATAGCACGCATCAGAAAGAACAAGCCAGAAGAACTAAGAGCCATCATTGAAGACGAGTTTGGATTTGAGTATGTTGAGTAACTTATTGAAGGGCCTTCTTATGGCCCTGTTCCTTGTTTGGCCCACAGAAGCATCGGCTGCCGACCAAGGGCAGTTTACCTTTTTAGACAAAGGCGAGCGAGCACCTTTCCGAGCAACCTGTTTTGACGACTTTGCTATTGGAAAGGTTGTGACTTGGAAAGAGTTTCTTGGAAAAGAGTTTGAAATCAAGCACGAGTTGGAGACGGAAAAGTTGAAGGCTCAGCACGCTCTTGAAGTTCAAAACTTGCAAATCTCTCTGGACGTGTTACAAGATAAGTATAACGTAGGCGTTGAGACCCGAGATAAAGAAATAGAAGAGTTGAGAGGCATCATCTCAAAGCAAAAGAAGCTCAATATTCCACTTATTGTTACAGGTTCTGTGCTTGGAGGGGTTGCCGTTGGGTTCGCAAGTGCTTATGCTATTGATAACTTATTGAGCAGGCCATGAAAAAGAACTTTGACGAAATCGCAAACTTTGAAAGAGCCATTTCAAAGCGTTGGGGCAAAGAAAGTATTGAGAACCCTCGCAAGCATTGGAACGAAGAAAAAGAAGAAGAGTTTAAGAAGCAAGCCAAAGAACTTCACGAAAAAGAGTTAGAACATTGGGACAAAGAAACCAAAGTAGAACAAGACGGCTTTTTTGTAACTGAAAAACTATTTAGTAGAGGAAACTTATTTATAGATAAGTGTCCTGTCTGTAACCGACAGAGCCGAACAGCAAAAGACGACGTTTACATTCTAAAATGGGACTGTTGTACCAAGTGTCACGTTCAGTGGGTTGAGGGCAGAGAAGAAAGATGGAAATCAGGTTGGAGACCAAAAAATGAACATTCTTGAAATAGTAAGAGCAATCTCAAACATCGTTTCTGAACTTGGTTACGATGGAGCCCGCATGAAGGACGGATCCCCAGTGGAGATCGGCCTTAAGAGAGAAGAGGGATGCCCCATCGTTGATAGCCGAGTAATGGACGGTTTCAAAGTTCGTTTCTCCGCTGGCGATCTTATCCTCACTTATCACGCAGAAATCAGACTGGCTGACGTTTACAAGGGAGACCTTGAGGCAGAAGTTGACCAAACCATTCAGGACATCGTAAACTTTATCAAGAAAGAGTTCCGCGCCGCAACCGGCAAGGCTCTTACACTAACTCCTGTTGGCGAAGTTCAGGTTCTTGCCCAGAACACCTCCAAGGTGCGATACTTCGTAACTGCTAATAAGACCTTCTCTATTGGTGGTGTTGAAGTTGATCCAGTTCGCGGCCCAAGCAAGGACAGCATTGAGGCTTCTTTCAAGGCATACCTCGAACTGCCTACTGAGTAATGCCCCGGTTAACAAAAGCCCACATAGTCAAAGAAATCGTCAAGTGCGGTAAAGACCCAGTATACTTTATCAACAACTTCTGTAAGATTTCTCACCCCGGCAAAGGTCTTATTCCGTTTGCTCTCTATCCTTATCAGGAAGAGTTACTTCAAGACTTTGTGGACTATCGCTTCAACGTAATCTTGAAAGCCCGTCAGTTGGGTATTTCGACTGTATCAGCCGCATATATTGTGTGGCTTATGCTTTTCTACCGCGACAAGAATGTTCTGGTTGTTGCGACCAAGTTTGGTGTTGCTGCTAACTTGGTAAAGAAAGTAAAGAACATAATGCAAAATGTTCCTGACTGGCTGCGTATCGCAGACATCAAGATTGACAACAGAACTTCGTTTGTCCTTACAAATGGTTCAGAAGTAAAGGCTTCCTCAACTTCCGGCGATGCTGGTCGTTCGGAAGCCCTTTCTCTTTTGGTTATTGACGAGGCTGCCCACATTGACGGCCTTGAAGAACTATGGACTGGCCTGTACCCTACCCTGTCAACAGGCGGTAGTTGTATTGCTCTTTCAACTCCAAATGGTGTCGGTAACTGGTTCCACAAAACTTATATTGAAGCGGAACAAGGCTCAAACGATTTCCATCCTGTTCTGCTACCTTGGGATGTTCATCCTGAGAGAAATCCTGCTTGGTTCAACAAAGAAACCAGAAACATGTCCAAGCGTCAAATCGCACAGGAGTTGGAATGTAACTTCAACTCTTCCGGTGAGACAGTAATACATTCAACAGACATGGAAAGATTAAACAATAGCATACAGGCTCCGCAGTATAAGACTGGCTTTGACCGCAGTTTCTGGCTTTGGGAGCAATACCAGCCTGAGTGCAACTATCTTCTTGTGGCCGACGTTGCCCGTGGTGACGGTTCTGACTATTCTGTTTTTCATCTTATTAAGCTACAAACTATGGAAGTGGTCGGAGAATATCAAGGAAAACCTTCCCTTAGTGAGTTTGCTACTCTGCTGAATAATACAGGACGAGAGTTCGGCAACTGCCTTTTGGTAGTAGAAAATAACAGTTTAGGCATTTCTGTACTTGAAAAGTTGCAAGAAATGGAGTATAATAACTTATACTATTCCGAGAAAGGTTCACATAACTACGCTGCCCCTACCGAGGCATACAGAGACAATGTTATTCCCGGCTTTACAACCTCTAGCAAGACTAGACCACTTATTATAGCTAAATTGGAAGAGTTTATACGAAATAAACTAATTATTTTGTATTCACAGAGGGTTATCAACGAGTTTAAGACTTTTGTATGGCAAAATAACAGAGCACAGGCAATGCGTTCTTACCACGATGACTTAGTGATGGCCCTCGCCATTGCTTGTTGGGTTAAAGATACTGCCTTGACAATTAACCAGCGCGAGTTACAATATAAGAAAGCAATGGTTAGCTCAATGTTTAGCACACAAGGGAAGATGCAAACAACTATTCCGGGTATGCAAGGTCATAAAATAGATAGCTTCTCGCAAGAAACAATGGATAGAAAAAAGCAATACGAACAGTTTGTTTGGTTACTTAAAGGATAAATAAATGGCAGACAACCGAAGAAATCCCAGAAACAGTGGTTCACAGTTGTTCAGACAACTTACAAGACTTTTTTCTGGTCCGATTGTAAACTACAGAACTCAAGGCACTCGTCGTCTCCGCAGGACCCTACTAGACAAGTATGCGACTCAGTTCCGGTCTGCCTCCGGTCAGCAGTTCAAGCGTTCGGGTCATTACGCTTTTACAAATCTACAGAACAGTATTATGACCAACCACAACCGCACCGAGCGGTATGTGGATTTTGATCAAATGGAATACACCCCAGAGATCGCTTCGGCCCTCGATATTTACGCAGACGAAATGACTACACACTCTGCGCTACAGCCTATGCTTCACATTAAATGCCCCAATGACGAAATCAAGGGCGTTTTAAATGTTCTTTATCATGACATCATAAACATTAACTTCAACTTGTTTGGTTGGTGCCGCACCATGTGTAAGTATGGAGACTTTTTTCTATACCTAGACATCGAAGACAACAAGGGCATTACAAATGTTATTGGCCTTCCTAGTAATGAGATTGAAAGACTAGAAGGCGAAGACGTAACTAATCCAAACTATGTCCAGTTCCAGTGGAACTCCGCAGGAATGACCTTAGAGAACTGGCAGATGGCTCACTTCCGTATTCTTGGAAACGACAAGTATGCTCCCTACGGAACCTCAGTCCTAGAAGCCTCACGTCGTATCTGGCGTCAGTTGACCCTTCTAGAAGACGCTATGATGGCTTATCGTATCGTCCGTGCTCCTGAGCGCCGGATCTTCTATGTTGACGTAGGCGAGATTCCTCCTAATGAGGTTGAGAACTATATGCAGAAGGTTATGACTCAAATGAAGCGTAACTCTATTGTAGATGATAAGACCGGTCGTGTTGACCTTCGTTATAACCCACTTTCAGTAGAAGAAGACTATTATATTCCTGTACGTGGGCAAAACAAATCAGAGATTCAGACTCTTCCCGGTGGACAGTATAATGGAGCTATCGAAGACGTCAAGTATCTTCGCGACAAGTTATTCTCCGCTCTCAAGATTCCAGCATCCTACCTAACACAGGGCGAAGCTGGCAGCGAAGATAAGACAACACTTGCACAGAAGGACATTCGGTTTGCCAGAACTATTCAGCGTCTTCAAAGAGCCGCGATTTCTGAGCTAGAGAAAGTTGGTATCGTCCATCTCTACACACTTGGTTTCCGTGGCGACGATCTAACTTGCTTTAGCTTGGCCCTAAACAACCCATCTAAGATTGCAGAACTTCAGGAACTAGAGCACTGGGACAAGAAATTCTCCGTAGCATCTTCCGCTACCGAAGGCTTCTTCTCGCGTCGTTGGATGGCACAGTATCTATTCAACATGTCAGAGCAAGAGTTCCTTCGTAACCAACGAGAGATCTTCTACGACCGCAAGTATGACGCACAACTCAATGCGGTTGCTGAACAAATGCAAGAGCAAGCAGCCGGTATTGGAGGAGACGAAGGTGGTGGCCTCGACCTTGGTACACCTGATGTTGGGGCAGACCTTGACCTCGGTGGTGACGAGGGCGGTCTTGACCTTGGCGGCGAAGCAGAAACACCAGCCGAAGAACCGGCTGAAGATGTCGTCCTTGCTGCCCCCGGCGAAGGCGAAGGCGCACTTCAAGAGGAAGACGAAGTTAGGAGAGTTACTGCTCGCGGCGTCGAGGTTCGTGGTCGCGGACCATCAGGAAAGACTTACTACCATAAGCCAACCAAGCGCAAGAAGGGCGATGTAGCAAGAAAGAAGAACTATGCTTCTATTACTAGACCAGAACAGTTTATGCAAACAACCAAACGCTCTATGGCGGGGCGCACCGAACTAGAAGGTTTGGCCGCTGGTAATGTTTACGAGATTAAAGGAACTAGTTATAACAAGGATACTCACGAAGTATTCAATGCTCAGAAAGAAATAGAACAACTATTAGAATCACTAGAGACTTCTATGGAGACCATAAATGAAACTAAGACACAATAAGAAAAGAAATACCGCTTTTCTTTACGAGGTTCTTGTAAAGCAATACACGATTGCTTCTATCAACAAGAACAAAGAGTTGATGAGCGAGATAAAGAACACTATTGTAGCCTTCTTTGCTAAGGGCCGCCCACTATACGGCGAACTATCACTTTACAAGACCCTAGCAGAAACCAATGGTGTTGACTCCTATACAGCAAAGCGTCTCCTAGAAGAAGCACAGGCTGACCATAAGAAGTTGGACCACAGAACTATTTTCAACGAGCAGACAAAGGTTATCAACTGGATCAACAAGAATGTTGGCCGTGATGCCTTCTCAATGTTTGTTCCTAACTACAAGTCACTCGCAACCATTTCGCAGTTCTTTGGCGACACAAGCGGTCCTAAAGAGCGCGTCCTATTGGAGAAGCGGGTCTATGTTCAGTTGGTAGGCAAGCCACAGGTTATTGCCGAGACCAAGATGGAGCCAATGGACAACTTGGTTTATAAGACCGTCATCAAGAACTTCAACGAGAAGTATGACGACGCCCTAACCGAAAACCAAAAGCACCTTATTCAGCACTTCGTTCACTCTTTCCAAGACCAAGGCATCGGCTTTGTGTCTTATGTTGGCCAAGAGTTGGACCGCATCAAGGCCATTGTTGAAGGCTTTGACGGAGACGAGGGAATGAAGAGTAAGATGGGACAGGTTACAGAAATGATCAATACATTCCGTAACCGACCTATTGATAAGGAAATGCTAGAAAAGGTTCTAAAACTTCAAACTCTTGCTGAGGAGATCCAAGATGGCGATCACGATTAAGGTTGGCTCCGAGCCAGAAAAGAAAGTCGTAACTCCAAAAGAGATTATTGATTTACAAGTTCTTAAAAATCTTAACGATGATGTAATGATTTTTGACCACGAAGATGTTACAATAGTAATACAGCCAAAGATGAAGAAAGTTACAGCATACGCCAAGGACATTGATTCCGACTACTGTTACGGAACACAGAACCGCCTTTTCAAGTTTCTTGTAGACAAGGGCCTAGTAGACCCTGCTACTATTCAGGCCGGTTCTGTCTACGCTAGTATGGAAGGCGGATACTTCAAGAACCCAAAGGTCAACACTATTCCACTACTTCTTATCAACATAGATAAGTTTATTGAGGAAGAGCGTCCGTACTTTGAGTTTATTGCAGATTATAACGAGATGGAGAATGATCGCCTTGTAGAGCCGGATGAAAAAGACTCTACAGAGTTGGGCGAAGTTCCACAGGAAACAAGAAAGGGCTCACTTAGTCCTAATCCTTATGCTTACGGAAACTCATTCTACTATCAGTCATTTACATACGAGTGATTTATGGACTTACTTTGGTTTATGCTGGCCTGTTACGGCCTCACATATTTAGTTGTATATGCAAGCATTTTTGACAGAATAAGGCCAAGCAAAGAGGGGTTCGGTGGATTTGGAAAGCTTTTCCACTGCACTCTTTGCTTTGGTTTTCACGCTGGCTGGTTTTTGTTTGCGATTAACCGATGGACAGAACTATTTACTTTTGAGTATACGCTCGCGAACTTTTTGATTTGTGGGTGTGTCGGTTCAGGTACATCCTACCTGCTCTCAATGCTTGTTGATGACTTCGGTTTAAAGATTAACAGGGAGAAATAATGCGACGCAGAAACATTCCAGAAGTTCGCCGCTGCTGTAGCGGCTCTTAGGTCGGGCGGGTGACGCCCGCTTTTAGGAGATTTTATGTCTAAAAAGTTATTGAGAGAATTTTATGAGTTATGCCCTGACGGTGCTTGCTTAGATGTCTTGACTGAGGCAGAGAAGCGAGAGATGGCCGATGGCAAAACTCTTTATCTTGTTGGCAAGTGTCATGAAGCCGAGAGACTAAACGGCAACGGTCGTAAGTATCCGGTGGACATTCTTCGCCGCGAAGTTCAGAAGTATATGGAAGTTGTAAAGGACCGTCGTGCTTGTGGCGAACTAGACCACCCAGACGATTCGGTTGTAAACCTAAAGAACGCTTCACATATGGTTACTGACCTTTGGTGGGACGGTAATGCTCTAATGGGCAAGATCAAAGTTCTCTCAACACCTGCTGGACAAACACTTCGCGCTCTTGTTAATGACGGAGTAAAGATTGGTATTTCATCTCGTGGCCTTGGCTCTGTAACACAGGCCGGTGGCCACGTTGTAGTTCAAGACGACTTTCAGTTGATTTGTTTTGATGTTGTTTCCGATCCTTCAACACCAAAGGCGTTTATGGACGAAATAGTTATGGAAAATCGCTTGACAAGACCTAAAAATAGTATTATTAGTATAGTAGATGATATTTTGGGGAACAAATGAAGCGCGAAGATCTTAAGAAAATGTTGAAGCCCCTCGTTCAAGAGTGTGTAAGAGAAACACTTTACGAGGGCGGTCTTTTATCCGGAATCGTTTCCGAGGTCGCAAAGGGTATGGGAACACCTACCCCGCAGCCACAGGCCGCACCTGCTCCACAAGTAAACGAGCAAGTAATGCGAGAGAGAAACGAAAGAATGAAGCAACAAAAGAAGCAACTTCTAGATTCTATTGGACGCGAGGCTTTCAATGGCGTAGATGTGTTTGAGGGTACAACTCCAATGGCCGCTCCTGCAAGAGGCTCATCACAGCATAGCCCATTGGCACACGAAGATCCGGGTGATCCCGGCGTAGACATTTCCAATCTTTTTGCTGGTAACGGCAGAGTTTGGAAAGAGTTGATGAAATAATGCCTGATATTTACGCTGCCGCTACTGATACAACAATGATTGTAAACGACAAAAGCACGTTTGCTCTCGCTCGTGGCGCTTCCGCTGCTGATATGGTTGCGCCTGATGCTACGCCTCTATTCGGAGCAGATCGTTACGATGTCGCGATAAGGGTGACGAAGAACGCAAGCGGATTTTCAGTTTACCGTCATTTTATGGCTTTTGACACAAGCGCAATAACAGACATTCCAGCGTCAGCAACTTTAAAGATTTACGGCTATCAGCGTGGAACTTCCGATGTTATTCCTATTCGTATTGATGCTGCTGCTACCGGAGACACATCAAGTAACTTTAGTGCTGACGATTTTGATCAAGTTACCAATATGAAATACGCAGAGCACATTAGTAGTTGGAGCACTTCAGGCTATAACAGCTTTACCCTGAATCAGGACGCCCTAAACCGTATCGCAAGTTTGGACACTTTTAAGGTAGCACTGGTGAACTTCACACACGATTTTAGCAACTCAGCACCAGCAAGTAATGTAAACCGTAGATCAGGTATGTATTTCGCTGGCTACTCTGACATCACTTTCCGCCCCTACATTGATTATACCGCTGGTTCTGTTGACGTTGATGACGCTCTAAGACAACGCCGCGCAAAGCAAAGAAGAGTTAGGTCAAGAGGTGGCAGAACAAAAGGTTTTAGTGTTTCTCGTGTTGCTTCACCGGCAGGCGGCGGCAAAGTTGTTTCAAACGGCTTCAAAACAGACGGTTATTAAAAAAGCAAACTATTTATTTCGTAAGAGGTTATAATGTCCGATAGTTTTATTTATTCAGTTGGTTTACAGAATGTTGGCTCCTACCAAGTAAGTGGTCAGCCTTTCCTTTCTTCTTCTATTACAGTTCCTGCTAATACGGCAGCCCCACTCGAAATCAAGTTTAATCAAGTAACTAAGTTTGTTATTATCCGTAACGAGGTAGATTCTGCTGGCGACATTCGCGTAGGCTTCTCTTCAGGCGGTCTTGCAGGCACAAACTTTGTTCGTTTGGCAGTTTCAGAGTCTTTGTCCGCAGATTATAAGGTAACATCTGTATTCTTACGCTCTAATACGGCAGCACAGCAGTCAGCTTCCATTGTCGCTGGACTTACCAACATCCCGTCTGATAGGCTAAAGACTAACTGGTCAGGCTCCAACGGCGTTGGCTAATAGTAATAAACAAGTCTTTTAGTTTATTTTAGAACTATTTATTTTTGAGTAATAGTTGGAGTATATTTATGTCTTCTATCATTGAACAGGCTATCCTTGATGCGACTCAGATTAGAGAAGCCGCGTTAAAGACAGCAGAGAACCAAATTATTGAGAAGTATTCTGTTGAAATCAAGGAAGCCATGTCTTCTATTTTAGAGCAAGAAGACGGCGAAGAGATGGCCGCTGCCGAAGTTGAGGACGAAGTTCCTGAAGAAGTCGTCGCAGCACCTATGGCCGACATGAAGCTTTGCCCGTGCCCCGATGAGGAAGAAGAAACAACTATTACTCTCGATTTAGAAGCCCTCAAAGATCTTGCGGGCGAAGCCGAGGAAGAAGGCGACATGGGTGAGCCTGCTGACCAAGACGAGTTAGTTGATGCCCTCATGGAAGCCTACCAAGGCGGCGACATCATGGACGAAGCCTCTTGCGGCACCGTGAGTGAAGAAGATCTAGAAGAAATGATTACAATGGTTGACGAGGAAGAAGAGAAGCTTGATGAGCTTTACGCCGATACAGACGGCGGGTTTACAGAAGATCCTCCAGCCGACCCTCCCAAGAAGGAGGAGGAAGATCCCGAACTCACAGAAGCTGAGATTCGTGAAATGATTACCGATGTTCTCGCAGAAGAACTAACAGTTGACATTACTGACGGAGACTTTACAGGTTGGGCAGGTCGTCCTGAGATTGACCGCCAACGTCAGGAAATGATCGGCCTTGCTCGTCTCGCAGATACCGAGAGACAAGCAGAACTAGAAGATTTACAAGCAGGAATGGAAAAGCTTGCCGGAGTCAATGAGTCACTTCAGGCAAAGAATGACGTTCTTGCAAAAACAGTTGAAGCTCTCAAGTCCAAACTTGACGAGTTAACAGTTGCGAATGCCAAGTTGGCATTACAGAATGAAGTCCACATGAATGAGTCTTTGAATAGACGACAAAAGTCGCAAATTGTCGAAAGCATTCGTGAGGCAACATCCGTACAGGATGCGAAGGTTATACACGAAGTCCTTCAAAGTTCAGCGGGCGCAAGCAATAGCAAGAGCCGTGAATCGCTAAACGAAGTCATCAGTAGACCTTCTCACACAATTCCAAGAAGAGAAATCAAGACAAATGCTGTCGAATCAGATTTGAGAAATAGATTTCAAACTTTGGCAGGTATTAACAAAAACTAACCCCTAATGGAGATTATTATGTCTGTATTTGATAAACTTACAGAAGGCATTGTAAATCGCGATCTCGCTCAAGAGGGTGCTGCTCTTCTTACCAAGTGGGAGAAGACAGGACTTCTTGAAGGTCTTGACGGCGATAACAAGCGTGCCGGCATGGCCCGCCTTCTCGAAAACCAAGCTAAGCAACTCCTCAAGGAGACCTCAGTTATGGCCGCTTCTGGCGGTGGTGACGTTCAGGGTTTCTCTGCTGTTGCATTCCCCCTCGTTCGCCGCGTATTCGCTGGCCTCTTCGCCAACGACATCGTAAGCGTTCAGCCAATGAGCCTTCCTTCAGGTCTCATTTTCTTCCTTGACTTCACCACCTCAACCGATGGTGCTGGTCTCCCTCGTTTGGGCTACCCTTCAGCTTCTGCTGATCGTTCACTCTTTGGTGGTGGTCGTGTTGGCGCTCAGATCACTGGTGGTCTTGACCTTGCTGGCGTTCGTGCCGAGCGTGGTCCTTACAGCCTCAACACTGGTTACGCTTCCTCCACTGGCTCAGCTACTGGTATCAGCCTAACTCAGCTTGACTCCGGTACAGTTGGTGTTGGCGGTATCGCTGGTAACATGGCTAAGGGCAACCTAACCACCGATCAGGCAAATGAGTACCTTCGATTTGATCCAGATCTAACCTCAGGTTCATCTTTTGTTATTGCAACTCTAAATGCACCTTCTGATCTTGACACTGATAACCTTATCGGTATTACTTTCTCACCAGCATCCAAGGCCAACCTTCAGGTTCGTCGTCTAACTATGTTCAGTGGCTCAAGCCAGAGCGTACTTGCTTTCGTCTTCGAGGGCACCGGTACTGTAACTCAGCTTAGCACCTCTGTCGAGGACATCACTGCTGTTAGCTACGCTGAGAGAGATGTCTACGCGAATGCAACACCTGTTGGTGCTGTTAACGCAACTGAGTTTGGTCTTGAGAACAATGCCAAGATTCCTGAGATTGACATCAAGGTTGACAGCGTTGCTGTTACCGCTCAGACCAAGAAGCTCAAGGCTAAGTGGACCCCTGAACTCGGTCAGGACCTCAACGCCTACCATAACCTCGACGCTGAGGTTGAGCTTACCAGCATTCTCTCCGAGCAGATTGCTCTTGAGATTGACCACGAGATCCTTCAGGACCTCATCAATGGTGCAACCGCTGGTACATTCTACTGGAGCCGTTCACCCGGTCTCTTCGTCAACCGCACAACTGGTGCCGAAGTTGGTGCAGGCGCTGCTGCTCCTGACTTCACCGGCACTGTCTCCGAGTGGTACGAGACTCTAATCGAGACCATCAATGATGTCTCTGCTCAGATCCACCGTAAGACACTTCGCGGCGGCGCGAACTTCATCGTAACTTCTCCTGAAGTTGCTAACATCTTGGAGTTCACTGCTGGCTTCCGCGCAAGCGTTACTGCTGACGATCAAAGAGGCGACATCGGCGCTGTTCGCGTTGGCTCACTCTCCAAGAAGTTCGACGTATTCGTCGATCCATACTTCCCACGGAACCTAGTTCTCGTCGGTCGTCGTGGTGCAAGCTTCCTTGAGAGCGGCTACGTTTACGCTCCATACGTCCCACTACAGGTCACACCTACTATCTTCGGTGTCGAGGACTTCGTACCTCGCAAGGGCGTTATGACACGCTACGCCAAGAAGATGGTACGTCCAGACATGTACGGACTTGTTATCTGTCGCGGCCTCCTCGGTGAGACTGGCGCAAGCTGATAACAGCTAAAGTTTAGGCTTCGGCCTAACTTGGCCCCCGCTTCTCACGAGGCGGGGGCTTTTCTCTTTCTAGAATACTATTTATAATAGGCTGGAGGTCTCTTGGCGTTACCTAATCTAAATCCTAAAAGTACAGTAAGTGCCGTTATTCTCCCCGCAACAGGCTCAACAGCGACAACCGGCAACGGTGCGGGGAACGTGTCACTTTACCCTTTAGGTATTTATGCAGATCCTAATAGTGGCTTATATGATGCTAATTTTATTTCGGGAGCATCGGATCAAGTTGCATTTACTTATAAGAAGTTAGGCGGAGATGTATTAGACCTAGAGATTACTCCGGGCAATGTTTACGCTGCTTACGAAGAAGCGGTATTAGAATATTCATACATTATGAATCTTCATCAAGCAAAGAATACGCTTGGTAACTACCTTGGCAATGCCACGGGAACATTTGACCATGACGGTCAACTAAAGACTTCGCTTTCTGGCACAAATATCAACCTTCGCTATCCACGATTCGAGATTGGATATGCAAAGAAGGTCGCTATTGGTATTGCTAATGAAGCTGGCGTCGCAGGCGGGGACTTGCGACATTATTCAGCCAGTGTCCAACTCAGAAGTGGACAGCAAGATTACGACCTTCAGCAAGTGATCATTGACAACGCATCCAGAAACAAAGAGCCTGCATCAGGTGGCCCTGTTCCATACGCCGGTATTATCGGCACAGGATCTGGAGAGTCAAACAAAAGAATCAACATTCGTCGTGTCTTTTATAAGACTCCGCAAGCTATGTGGCGTTTTTACGGGTATTATGGCGGACTCAATGTTGTAGGTAACTTAAACTATTATGGACAGTTCTCGGATGACTCAACATTTGAGATTGTACCTGTATGGCAAAACAAACTTCAGGCCATGGCGTATGAAGACCATTTATATACTAGGCTTTCTCACTACTCCTATGAAATATTCGATAACAGACTAAGGCTATTCCCGGTTCCAGAAGTAAGTCTTACTCAGTTCCTCTGGTTTGAGTTCACCGTTGACGACGGTACTGATGCTTGGGATCCTTCTGGCAATATTGATAATGGCGAGAAAGGAATCAACAATATCAACACATTGCCATTTGATAACTTGCCATATGAAAGTATTAACGCTATTGGTAAGCAGTGGATTAGACGATATGCTCTTGCACTTGTCAAAGAGACTCTAGGGCAGATCCGATCTAAGTTTGCTACCGTCCCAATTCCGGGTGATAATGTAACGCTCAACGGACCAGCCCTTATTAGTGAAGGCCGAGAAGAGCAGAACAGACTCAAAGAAGAGTTAACAACTATCATTGATACTCTGACATACGAGAAGTTGACTGCACAAGATGCTTCAATGATTGAAAGCGTTAAGAAGATACAGGAAGTAATGCCTATGTTGATTTATCAGGGATGAGGTGATTAATGGCAAATAACAAATGGGAACAACCCGCATCGCCGCCTCCTCCGCTCTTTCTTGGACAAAAAGAGAAAGACCTTGTAAAACAAGTAAACGACGAACTTGCAGAAAGAGTCATAGGCCAGCAGGTTCTTTATTATCCAATCGACCTAGAAACAACTGACTTTCACCCTATCTATGGTGAAGCCATTACAAAAAACTTCCTCCCACCGATCAGAGTTTATGCTTTGGTGGAATGGAATAGCGATAGAACACGATTCTCCAGTGGAATCGGTATTGACGTTGAAGAAGAGATCACAGTTCACTTCCACAGAAGAAGATTAGAAGAAGACCAAGATCTTTATGTTCGTACTGGAGACTTCGTACAATATGGTGAAGTTCTTTACGAGATCGTTGGTACAGCCGAGCCTAGACAAATGTTCGGACAAATAGAAAACCCAGTTGAAATATCAGCTAAATGCTTCAAGGCAAGAAAGGGAATATTCGATGGCACCTGATTATAAATACACAGGCATTGATAATGCCGACAAGATCATCCAAGAACAACTGCTAACCCCATCTACCTTGGAAACCATTGATACAGCGATGTTTAGGCACCTTAACGAGCGTTTTAATCTAGGGACAGAGACTAACGAGGGTTTTAAAAAGGCCCCTCTTCTCTGGCTATCAGCGGAGCGTTCACACCAGATTAAGAATAATCCAGAGATTCGTGATGATAAGTCAGATCTGATTTACCCTCTCATGATTATCTCTAGAGATACAGTCGAAAAGGATCCTAACTTTAAGGGATCGTTTCAAGCACATTTCTTTAATGGCCCCGGTCAGGTACCAAATGATCCAAGACGGGTCAATGTACCTCTTGCAAGAAGGATCATGCAGAAAAAGACTTCTGAGTTTGCAAATGCTGATGCCGCAAGAAAGTTTGGCCCCGGTCGCACTATAGGTTCTGGAGATCCAAACAGAAAAAGAAAGAATACCAAAGTTGTATATCAAACCGTATATGGCCCGTTGCCAACTTATGTTCGTGTAAGTTATAAACTAAGGATTGTCACGGACCACCTTCAGCAAATGAATGACCTTACAACACCTTTTCTAGCCAGAACAGGACAGATTAACACTTTCTTTATTGAGGCAGAAGGCCATCGTTATGAAGTTTTTATTGATGGCAACTTTAGCTATGGCAACAACTTTAATGATCTTGGCGAGCAACTAAGGACCTTTGTAACCGATATTAACTTTAGGGTCCTTGGCTATTTGATGGGTGAAGGTCCAAACGATGAGCAACCAAAATTCTCTATTGTTGAAAATGCAGTGGAAGTGAAGATTCCAAGAGAGCGTGTGATTGTTGGCGATATTAATGAACTGACAAAGAATTCATTTTATCGCGAGTAGTCTTTTGGAATCGCAAATAACTATTTATTTTGAATGTTACTACTATTAGGAGTTAACTAATATGGCAGCCGAAAGAAACTTCAGATTCGTATCACCCGGTATTTTTATTACCGAACTTGACCGCTCACAGGTTCCTGCAACACCAGAAGCCATTGGTCCGGTTATTATAGGCCGCGCTCAGCGTGGTCCAGTCATGAGCCCAACAAAGGTAAGTTCATTTAGTGAATTTGTCACCAAGTTTGGCCGACCAGTCCCCGGATCCCAACAGCCCGGAGATGTTTGGCGTAACGGTGCTCTTAACTCACCTATGTATGGAACATACGCTGCTCAAGCTCACTTGCTTGCTGGTGATACTCCACTTACTTATGTTAGACTAGCTGGAGTTGAAAACAATAACGCAACCGCCGATACCTTTGGCGAAGCCGGTTTCGATGTACCCACCGCAGCAACAAATCCAAAAGCAGAAGATACTGCTGGTGCTTTCGGCCTCTTCTTGTTTGGATCAGCGAGTGCTGGTGCCGGTAAGGCTGCCGCAACTGGAACATTGGCAGCAGTTCTCTATGCTAGTGGCACCGCCATTTATCCAACTGGTACTGCGGAAGGTGGCGTCGCAGCGGCTGGTATGAACATTCTGTTTGACCTTGGGACAACTGCACAAGTTGATTTGGTAGTCTCTTCAAGTGCTGGCACTAGCGAAACATACAAAGTTTCTTTTGATGAAAACGATCCTAACTACATTCGCAGCGTCCTAAATACAAACCCACAACTCTCTGTCTATCGTTCCGATGCACCAGTAGCTTCTGTTGAAGACCCTAACAAGACCCTTAACTACTGGTTGGGCGAGACATTTGAGAGATCAGTCAAAGATAGTGTTATCAACACTAACACAAACTACTTTGCTGCTGTTCTTCCTCTGAACCGAAACGGAGCCGCAGGTTACGCAAATCGCCGCTCAGGATACCGCGAAGCACAGACGCCTTGGTTTATCTCACAGGATCTTAGCGCAAACAGTGCCTCATTTAGCCCTGCTGACCGATCAAGAGCTATTCCGCTATTCAAGTTTGTCTCATTGAACGGACAAGGACAGTATGCCAACTCAGGACTTAAGGTCTCAATTGGAAATGTCCAATACTCTCCAAATGACAAGGTTAGCTTTGGTACCTTCGATGTCTTTGTTCGTAATGTAAAAGACACAGATGGCAACATTGATGCCATAGAAACATTTACAAACTGTAACCTTGATCCTAACTCAAGCAACTACATTGTTGCTAGGATTGGCGATAGCTACAGGAAGTTTGACGACACAACGAGAACTCTTAAGGAATACGGAGATTTCCCAAATCGCTCAAACCTTGTCCGTGTTGTCGTTAGCACTGATGTCGCAGCCGGCGATACTCCGGCATTGCTTCCGTTCGGATACTACGGTGTTCCTAAGTATGAAACCGTAACACAAGTAAGCGGCGCGAGAACAGACAACTACAGTGCTCGCTACATTGCTAAGGGTGGGTTCACTGGTTCTAATGGAGCAGGTGCCGCTGCTTATGTCATGTCAGCCTCAACAGCTACAGGTACTGTTAACTTCCCAAGTTTCCCTACTCGTGTAACCGCATCTGATGTTTCCGACGCACGAACTGACTTCTTCGGAGTTAGTACAACAAAGACCGAAACAAGCACCACTTTTGATGAAGGGTATGTTGATTATGGTCGATTCTTGGGCGAAGACGTTGTTGGAGCTACAGTATGGACAGATAACTTTGGCCTATCTGTCAGCACTCTCCCAACCGGTGTCGCATTTGAAGATGCTTTCACGCTAGACAATGTTGTTGTTGTATTGAACTCTGATTATAACTTCTCTACTAATAAGCAAGCAAACATTGCTAGAGCGGTTTACACTTCTGGTTCTAGAGCCGCTGGTACCTCATTTACTGCTACAAGCAGTGGCGCGGGACGTCCCCCAACAGCAACTTACAAGAATATTATTGATGCTGGGTTCACCAAGTTCACCGCACCTTTCTTCGGCGGCTTCGACGGATTCTCTGTTTACGAAAGAGATCCACTTCGCAACCGCTTAATGGATGGCCAGAGCCCAACTCTCACCAACAACTACGTTCTAAATACATATAGAACTGCTCTTGATATTCTAACTGATGCTGAGCAGTTTGAGTACAACCTACTTAGTGTTCCCGGCGTTTGGTACTCTGGTGTCACCGACCGTGCTCTGGAAGTCTGTGAGCAACGTGGCGACGCTCTCGCAGTTATTGATGTCAAGGGCGGCTACAATCCGCCACACGAGCAGTACGTGACTGATCCTACATCCAGAAAGGGTACTGTAGAGGCAGTTGTTAATGATATTGATACAAGAAACCTAAACAACTCTTACGGTGCAGCTTACTACCCTTGGGTCCTTATGCAGGATACAATCAGTGCTACGTCGCTCCGAGTTCCACCAACTGTTCCTGCTATCGGTGTTCTCGCTAACACCGAGAGAGTTGCAGATGTATGGTTTGCCCCTGCTGGCTTCAATCGCGGCGGTATCTCCAACGGATCGGCTGGTATCTCAGTAGTTAATGTTGATGAAGTCTTGAACGCTCGTGACCGCGACCGACTCTACAGCCGCAATATTAACCCAATCGCACGATTCCCAGCAGAAGGCATTGTAGTCTTCGGACAGAAGACGCTACAAGCAACACCTTCTGCCCTCGACAGAATTAACGTCCGTCGTCTACTCATCTTCTTGAAGAAAGGCATCTCACAGATTGCTGCCACCACTCTCTTCGAGCAGAATGTACCGGCAACTTGGAACCGATTCAGAAACGCCGCTGAGAGCTTCTTGAGCAGTGTTAAGATTGGATTTGGTCTAGATGACTACCGTGTCGTTCTTGACGAGACAACAACAACCCCAGATCTTGTTGATCGAAACATTCTCTATGCTAAGGTCTACATTAAGCCAACCCGCTCTATTGAGTTCATCGCTCTTGACTTTATTATCACGAGATCCGGCGCTTCTTTTGACGACTGACACTATTTACTAGAGAATAAGGAGTTTTTCTAATGCCATTTGACAACCCACAAAACTTTTGGACTAACACCAACACACCGGTAGATCCAAAGCGTAACTTCCGTTTTAGGGTATCCCTTTTCGGACAAGGTATCTGGTGGGCCAGAGACGTAGATCAGCCAGCAGCTACTGTTTCAGAAGCTACTCATGACTTTATGACCCATAGGTTCTACTATCCTTCCAAGGTAACGTGGAACGAGGTTAATATGACCCTTGTAGATCCAGTTACACCGGGAACATTAGACCAACTTCTTCTTACTCTACAAAATACTGGCTACGTTCTCCCTTCAGATCCTAATACTCCGGCTGCTTACAGTTCTATCAGTAAGCCAGATGCTGTAGATGCTTTGGCAGACGGCGGCGCGGTTACTATTGAGGTCTTAAATGCTGTTGGCCTGCCACTGCACCAGTGGACCCTCAATAACGCTTTCATCAAGTCAGTTGCACCTTCACAGCTTTCATACACCAATGAAGAGTTAATGACAGTTGCTCTTGGTATTCGCTACGATTGGGCTTCATACCAATCACTCAACAATGAGCTTCCGGAAGCTGTTCTAGGAACTGGTTTATTCAAAGTCTGATAAAACTTATAAACGAATCTAATTATTATTGGAGTAGTTTATTATGACTTTTTGGACAGACACAGAAAATATCCTTTCTCCCAAGAAAAAAGACCTATTCTTGGTGAGAATGGATAATCTTTTTGAAAACGAAGTTTTATGGTGGGCAAAATCAGTTGATAAGCCTTCCATCGAATACGATGCCAATGCTGGCCCTCAGGCAAACACTTATATGATGGGTGCTGGCCAAGTAGGGCAGAAGGTCGGATATATTAATCCGGGTGCCTTGAATGCTTTCAGCCCAATAACAATAGCATTCGTAGATCCGAATGGCTCTAGACCTGCAAGCAAGGTAACAGAAAAACTGATGTCTTATATGCAAGATGCAGGAAAGACTGGTAACTACTATGGCCTACCCAATGCGACAAGGAATCTTGGTGTTGTAGAAATACAGCAGCTTGCTCACAAAAAACCAGTTCAGGACGGTGCCAGTAATCTAGAGCCAGTTGAAACTTGGACGCTTTTCCAGCCATACATTATTGGCGTGGATTTTGGAGACTTAAGTTATTCCGATGATAGTTTGCTTGAACTTAGTATCAGGTTAGGCTATACTGGGTTTAAGGTTGAGCTTGGGAATAATACATATACATTTGGTAATCAAAATTAATACTTGACTTCTATTAATAAATGGTTATATTATAGAAGTGATATGACGGAGTATACTTATGAGAGATAATAGTTCTCGTTTTGCGGCTCCTGCTGAAGAGCCCGCACCAGAACAGCCTAAAGCTGTTGACTTAATGTCCTTTGTGGCACCAACACAGTTTGTTGATCTTCCTTCAAAGGGAGAACACTACCCTGAAGGTCACCCACTTCATGGCAGCACATCAATCGAGATCAAGTTCATGACCGCCAAGGAGGAGGATATTCTCGCTTCTCAGGAACTTATTAAAAAGGGTGTGGTCTTGGATCGTTTGATTCAAAGCCTTATTGTAGATAAGCGAATAAGCGTGGATGACATGCTATTGGGAGACAAGACAGCGATCATGTATGCTGCCCGGATCTCTGCATATGGCCCAGAATACAAAACAAAGTTCTTCTGTCGATCCTGTAACCAAGCTGTAACAAACGATTTCGACCTATCAGAAATTGAACCAAAAGAAGTTAGTCTAGACGATGTTGAGTTTGTGGATGGGCATTATGTCTGTACGCTTCCTGTAACTGGCGTCAAGGTAGCTCTTCGACTTTTGGTTGGCAGAGATGAAAAGGAAATGACCGCCCATATTCAAAAGCAAAAGAAGCAAGGTGCCGAAACTGGTGCTCTAGTTACGCAGTTGATGTTCATTGTTCATAGCATCAACGGAGTGGATGCAAAGGGCCAGATTTACAACTTCATTCAGAATATGCCGTTTAGGGATTCAAAGTATCTGCGAGAAGTCCATGCTAAGGTTAGCCCAACTATGAACACAAACATGAACATCGCCTGTAATAACTGCATGATGCTACAGGAGGTGGAACTGCCTATGTCAGTGGAATTTTTTTGGCCTAAACAATGATTATATTCAAACTGTCTATGAGGAACTATTCCTTTTAAAATATCATGGACAGTGGGATTTCTTCGAGACATACAATCTTCCGATTCCGATCCGCCGTTGGTTCTTAGAGCGACTGATCAAGCAGAAGGAAGACGAGAAGAAAGAATATGAAAAAGCGCAAAAGAAAAATAAATAGCCGGGATAATACCCGGCTTTCTTTTTTATAAACTATTTATATTGATGGAGTTTATTTATGCTTAACGAACGGCAGATAATGCCTAGTAAATTTATAAAGGCATCAGATGATTTTGTAAGATACGCAGCAAGATTTTTGCTGTTGGCCGGACAAGATCAAGAGAGTAGCCCACTCTTCAGAGAACTTGTTAACTTTATATTCCAGTATTCTCCAACAAGTGAAATCTATAGCATGATAGGCTACACCGAAGAGCAGTCTGGTCCGATGGACGTTGCCGCACTGGAAGAGAGCACTGGCTTAGCGTCGCTCAGCCCTGAAGAACTTAAGGCGATTGACGCTTTAATGGCACGAGACGAAGAGGGTCTTGAAGTAATCACCAAGGCTATCAAGCAAGAACTTGGCCAAGGAGATGCAAATCTTGAAGACGTTCTCAAGGCCATGACACAGTTTAAGGACGAAGAGGCCCCAACTGCCCCCGATCCGGCAAAAGAAACGTCAGCTTCAAAGTATCAAGAAAAGCTTATTGATCTTCTGCGTGACCATAGTAACAATACAGAGCCTTATTTTGACAACTTAAAAAGTAAGTTTTATAGTTATGTCCAAAACTCATTCAAAAAGTTTGGAAAACAGTCTTTTATTGATGCAAACCCTAGACTGTCAGACCAGTTTCCGGGCAAAACGGAAATGAGTAAAGAGTTCACACCGATGGCTAGAGGCATGAGCTTGAGCGATAACTTTGTACGTGATGTATTAAGTAAAGACGAATATTATACAAACCCTCAAGAAATAAACAGCTTGGTATCAAAGCTTGAGGCAGCGGTCAAAGAGAAGTATCAGAGTCTCGGTGGTGCAGTTACAGAGAGCTTCAAGTTGGTTTTGGATCTTAACGAGGCGAAAAGAGTGAGCAAACTCGATGAGAGTTTCATGCTCATGTTCAGAACTTGGATTAAAATCATCCTTAAGTTCATTTTTGGCGACACTTCTTTCCCAGTACAAGTTAAAGGGACACCTAGCGAAGTTGCAGCTTTTGGAAAAGCTATTACTGGTGAAAAGAAATATATTGACTCAATTAAGAAGTATGGCCTTAATAATCGACAAACTTACACTTCAAGAGCAGAACTTGCTTCTTCGATTCGTAACTTTGAGAGAGAAACTGGTCTTAAGTGGCCATTTGTTTGATGAGGTAATGAATGTCTGATCCGGGTGATATTGGCGGCGGTGGACCGACAGGAAATAAAGCCGCAACACTATTAGCAATCGCTGAAGCACAAACAGAGTTTATGAACTCCATTGGGCTTACCAACGAGGCACTTAAGCTTCAGATCAAGTTGGACGACGATCTTAAGACACAAGCTAAAGCTCGCGAAGATGCCATTAGGAACCTAGAAAGAGCTATGGCTGAACAGAATGAGCAAGCCGAAGCCAATGCAAGAGCCGCGCTCGCAAATCAAGATAAGCTACTACAACAGCAGAAAGCTCTAAATGATTCTTTTAGCCAAGGCGCTCAAGGCGCTTCAGACCTTGCGGCAGCCGTGCTCGGAATCGGCCAAGGTCCTCAAACTGGGTTTGGGAGACTGGTATCAAACTCTGCTAAGCTAGGATCTTTCACTGAGGCTGCAAACTCTGCCTATAAAGGTTTTACAACAACATTAAAAGACGCAGCCTCACCTTTAAATGTTAATATTATGCTCGCAGATAAGCTGTTCGAGGGCTTGACTGCTGTTGCTGCTGCAAACTTTAAAGCTGCCATAGAGCAAGATGGCTTAATCACACAGTTCAATAAAGCAACTGGAACAACCGGACAGTTTAACGCAGAGCTACAAAATCTCTCCGGACAGCTTCTTGGCGTCGGTATTGGCCAAGCTGGAACAATCGGAGCATTCCAATCACTATTCACAACGATAAGAGATTTTGCCGACTTAACACCAGAAGCAAGATCAGAGATTACACAAACTACCGCTTTATTAGCCAAAATGGGCTTCGATGCTGGTGCTCAAGCACGGAGCATTCTTTTCCTTACTAAATCTATGGGCACATCAGCTACACAAGCTGCTCAGTTTAATACAAGATTGGCAAGTCTTGCAGACGAACTAGATATGCCAATTGACCAACTGGTACAAGGATTTGAACAAGCTCAGGGTGTTCTAGGAGCTTCTGCTCAAAACTCAGAGGAGTTGACACAACAGTTTGATTTATTGGCTGCACAAGCTGATGCTACTGGATTAAGTATCTCCAAGCTTATCAATATTGCGAAAGGGTTTAATACTTTTGAAAGTGCCGCACAAAATGTTGGAACCCTTAACTCTATTCTAGGCGGCCCGTTCCTAAGCACGATACAGATGATCGAGACTACTGATCCAGCAGAAAAACTTAGGATGATAGGTCAGGCCCTCGATGACGCAGGTCTATCTTTCGAGCAGTTGGGATTCTATGAGAGGCAGATGCTGGCTGACACAATACCGGGTCTCGAAGATGTTAATGATCTAGCTCTTCTAATGGCAGGTAATCTTGAGGCGGTAGCCCCTCCTGAAATAATGCCTATAGAAGATATTCAAGCACTGAAAGACCAGCAAAGAGACTTCAACACAGTGTTGGAAAAGTTCAATAATATTTTGCAATCAACAGTCATTAGTCTCGGACCAGTCGTTGATTTGATCGGAATGCTTGCTACAGGCGTTCAGTTTATTGTAGAAGGGATAATGAATGTATTGTCAACTCCTCTTGGTAAAGTGTTTTTAGGCGGCGTAGGTGTTGCAGCGTTATTAGCGTTATCAGGCCCTATTCTAGGAATACTCGGAGCACTAACCCCTGTTCTACCTTATCTTGCAGGAGCGGTAGCCGTCGGAGGCATAGGCCAACTTATTCCCGGTGATGATGTACTTTCCGGCCCAACTGGTTCTTCTGGTCGAGGCGGAAGAGTGTTGTTAGGACCAGAAGGTGCGATTAGCCTTAACAACAGAGACACGGTTATGGCTGGCACTAACTTAACCAGAGCAGCTACAAGAACCCCCGCAACTTCCGGAGGTTCTACAGCAGCGGCTGGTGGTCCTGTCAATATGAATATTAGCTTGAGCATTGACGGGCAAGAAATCAAGACAATAGTTAATAGTATTAAGGTCGATTCTGCTCTCAACCCCAATCTTTACAATTCCATCGCTGGACTAATTAGTAGAGGAGATAGGATCGTATAATGACTAATATTTATGATTCCGGCTTTGATGGAAACGACGAACAACTTAAACAAGTTGGTCGCGTCGATTTCTTGCCTCTACATACTGCAACAGGTGCAGGAGACGCTGATTTTATCAGGTTCGCTCCGATTATTGTCACGAGTTATTCAGATAATATCTCAGTAAGCACAACTAAAGAAAGAGTATTTGGCAGAACAGATCCAATAATGTTCTATCAGGGTAATGAAAGAAAGGCACAAATGACTTTCTTAACCTTGCAGCAAGATACCGATATGGCAGTAGAACAGTTTTTAAGACTGAAGGAACTTATGGTTAATCAGTATCCAGTTTATGATGGTAGTTCCAATACTACTTTGGTCTCTCCTCCGCTTTTCAGAGTGATTTTTCGGCCTCTTGGAGACCAATCTGCCCCCTTGTTGGATGAGATCGGATTTTTGGATGGCATGAACTTTGAATATGCAGATCCATCTTCTATTATCAACACCCCGCAGATTGGCGAGGGAGAAGGTCTTGATGAAGGGCAAACAAATGTTACTGCTGCCCCTCGGTATTTTCAAGTAAACTTTGGACTAAATATTCTCCACAGGGAAGTTGCTGGATTTTCAGTTAGTGGCGGTAGACTAAGCCCAAGAAACAATAGCTTCCCATTTGATTTTTAGGATCATTATGTTTAGATATAGAAAATTTAATTTAGTAGAAAATGATTTAAGTTTTTACTCTAAGCAACTTAAGTCGAGAAATAAGAAGAAAATACTTCAAGTTCAGCCTAGACCTCTGGGAACACTTCCTGATAGTGTTACGCAGCGACTAACGATTCAAGAAATAACTTGGGCAGCAGACACGAAGTTGTATAAACTCGCAGACCGATTTTATGGTGATCCTGATCTTTGGTGGGTTATAGGATACTACAACAATAAGCCAATAGATGCAAGTTGGAAACCCGGCGACAGAGTTTTAGTTCCAACACCAGTAAGGATTATATTGGAAGCACTGGAGTTATAATGAAGCCCGAAGACGGAAGAAAGCTAGTTGGGATAACTCCAGACATTAATAATGACTATATTGATCCTACACAGCTAACAGAAGACTTATTATATTATTATAATTTAATTAAAACAAATAAGTTGGACACCAAAAAGACTAATCTTTCTAAACAATTTTATCTCCGAGATCAATATAATCGCTTGATTTCTAAGAGCGAGAATGGTATATTATCAGAGAATGAACAAAAGTTTTTAACCTATTTAAAAACAAAGATTAACGGTAGATAAATGGCAAAAGGCACAAATAAAAAAGTTTTTGATGGTCAGACGCTGCTCTATTCTCTTATAGACACACCTACAGTGCAGAGCTTATATCTGCCACCAGATTCTGCCTTACAGTTTCCCCAAAGACTTGTTAATAACGATATTCTAAAAAACTGTATCCCCGGCGAAGAGACAAATATCACTAGAAACTCTTACAGTGATATGCATCTGTTTTACCTTAAACAGATTATTTTTGCTGCCCTAGTGCCAGATATTAGGCTGTATAAGGTCAGAAACACCAAGAATTCTTCTGGTAAAGTTACCAAAAAAGAAGTAATCGAGATAGAGATACCAAAATCACTTGGACAAGACTATATTCAGAAAAACCGTACTGCTCTGGATACAGTCTCATCCGTACAGGACGCCATCGGAGAAGCTTTTCTTACTCTAGGCAGAGAGCTTAATGAAGGTGTTGAGTCGCCCCCGGAAGAACCTCAACTTACTTTAAGCGAGAAGATTCAAGATCTGACGCCATCAGCAGGTGATTTAGATCTTTCAAGGCCACTTTTGCGACGGGCTGGCCAGATTGGCATCAAATCTTTTGAATGGAACTATCAAGGACAGAACCCCTTCTCCGCAGAAAGGGATATTCAAGCAGCATTAACCTTGTCAATGGATGGTATGGGTGCGTTAAATGCTGTTCGCACAAATAGGAAAGGTCAAAAGTATAGAATCCTCGACGTCATGATACAAGCAGATTGCTTCAAGAAAAATGGTTTCTCTAAGCCGCGACCGAACGAGCCTGCCGATCAGACGAATCAGGAGGCAAAAAGCATTCCATCTAATCAAGCTCTAAAATATGATCCGGGCTGCTACGAGGTTCTTATCGAAGCCGGCTATTTTGTTGACGAAGAGAAGTTAAATCAAATGATTAAGTTGATGAACTTACAAGGTAAGTCAGCTATAGTATTTGAGGACGAAGATATTCAGAGAGCTTTACAATCAATCGACTTCAAGAAGATGAAGTCTTGCATGTATCTTAATACAACCGACCATAGCTTTACTTTTGGCGAAAACGGTAAAGTTGATGTAACGATCAACTATGTTGCCCGATCAATATCTGCTGATCGAGCACCAGAGGCAAACATTTTACTAAGTTCAGATATATCGGATTTAATAAGGCGAAAAGAAAGAAGCATAGAAATACTAGAAGCTAAAGTGAGAGATATTAAAAACGGTGTCATCAAAGAAGAGGTAATAGGCAGAGTAGACGACTCAACAAGACTTGATGATAGCTTCTCAGAGGGACTTAGAAAAGCTGGTCAGCGTTTTAGGATTAACACGAGCAGAACATTTGGCCTGTTAACAGAAGAAGAAATACAAGACGAGCTAACCGTAACCAATCTTGAAAAAGCAGAAGGATCTCTAAAGAGAGCAAAAGAAAAGAAACAACTTCTTATTGAAGAGGCTAGAAATTCTTTCTTTTCTAATGTTCTAGATGTACTTCTGCAAGAAGTTGATTTACCGGGTGTTCGGGGCAAGAGGAACAGAGTATACTCTATTGATTTGACAGAAGATAGTTCAAGATTGTTTTCACAATATTTAGAGGACCCTCAACAGGAAACACTTGCTGCATTTCGCAAGGGTGTTCGGGAAAATACACCAGTAAATATTGGATTGTTACCAGAGCCTCCTCCGGAGATAGAGCCAATAGGTATCGTGGGGGCCAGAGACGCAGAAGTGAGTCTAAGAACGGGGCGCCCTATCGGAGATCCAGTTAATATCTTTGCCACAGACTCGTTATACACTGTACCATTTGTCTTCTTTGGCGATGTTTTAGATGCCGTGATAGAAAATGCTGGCAAAGATAAGTTTAAAGACTACAGATACATACTTAGCAACGTAAAGATTAAATCACCTTTAGATGAGACCAAGGAAGGCGCAATTCCTATTGGGGCTATTCCGATCACGGTTGAACTATTAAGGTCTGTTATAGAAAAAGAAATTAAGGCCAACAAAAGACAGAAATACACCCTACTCCAGTTTATTCGCTTGCTGCTTAATAAAGTTCTAGGCGAAGCCTTGGGACGTCAGTCGGTTAAGATTTCAACAAATAACAACATAAACTTCAAAACCACTGCGTTTTTGCACTACGGAACGAAGAACAATCCAGACCCAACAGCTACACCAGATAAGTTCGACGTAGTTTCTTTGGATCCTAAATATGCCAAAGGCTATACAGAGATTAGAGAAAATGCTGCTATAGAGAACCCACAAATTAATCCTGTGCTACTAAACCTTAATGGGGCATGTTCCGATGCTTCGTTCTTGGAAACGTCTCTGGGCATTCTTAATATTGTTGTGATTCATGAAAACAGCAACAAAGACTTTAGTAAAGAACAATATGGAGACATCGAAAAAGATTTCAAGAGATTTATTCCTCACTTTATCCAAGGTCAGCCATACGGCTTGATCAAAAAGATTACGCTAGAGAAACAGGACATTCCACTTTTTAGAGAAACAAGATTTGAACAAGCTGGCGGCCAAGACCCAGATCGTTACTTAACTAACTTCTACAATGCAACTTTCAACATGATCGGAAATGATTTGAATACTCTTGGTTCTTATATTTATTTTGATCCATTTGGGTTAGCCCCTGACGGTTCGCTAGGTTCGCCTAATGATCCAACTTCACTTTCTTATATTATGGGCCTTGGCGGTGTTCACTTGATTACAAAGATTAACCACAAGATGACGCCGGGAGACTATACTACTATTGTGAAGACACGTTGGGAAAACAGAGGAGCTTTGAAGCAAAATGACCAGACCTAAGCTAGACGCAAAGAACTCTGATGGAGCCAGAAATCTTTTCCAAAAGAGAAAGGATTATAAAGATTTAGCTGTAAAGACAGGCCAACTAGGTCAAGTTCCTTCTCGCGAAGCTGTTATCCCGATTCAGGAGCTTGATTCTGTTAAGGATTTTTCCAATGGTAAAAGATATTTAGCCGGGAAAGTGGAGACCAATCAGTTTGCAGTCTTACCAAAGGTAGATATGATTAGTGCTATTTCATATTCAGACGAAAGCACTACAGCATATGCGTTTGATTTTGTAGCAACGGCTTTTGGTGAAATGGCCAGAAGATATGATAGACTACTAGCCGCTAACAGGATCATTATTGACTCTCCAAGCGGTACTCCGGTAGGGCCACTAGAGTCTATAAGAGCCGTAAGTGGTTATCAAAGTTCTCTGAGGTTATTTGTAGATTTCAATACTTCTTATTTCGAGAACTTGATTTTAGCTACACCGAAGAGACGAAAAGATAGAATAAATAACTTGAAGGATTTCGTCAGATTTTACACAGACGTTTTATTATCTAACTCTTTGGCAGCACCTTTCTTTTTGTCTGACTTCATTAAATCAGACTTTAACCCAATAACATCGACTGGCCTTGCCGTTGAGATTGCATCGGCCTTATACAGTGATGACGCTTATAAAGTTGACAACTTCTTGAAGTCCCCAAACTATCCAAGATATGTTCAGTTGGCACAAGAGTTTGGCTTTATGATTGACAAGCAGGTACCATGGCGTCTGGTTGCCGATATTGATTCAAAAGCCATGAGAAGAAGACTTATGGGTACCGAGACAGAAGGCATGGGTATAGAAAATGTCTTGCATGAATACTACGATGTTGTCGATACAAATGACTTCGTAATAATGTTAAACAATATCTATACTGCCTACAGCTACTTTATTGGCAACAATAGATTTTCCAATAGAACAAGTTCTGAGCAGGAAGATTCTTGCAATGCTAGGGTAATCTTCCGAAATCCTGTCGAAATTATGTCACTTTCACAAATACCCACTCAAGAATGGGTTATGCTTTATGTCAAGCTTAAAAATAAGTTCTCGGGCATTGAGATGGGCGACATCGAACTTAATAGAATCATGAAGCTCGAAGGCGATAAGGTTGGATATGCTGACTTGGGCAACATTGTAACCTCAATCAACAGGAAGTTTAACTTTACGCCCCTCGATCAAGGCTCAACAACTTACAGAGAACTTCAGGTCAAACTTAGAGAATCAGAGTCCTTGACAGATCCTTTACAGCAAATAAAAGATTTTTATGTTGCAAGTTTGATGAATCAATACTAAAATGGAAGGGCGAGGTTGTTTTGCTTTTCCAAACTTTGGACGATAAGGATAATTGTGTGGGCATCTATACCAACGGTGAACTTCATTTTGACTATGTTCCCGATGGCCTGACGCACACTTGGTCTTGGACGCCCTACTTGGATGCGGGCGTGGAGTATGCCAAGATTTGGGTTGGTGGGAAAACCCTTACCGAAGTATGTCCTGACCACATCAAGGAAGACTGGGACGAGGTAAATGAAAAGTTGTTTGCCCTCTATCGTTCGTTTGGAGAAGCAAAAGTGGACCTTAGAAGGCACTGTTTCTACGACATGGTTCCGACCAAGTTCTTGAAGCGACACGCCGCCACAAAGGACCGCATTTGTCGCTGGGTGTTTGAGAACTACGAAAAGCCCGACAACCACGACCTTCTTGTTCAGGCACACGGCCTTGTTCATTCTATGGAAGACTACACCCTGAACATTGACCGCCAAGAGGTTTTGAAACATCGCCACAAGAAGGCTTACAAGGGCTTCTGGAAGCTTTATAATAAGTACCAACACAATGTGAAGTATCTATTATACGGGTCCGCTACGGGGCGTCTTACGACCACGAAAACCTCGTTTCCTATCCTCCGCCTCAACAAAGAGTATCGGCAGTTCATCAAGCCAAACCAAGACTGGTTTTTGGAGTTGGACATCAATGCTGCCGACCTTCGTTCGCTTTTCCTGATTCTCGGAAAGAACCAGCCATCCATCGACATTCACGACTGGAACATTCAAAACATCTTTGGAGAAGACACAACCCGAGATATGGCCAAGAAACTAATGTTCTCGTGGCTTTACGACTTGGATAAGCGTAACGACAAGTTGGAAGCGGCCTATGGTCGGGATAAGATTCTTCGGGACCACTGGAAGGATGGCTGGGTCACAAACCCGTTCGGACGAAAGATTCAAGTCGAGAGAGAAAATGCAATCTCTTATCTTATTCAAAGCACAACAGCCGATTATGTAATGACTAAGCTGATCGAGATCAACAACCTTCTTGAAGGCAAGAACACTCGCTTGGCTTTTACAATCCACGACTCGATTGTGCTTGACTTGGACTGGGAAGAGCGGTATACTATAAAGGAAGTTTTGGAATGTATGCGAGCCGATGGTTTTGTGGTTTCTTGCAAAACCGGTAAGGACTTCGGAAACTTAAAGGATTTGGCCCTATGAATGTGATTGGCTTTGGTGGTGTCGGCTGCCGCATCGCTGGATGGTTTGAAGACTATCCACAATACAATGTCTATTACGTTGACCACCAGAAGTGGGGCGAAAATAGTTTAACTTTCAAGAAGCAGAAACACCCTGAGAAGTATGAAGAGAGCGCACGAGATTTTAAAGACTTTGTTGAGGCCCTTGACGATGAGCCTATCTACCTCTTTCTCTGTGGGGCTTCCTACACCACGGCTGCTTCCCTTGCTTTCCGGCAAGCACTCGGAGACAGGGAAGTAAATCTTGTTTATGTTCAGCCTGATACCAGCATCCTAAACGCCACACGTCAGAAGCACGAGCGTGTAGTTTACCACGTCCTACAAGAATACACACGGTCAGGACATTTTGAAAGAATGTATCTGTTCGATAACAACACTATTGAAGCCATTCTTGGTGAACTTCCTGTTATTGGGTACTGGGACCAGATCAATACTCTTGTTGCTTCAAGCATTCACATGATTAATGTTTATAATAATAACACACCGATTGTCGGAGGTCTGGAAGACCCACAAGAAACTTGTCGGATTTCTACAGTTGGAAACAAGAACATCGAGACAGGCGAAGAAAAACTGTTTTTTCCTCTTGACCAAGTTCGTGAATCATGCTATATTTATGCAGTAAGCGAGGAAAGGCTAAAGCAGTCCAACAACTTGTTGATGCAAGTCCGAGAGGAGTTGAAGACAAG
>Ga0055584_100000728_pt1 | contig 31414 bp, 45 predicted proteins | sample OSDHelmetaG_FD_58716 | JGI IMG/M metagenome (GOLD analysis project Ga0055584, IMG submission 58716) | Pelagic marine sediment microbial communities from the LTER site Helgoland, North Sea, for post-phytoplankton bloom and carbon turnover... | ecosystem: Environmental > Aquatic > Marine >... | reverse complement strand
CGATCCGCGAAGGTGGCAAGACCGTTGGTGCCGGCGTCGTAACAGCGATTACAGAGTAGGGCAGCGTACGCGCTGATTTGGAGACGATCTCATGGACAGTCAAAACATACGCATACGGTTAAAGGCGTTCGACCATCGTGTACTCGATCAGTCGACCCAAGAGATCGTTAATACGGCAAAGCGTACGGGGGCTCAGGTCCGAGGACCGATCCCCTTGCCAACCCGTATTGAGAAGGTGACGGTCCTCCGGGGACCGCACATCGATAAGAAAAGTCGGGAACAATTTGAGGTCCGCACGCATAAGCGGCTACTCGACATAGTTGATCCGACACCGCAGACCGTGGACGCGCTGATGAAGCTCGACTTGGCGTCTGGGGTTGACGTTCAGATCAAGCTCTAAGCGGTAGGGAATAAGAGTGATGCGAACCGGATTGGTGGCACAAAAACTGGGTATGACCCGAGTCTTTACGGATGATGGTGGTCATGTGCCGGTTACGGTGTTGAAGGTAGACGAGTGCTGCGTAGTTGCGGTGCGTCGTACCGAGAATGAAGGCTATAACGCGGTTCAACTGGGCAGCGGTAAGGCCAAAGCTAAGAATACGCCGAATGCAATGCGTGGCCATTTCGCTAAATCCAAGGTGGAGCTTAAGCGAAAGTTGGTAGAGTTTCGTGTGAGCGATGATGCGTTGTTGGACGTGGGTTCGGAAATTGCTCCTAGCCATTTTGTCTCCGGACAATATGTGGATGTTACAGGCGATAGCATCGGTAAAGGGTTTGCAGGTGCTATGAAACGCCATGGATTTAAGGGTTTACGCGCGACCCACGGTGTGTCGATTTCCCATAGATCACATGGTTCGACCGGTCAGTGCCAAGACCCAGGCAAGGTATTTAAGGGTAAGAAAATGGCCGGCCATATGGGGGCCACGCAAGTGACCACTCAGAATTTGGTCGTGGTTGAAACCGATGATGACAATGGCCTGATAATGGTAAAGGGCGCGGTTCCAGGGTCCAAAGGCGGTTGGGTTACGATTAAGGATGCGGTTAAAAAGTCTCTTCCTGAAGGCGTACCTTTTCCGGCAGCATTGAAGGGGGCTGATGCTCCCGTGGAAGCTGCAGATCCCGTAACGGAAGAAGCGCCTGCAGCGGAATCCACTGAAGATGAAAAGAAGGACTAAGGAACGATGAAAGCAAATATCATCACCTTAGAGAACAAAGCCGCTGGCGACATTGAGTTGGCAGATGCGGTGTTCGGAGCGGATGTTCGCAAAGACGTTCTTGCTCGTATGGTGAATTTCCAGCGTGCCAAAAAGCGCGCCGGAACGCACAAGGTTAAAACCCGCGGAGAAATCCAAGGGACAACGGCAAAGCCGTTCCGTCAAAAGGGTTCCGGCCGTGCTCGACAAGGCTCGATCAAGGTCGTTCAAATGCGCGGCGGTGCGACGGTTTTTGGACCTGTCGTACGAGATCACGGCCATAAATTGACTAAGAAATTCCGGAAGTTGGCGTTGCGTTCAGCGCTGTCCGCAAAGCAGGCCGATGGCAAGTTGATCATTCTTGACGATGCCGAGCTTAAAGACGGGAAGACCAAGTCGTTGGCGGCAAAGTTCGCAAAACTCGATTGGGGACGCGTTCTGATTGTTGGAGGATCTCCGGTTAATGAGAACTTCGCTCGGGCGGCTCGCAATATCCCCAATGTGGATGTACTGCCGACCGAAGGCGCGAATGTTTACGACATTCTTCGTCGCGACACATTGGTCTTGACCAAAGGTGCGGTGGAAGGATTGGAGGCTCGCTTATCATGAGTTGGAAATATTTCAAACGCGATAAAGGTGTGACTAAACAGCGCCAATATGAGCTGATCCGTTCGCCGATTATTACTGAAAAAGCGACCTTGGGTACGGAATTTGGTCAAGTGACGTTTCGTGTGCCGATGGATGCCACGAAGCCTGAAATCAAGTCGGCGATAGAAGCGTTGTTTGACGTGAAAGTTAAGGCCGTCAATACGTTACGCCAAAAAGGCAAGGTTAAGCTATTCCGGGGCCGCGAAGGCCGGCGTAATCACACTAAGAAAGCCGTCGTATGCCTCGAAGAAGGCCATTCGATCGACGTGACCACGGGAGTCTAGGGCGATGGCGTTAAAAAGCTTTAATCCAATTACGCCGGGTATGCGCGAACTCGTGTTGGTGGATCGTTCCGACCTTCACAAGGGCGGGCCGGTTAAAACGTTGACCGTAGGTTTGACGAAAAAAGGCGGCCGCAACAATAAAGGGCGCGTAACCGCACGTCGCATTGGTGGTGGTCATAAACGACGTTACCGCATCATCGATTTCAAGCGCGCCAAGACCGGCATGACGGCAACAGTGGAGCGGATCGAATACGATCCTAACCGCACGGCATTCATCGCGTTGATTAAGTACGAAGATGGCGAGCAGTCCTATATTTTGGCACCGCAACGGTTAGCGCCTGGTGATCAGGTTGTTTCCGGCAAGGGCGCCGATATCAAACCCGGTAACGCACTCCCGCTCAACAACATCCCGGTCGGTACCATTGTCCACAATGTGGAAATGAAAGCCGGTAAAGGCGGACAGATTGCGCGTTCAGCAGGCACCTATGTGCAGTTGGTGGGCCGTGATCAAGGGTATGCGCAAGTCAAGTTGAGTTCAGGTGAGCTTCGGTTGGTGCGCGGTGAATGTATGGCGACGGTAGGTGCCGTTTCCAACCCGGATCAATCCAATATTTCGCTTGGCAAGGCTGGCCGGAAACGGTGGCTTGGAAAGCGGCCTCAAGTTCGAGGCGTTGCGATGAATCCAGTCGATCACCCACATGGTGGCGGCGAAGGAAGAACTTCTGGCGGGCGTCATCCGGTTACCCCTTGGGGGAAGCCGACAAAAGGCAAGCGGACCCGCAATAAGAAGAAACCAAGTAGCAAGTTGATCATCCGGCGCCGTGGCCGGAGACGTTAGGCGAGGGAGTTAAAGGTAGTGTCACGTTCAGTTTGGAAAGGGCCGTTTATCGACGGCTATCTGCTGAAAAAGGCGGAAACGGTACGGAATTCTGGCCGCAACGACGTTATCAAAACGTGGTCGCGCCGGTCGACGGTTTTGCCGCAGTTTGTCGGCCTTACTTTCGGTGTTCACAACGGCACCAAATTTATTCCGGTCTTGGTCACTGAAAACATGATCGGCCACAAATTCGGTGAATTTTCGCCAACGCGGACCTTTTACGGCCATATGGCTGATAAAAGAGCCAAACGTGGCTAATAGGAGCGCGCAGGAAAATGGGTAAACCTAAGGCCAAACGCCGTCTCGGCGAAAACGAGGCTAAGGCTTTCGGGAAGCTGCTGCGGGGAAGTCCGCAAAAGCTGAATCTGGTCGCGCAAACGATTCGCGGCAAGGAAGCCAGCAAAGCGCTTGCTGAACTGACTTTTTCGCGTCGACGGATTGCCGTGGAAGTAAAGAAGGTCTTGGAATCGGCGATTGCGAATGCCGAGAATAATCATCAGCTCGATGTTGATAGGTTGTATGTGAAGGAAGCCACGGTTGGTAAATCGCTTGAAATGAAGCGGTTCCGCCCAAGGGCACGCGGACGAGTTGGTCGTATTCGGAAGCCCTTCAGTAATTTGACCGTCATCGTCGAAGAACGAGAGGAAGCGGAATAATGGGCCAGAAAGTAAACCCGACCGGGCTCCGGCTCGGCATCAACCGCACATGGGATTCGCGCTGGTATGCAGACCGTGGTTATGGCGAGTTGTTACACCAAGACTTGCAGCTGCGTGACTATATCTTTGATCGTTTGGGCCAAGCTGGTGTGTCTAAGGTGATCATCGAACGCCCGGCGAAAAAGGCTCGTATCACGATCCATACCGCCCGTCCTGGCGTCGTGATTGGCAAGAAAGGCGCGGATATCGAGAAGTTGCGCTTAGAAATTGCCAAGAAGACAGCCGGTGAAGTTACGTTGAATATCGTTGAGATCCGTAAACCTGAATTGGATGCGAAGTTGGTTGCCGACAATATTGCTCAACAGCTGGTTCGCCGCGTAGCGTTTCGCCGCGCCATGAAGCGGGCAGTGCAGTCGGCCATGCGCCTTGGTGCTGAAGGCATTAGGATTAATTGCGCTGGCCGTTTGGGTGGTGCTGAAATCGCACGGACCGAATGGTACCGGGAAGGGCGCGTGCCGTTGCATACACTGCGCGCTGATGTGGATTACGGAACGTCGACCGCGCAAACGACATATGGCGCGTGTGGGGTCAAAGTTTGGGTGTTCAAGGGAGAAATCCTGGCACACGACCCGATGGCGCAAGATAAATTATTGCAGGAGCAGCAGGTCCGCTAGGGCCTGTTGTGGGAGACTAAACGATGCTTAGCCCAAAGCGGACAAAATACCGCAAGCAGCACAAAGGCCGTCTGAAAGGTCTGGCGAAAGGGGGGACTACCCTCAATTTCGGCAGCTATGGCCTTAAGGCAACGACGCCAGGTCGCGTTACGGCGCGTCAGATTGAGGCCGCACGACGGACAATTACGCGCCATATTAAGCGTGCTGGACGTGTGTGGATTAGAATTTTCCCCGATGTACCGGTCAGCCAAAAGCCAGCCGAAGTGCGTATGGGTAAGGGTAAGGGGACGCCCGAATATTGGATGGTTCGGGTGAAACCCGGCCGGGTCATGTTCGAACTTGATGGTGTTGAATCCGAGATCGCAAAACGTGCGTTTGAACTTGCAGCGGCAAAATTGCCGGTCAAAACCCGCTTTGTAATGCGGTTGGGTAGTTAAGGAGCCGGATGATGAAAGCAGCGGATGTTCGGCAGAAGACCGACGACGAATTGGCTGAGCAGCTGATCGACCTGCGTAAGGAAGCGTTTAATCTGCGTTTTCAACGGGCGAGCGGCCAGCTGGAGAATACGGGACGGGTGCGTGAGGTCCGTCGGGATATCGCGCGCATCAAGACAATTTTGAATCAACGGGCTGCGGCTTCGTAAGGGGTATTGGTGATGTCAAAGCGCGTTTTGCAGGGACAAGTGTTAAAGGACGCCAAGGACAAGTCTGTCGTTGTGCGGGTCGAGCGAAAGATTAAGCATCCGCTTTATCAGAAGTTTATTAATCGCTCGAAGAAGTATATGGCGCACGACGAAGAGAATCGGTGTAAGGCCGGAGACGTCGTTCGCATTCAGGAATGCCGACCGATTTCCAAGCGTAAGAGCTGGGAAGTTCTGTCGGAAGGTGCATAAGTTAAGGTTTAAAGGGAGCGCTGGATCATGATCCAGATGCAGACAAATTTAGATGTCGCCGATAATTCAGGCGCCAAGCGCGTTCAGTGCATCAAAGTGCTGGGCGGATCGAAACGCAAGACCGCTGGTGTCGGCGATGTCATTGTTGTGTCGGTGAAGGAAGCTATTCCGCGCGGCAGAGTGAAGAAGGGCGAAGTGTTGAAGGCTGTTATCGTACGTACCGCGAAAGAAGTGCGCCGCGACGACGGAACCGCCATTCGTTTTGATCGCAACGCAGCGGTTTTGATTAATAATCAGAACGAGCCGATTGGCACTCGTATCTTTGGGCCGGTTACTCGCGAGTTACGCGCCAAGCAGTTCATGAAGATTATTTCGCTTGCCCCGGAGGTGTTGTAATGGCCGCTAAAATTAAAAAGGGCGACAAAGTTATGGTGCTGACTGGCAAGGATAAGGGCAAAGTTGGCGAAGTCATGAAAATCGTGACCAAAGACGACAGAGCTTTTGTGCAAGGCGTTAATGTTGCCAAACGCCATACCAGGCCCAGTCAGTCTAATCCGGGTGGCATCGTCGACAAAGAATTGTCGGTTCATTTGTCCAACCTTGCACATGTGGATCCGAAGGAAAACAAGCCGACGCGTGTTGGCTTCCGCATGCTGGAAGACGGACGCAAAGTTCGTTTCGCCAAGCTTTCCGGCGAAGTAATTGATAGTTAAGGCGAAGTTCGATGGCTGAAGAAAAATATATACCGCGTCTAAAAAAGCACTATCGCGAAGTGCTACTCAAAGACATGACGGATGCGTTTGGCTATACGAATCCGATGCAGATCCCAAAATTGACTAAAATTATCGTCAATATGGGGGTTGGAGATGCCGTTGGGGATTCGAAAAAGATTGGTGCAGCATGTGGAGATTTGGCCGCTATTACAGGTCAGAAACCACAAGTCTCCAAGGCGAAAACATCAATCGCAAATTTCAAATTGCGCGAAGGTATGCCAATTGGCGCGAAAGTAACATTGCGTCGCGACCGCATGTATGAGTTTCTCGACCGCCTGGTTATGGTCGCGTTGCCTCGTGTGCGTGACTTTCGCGGGTTGTCGGCCAACAGTTTCGATGGCAACGGCAATTATTCTTTGGGACTTAAAGAACAAATCGTGTTTCCGGAAATCGATTATGACCAGGTCGATACCATTCGAGGCATGAATGTAGTGATTTGCACCACGGCGAAAACCGATGACGAAGCAAGGGAGCTTCTCCGGGGATTCAATCTGCCGTTCCCGAAACCGAAGACTGACGAGGGACAAGCTTAATATGGCTAAAATGAGCGCCATTCAAAAAAACAAGCGTCGCCGGCGGATCGTCGCACGGTATGCCGCTAAACGAAACGCGTTGCGGGCGATTGCCAAGGACCAGAAGTTGCCGGCTGAGGAACGTTTTGCCGCACGCCTAAAACTAACGCAACTGCCACGTGACTCCGCACCGACGCGTATTCGCAATCGCTGTGAGATAACCGGTCGTCCGCGTGGTTGTTACCGTAAATATCAAATGTCCCGCATTGCGTTGCGGGAACTCGCATCATCCGGGCACGTGCCTGGGATGGTAAAGTCAAGCTGGTAGGAGAACGCTTCCATGACAATGAGCGATCCTTTAGGCGATATGTTGACCCGAATTCGAAACGGTCAACAGAATAATTCGTCGACTGTTATCTGCCCTGCATCCAAGTTACGGGCCAGTGTGCTCGATGCGCTGGAGCGGGAAGGCTATATTAGAGGTTTCAGTTGGGCCGAACTGCGTGCTGGCATACAGGAGCTCACGATTGAGCTTAAATATCACGATGGCGAACCAGTTATTCGTGAAATTTCTCGTGTATCGACCCCGGGCCGTCGCATCTATTCCGGTATTAAGGATTTGCGACGGGTTTATAACGGCCTCGGTATTTCCATTCTTTCGACGCCACGTGGCGTTCTGTCCGATGCGGAAGCCCGGGAGCAGAATGTTGGCGGCGAAGTCTTATGCCAAGTATTTTAAGCGGCATTTTTAAGGAGAACAAATATGTCGCGTGTAGGTAAAAACCCAGTTACGTTGCCAGATGGTGTCGATGTGTCGATTGCCAGCGGACTGTTGACCGCAAAAGGCAAGTTGGGCGAGCAAAGTGTTCCGTTGACTGACGCTGTTGAGGTGTCATTGGACGACGGAAAGGTCACCGTGAAGCCGGTAGATCAAAGCAAGCGGTCACGATCCTTATGGGGTACGACCCGAAGCTTGGTCGACAATGCGGTGCGCGGTGTATCCGAAGGGTTCACGAGAAAGCTCGAAATAAATGGCGTCGGCTATCGTGCTCAGGTCAAAGGCAAGATTTTGAATTTGCAGCTGGGCTATAGCCACGATATCGATTTCCCCATTCCCGAAGGCGTGAGTATTGCGCTCGAAGGAGATCGCGATGGAGTGATTGCGGTTAGCGGGGCGAGTAAACAACAAGTTGGGCAGGTTGCTAGTAAGATCAGAAGTTTCCGGAAACCCGAACCTTATAAGGGCAAGGGTATTCGTTATTCTGATGAATACGTCCTGCGCAAAGAAGGTAAGAAGAAGTAGAGGGCGCATAGGATGTTGAGCTCAAAAAGACTATTCGATCGGCGAAAAAGGCGAAATCGCTACAATTTGCGTCGCGGTGCAAAAGGTAAGCTACGTTTGTCCGTATTTCGTTCGAATTTGCATATTTACGCACAGGTTATCGACGATGCGAACGGCAAAACAATTGCTGCCGCTTCTACTGCCGATAAGGATTTGCGTGAAAAATTGAAAGCTGGCGGTAATAAAGATGCGGCCGGTGAAGTGGGTAAATTGATTGCTGAGCGGGCTGCGAAAGCCGGCGTGTCGGTGGTCGTATTTGATCGCGGTGGTTACGCCTATCACGGACGGGTTAAGGCATTAGCCGAAGCCGCCCGCGAAGGCGGATTGGCGTTTTAAGGGAGTTCACAGAATATGGCACGGGAACCACAAGGTAGGGGCCGAGGCCGCGGACGGGGTCGAGACGACCAGAACGATCAGCCTGAGCTGATTGAAAAGCTGGTTGGAATCAATCGTGTCGCAAAAGTGGTCAAAGGCGGACGTCGTTTTGCGTTTTCCGCAGTTGTTGTCGTCGGAGACGGTAAGGGACGCGTTGGCCATGGACTGGGCAAGGCGCGTGAAGTGCCGGAAGCCATCCGCAAGGCGACTGAAAGTGCCCGCAAAAAACTAGTGCGCGTTCCATTGCGTGAAGGCCGGACGCTCCATCACGATGTGCGTGGCCGTTTCGGCGCTGGCCGTGTGGTGGTGCGTAATGCGCCTCCGGGTACGGGTATCATTGCCGGTGGTCCGATGCGTGCGGTCTTTGAGGCGCTCGGCATGCAGGATGTGGTCGCGAAATCCGTTGGAAGTTCCAATAGCCACAATATGATTAAGGCAACGTTTGATGCGCTGTCGAAGTGCTGTTCGCCCCGCCACATCGCCGGCAAACGCGGTAAAAAGGTTGGTGAAATAGTCGGCCGACGTAGCGAAGGCGATACGGTTAAGGATGCGGCCAATGGCTGATACGAAAAAAACAGTACGGGTGACACAAACTGGTAGCCCCATTCGGCGCCAGGCCGATCAGCGGGCTACGTTGATTGGGCTTGGTCTCAACAAAATGAATAAAACCCGTGAGTTGGAAGATACGCCTTCAGTTCGCGGCATGATCAATAAAGTGAAACATCTTGTGCGGGTCGAAGACGCAGGCTAACGCCAGCTGATTCGACATTTGCGAGGCCAATACAATGGAACTCAATAAACTCTCCGATAATGCTGGTGCACGTGGGGCCCGTAAACGGGTTGGGCGTGGCGAAGGCTCTGGAACGGGTAAAACCTCGGGCAGGGGTCAAAAGGGTCAAAAATCCCGCAGTGGCGTCTCTATTAAGGGCTTTGAAGGCGGGCAAATGCCGCTTTATCGCCGACTGCCGAAACGTGGTTTTACCAATATTTTCCGCAAAAAATATGTTGAAGTGTCCTTGGAACGGCTGCAACAGGCTGTGGATGCAGGGAAGCTGGATGCGAGTAAGGCTATTGATGGTGCAACGCTCGTTGCCGCTGGCGTTATTCGACGCTTGAAAGATGGCGTGCGTGTATTAGGTAATGGTGAATTGAAAGCGAAGCTTACTCTCGAAGTGGCAGGTGCAAGCAAGTCAGCGGTTGCCGCGGTTGAGGCAGCAGGTGGTAAAGTCGTACTGCCTGAAGTGAAAGAGCCGCCAGAAAAATTGGGTAAAAAAGCTGAGCGTAAGGCGAAAGCCGCAGCGAAAAGAGAAACCAAGACAGACGATACATCTGAATCCGACGCTAAAGAGGATAAGTCTGCAGAAGAGTAAAGTCGCCACAGCGAACCTCTTTGAGTTAGACCGAAAACCCGATTATGGCATCAGCCGCAGAACAACTAGCCGCAAACTTTAATTTCGGGGCCTTTAACAAGGCGACGGAATTAAAGAAGCGTATTTGGTTTACGCTGGGCGCATTGGTTATTTATCGTCTCGGCACTTACATCCCCTTGCCCGGCATCGACCCTGCGGTCATTCGTGATATTTTCACGCAAGGCGCTGGTGGTATTACGGATATGATGGATCTGTTTACCGGTGGTGCGCTGGGGCGGATGAGCATATTTGCGCTCAATATTATGCCCTATATTTCGGCAGCGATTATTATGCAACTGTTGCAATCAACCGTGCCGAAACTGGAAGCCATGAAGAAAGAGGGCGAATCCGGTCGGAAAAAATTAAATCAGTATACTCGTTACGGCACTGTGGTGCTTGCGACTTTTCAAGCATACGGCCTATCCGTTGGCGTTGAGGGTATCGCGTCGGCCTCTGGTGCGGCGGTGTTAGCGCCTGGGTTCTTCTTCCGCGCAACGACGGTAATTTCGTTGGTTGGCGGGACAATCTTTCTGATGTGGTTGGGCGAGCAAGTGACACAACGCGGTGTCGGCAACGGCATATCGTTGATCATCTTTGCCGGTATTGTTGCTGAATTGCCATCTGCTTTGGCAGCAACAATGGACCTCGGGCGCAGAGGTGTTCTTTCCGCGCCAATCATTATTGGTATTTTGGTCCTCGCGGTTGTCGTAATTACGGTGATTGTGTTTGTCGAAAGAGCCCAGCGACGAATAGTGGTTCAATATCCTAAACGCCAAGTTGGACAACGGATGTTCGGCGGTGAATCCTCGCATATCCCGTTGAAGATCAATACACCGGGCGTCATTCCCCCAATCTTTGCAAGTTCCATATTGCTGTTGCCGTTATCGATTTTCCAATTTGCAGGTAATGCGGGACCAGAATGGCTGAATACTATCATTGCGTTGCTTGGCCGCGGGCAGCCAGGGTTTATCGCGCTTTACGTACTGTTCATCGTATTCTTCACGTTTTTCTATACAGCGATTGTCTTTAACCCAGAAGAAACAGCAGAAAATTTGCGCCAGCATGGTGGGTTTGTTCCCGGCATTCGGCCGGGCAAAAATACCGCTAACTATCTGGATCATGTGCTGACGAGACTGACCGTGTTGGGCGCCAGCTATCTAGTCATTATTTGTATTATTCCGGAGTGGCTGATTTCACAATTTTCGGTGCCATTTTACTTTGGAGGCACCAGTCTGCTGATTGTAGTGAGCGTCACGATGGACACGGTGGGTCAGGTTCATTCGCATATGTTGGCGCATCAATATGAAGGGCTTATTAAAAAATCGAAACTTCGAGGGCGTCGCGGATGAACATCATTCTGCTTGGGCCGCCCGGTTCCGGAAAGGGTACCCAAGCAAAACGATTAGAAGCGCGTCATGGATTGGTTCAAGTATCGACAGGAGAGATTTTACGCGAGGCGGTGGCTTCGGAAAGTTCGCTAGGCAAAACGATTGAATCTACTATGTCGGCAGGCGAATTGATCTCGGATGAATTGGTGCTTGAGGTGTTGAAAGAAAGGCTGGCGGAACCGGATTGTACGGATGGGGTGGTGTTTGATGGATTTCCACGCACCATCGCGCAGGCGGAAGCTCTTAATGAGATGGCCGCTGAGACGAAAAATTCTGTAGACGCGGTCATAATGTTAGAAGTTGACGATGCTGTTCTCATATCGCGTATTGAACAGCGGGCTAAGGAGGCAGTTGACGGAGAGGCGCGGTCCGATGATACGGTCGAAGTTTTGAAGAATAGACTTTCGGCATATCACGAATGGACAGCGCCAATCATTCCGTTTTATGAGGAGCGAGGGTTGCTGCGGAGAGTTGATGGGATGCGCCAAGTGCATCAAGTAACAGACGCAATTGAAACAATCGTTTCTCAGATTGAGAGGAATTGACAGAATGCAATGTTCCCCTATAATCCCGCGGCTTTCGAGCCGGAGGGCGGGTTTTCCGGCTTCAGGGGATTCGGAACAGCAGACTGTCAAAATGAGTGACGATTATCGCCATATGGCGATGGTCGGCGGCGCTGATTTTCAGCGTATTTTGTGATTTAACAAGATGGTACGGGGATAAAGTTGTGGCGCGTATAGCAGGTGTAAATATTCCGACGCAAAAACGAGTTGAGATTGCGTTGTCCTATATCTTTGGTATCGGTCGCACGAAAGCCACCGAGATATGCAAAAAATGCGATATCGGTTTCGAACGCCGGGTCAATGAATTGACTGAACAAGAAGTGATCAACATTCGTGAGATTATCAGCCGTGACTATATCGTCGAAGGCGATCTGCGTCGCGAGACCGCTATGAATATTAAGCGCCTCATGGATTTGGGCTCTTATCGCGGATTACGGCACCGCAAAGGGCTGCCTGTTCGCGGCCAACGGACACATACCAACGCACGGACCCGCAAAGGTCCGGCCCGGCCAATCGCCGGTAAGAAAAAGGTTTAATATAGATGGCTAAAGCAACGGCACCGCGGGTTCGTAAACGCGAACGTAAGAACATCACATCTGGCGTCGCTCATGTGAGTGCGACCTTTAATAACACCATGATTACCATCGCCGATGTGCAGGGCAATACGATCGCTTGGTCGTCTGCAGGTGGTATGGGTTTTCGAGGTTCCCGGAAATCGACCCCCTATGCGGCTCAAGTCGCGGCGGAAGATTGCGGGAAGAAAGCGATGGATCACGGTGTGAAAACTCTTGAAGTGCGGGTTAAAGGCCCGGGTTCGGGACGTGAGTCTGCCTTGCGAGCATTGCAAAGCGTTGGCCTTACGGTCACGGCCATCAAGGACGTGACACCGGTGCCGCATAATGGTTGTCGGCCCCCGAAACGCCGGAGAGTCTAACAAAATTGGAAATGGCGCTGACCGAGTACAGCGCCGAAATAGCCCACACACTGTGGCTATGGGTTAAACGCGAATATATGAGGGCACGAACGTGATCCAAAAAAATTGGCAAGCATTGATTAAACCGAACAAGTTGAACATCGAGACCGGTACGGATACGGTTCGAACCGCAACCGTTGAGGCGGAACCGCTTGAGCGCGGCTTTGGCTTGACGCTTGGCAATGCGCTGCGCCGTGTATTGCTGTCCTCTTTGCAGGGAGCTGCTGTCACATCCATCCAAATCGAAGGTGTTCTTCACGAGTTTTCCTCAATACAAGGTGTTCAGGAAGACGTGACCGATATTGTGCTCAACGTGAAAGCGTTGGCGCTGCAATTACACAGTGAGGGCCCGAAACGGATGACGTTGTCGGCAACAGGCCCAGGCCCGGTTACGGCCGCACAAATCGATACCGGTCATGATATTGAAGTGATGAATACGGATTTGGTTATTTGTACGCTCGACCGCGATGCCAGCATCAATATGGAATTGGTTGTTGAAACCGGTAAGGGATATGTACCCTCCGCGATGAACCGGCCAGCTGACGCTCCGATAGGACTCATTCCGATTGATTCCATTTTCAGTCCCGTCCGTAAGGTTTCTTATAAAGTCGAGAATAGCCGAGTTGGGCAGGTCACCGATTATGACAAGCTTTCGATGGAGCTTGAAACCAACGGTACGGTCACGCCGGATGATGCCGTCGCCTTAGCGGCTCGCATTCTACAAGATCAGCTACAGCTCTTTATTAATTTTGAAGAGCCCAAAGCCCAGGTTGAAGAAGACGTGCCGTCGGAATTGCCGTTCAACAAGAATTTGTTGCGCAAGGTCGACGAGTTGGAGCTGTCGGTCCGCTCAGCGAATTGCTTGAAGAACGACAACATCGTCTATATTGGCGATCTCGTACAAAAGTCAGAAGCAGAAATGCTGCGCACGCCGAACTTTGGACGTAAGTCGCTCAATGAGATTAAAGAGGTGCTCACGCAAATGGGCCTTCATCTCGGCATGGAGGTGGTCAATTGGCCGCCGGACAACATCGAGGATATGGCAAAGAAACTCGAGGAGCCGTTTTAGTAAAACGGACATACCTGGACTGAAGGAGTAAATTTCATGCGGCATCGTATGAGTGGGCGCAAGCTCAACCGAACATCACAGCATCGGCGAGCCATGTTTTCGAACATGGCGGTGGCCTTGATAAAACATGAGCAGATCAAGACGACGTTGCCGAAAGCAAAAGAATTAAAGCCAATTGTCGACAAGCTAATTACGCTTGGCAAAAAGGGGAAGTTACACGACCGTCGCCGCGCATTTGCGATGTTGCGCGATGATGCCACGACGGCAAAGCTGTTCGAAACTCTAGGGCCTCGTTATGAGGAACGTTCAGGGGGCTACACACGCGTCCTGAAGGCGGGTTTTCGGTATGGCGATTCCGCGCCGATGGCTGTGATCGAACTTGTTGACCGTGATCCGGAGGCAAAGGGCCAGGATTCGGGGCCGACGCAGGAAATGGATGCGGATGTGTCGGACGAGGCATAGACGAATTCTTTAGAGATTTAAAAGGCCGGTCCTGGAGACCGGCTTTTTTTACGCCTTGTTCGTGGCAAGGTCAGGGACTAAATAGTTAATATGATTTTCAGGCCTTTGAATTGCGTTTCCGCCGTCTGTTCGTTGATCCTAGCGAGTATTGTGTTTTGCCAATCTCCAATGGCGCAGACCAAGGTGACACCAAAAAGTAAGCAGCAAGTGACCATGTCATTTGCCCCCGTTGTGCGTCAGGTGGCGCCGGCTGTGGTCAACATATATGCGAAGGTTGTTCGGAAACGTCGCGTCCAACCACTTTTTGACGATCCGTTTTTTCGGCAGTTCTTCGGCGATGGCGTACCCTTCGGCGGAACGCGCAAGCGCATGGAGAAATCGCTAGGCTCTGGCGTCATCGTTGGTAAGAATGGCGTGGTCGTAACGAATAACCACGTTATTAAAAATGCTCAACAAGTGACGGTGGTTTTGCCGGACCGGCGCGAATTTGATGCTAAAATTCTATTGGCGGACAAAAAGACCGACATTGCGGTCCTTCGCATTCAAACCGGCAAAGAATCCCTACCTACCGTATCCTTTGGCGATGCGGACGGATTGGAAGTAGGCGATTTGGTTATTGCGATCGGCAATCCATATGGCGTTGGACAGACAGTGACTCGCGGTATCATTTCCGCACTGGCTCGAACCAATGTGGGTGTGTCGGATTTTCGCTCGTTTATCCAAACAGATGCGGCGATTAACCCGGGGAATTCCGGTGGCGCGCTAGTGGATTTGAATGGACGCCTGATCGGCATTAATACAGCTATTTTTTCCCGACGGGGCGGCGGCTCTGTAGGAATTGGATTCGCCGTTCCTAGCAATATGGTGAAGACGGTAGTGCAGAGCGCCGTATCGGGCAAGCCGTTGGTTAGGCCTTGGCTGTCTCTTAGTGGTACAGCGGTTACCGCAGATATGGCCGAAGGGCTAGGGCTGAAAAGGCCAACAGGCGTCCTTGTAGAAAATGTCCACCCGCAAGGGCCTGCGGATAAGGCCGGTATCAAACGTGGTGATGTGATTACCAAAATCGGCGATTATACGATTGAAGATGAGCATGCCCTTAGGTTTCGTCTGGCAGCACGGGCAATAGGAAAGTCAGCCGAATTAAGTGTATTGCGCCGAGGTGTGACGAAAACCGTTCAATTTAGGTTGATTGCAGCACCGGAAAGTCCTCCCAAGAATGAAACATTGATCGGCGGGCGCAACCCGTTTTCCGGCCTTAAAATCGTTAATTTGTCACCGGCCGTTCTTGAAGAACACGGTCTCAGAGGGGCTGCGGTCGGTGTTTTAGTGATTGCGGTGAAACGTGGTTCTTCAGCAATCCGGTTAGGATTTAAGCCGGGTGATGTGTTTCTTAAGATTAACGGCCAGTCAGTTAAGCGCGTTAAGGATATGAAGCGGATGCTCCGCGATGAGCCCCGGCCCTGGGAAATCGATATCCGCCGTGGCAAAACAACGCTTCGCAAAAAAATAGGGTAACGGACAGGATAGTTAGTCATGGGGGCGGATCAGGGGTTGTTTGATGAACTTGCAGCCCGGCCTCTAGCGGATCGCCTTAGGCCCGCGACAATAGACGATGTGGTCGGCCAGCATCATCTCCTAAGTGAAGAAGGTCCTATCCGGCGGATGATTAATGCCGGCCAACTGGCGTCATTGGTGCTCTGGGGACCACCTGGATGTGGCAAGACGACTATGGCCCGTTTGATTGCGGATACGGTGGATCTCGCGTTCGAGCCGTTGTCTGCGGTTTTTTCAGGGGTAGCCGATCTACGCAAAGTATTTGCCCGGGCTCAGGAGCGTCGTTCTGCGGGGCAGGGCACACTTTTGTTTATTGATGAAATCCATCGCTTCAATCGCGCACAGCAAGACGGTTTTTTACCTTATGTGGAAGATGGCACGGTCGTTCTCATCGGCGCGACGACAGAGAATCCGAGTTTTGAGCTAAACGCTGCGCTGTTGTCGCGGTGTCAGGTGTTCGTACTCAATCGTTTAGATGTAAGCGCGTTAGCACAATTGGCGGAGCGCGCTCAATCGTTGGAGGGGCGCCAGCTGCCCCTAGATGATGAGGCGCGCCAGGCACTGATCGCGATGGCGGATGGAGACGGCCGATATCTGTTGAATATGTGCGAGATGTTGTTCGCCCAAGAAAGGGAAGAGCCGATGAACACCGTTGACCTTGTGGCAGCGGTGCAAAGGCGCGCGCCGGTATACGATAAATCCCAAGACGGTCACTACAATTTAATCAGCGCATTGCACAAATCGCTGCGTGGGTCTGACACGGACGCGGCTTTATATTGGCTTGCGCGAATGTTGGCCGGCGGCGAAGACCCTCGTTTTATCGCGCGGCGTTTGTTGCGATTTGCTTATGAAGATATCGGATTAGCGGAACCGGACGCGGCAGTCCAAGCGCTTACAGCATGGCAGACTTATGAGCGATTGGGGGCGCCAGAGGGGGAATTGGCGCTTGCGCAGGCGGTGATTTATCTCGGCACTGCTCCGAAATCGAACGCGGCCTATGTGGCTTTTAAGGCTGCGAGTAAAATCGCAAAAGAAACCGGCTCGGTCGCGCCGCCAAAACATATTTTGAATGCACCTACGTCCCTAATGGATGATTTGGGATATGGCGCGGATTATCGCTATGACCATGATGAGGAGGATGGGTTTTCCGGGCAAAGCTATTTTCCGGAATCTGTTGATCGTGCTGTGTTTTACCGTCCTGTGGAACGTGGTTTTGAACGAGAATTGACCAAGCGATTGGAATACTGGCAACGGCTTCGAAAGAAAAAAAATAGTACGGGCAATGGAGAAACCTGATGGAACCGTTACAATCCTTTTCTCCTTTGAAAAGCCGGGCTATGATCCGGTCATTAAGTTGCTAGAGACCGTTGGGTGACAAAGATTTGGGTTGCGGTCACTGGTTTGGGGAAAATCAGTTGGATCGGGTTTTAAGGCCCGTGGGAGGTTTCTTTATGTTCCCGAATTCTTTGGGGCGCTGGGTTGTGGCGTGTGTAACAGCAGTAGCGGTCATGTTGCTGCCCGAGATGGCATTTGCTGCGGACGCGAAGTTGAGTGGCGCGAATACCGCATGGGTTTTGACGTCGACGGCCTTGGTGCTGTTTATGACTTTACCCGGACTTGCGTTGTTTTACGGCGGATTGGTGCGGTCGAATAACGTTCTTTCGGTTTTGATGCACTGTTTTGCGATCGCTTGCTTGATGTCGGTGATGTGGCTCGTTTTTGTTTACAGTCTTGCCTTTGATAATGGCGGAGGGTTCAACGCCTATATGGGCGGACTGGGCAAAGCCTTTCTTTCTGGGGTCGGCGCCTCGTCACTAAGCGGCGATATTCCGGAATCGGTCTTTTTCATGTTCCAGATGACCTTTGCAATTATCGCCCCTGCGCTCATCGTAGGCGCCTTCGTTGAGCGTATTAAGTTCAGTGCAGTTCTTTTGTTTTGCGCGATTTGGATCGTCGTTGTTTATGCACCGGTTTGTCACTGGGTGTGGGGCGGAGGCTGGCTTGCCGAAAAGAACGTGATGGATTTTGCTGGAGGTCTTGTTGTTCATGCGACGGCTGGCGTTTCCGCGTTAGTTCTTGCCGCCATGCTGGGAGCCCGTAAAGGATATCCCTCCGAACTTAGTCCGCCGCATCGTCCTGCGATGACGATGATGGGTGCCTGTATGCTTTGGGTTGGCTGGTTCGGCTTCAATGCAGGGTCAGCTTTGGCTGCTAATGAAGGTGCGGGAATGGCGATGTTGGTTACCCATGTTTCTGCTGCAACGGCGTCTTTGACATGGATGACAATCGAATGGATCAAATTCGGTAAACCGAGCCTGATTGGTATCGTCACCGGGATGGTCGCCGGGTTGGCGACGATTACGCCGGCTTCAGGGTTTGTCGGGCCATTGGGTGCGCTCGTTTTTGGAGCCTTGGCTGGCATTGTTTGTTACTACGGTGTCGCGCTTGTGAAGCGCACCTTGAAAATTGACGATTCATTGGATGTGTTCGCCGTTCATGGTGTCGGTGGCATGCTCGGAATTTTACTTGTCGCTGTCTTCGCTTCTCCTGATTTGGGCGGTATGGGCTATGCCAAAGGAATGACTATGAGCAGCCAGTTTGTCGTTCAATTGACAGGCACGGTTGCGACAGTCGTTTGGAGCGCTATTGCAACGGTCGTAATTGTCAAAATCGTTTCTGCATTGGTTGGCTTACGCGCCGGTGAGGAAGCGGAAACAGATGGGCTGGATCTCGCCGAGCATGGCGAACGTGGTTACAACTAGAAGAAAGGAAGAAAAAGATGAAACTAGTTACAGCGATCATCAAGCCTTTCAAACTAGACTCAGTACGTGAGGCCTTGTCGTCACTCGGCGTGGAAGGCATGACCGTATCCGAGGTGAAAGGGTTTGGCCGGCAGAAGGGACAAACGGAAATTTACCGCGGTGCGGAGTATGCGGTTAATTTTGTGCCAAAGGTAAAAATTGAAATTGCCGTGGACGATGAGATGGCGGATCAACTTGTGGAATCAGTTCGTGAAACTGCTCAGACAGGCAATATTGGCGATGGCAAAATTTTCGTAACTGATCTGAAAAGTGCGGTTCGTATTCGTACTGGTGAGACTGGCGGAGATGCGCTCTAGTAAATTCGGTTGTACCGAACGGAAAGTGTCGTAGCGCCCATGAAACTACTTTTAGCAATTGCTGCGGGCGGCGCTTTTGGCGCTTTATCTCGGCATTTTGTAACGCAGCAAGCTGTGCTGTGGTTCGGGTTGGGCTTTCCTTGGGGTGTATTGGCGGTCAATGTGCTGGGTTCTTTTTTGCTCGGCCTTGTTGCGGAATTGTCCGCATTGGCATGGACGCCTTCGCCTGCGCTTCGTGCGATGATTGTTGTGGGGTTTTGCGGTGCTTTCACTACTTTCTCCGCATTTTCGCTAGATGTCGCACTGTTATATGAAAGGGGTGATTTCTTGAAAGCTGGATCATACATCGCCGCGTCAGTAGTACTTTCCATTGGCGCGCTGTTCTGCGGTATGGCGATAATTAGGTCAGTTTATTCATGAGTGGTGTTTCCCAATGTCCGGTAGACACAGAGGACGATAATTTGCGTCTGGACCGGTGGTTTCAACGACACTACGAGGGCCTTTCTCATGGTCGCCTGCAAAAATTGTTGCGTACCGGCCAAGTCAGGGTGGACGGCAAACGGGCAAAAGGTAGCAACCGGCTGCGCTCGGGCCAAATTATCAGAATTCCCCCTTTGGATGCGGAGAAATCTGGATCTGGGCAACGACAAATAGTGAGCGAGGCCGATTGCGCATTCGTTCAAAGCTTGGTTCTTTTTGAAGATGAATCTGTGTTCGGACTAAACAAACCGGCGGGGCTCGCGGTGCAGGGCGGTAGTGGCACAAAACGCCATTTGGACGGAATGCTGGCGGGTTTGGTTGGCGCAGGCGTAGATCGCCCGAAGTTGGTGCATCGGCTCGATAAGGATACCAGTGGGGTACTTTTGGTTGCTCGCTCTGCAAGGGTGGCGGATCGTCTGGGAAAGCAATTTCAACGGAGCGAGGTCAGAAAGCAATATTGGGCACTTGTCGCAGGTGTTCCCAGTCCACGCCAAGGCGAAATAGATTTACCGCTGATTAAAACCGGTGGTCGGGGGCAGGAGCGTGTTTCTGTCGATAAACATAATGGTAAACACGCCACAACCCGTTATGAAATCATTGAGAATGCCGGTCGAGAATGTTCTTGGGTGGTGCTGTTTCCTGAAACTGGGCGCACCCATCAATTGCGGGCGCATCTTGCTGCTATTGGGCATCCGATCATTGGAGATGGAAAGTATGGTGGAGAGAAAGCATTTCTCGATGGTGCGGAAATTGCTGGAAAAATGCATCTCCATGCGCGTCAAATTGAATTTGCCCACCCCACGAAGGCCGGTGATTTTCGTGTTACGGCACCATTGACTGATCACATGTTGGCAAGTTGGCAGTTTTTCGGGCTAGACGTGAATTTGGCGATCGAAGACGTCGTCAGTGACGAATAATTGGATGATTATGAGCGCCTCGAACCCGTATTTGGTCGTATTTGATTGCGACGGCACGCTAATAGATAGCGGACATAATATTGTAACAGCAATGTGCGAAGCATGGCGGCACTATGATCTTGAACCGCCGTCTGCAAATTCCATTCGGCGGATTGTTGGGCTTAAACTGGAAGAGGCCGTGCAAAACCTTATGCCACCCGATTGCGATGTTGAGGTGGAAAGATTGGTGCAGGCCTATATCGACGCGTTTAGTCGGTTTCGAGATGACCCAGACTATGTCGAGCCGCTTTATCCGGGGGTTCGAGAGTGCCTCAATGAGTTGGCCAGTTTGGGCTTTTCCTTAGGCATTGCAACAGGCAAGTCTCGGCGGGGGCTGGCTCGTACCCTTGAACGGCATGATTTGGCGAATTTATTTTGCATATTGAAAACGGCCGATGATGGCCCAGGTAAACCTAATCCGGACATTCTCCTCGATGCAATTGTGGAGTCTGGCACGACGTCTGAAAAGACAGCGATGATTGGTGACACAGTATACGATATGATAATGGCAAAAGAAGCGGCAGCGACTGCCATCGGCGTCAGTTGGGGGTATCATGAGACTGGCGAGTTAACGGAAGCAGGCGCGCGAACGATATTAAATGATTGTGCGGAGTTACAACCTGCTCTGCAAACCTTATGGAGGACACCGTGAAGCGTTTTGGGAAAATAATTGCGATTATCGCATTTCTATTCATTGCGTTGATTGTTGCGGGTGTCGCAATTTTGATGACCGTCGACTTCAATGAATTCAAACCTCAGATTCAGGCAGAAGCAAAAAAAGCGACAGGGCGCGACTTGGTGATCGAAGGTGATCTCAAGCTTAATATTTTCACGCTCAGCCCGGGCCTCGCGGTAAACGGCGTGCGCTTTCAGAATGCCAAGTGGGGGTCGCGGCCCGACATGGCGAAGATTGAACGCTTCGAGGCGGTTGTTTCGATCATGCCGTTGTTGAGTGGTTCGGTAGAAGTGCAGCGTGTAATCTTGGAAGGCGCTGATATTCTGATAGAGAAGAACAAGGCCGGCAAAGGCAATTACGAGTTCGAATTAAAAGGTAAGCCGGGAACGAAAGCTGCCAAGAAGGCTCCGGCTAAGCCAGCAGAAGGTAAGTCAGGCGGTGACCTTAATCTCGTTGTCCAAGCCGTTACCATACGAAACGCTAAACTTGTCTATAAGGACTACAACGCCCCAAAGCCGGTGGTTTTGTCGGTGGACAATTTCACAGTAAAGGGCAAAGGCAAGTCAGATCCGCTGGAAATTGCTTTAAAAGGTGCATTTGGCAAGGCGGGTTTTAAAGCGGACGGAAAATTGGGCTCGCCGGCGGAATTACTCAAGCCGACCAAACCTTGGCCGATTGATCTCACGATGGAAGCCGGTGGCGCCACAATTAAGGTCAAGGGCACGATCGCTAACCCGCAAAAGGCGTCCGGTATTAACATAACGCTTAATGTCGATGGCAATAGTTTGGCGGATATGTCGGAAATCGCGCAGGCGCCGGTGCCGCCTCTTGGGCCCTATAGCGTCGCCGCTAAAATTGCTGGCGACGTGGCGAAAAGCATCAGTCTTACCGGTATCAAGGTCAAGGTTGGTTCCAGTAACCTTGAAGGTAAGCTGAACGTGGTGCTGCCTGGTAAGCTTCGCGTGGCTGGCGGATTTCGATCCGATAAGCTCGACCTGGCGGATTTCGTAAAACCCGCTTCTGGTGGCGCAACGCCGGCATCAACCGATTCTGGCAGTGCCAGTGGCGGCGCCGGTGCGTCTAAAGGACAGTATGTTATTCCTGATACGCCGTTGCCGGTGGCCGGTCTGAAAGCCGCTGACGCGGATCTGGAGTTTGATATCAAGCAATTGATTGCGGCTCCCACAACGGTCGAGAATATCAAAGTGACTCTTCGCCTTAATAACGGCGATTTAAAGGTCATGCCGGTCAAGATGAGTTTGGCGGGTGGAACCATCGATGCTGGACTACGGTTGAATGCGTCCCGTTCTGTGCCGTCGCTTAGTACGACGCTGTCGGTTAGAAAGATGAGTTTGAGCCAACTTGCGGCCCAAATTGGTCAGAAGGATATTATGGATGGCGAAATCAATATCAGCTCGAATTTGGCTGGTAATGGCACCTCCCCACGGCAGATTGCGTCTGGTTTGAACGGTACGTTCGAATTCATCATGGGCAAAGGCAAGATTAAGACCGAAACCATGGAAGCGATGATGGGCGGTTTGATGACGCAGCTGACGAAAGTTATCGCTGGAAGCAAGCCGGCGTATACGGTGGTCAATTGCGGCGTTAAAAAGCTTGAAATCAAGAACGGGCTTTCTACGAGTAAGGCGATGGAGTTTGATGCTGATTGGATTGCATTAGTTGGCGGTGGCACGGTTAATCTTAAAAATGAGAAAATTGACTATGGCGTGAACCCAGATATTAAGCTTGGCGGACGGTCAACCAAGGCACCCATTAAAATCAACGGCACATTGGCAAAGCCTGGCTATACGATCGATGCACTTGCCCTTGCTGGCGATGTGGCTGGAAAAGTGCTTAAGGGCGCTGGTGGCGGCCTATTAGGGCTTGTTGGCGCCGGTGGCAGTGGCAGTGCTGGTCCTGTTTCTGAAGGTTCGTGTGTAAAAGTTGCCAAATCGGCGGCGAAGCCTGCGGCATCGCCCACGAAGGCCCTTACGGATACGCTAAAAGGAAATCTGAAAGACAAGATTACCGGTGGCGCCACTGACAAGGCCAAAGAAGGTATTGGTGACGCGGTCGGTTCAAAGCTCAAGGGTCTCTTCGGCAAATAGAAAAGTATACGGCGCTCCGTGAAGGAGCGCCGTTTTTCTAACTTTGATGTTTGATATTATCCAGCTCCCCGAAAAATGGCGGTGATGAAACGCTTCTATAAGGAAGCCGACATTGCTGTGCTTGGTGATGGCACTGCCTTTGGCGTGGTTCTTGACGGTCGTCCGGTCAAGACACCGGCAAAATCCGATTTGACGCTGCCTACTCATTCGCTTGCGAGTGCGGTTGTTATAGAATGGCAGTCGCAGGGCGATACAATCGATGCGGACTCTATGCCCGTGATGCAATTGGCGACCACCGCCATTGACCGGATTGCGGCGAACCGAACGCTGGCTGTCAATACTTTGGTGAGCTATGCGTCGACGGATCTCCTCTGCTACTGGGCAGAAGAGCCAGACGTGCTAAAAGAGCGCCAACATCAAATATGGCAACCAATTTTGGATTGGGCGGCATCCCACTTTGATACGCCGCTCGCAGTCACGACGGGTATCATGCCGGTGGTGCAGCCACAGACTAGCCTTGATGTGTTCAGCAAAGCGCTTGGCCAGCGCGATGATTTTTTCTTGTCCGGCTTGAGTGTAATTACAGCGTCCTGTGGCTCACTTGTGTTGGCCCTTGCCTTGGCCGAAGATGAGATCGACGTGGAACAGTGTATTCTGGCGAGCCAACTGGACGAGATTTACCAAATTGAGCGTTGGGGCGAAGATGAGGAAATTGCCGTGCGGTTGGCCGGATTGAGCCAAGAAATTCGCAACGCCGCCCGTTTCCTTGCGCTGTTAAAGGCGTAGATGGTATGCGGGTGAGAAGGGAAGCGATATGAGCGATATTATCCAGAAACTCGAAGAAATGCGTGATCGTGCGCGACTGGGCGGCGGAGAACGGCGTATCGCCGCACAACATTCCAAAGGCAAGTTAACCGCACGGGAACGCATTGAGGTGCTCCTCGATGAGGGCTCATTCGAGGAATGGGATATGTTCGTCGAGCATGATTGCCAAGACTTCGATATGGCTACTCAAAAGGTTCCCGGAGACGGTGTCGTTACGGGGCATGGCACCATCAACGGGCGTTTGGTTTTTGTATTTAGCCAGGATTTCACGGTGTTCGGCGGTTCTCTTTCGGTAGCTCATGCGCGCAAAATTTGCAAAATCATGGATCAGGCAATGAAAGTGGGTGCGCCGGTGATCGGTCTGAACGATTCCGGCGGAGCCCGTATTCAAGAAGGCGTGGCGTCGCTCGCTGGCTATGCGGATGTGTTCCAACGGAATGTGTTGGCATCGGGGGTGATACCACAAATTTCATTGATTATGGGGCCGTGTGCCGGTGGTGCGGTTTATTCGCCTGCCATGACGGATTTTATCTTCATGGTGAAAGATACTTCATACATGTTTGTGACCGGCCCGGACGTGGTGAAGACGGTCACACATGAAGAAGTCAGTGCGGAGGATTTGGGCGGAGCATCGACCCACACAGCGAAATCCGGCGTTGCCGATTTGGCGTTCGAGAATGATGTAGAGGCATTAGTTCAAGTTCGCAGGTTTGTTGATTTTTTGCCCATGTCAAACCGGGAAAAACCCCCGCAGAGGGAGACTGACGATCCTGTTGAGCGGATGGAAGAGTCACTCGATACGCTGGTGCCCGCCGATCCCGCCCAGCCCTACGACATGCAGGAATTAATTTCGAAGATTGTTGATGAGGGTGATTTTTTTGAAACGCAATCTGATTTTGCGAGGAATATCCTAACCGGCTTCGCTCGTATGGGCGGGGGCACGGTAGGCATAGTCGCCAATCAACCCATGGTATTGGCAGGCTGTCTCGATATTGAATCGTCGCGCAAGGCGGCTCGCTTCGTACGGTTTTGCGATTGTTTCGATATTCCGATCGTGACACTCGTCGACGTTCCCGGCTTTTTGCCCGGTACAGCCCAGGAATATGGTGGCATTATTAAGCACGGTGCCAAATTGTTATTTGCCTATGCGGAGGCGACCGTGCCGAAAGTGACGGTGATAACGCGGAAAGCCTATGGCGGGGCCTATGACGTGATGAGTTCGAAGCATCTTCGAGGCGACTTGAATTACGCATGGCCGAGTGCCGAAATTGCCGTGATGGGACCGCAAGGTGCTGTGGAAATCATTTTCCGCCAAGACATAGGCGACGAAGCGAAGATCAAGAAACGGACCGACGACTATCGGGAAAAATTCGCAACACCCTTTGTGGCGGGGCAACACGGGTTCATCGACGATGTGATTATGCCGCGTAATACGCGCTTTCGGCTTTGTCGTGGACTTAAAATGTTGGCAAATAAGCAACTTGAGAATCCACCTAAAAAGCACGACAACATTCCGCTCTAGGGCAATGCACATGGAAGATGATTCAAAAAATTCTAACGGCCAACGCAGGTTACGTCATTTCGTTATTCATTTGGGTGTCTATGCGCTTGGCATGCTCGTTCTCGTGCCCCTTAACCTACTCACAAACCCCGAAAGCAAATGGGCGTTGTTTCCAATGGTTGGCTGGGGCAGTGTTTTGGCGTTGCATGTTGCGTATGTGATGGGATTGTTTGATATCTTCAAAAAGGGCGACGAGTAAGGGAAAGTGATGATGACTATCGAAGTAGACCTTCACAGTGATACTCAGACACGGCCATCCGAAGGGATGCGCGATGCGATGGTCTCGGCGGACGTCGGCGACGAGCAGCGCGGCGAAGACCCGAGCGCAAATCGGTTGTGTGAATTGGCAGCAGGACTGACGGGTAAGGAAGCTGCGGTTTTCATGCCGTCAGGAACCATGTGCAATCAGGCGGCTATGCTTGTTCATTGCAAGCCTGGCGACGAGATCATCGCCGATAAAACGTCGCATATTATCAATTCAGAATCAGGAGGTGCTGCTGCCTTAGCGGGTGCGCAAATTAGACCGGTCGATGGAGAGCGCGGTGTGTTTACGGCGGAACAAGCCGAAGAGGCAATTAATATAGCGAAACGGAATTTTCCGAGAACCAGTATGATTGAGGTGGAACAAACCTCGAATGCGGGCGGCGGGTCGGTTTGGCCGTTGGCGTCGATCCTAGAGGTTGCCGATGTCGCAAAACGCCATGGCTTGGCGTTGCATATGGATGGTGCGCGACTGTTGAACGCGGTAGTTGCCAGCAACGTAACCGCGGCGGATTTTGGAGAGCCGTTTGATTCCCTTTGGATCGACCTCAGTAAAGGGTTGGGATGCCCGATCGGTGCCGTCCTCTGTGGTTCCAGTGATTTCATTGAGCAGGCTTGGAGTTGGAAACAACGCCTTGGCGGGGCGATGCGTCAATCAGGTGTCATCGCGGCCGCTGGCGTTTACGCGCTTGAGAATAATGTTGAGCGATTGGCCGAGGATCATGCGTCTGCCAGGCGTTTTGCAGATGGCATCGCGTATGTTTCGGGCATTGAAGTTTGGCCGGTCGAAACAAACTTGGTTTTCTTTAACCTTAAGAATACCGGGCTTACCGCACAGGACTTTCATGAACGTCTGTTAGAGCGCGGTGTTCGTATTGGTATTAAGAGCGAATTTGAAATGCGCGCGGTGACGCATTTGGACGTTTCGATGGATCAAGTTGATAGGGCCGTAGATGCGGTGGCCGAAGTAGTCGCCGGGGCTTAAGCGCGACGGGCGTGGGCAAAGCCACGGCAGTCGCTGACCTGTGTCGGATTATCCGTTAATTTCCACGTGGTTGTTTCTGTGAAGCCGGCAGAAGAAAGCATGGCGTCCAAACAGGTTAGGCTCGGCGCCCACCAATTGGACTGGTTGTTGCCGTAATTGTCTTCGGGATAGAACTCCATAACCATTTCACCAGGGTATCCGGTATTTATCCCGCCTCTATAAGCGCTAAAATCATCCAATATCGCAGATTCGATGAAGACCTCATCGGTGATTTCGGCAATCTTATCGAGCCCGAGTAGGGGGTGTCGAAGGTGGTAGAGAACGCCAAAACAGAATACCAAATCGAATCGACCAAATGTATCGGGTGTAAGGTCATAGAGACTCATATCGTGGTGTTGGCAGTGTTCCTCGTCGTAGCCCAAAATTTCACGACACAGTTCGAATGTGTCCCATCCTGCCCGGTCCTTGTCCTCTAAATTGCTTAGAAGGTCGGAAAAATCGTCAATGGCAACCACCTGCTCGGCGCCACGTTTCAGGGCTTCAAAAGTCCAATAACCATCCCAAGCCCCAATGTCGAGAACCCGCTTACCGTCAAGACGTTCGGGGATTTTATAGGCTTCAGGGTTTAGCGGCGCCCAACCGGGGGTGACCAATCCTCCCGGTAATTCGATGCGGTGATACCAGTACGGCATGGCTTTAACGCGTTTGGCGATTCCCGCCACTCTGGCGAATGTAATGTCGTTGGGCAAGGTCGTAACCGTCGCTAATCTGGTATTTAGATAGGAGACAGTGTAACACGAACGATACTTTTCGTCGTTGGTAACGGCTTTCATTAAGGGATTTGGATAAAAAAATTGGCGATGTTTTCAAAAATTTTGATTGCTAATCGTGGCGAGATTGCGTGCCGCATTATGCGGACCGCCAAGCGCATGGGGATAGCGACTGTTGCGGTGTATTCGGATGCGGATGCATCTGCAGTGCATGTCCGTATGGCTGACGAGGCCATACGGATTGGTCCTGCGCCGGCATCGGAAAGTTATCTCGTTATCGATAATATTCTTGCAGCCGTATCGGAGACAGGGGCGGACGCAGTGCATCCAGGGTACGGATTTTTGTCCGAGAATGCGGAATTTGCGAAAGCGCTGAAGAAAAAGGGAATTACATTTATCGGGCCGGAACCGGATGCCATTGCTGCTATGGGCGACAAAATTGAATCCAAGAAAATTGCTGCAAAATCCGGCGTAAGTACCGTTCCAGGCCATATGGGCATTGTAAAAGATCCCACGGAAGCTGCCTCCATCGCGGGTGATATTGGATATCCGGTGATGATCAAGGCCTCTGCCGGCGGTGGTGGTAAAGGCATGCGTGTTGCCTATTCAGATCAGGAACTGAAAGAAGGTTTTAAGCTGGCTGCCAGCGAAGCAAAAAGCAGCTTTGGCGACGACCGTATCTTCATTGAGAAATTTATTGAACAACCACGGCACATCGAAATTCAAGTGCTGGGGGACAAGCACGGTAATGTGGTCCATTTAGGGGAGCGCGAATGCTCCATACAACGGCGCCACCAGAAGGTCATTGAAGAGGCTCCATCTCCTTTCTTGGACGCCCAAACCCGGGACGAGATGGGTAAACAGGCAGTGACCCTATCGAAGGCCGTGAACTATAGTTCCGCGGGAACTGTCGAGTTCATCGTCGACAAGGACAAAAACTTTTTCTTTCTGGAAATGAACACGCGTTTGCAGGTTGAGCATCCGGTCACCGAGTATGTGACCGGGCTCGATCTAGTTGAGCAAATGATCGCCGTCGCGGCTGGAGAAGAATTGAGTTTCAAGCAGTCGGAGGTTGCTTTCGAAGGCTGGGCGATCGAGGCGCGGCTTTATGCAGAAGACCCCGCACGGGGGTTTTTGCCGTCAACAGGGCGCTTAGTCCGGTATAGCGAGCCGCAGGATAAGACAGATATTCGCATCGATAGTGGTGTTGTCGAGGGTAGTGAAATTTCGGTGTTTTATGATCCGATGATTGCTAAACTTATTGCTGCAGGGACGACACGGGAACAGGCTGTGGACCGGTTAGTAATCGCGCTCGGTGGATATACTGTCCAGGGTATTTCCCACAATCTTTCCTTTTTAACAGCTGTAGTGGAACATGAGCGGTTTCGGAGCGGCGATTTCTCGACCAATTTCATCGCCGAAGAGTTTCCGGACGGCTTCGAAATGGTTTGTCCGACCGGCGCCATACTCGAGAGGTTCATTGCGATTGCGGGATTCGCGAAATCCGTCCTGCAGTTGCGGGGACGAGATTCTGTTCAATCGACCTATGTTGCGGTGCTTGATGATCCTAAAGGTGACAGTTTCGAGCTTGCGGTTTCGCGGGTGGGGGCTGCCGGAAAAGTTAGTGTGGGTGGGTCCCGTTTTGAAATTGAATCAGAATGGCGCCCCGGATCCCCGACCCTGAACGCGCGCATAAACGGTGAGGTCGTTAATGTGAATATAGCCCCGACGAGTCTCGGGTTTTATCTAGTTTCGGGCGCTTTGGCCCTTGATCTTGTTCTATTGGCACCGGCGCGGGCAGCGCTTTATCGTCAAATGCCAATTAAACAGGCGCCGGACATGTCGAAGTTTCTATTGTCCCCCATGCCTGGGTTGTTGGTTCGCCTATCGGCCAGCGTGGGTGATGCGGTAAAGGCAGGCGAGGAGCTTGCGGTTGTCGAAGCGATGAAAATGGAAAACGTTTTGAGAGCTGAGCGGGATGGTGTGATCGAGAAGGTGCATGTAGATGCAGGCGCCAATTTGATTTTGGATCAGGCGATCTTGGAGTTCGCGGACGCATGATCCGTACGGTTAGGGTTGTTATTTCAGGGCGTGTACAACGGGTCGGCTATCGTCATTGGACAGACCGTCAAGCGCATGAAATTGGATTGGATGGCTGGGTGCGTAACTTGCCCGATAAAACGGTGGAAGCATTATTTTCCGGTAGCAAAGATCAAGTTAAGAATATGATCGAGCTTTGTTTTAAGGGCCCCAGGCTGGCGAAGGTGGACGATATTAAGGTTTCTCCGGCGTCCCCTCCAGCGGAGGCAGGCTTTATTCAATACCGGAATTAGTTTCCAAAAAGAATCTGAGCCGCGGCTGGCGCCATACCACCATTGGAATGTCCCACGCCGGGTACGGTCTGAATACGCCAATTGAAAGATAATCCAAGGTCTGCAGCCACGCGTTTGCCGGTGGCGTAATAGTATTTACCGCGCGCTAGGCGATGCGGTCCCTGTTCCATGGCTTCAGGCGTTTGACGTACGCTTCGGGTCTGCCGGATGTCATCCTCTCCAAGCAGGATGACTAGGTATTTGCCGAACAATGACGCGAGGTTGGCTTTTGTGGCCGGGCTGTCCTTTAGGCCATAGGGAAATTCATCTTCCATCACAGGCAATGTGTACCAGCCGGGGTTTGCCGCGACGGCACGTTTAACCTTCGAGCTGCCAGTGAAGGTAAGGTAGCGGTGGACGAATTGCCCGCCTGCGGAATGTCCGTAAATTAGGAACTTTTCTTGTGTAGAATTTGTAAGCTTTTTCGTTTGTTCGAAAATGCGATCAATAACACTGAAGGTCCATTGATCTCGCGGTTTACTGTCTCCGGTTACAACGTCGTACATTCCGCCCAAGTGATAAGAAACGCTTCCGGGAAAATCGAATTTATCGAATTCGGGCACAAGAATAAGGGCGTTATAGGTATTCGCCGATTCGCGCCATTGTCGCCGGTACCGAAGTGCTGTTCGGCTGTTGCCATGCATGACGAAGAGGATTGGCCGGTCCGGTGTGTAGCCATCCGGGCGGTGGTAATAGACCGAGATATCGCGTTTCTCGCCGCTTGACACATCTTGGTGATAAAATCGGCCCGAACCTGCTTCGATGACGTCTTCAGCCCTGGCAGCACCAGCTAGGCTTATGCCAACAAGTAGCATTGTGCTTATGCGGTGGAGTTTCATATACAGGTTCCCAATTAATCACGCGGCTCGAAAGTATCTGCAAAGGTTTCCATCAGAGCAAGGTCCAGGTCTTCCATCGAGACCGGTAGCCCTAAGTCCACAAGTGATGTGACGCCGAATTGGGAGGCGTCGATGCCACAAGGGCGAATGGCATTGAAGTGCGAAAGGTCTGGTTCGACGTTGATTGCGATACCATGGAAACTAACCCATTTACGGATTCGGATGCCGAGAGCAGCGATCTTATCCTCTTTGCCGTTGTTGCGATCCACCCAGATGCCGATCCTATCTTCCCGGCGTTCCCCTTTCACGTTGAAACGGGCAAGGGCACGGATGACCCATTCTTCCAGCGCGTGGACAAATTTTCGTATATCCGGTCCGCGTTTCTTTAAATCGAGCATCACGTAGATCACGCGTTGGCCTGGGCCGTGATATGTATATTGGCCGCCTCTACCGGTCTCGAACACTGGAAAACGCGTGCGATCGAGTAGATCTTCTGGTCGAGCGCTGGTGCCGGCCGTCAAAAGGGGAGGGTGCTCTAACAGCCAGACCAGTTCAGGCGCCTTTTCGCGCCGGATATTGCCGACACGCTTTTCCATCACGGCCAGCGCCCGTTCGTATGGGACCGGTTCGTCACTGAAGGTCCACTCCACGCCGCTTTTTCTGGGTATTTCGATTATTTTTGTCATTCGGTACGTTGCATTGCTTGCGCACACCACTGGCTTTTGCTATCTCCCACGAAGAGATACTACATAAGCTAAGTGCGGTCGTGGCGGAATTGGTAGACGCGCAGCGTTGAGGTCGCTGTGGGAGAGATCCCGT
>Ga0055584_100000727_pt1 | contig 31419 bp, 23 predicted proteins | sample OSDHelmetaG_FD_58716 | JGI IMG/M metagenome (GOLD analysis project Ga0055584, IMG submission 58716) | Pelagic marine sediment microbial communities from the LTER site Helgoland, North Sea, for post-phytoplankton bloom and carbon turnover... | ecosystem: Environmental > Aquatic > Marine >... | reverse complement strand
GGAGGAGAAGGTGCCCGACAGGGCGGATGAGGAGGTCGTTGAACCGAGATTAATCACCACCTCACCCCGGCCCTCTCCCCCAGAGGCGGAGAGGGTGGCATGCAATTTGGCAAGATCATCAAAAACTGATTGATTGCCCAGTAATTGTGGTGTCGTAATAATCACTCGCATAAGTGAGACACTACACTAGCCCAATTCTGTGCATCTATCGACTTATGTTATTTTAGTTCGACAGGTTCACCCCGGACGACCACTCCACCATTCCGGTACTTTGAATAGCTCGTTCACCGAGATCGAAAATCCGGGAAGAGTTGCGTTGTCCGTCAACAAATCATCCTCGACCTGCCGACTCTGATCGCCTGCTTGATTCATCATCAGAACAGCCTTGTCCGCTTGATCGACGACCCAGATCGTTTCTACACCTAACTCCAAATACATCTCGACTTTGGAATTGATCAGATTCTGACGGTCGGCTGTGGACACGATTTCCACGACTAAAGCCGGACATCGGTCGACAAGAAACGTGTCGGCCAACTCGAACAGACCAATCTCGGGAATCACGGCCACCGCTGGAACAAAAACAGTGTCAGGCTGACGACGAACGACTAAACCTTGATCGAAACAGGCGGCACTCGGTAGTTCAGGATGTTGTTGCCGATGTTCGGCAAGACGCTTGGAGAGATTCAAGACCGCTGTGCCGTGGAGCGCTTCGGGTGGGGCGAGTTGCACGATTTCTCCAGCGACTAATTCACTCCAGCGTCCATCTTCGGGAAGTTCCCACCGTTGGTCGGCAAATTGTTCCGCAGTCAGGGCCATCAATCATCTTTCTATCAGAGAGTGTCGTGTCTCTTTTTGTAAAGGTTTATTACCGCCGTTCGCAATTGCTGGGCAATCAATCAGTTTTGATGATCTTGCCAACTTGCATGCCACCCTCTCCGCCTCTGGGGGAGAGGGCCGGGGTGAGGTGGTGATCAATCTAGGCTCAACAACCTCCTCATCCGCCCTGCGAGCAGTTTAGTCTCGGCCTACCGCCTTCGATTTCTATTCTCGCTAAGGCGAGGAAACCTCAGTTGCTCTCACAGAGGAAGAGAAGGATTACATCAACCAATACAAGAATTTTTCAGGACAAGTCATTCATTGAGCCACATAAACGATCATCTGGGTGAGACGCTAATCTGTATCAATCCGTATATTTTTTCAGTTTACTGTAGAAGGTACTGCGAGGCATATCGAGCAAACGGGCTGCTTTGGCTTTATTCCCATTGGCTTTGTCGAGTGCATCCAATAATTGAGTCTGTTCATCGTCCTCCGCGAGACTTCGGTGAACCGTGACAGATGTCGTCATTGCTTCGCTCGACAGATTCGGCTTCGTTCTGGATTTCGTAGAAAGCAGAGACTTTGGTTTGGGTGTCGTTTGCAGCGGTTCGGCATCCAGTAGTTCCCGTGGTAAATCGTGCAGGCCGATCGTTTCAGAATCTGCCAATACCACGGCACGCTCAATCACGTTTTGCAATTGTCGAACATTACCGGGCCAGTGATACTCTTCCAGAACTCGCGCCACTTCATCGCTGAGTTGTAGCCTTTTCCCGAGACGTTCGGAAGATTTATTGAGGAAATGCATCGACAGATCGAGCAGGTCTTCCGGTCGCTCTCGTAAAGAAGGAAGCGTCAAGCTGATCACGTTCAGCCGGTAATAAAGATCCTCCCGAAATCGACCTTCGGAAATCAATTGTTCGAGATTTTGGTGTGTCGCCGTAACAAGTCGCACATCGACATGGACAGTCTCGCTGCTTCCCACGGGCTCAAAGCTGCGAGTTTGCAAAACGCGAAGCAATTTGATTTGTGTTTCCGAAGAGATGTCTCCGATTTCATCGAGGAAGATCGTTCCTCCGTTGGCGGCCGCAAAGCGCCCTTGTTTCTCCTGATGCGCACCGGTAAAGGCACCTTTGACGTGGCCAAATAATTCACTCTCCAACAAATTCGCAGAAAGAGCGGCACAATGAACTTTCACAAGCGGTTTTTCGGCTCGCTCAGAATTGAGATGCAAAATTTCTGCGAGCACTTCTTTACCGGTTCCGCTTTCACCTCTTATCAGAACAGACGATTCCGACCGGGACACTTTGGAGACCATCCGCATGACATTGTCCATCGCCGGACTTCGACCGATCATTTTGTCACGCGAAAGCAGTTCCATCGGTTTGGTCGATACCTGAGTCTTCCCACCCGTGCGAAGACTTTCCAACTCGGCCTGCAACAACGATATTTGCCTTCGCTGTTCGCCAATTCGATCCATTTTACTTTGCATCTCTTCATTGAGATGCACCATCTCGTCCTGAGCTTTCAAGTTGTGCAAGCCAATGTTGGCAATCTGGCTGAGAGCCTGCAAAAATGCGTAATCTTCGGCAGAGTAAGGTGTGTGATTCCGTTTATCTCCCAACACGAGTAATCCACGAATCTCGCCCTCCATTTCGACTGCTTGAGCAATTTGCAGCCCCATGGTTTTGAGATCCAGAGAATGTCCCAATTCTCCCGTGAGACTTTGCGATGTTTGCCTTTGGAGATTCCCCGCCGTCTGTAAGAGTTCAAGATCGTGCTCCGTAAGCTCAAAAGCATCGGGCGCGGAAATTTTTCCGTTGACCGCCGACAGAACAAAGCGGATCGATTTTTCTTCGCGAATGTAGAGTGCCGCTTCATCGACTTGCAACACTTCCCGACAGACTCCGAACATCATTTGACCAAGAGAACCGAGATCGGCAAATTGCCCAACAGCATTCTGCATCCGTCGTAATGCGTTATCGAGCTGATATTTTTCCCGATAAAAACGACGATCGATCGATTGCTGCATACGATCTCGGACACCCAGTAAGAGTAATGTCGCGATCACAAACAGGCCCACAACCGCCAGATACTGAAACGCATTGAGCGAAATCTTCATGCGCAATGCGATCAATGTGACCGTTGCGATCAAACAGGCAAACCCGATGGTCAAACCCATTGACGAGAGATAGTAGACAAAACCACGAGTCAGCAGTTGATCGGCCAGCATCAGTTTATAGCGAATGATTCCGATCACAAACGCCAACTGAAAGACAAGACTGGCAACCAACATCGGGATGCGAGCTTCCCCCATGACGAACTTCACGCGGGCAAAGTGTGCCAGCCAGATCGAATAACCGATTGGCAATATTGCAACACATCCAGCGAGTAGCATCACCGTCAATTGCATACGTTCGATGCGGGTGGTCGCTCGACCGCGACTGATCCCAATTGCGACAACCGTCGCCAGAAAGTAAAAACCTGAAATCAACAGTGAGTACCAGACGGCATCACTCAGATAATGTAGACATTGTCGTAAATGTGTGACCGATCCCGCTTCCAATGTCTCTGGAAGCAGTTGCGAATTGATACCCCGCAGATATTGCAGCAAAGCACCGATTGCAATCAGTCCGAGTGCAGGTGGAGCATAAATCAGTGACAGAGTCAGCTTTTTTCGTTGAGCCAAAAATGGAAAGGATCGTGGATAAACCAGGAAAAAGTGGAGCAGTACCGCCGGAAGAAAAAGCCCCATGATGATAAAAGGAGCATTCATAAAAGGACTGCCACCAATCATCCACCAGTGAAAACCGCCGACAAACGCACCCAACCCAAACATACAGACGATATAGAACATTTGAGTCGAAGCGTCGAAAGGACGATTCCAGAAGGCAATTCCCGCGACGGCGAAAATTGACAACTGAATCAGAAACCAGACGATGGTTGGAATCATCTCGTTCCAGGGTAAAGATTGAATCACCACAAATGCGCGATGCACGGGTTGCCCCGGTTCCGACATCGATTGAAATCGAATTTCTGCCATGCGCGGGCCATTATGGATTTGGACGACCGGCGCGATCCAATCTTCGGGAAGCTCGGAGGGATCGGAGTTTTCCGAGAGAAGATTGCTACCGCTTGGATCTTCCTTGGGAAGATAAAGGTCAAACATCACCTCTGCCAAATCCAAATAGGTGTGAATTGGCTTATCGGCAACTTCTAAAAGAACATCTTCGTCACGAGGTTGCTCCCCCATGACCTGAATCCCTTCAACAGTCCAAATAGGGACCCCTTGAGATGGGAGAGAGACCTGATCGGGAGCTGAGACCAGCCAACGCAGTCTCAGGTCGGGACTGGTGATCACAAACGCTAAAACAGAAACGGAGTAGATCACGACCAAGATGCCCAGAATGGCAAGGAAATTTCGATGACGGCTGTTCATGATTCGCCTGTGATCTGGTCTCTGAGAGCGTCAATCTTACTACTACATATACAATAAAACGTAGTCTCTAGAATGCGCTGACAAGCGCCGAAAAGCAATGATTCAGCGCCGAAAGCGCCGAACACCAGGAAAATAACGAGATATTTCGGCGCTGAACATACGGCGCCGATGCTCACCAGAGACCGAGTCATTACCTGTATCTTACTTGAATAAAAGCACTTATAGAATTCACGAGAATATTCTTCTCGTATTGGCACGCTCAATGCATTTCTAGTGAGTTAAGAAGAAAGCGTTTTACCACTGCTTTCTGCCCACTTGATCCCTTGTGTTGGATAAGGCATCGCGGCGACTGGAAGATTCCCCTGTTTGAAAGATGACCCAATCTCTCAAGCACTTCCGACTCGCTCACCTTCTCGAAATTCGAGCCACGATGTCCCCACACAAGGGTTTCTTTATGCGCTGAGACAAAATCGATCTCTGAAGCAACTCTTGGCTTCGCGATCAATCAACAAAAGATTCCGAATAAGTCGCGAATGACTTCGGTGTTTCCCAGAGTGTGACTTCTCGAATGGGAAAATTCTCTCGTTTCGCCTGTTCGTAAATCAGTCTGGCGATATTCTCTGCTGTGGGATTTGTATCCACAATATGGAGCGGCTCACCCAGTTCCTGCAGAAATGGAATGGTGGGATCGTCTTTATGAAGAATCATTTTGTGGTCGAGATGGTCATCGATCCAAGTTCGCAACGAGGCTTTGATGTCGCTGAAATCGACCAACATACCCCGATTATCCAGTTCTTCACCTTCCAGGACAATCACTGCTCGACCGTTGTGTCCGTGCAGTTTTTTGCACTTTCCATCGTAATTGAGCAATCGATGGCCATAGCAAAAATCGATCTGTTGGGTCACGCGGTACATAAATCTAATCCCGAGGCAATAGAGACGGACGAACTCGCAGACATTGAATTGTACAGAAAACTCCGGGAAGATCGAGAAACCGGAGCCCCAATCACGAACAGAGAGATAAAATCAGTTCCATGACATGGACCACACAAGAAATTGACGGCAAAAAAGCAGATATTTTTACTCCTGAGGATGTCGAACCACAACCCTTTGTGATTCTGCACCTGCATGGTCATTCAGAACAGACTTTAAAGGATAATGCCGCGTACAGTTCCGCTTTGGAGCAGCGAGGGTTGCGATGTGTTTGTCCTCACGGAAAACGCTCGTGGTGGTTGGATCAAATTTGTTCCGAATATGATCCAGAGATCTCACCTCAATCCTATCTATTGAACAGTCTCGTTCCCTGGATCGAAGACGAATGGAACGTCTCGCCTCCCGCCATCGGTCTCACAGGAATCAGCATGGGAGGTCAAGGAGCTTTACAACTGGCGTATCGACATGCCCGGAAATTTCCCGTCGTGGCCGCTTTAGCTCCAGCGGTGGATTTCTATCATTGGCACGGACGCGAACTCCCCATCGATGAGATGTTCAAATCACCAGAAGCAGCCCGTCAGGCATCGGTCATCTTACATCTGCACCCCTTAAGCTGGCCCCGGCATCAATTCCTGGCATGTGATCCAGCCGATGAGGAATGGTTTGATTCCGCCGACAAACTCTCGATGAAGTTGTCTTCGTCGGGCATTCCTCACGAACTGGATTTCGAGACCACAAACGGAGGACATACCTGGGAGTACTTTGAGTCGATGGCCGAAAAAATGATCGGCTGGACTCACGAACAACTGCAGTCAGTCGCACGGAGTATTTAACCGGACTGATTCCAGTCGAGAGATCGTTCGACGGCTCGATGCCACTGATGCGTCAGTTGCTCTCGTTCATTCTTATTCATGTTCGGCGAGAACTCGGCATCGAGTTCCCAAAGACTGGCGATTTGTTCTTGAGACTCCCAATACCCGACAGCCAAGCCGGCGAGATAGGCCGCTCCTAACGCCGTGGTTTCGGGGACTTTGGGCCGGCGGACTGTGACATCTAACAGGTCAGACTGGAATTGCATCATCAAATCATTGACTGCAGCACCACCATCCACTTTCAGCTCTTTCAGTGGCAATCCGCTCTCTTTGTTCATTGTCTCTAACATGTCGAACGATTGATAAGCCATCGAATCGAGAGCCGCCCGCGCGATGTGTTCACGCTGTGTTCCACGGGTCAGTCCAATAATAAGTCCTCGTGCATCCTGGTTCCAATACGGTGCTCCCAAGCCGACAAACGCCGGCACAATAGTCACTCCACCCGAATCACTCACACTGGCCGCGAGTGCCTCAATTTCAGACGAGCTTTCGATCATTTTCAGTCCGTCTCGTAACCACTGGACGAGAGCTCCTGCGACGAAAACAGATCCCTCCAGACAGTACGTGACTTCATCACCAATCTGCCAGGCAACGGTCGTCAACAGACCATTCTTGGACTCAACCCTCTCCTTGCCGGTATTGAGGAGCATGAAACACCCTGTTCCATAGGTGTTTTTAGCGGAGCCAGGTGTGAAACAGCATTGCCCGAACGTCGCCGCCTGCTGATCGCCAATCATGGAAGCGACAGGAATTTTGCCGCCGAATAACACCTCAAACGTTTCTCCCACGACACCGCTGGAGGGAACAACTTTCGGCATCATCGCTCGGGGGATCTTGAAGAGGTCGAGCAATTCGTCGTCCCAATCCATCGTATCAAGATTAAACAACATCGTCCGAGAGGCATTGCTGACATCAGTCGCATGAACATCACCGCCGGTCAGCTTCCAGAGCAGATAACAATCAACCGTGCCGAAAAGAATTTCACCAGCTTTTGCGCGGACACGATCAGGATCTTTGGCATCGAGTAAATATTCAATTTTGGAAGCAGAGAAATAGGCATCAATCACTAACCCGGTTTTATCGCGAATCATGTCGGCATAGCCGTCCGCTTTCAGTTGATCGCAACGAGTAGCCGTGATTCGGCTTTGCCAGACAATGGCATTGGCAATCGGGTCTCCGCTTTCCGCTTCCCAAATCACCACCGTCTCGCGTTGATTGGTGATACCGATGGCGGCAATATCGGTTGCGCTCAGAGAGTTCTTTTTGAGTAACTGTTGTGCGACTTCCAGTTGTGCATCCCAGATGGCGAGAGGGTCGTGTTCCACGTGTCCCGGCTGAGGGAAAATTTGTTCGAACTCTTGTTGTTCGACTCCCCGAACCTGCCCCGCATGATCAAACAGAATCGCACGACAGGAAGTCGTACCAGCATCGAGAGCAAGTATGAACTGTTCAGACATGGAAATAATCCTTCGCGAACGCAATAAGAGATATCGACCTATCTGTGAAGCAAAAGCCACACACTGCCATGCTGATCAATTTGCTCACGCAGTGCAAGAAATGTCTCACATAGAGACATAGACGAGGGAGAGACCCGCAGGTCAACGCCCGACTGTCACAGTATTCACGGGGAAAGCAGTTCTTCCAGAAGTTGAGCCGTTTCTTTGAGCGGAAGTCCGATCACATTGCTGGGACTCCCTTCAATTTTTTCGACAAACAGGCTGCCTCCTGCCTGAAGTCCGTAACCCCCTGCTTTTCCCATTGACTCTTCTGTCTTGAGATAATTCTCCAGCCAATGTTGGGCATCGGCACTGAATGTCACGGCGGTTTTGACAAACCGAGATGTTCTCTGGCCGCGAAGAGTTGTGATGGCAACATAGGTCACGGCCCAATGTGTTCGTCCCGTGAGATACTTTTCAAACCATTCTGTGACATCCTCTTTCCAATGATCTGAGGAAGGTTGACCGAGAACTTTTAACGCTCCCGAATCCGGTTCTTCAACCACAACCTCTGTGTCTCCGCAGACAATCCCCAGTATGTCGGCAAGATCCTGAGGGAGATTACGTGACGAAAGTTGATCGCGCACATCGTCCGACTTTTCATGGACAATCTTCTGAAGTTGCGATTCGATTCCCTCCCAGTCCGTGATGCCATCAAATCCCGGTTCATCTGTCACTTGAGGCGGAACGACCATGATTTGATCACCGGGAACCAAAAGCTCTAGTAACTCTCGGCGTCTGGATGAGCGAGAACCGAGGACCATCCGGTGACCGGCGGGAATCTTCACGAGTGTCGACATAGAACCCTTTTCTGCATCTGGATCTTGAGACTGAACTCTTACAGTCATACACTGACTGCTTGCCACACACGAGAACTTTTTTGAAGGATGTTTTGATGGACTCGAATTTGCGAAGAATTTCCGCTTGCCTGATTCTTCTCGTATTGACGGGATACGTCTCGGAACTCCCGGCTGCCGACAAACCCAATTTCTTGTTCCTGTTCGCCGATGATCAGCGTGATGACAGCATTTCCGCCTACGGAAACAGTCAGATCGACACTCCCCACATCGATTCCATCGTCGATCGAGCTTTCAGTTTCAACCGAGCCTATTGCATGGGATCGATGCATGGTGCGGTCTGTCAGCCTTCTCGCGCAATGCTGATGTCGGGACGAACCTTATATCGTGTCCCCATGGATTTGAAGAAGACGGCACTCATGCCGGAAACACTTGGAAACGCCGGGTACACCACCTTCGGTACGGGAAAATGGCATAACGGACAAGAGTCGTTTGTCCGGGCATTTCAACAAGGTCAGAATGTTTTCTTCGGTGGTATGTCCGACCACACAAAAGTTCCTCTCAAAGACATTTCTGCTGACGGAAAAGTAATCGACAAAGGGAACGACAACGGGTTCTCCAGTGAACTGTTTGCCGATGCGGCCATCGGTTTTCTCAAATCGGCTCCCGATGATAAACCATTCTTTGCTTACGTCTCGTTCACATCGCCGCACGATCCACGACAACCTCCCAAAGAATATGTCGAGAAGTATTACAACAATCTTCCACCACTCCCTGATAACTTTATGCCGCAACATCCGTTTTTTAACGGCTGGATGACGGGGCGGGATGAAGCTCTCGCGGCCTGGCCACGCACGCCGGAAGTGGTTCAACAACAACTGGCCGAATATTACGGCATGATCACACACATGGATGCCCAGATCGGTCGAATACTCAAAGCACTCCAAGAATCAGGGCGTGCCGACAACACGTATGTCATTTACACCGCTGACCACGGTTTGGCGGTGGGAAGTCATGGATTGTTGGGAAAGCAATCCGTCTATGAACACAGCATGGGAACGCCTTTGATGATCGCCGGTCCGGGGATCAAAAGAGACTCCAGCGAAGCTCTCGTCTATCTGCTTGACCTGTTTCCGACGATTACCGATTTGGCCGGGGTCGAAACACCTAAAAGCGTTGAAGGACAAAGCTTGGCGCCCATCATCAAAGGACAGAAAGAATCCGTGCGAGACACTTTGTATCTGACCTACGAAAAATATATGCGAGGACTCACGGACGGTCGCTGGAAATTGATTCGCTACCCACATATCAACTACACCCAATTGTTTGATCTGGAAAATGATCCGAGTGAACTCCACAACCTCGCAGAGAAGGTTGAGCAAAAAAGCCGTGTTGACCAGATGATGACTCAACTCAAAGATTGGCAACAGCAAGTAGACGACAAGACGCCACTCACTTCTGAAAATCCGAAAGAGATGGAGATTGACTTGAGCGGTCGGAAGCGCACCGCCGACAAACATCAGCCCGCCTGGATTGTCGAAAAATATTTCGGCAATGACTGAATCTGTTTCGAGGTATTCGCTTTATGCCCTTCGTATCGATTCGTGATGGGAGAATCGCTTCTGGCTATGCAACCTTATATGGTGAGTAACCGTAGTATTTGGGGCGGGAATCGAGTCGAACATGAAGCCATGCCACGCCACCGCCAGCAGTGCTAAGCCAAAGCGGATTATGACTAATCTTAGATTGGACAGTGTTACTTACGATTCGCCAAAACGCATCTATTTGTTTTTCGGGAGCCTGTCGAATGAACGCGGCAAGATGCCCGTATGCTGAAATATCGGTTCGCGGAGATGGAACGACAAGAGTCGCATCGCCGCTGAGGTTGTCGAATGAAACGACGCCGTAGTCAGTGTCGTCGGTAGTGAAATAGCTGTTGTATGTTGCTTGATCTGTCTGACGCGAGGAGAATCCGGGAGAGTTCAACAATACGAACTGAAAAGGCTGGGCTGCATTTATAGTTGTGAGTGCAGGAGTCTCCCAGCGATATGCGGCAAATGGCGAATCTGCGAGCAGATATGTGTAGTAGTCACGAAAGTCCGAATCCGATTGCCATAAATCGAGGACATCAAAATAAGTAAGTGCCTCGGCATGACGCATCAGGTGATATCGCATTACTCGATTTGGCTCGATGTTATCGATGGTCGCATGGAAAATAATTGACCTCACTTTCTCAGTAACCTACGGCACAGCACTCGCTGGCCTGTCATAGCGTATAGTCGTTCGTATCAGATTACCAGATGATTTTGCTTGTGACACTGCAATCGATTTCTCGGACAAATCCGAATCCAGCAAAGTCTCGGTTTCTGGACCAGATCGGCAATGCCTGTCTCCTCAGCCCCTCGTATCGATGACCTCACATGGTAACATGTATTAATGTGTTACTAAAAACTGTGTCACTGTGATGGAGCTCAAGCCAGATGAACGAATCGCATAGCGAACCTGCCACGCCACCAGTCAGTCCCCCGCCCGATCCGCAACAGACAACCGCAATCACGACGGAAGCGCAGCGTGAAGAAAAGAAACGAGACGCGAAGAGAGGTTTCATCATCCACTTCATCATCTATGTGCTAGTGATCGCGGGACTTGTGTATCTCGATTATGGTCGTGCGAATGAAACAGACAAGCATTGGGCTCAATGGCCCGCGATGGGTTGGGGGATCGGGGTTCTCTTCCACGGCTTGGGTGTTTTTCTCGGTAACCGGAAGAAGTAAGCCAATCGTTCAGCGAACCTGAATGACTTCTTCGATCAGATCAACGACTTGTTTTGCGGCGTTCGGTTTGGCGAGAGAATGCATGGCGGATTGCATCTCCGACAGTGGTTGATTGATCAAATCATTCACGATCTGTTTCAGATCTGAATTCGAATCATCGGGGGAGGACTGCAAGGCAATTTGTGCCGCCCCCCGACTCGCAAATAACTCGGCATTTTTTTGTTGATGATCGCCGACCGATTTGGGATAGGGGATCAAAACTGCCGGAAGCCCCGCACAGGCGAGTTCTGCGAGAGTGGTGGCTCCCGCTCGTGAGATCACCAAATCGGCTTGTCGATACAGAGTCGGAAGAACCTCGAAGAACGGCTCCGTAATCGATGAGAACCCTCGCTCCCGGTATTCCTCACGCACCATCTCGCAATCGAACTCTCCGGTTTGATGAATGATCTGGAGACTATTTAACTCAGCCCCCATTTCGTTGACAACAGAGAGCCACATCCGATTGACGGCTTGTGCTCCTTGTGAGCCACCGAGTACCAGAATGGTTTGCACATTGGAAGATCGTTTGTCGCGATTGAAGAGTGCTTGAATCTCTTTTCTGACGGGATTGCCGGTGACAACATGCTGATGAGACACCTTGCCGGCAGGAAGACTCGCTTCAAAAGAATGACACACCTTACTGGCCCGTTTCATCAACCATTTATTAGCGCGGCCCAGCACTGTGTTTTGTTCGAGCAAGACGGTGGGAATCCTCATCGATTGTGCGGCTCGTATCACGGGGACACTGGCGAAGCCTCCCAAACCGACGACGACTTCGGGTTCAAAGGTCCGTATCACCTCGCGGGCAATGCGTTGAGACTTCCAATAGCTGGAAAGAAAAGAGAGAGGAGCTTGCTTCAAATCAGAGGAGGAACGAATGGGAAGTGACTGGTGACGAAAGCCGGCCTCTTTCAGAATTCGTTTTTCGATTCCCCGCTCCGAGCCGACAAACAACGGTTTGAATTTGGGATACCGATCCTGAAATTCCTCGACGACAGCCAGTCCGGGAAAGAGATGCCCTCCCGTACCGCCTCCCGTAAAGATCGCTCGTTTCAATTCCACCACGCTGCCTGCTCCTGATTTTCAGAGATACAGACAGGATAGCCAAATTCTGCGGAAGATACAGCTATTCAAGAATTGATGAGCGTGGGACAGGGTGGGAAGTCGATGAGGACAACACATCCAACACCGACTCCCCGAATCCCTCTCTCCCTAACGCTTCATCGTATTTTGAGACTCGCCATGCCGATGATGGCGAGGATGGCCGCACCGATCCAAAACCGGACGACGATTTTCATTTCATGATCACCTTTGAACAAAAAATGATTGTGCAAAGGACTGCATCGAATCAGGCGATGGCCCGTCATCCGAAACCAGCCGACCTGAAAGATCACACTGAGTGTTTCAATGACAAAAATTCCACCGATCACAACCAACAGAAGTTCCTGTCGAGTGACGAGAGCAGAGAAAGCAAGTAGCGCGCCAATCGCCAAAGATCCGGTATCTCCCATGAAAACTTGCGCCGGATAGCAGTTAAACCACAAAAAGCCCAACATCGCCCCGACCAGTGCACCGAGCAGAATTGCAATTTCTCCACTACCGGGAATGTAAGGAATACTTAAATAGTCGGAGAGAACTTTATGCCCGGCAAGATAGGCAATTGCGGCAAAGGCAGCTCCCGACATCAATGAACAACCGCTGGCGAGTCCATCCAGACCATCGGTCAGGTTGACGGCATTGGAACTTCCCACCAATACCAAAACAGCCCACACAAGAAATCCGATGCCGAGAAAATATCCCGCATTTCCCACCGGCCAGATGAGTTCCAATCCTCGAGGAATCTGCGAGAGTTCTCTGTAGAGAAATCCCGAAATGACTGTCGCCAGTAACGATTGGACAAGGAATTTCTGTTTGGCCCGTAAGCCGTTACGATTTGTGCTGAGTTTCGTCCAATCATCGATGGCACCCAATGCACCAAAGCTGACAATGGTGAACAGGCCCAAAAGGGCGAACGAACTTGTCAAATCTCCCCACATGAGAATCGCGGTGGTAATCGAGGCAATAATGATGATCCCTCCCATCGTGGGAGTTTGATCTTTATCGGCCTGCAATTCGTTGAGATATGCCGAGTCGCTTACGATTCGCTCTTTGCATCGACGTTTCAGCCAGCGAATGGCGAAAGGGCCGATCAGTAATGAGATCAAGAACGATGTGATGCTGGCGAGCGCAATGCGCGCGGTGAGAAAAACCCGGGAGTCGCCGGACGCAAAGATTTCCAGTTGCTCCAGTAACGGAGCAAAATGTTCCAATAACCAGAGGAGCATTACGGGAGGCCCTTCGGGCAGGTGAAAGTTTTCTGTATCGCGAGTTCACATCCACGGTGAGTGATCGAAAACTCTCGTCGTTGTTTCCTCGCCTGCCGAGACATCGTGTCCCGACAGGCGATCTTTATGATTTCGTTGATAAGCCACACTCGGAGTGATCGACCCAAATTAATCACTTGATCCAAATGCTTATCGGCTCCTGTTTCATCCGTGAAACATCGCGTCGGATCCCCGCAAACCCATAGACGCAAAGCAACGAAATCACGATTGTATGGTGGTGAGTATGAGTCCCCTTTAATCAAGCCGCTTTATTCAGTATCCGACGGGACGACCGCGTTTCTCCGTTTGTATTGAGTCCCTCAATGAGGTCGAGAGCCCGTTCCATCTTCATGGCTCGTGAGCCTTTCACGAGGACCACATCGTTTGGTTGCAACCAGCAATCCAAAACCACTTCCATCGTCTCGAAAGAATCACAAACCGCAATTTGATGAGCGGCCATGCCCGCGTTCACGGCAGCCGAGGCAACCGATTCCGAGAACTCTCCATGTGTAATCAGGAAATCAATGTTTGACTCTGCAATCGTATGTCCCAGATGGCGATGATATTGGACGGCTGATTCCCCCAGTTCGAGCATGTCGCCGGCCACCAGAATTTTTTGATGTGACTCTGGCCATTCTGCCAACAATCGACAGGCGGCGTGCATTGATCGAGGAGAGGCGTTGTAGGTGTCGTCTATGGCCGTCCAGGCTCCTATTTGAAGCGGAGCGCAGCGTCCCGAGATCGGCTCATATTGAGAGAGCCCCGCTTGAATCTCTTCGACCTCAAGTCCCAGTTCGGTTGCAATCGCAACCGAGATTGCGGCGGCGTTCAGAAAATGACGCCCCAAAACGGAAGTCTGAAATTTCTGACCGTTGATTTCAAAAGTCATCCCGGAGGAGGTCATATTGACCGCTTCAATCTGGAAGTGATTTTGAGGACCGAAGCCACATAGATAAAACGGTTTCTTGAGTTGCCGAGAGTACTCCAGCAATCGCGGATCGTCTCCATTGAGAACCACAAACCCGCTGTCATTGAGAGTCTCCACCAACTCACACTTCGATTCCAACACTCGTTCCAACGATCCAAAACCAGCCAAGTGAGCCTCGGCGATGGAGGTAATTACGGCTACTTCATGTTCGGCAATTTTTCCGAGTTCGGCCACTTCGCCGGGAGCTGATGCGGCAATCTCAATCACGGCAAACTCATCATCCGTTGACATCGACAGCAGACTGAGGGGTACACCGAATTGATTGTTAAAGTTCTTTGGACTCTGAACTCCGTCATACTTTTCCGACAACACGGTATGAATCATGTGTCGTGTCGTTGTTTTGCCGACAGAACCAGTGACGCCAATCACCATCCCGGACTGTTGATTTCGATGCCAGTTTGCAAATTGACCGAGGGCGGAATGCGTCTCGTCAACAACAATTTGTGGAATAGGTTTGTGGAGTGGCTGACTGACGACCGCGGCAATTGCACCACGATTGATGGCATCAGCGATGAAGTTGTGTCCGTCCTGATTCTCACCACGTACCGCCCAGAATAAATCACCCGGGCGACATTTTCGGGAATCAAGTTGCACAGAATCAAACGTCGCGTCGGGGAAATCACCCTGCGGATGTTTGCGACCGTTGATGACTGTAACGAGTTGTTCGAGGGAGAGAGTATTCATCAGAGGTGAGACTCTGCAGTCGTTGTAGGGAGAGAATGAGAAGAGGGTTGTTCAAGGCAATCGCGGATCACACTACCATCATCAAAAGGGATTCGATCATCGCCAATAATTTGTTCTTTTTCGTGACCTTTCCCCGCGACAAGCACCACATCGCCGGCAGACGCATAACGAATGGCTTGATCGATGGCTTTGCGACGATCAACTTCGCAGTGAACAAAATCGGTTCCCTCATCGAGGCCCGTTTTGATGTCGTCGATAATCTCTTGCTGGTCTTCAGAACGTGGGTTATCGCTGGTAATGATCGAGATATCTGCCAGTTGAGAGGCTTTCCCCATCAGAGGACGTTTCGCGCGATCACGATCTCCGCCTGCTCCGAACACGAGGATGATTCGCCCTGATGTCAATCGGCGGAGATGAGAAAGACTCTGTTCCAACGCGTCGGGAGTGTGTGCGTAATCGACAAAATACGTAACGCCCCGTTGTTGTTCGACGAGTTGCAATCGTCCCGGAATTGACCGCAATCTCGATAATCCACGTTGAATATCCGCAGGAGCGATCTCCCATCTCATCGCGATGGCGATCGCCGCCAAACAGTTGGAAACCTGATGGCGGCCAATGAGAGGAGTCGAATAGCTTTGTTCCTCATGATCAATGGTGACCGTAAATCGGCTCCCACGCAGAGATTCTTCCTGAATGACGCCCTTCAGATCCGCAGGCATCGTCAGGCCATATGTCAAAATCTGAGGATGAGAGACAGAAATGGCTGCTTCGAGCGATCCCGGATCGTCGGCGTTAATCAACATCAACCCCGTTTCACGCAGATGGCGTGAAATGGAAGCTTTTGTTTTCAGATAAGATTCTCGCGTCTTGTGATAATCGAGATGATCGTGAGTCACATTGGTGATCACTGCCGCATCGAGTTCACAGCCTGCCAGTCGATGCTGATCGAGAGCATGGCTGGAAGCCTCAAGCACCGCATGTCGGCAGCCATTGTTTTTTGTTTGACGCAGAATCGCTTGCAGAGATTCTGCGGGAGGCGTGGTTAACGATGAGGGCGAAATGGTGAGAGTGTCATCGCATTCGATCGTTCCCATCAGTCCGCAAGAGCCGTGTGATGATTGGACGATGGAACGCAAAATCCAACTGACGCTGGTCTTACCGTTCGTTCCCGTCACAGCCGCCAACTTCAAAGATCTCGATGGATGACCGGCCAGAGCACTGCATATGATTGCATAAGCTTCCCGCGCACTGGGAACAATCACCTGAGGTAAGCCTCGTGAGTTCACGGGCTTTTCTGAAATCAGGACCGATGCACCGTTGGCGATTGCTTCGGGTACAAAATCAACGCCATTTTTCTGAATTCCCGAGATGACGACGAAGGCACTCTGCGGTTTGACTGTTCGCGAATCGCTTGTGCAGGCGGTGATTTTTACGTCGGCACAGCCGATATAGCTTGCCAGTGGAAACAGCGATTTCAACCTCACCGGGCGATACCCGGGCGAGATCTGCAAAAGGTCACCAGCAACGGGATGCACGTTCATGGCGTGTTCATATGTGAGAAGTCGATCAAATCAGGGTGAGCCGATTCCTGGGGAAAGGAAAACGGAAAGCTCTTGGGATTTCCCGAATTGTGGGGCTCTGGAATTCTGTTGATTTGGCAGATCTGGTCAAGCACGGATTGAGGACTGGACAGGCGATTTGTAACTGTTACACGGAATCCATGCGCGAATGAAAGGGAGCTGCCCCGGTTCATAGGGAAGCAGGGCCGGTTTCACGTCTATAGACCGGAGACATAGGTAACACTTTTTGCAAACTGGTTTGCTTTCCGGCGTCTCCTACCAATAATCTGTGATAACGACTGACTGGAGAGCCGGTTTTGCCGGCCTGAATGATCTTGATTTCAATGAAGGCAACCTGACACCGTGACTGACAATCAGACTGAAAATTACGATGCGATCCTCGTTGTAGGATTTGGCGGACCGGAGAAAAAAGAGGATGTCATGCCGTTCCTCGAAAATGTCACACGCGGACGCAACATTCCGCGGGAACGTCTCGAAGAAGTCGCCGAGCACTATTATCACTATGACGGCGTCAGCCCCATCAATCAGCAGGTCAGAGATTTGCTGGACGTTTTGAAGCCCGCGTTGCAAGAAGCGGGAGTCTCACAACCGGTCTATTGGGGAAATCGAAACTGGCATCCGATGCTCGAAGATACGGTTGCCCAAATGAAAAAGGAGGGCGTCCAAAAAGTTCTCGGCCTTGTTCTGGCGGGTTACTCGTCGTACTCCAGTTGCCGCCAATATCGAGAAGATATGTATCGGGCCGGAGAAGCGAGCGGCTGGGAAGCGTCTCAATTCGATAAAATCCGCGTCTTCTTCAATCATCCTGATTTTGTAGAAGCGAACGCCGACCATGTGAAACAGGCGGCAGAACCTTTTGGTGATGAACCGTATCACCTGGTCTTCACGGCTCACAGTATTCCCAGTTCAATGGCCGATAATTGCAATTACGAGCTACAACTCACAGAGGCATCACGCTTGGTCGCTGAAGCGGTCGGTCTGGGAGACGACGATTGGAAACTCGTGTATCAAAGCCGTAGCGGACGACCGCAAGATCCGTGGCTCGATCCGGATATCTGCGACTATCTAAAAGAATATTCGGCGGGCGATCAAAAGAATGTTGTCGTCCTGCCAATTGGATTCCTGTCTGACCATATGGAAGTGATGTTCGATCTCGACGAAGAGGCTCAAAAAGTCTGCCAGGAAGTTGGGTTAAAAATGCAAAGAGCGGCCACCGTCGGCCTGCATCCTAAATTCATCAGCATGCTAGTGGAGCTGATCAAAGAACGAACGGGACAAACCGACTTACAACGGGCCGTTGGACAATTCGGCCCCAATCATGATGTCTGCCCGCTCGATTGCTGCCCGGCACCGGCGAGAAGACCGCCTGCCGCAAGACCGCAATAACCGCCATTCTGTTTTTGCACGCAAAATACGCCTTATTTTCCTTCGTTATGGCCTCCGAATTGCAGATTGTTCTGGCTTTTATGAACGATATGTTATGATGGTAGGGAGCGTGAAGGCGCAAGACATGGTCTCGGCATGAAGAGAGACCACAATCGTCTTGGATGAGTTGAATTAAGGAAAATTCAATAATCTCAAAATGGAGCGTTGCCATGAATTCGGAATTATCACCAGAGCATGCAGAAGAAGTAGTCACTGCCGACCTGCCAATTGATCAGTCGTCCGATTCGCATTTTTCTCTTCCGCATACGACGGAACTGAATGTGCGCAGAACGCTGATTTCTGAATGCGACTGCAAATTTCACTCGCTTGTCGTGCACCGCATGAGAGACGGAATCTGCCTGCAAGGCGTGGTTGATGGAACCCCTGCCGATGCTGACGAAATTTGCCGAATTGCAGCCACTGTGTCCGGTCTGGGGAACGTCATTAATCGGCTCACTTTCCAAACCACCGAGACCCCCGTTCCTCCCAAGGGATAAATGATTGTAAAAATGGGAGTCATTCAGATTTTTTTTCAGAATTCGCCTCCCAGAATTTGAGATCCTGTGATAAGCTCAGCGACCACCCAGCGAAAGACGTATGATTCGGGTGATTGAGACAATGTTCTCAGCCCGTTGATTCGTTGACGATTGGGTTTTCACAGGGTTTGCGACACGAGCAAGGAGGCTCGACGTGAGTTTCGGACAAGCACAGGATCAGCAGTTAAAAGTCCAAATCCGCTGGCTTATTCGCCGCGATATGCCCGAAGTACTCAACATCGAGCAACGCAGCTTTGAATTTGCCTGGGGCGAAGAACATTTTCTCGAGTATCTTCGTCAGCGAAATTGCATCGGCATGGTGGCCGAATGCAATCAGCAAATCGTCGGTTTTATGATCTATGAACTCCATAAATCCAAGCTCAGAATTCTCAACTTCGCCGTTGATCCCAATGCCCGTCGTCGCGATGTCGGCACGCAAATGATCCAACGGCTGATCGATAAACTCGCCCAGCAAAGACGCGAGGAAATCGAATTGGAAGTTCGCGAAACCAATCTGTCGGCTCAGTTATTCTTCCAGCGACATCACTTCAAAGCGACTGAAGTCATTCGCACACACTACGATGACACCGACGAAGATGCCTATCGGATGCAGTATCGCCTCGATGAACCTATCGACTGGGTGCTGCCGTTTCCACCTTCAGGACGAATTTCGTTCCCCGATGCAGCATAGAGGCCGATTGTTTGTAATCGTACAAAGTCGGCTGTGATTCCATGCTCTGAGCGTATTTTTGGTTCTCCCACAGAACCGCAGGCTAGCGCCATGCGGCTGATCTGGCGAATAGCCCATTGGTCGTCGCTTGTTGGAACTGGTCGTTTTCAGTGTTGGTGTCCAATCGCTCAATGAGAAACATTGTTGTTCGACGAAATCAGCCGGAACGCGCTAGCGTCCGGTTTATTACATTTGAATTTCGCGAGGCAATGAAGTGCCAGTGATCCTGCAGTTGTTCGAAGCCGTGAATCGGTCAATTCGCGTCTGAAGAGCCACCAGGCGTCAAGAAATTCGCTTCAACAGTAGATCTGTGTCGCCCGTCTCTCAACAATACAGTCTTCACTTAAAGACGGTATGGAGAGAGACGAGTGTCGACAGAGATATCATTATCGGGATGCCGTCAGCATAATCTGCGGAATATCGATGTCTCACTCCCGTCACGCGGTCTGACATTGATCACGGGGCCATCGGGATCAGGGAAAAGTTCCCTCGCCTTTGCCACGCTTCATGCAGAGAGCCGGCGTCGTTATCTCGAATCGCTTTCGACCTCAGAACGCAGTCGCTTCGATCATATTTCTCCCCCCGACTTGGACGACGCGGTTCACTTGCCGCTCACCATCGCGATTCAACCAGAAACTCTTTCCAGCGGGTCCAGAAACACATTTGGGACAGCGACGGGAATTGTGTCTGTTTTGCAGATGCTTTTCGCATCGCGGTCAGAATGCGATTGCCCCGATTGCGGTGCTTCGATTCGTGTCTGGGAAACTCAGGAAATCATCGAATCTCTGACCGAGTTGCCCGCAGGGACTCGTCTCCAAATTGGCTTCTCCTTGCAGCAAACACTTTCGGGAGCGGACGCCATCAGTTGGCTGCAAACTGCCGGTTTTCAACGAGTCATCCACCAAGGAAAGGTTTACCCACTTTCTGACTTGTCGGATGTGAAGTCACTGAATGGACTGGTTGTTGTCGTGGATCGCATCAAAACAGGTTCGACAAACGAGGCACGTCTCCGGGAATCTCTCGAAGTCTGCTTTCGAGCAGGCCAAGGGAAATGCATCGTTTTTGCAGACAGTTTATCAAGTGAATCATCAACCAATTTGGAGTGGCAATCGATTGAGTTGGATGATGCCCCCTGGTTTCAAAGGATTTACAGTCGCGAGCGTGACTGTTTGAACTGCGGCCGTTCGGTGATGAGTCCAGAACTGGCACTGTTTCGTTGGAGTTCACCGTTGGGAGCTTGCCCGGAGTGTCGGGGTCGAGGTTCGATCAAGGCGAACCGCAAAAAAAAGATTGGCAAAACGACGTGCAAAAAGTGTGAGGGAGCACGATTAAATTCCGATGCGTTGGCTTATCGATTGTCAGGAAAGACCTTACCCGAACTACACAGCATGACCGTCTTTGAGTTCCGAGATTGGGTCAACGATCATCGACTAGAGGAACTGCATGTTTCAGAATTGCTTCGGCGGCTGGAATTGCTATCAGACATCGGTTTCGGAGCCTTTCCACTCAAATCGGAAATCAGCTCGATGACCGCCGTCGAACGAACTTCGTTGGCCATCGCGAGTGCCACTGTCGAGCCGCTTGCGGGAGCACTCTACATCCTCGAAGAACCCTACAGCGGCCACCCTCGGGATGATTGGTCTAAAGTAGACCAGTTGATCTCGCTGATTCTCAACAGCGGAGCCGGAGTCTGTCTCGTTCAGGCACAAGAAGAACCTGTCACTCACAGTCCATTACTGACACTCGATCACATACTCCAACTCGGTCCCGGATCGGGTGATGAAGGAGGAACCATCGTTGATGCACCGGCTGAAATCGCCGTAGTGCCACCTCATCAACCACGAGATGTGGAACGTACGACCCTCAATGATGTCGAGTGGCCTTGGAGTCAACAAACCGAACTCGAGTTCTCGGTGGGTGGAATCACAATACTCTCGGGTTCACTGGCAACACGACCAATCAGTCTGATGCGAGATTGTTTGTTACCAAAGTTCTCAGAACTTGCGGAGGGAGATTCCTCGCCCTTCCAGAATGTCGAATCTCTGGCGGTAGAAACTCGAAAACCTCATCCGCGCCAAACAGTCCTGTCGGCGATTCAAGCTTTCTCAGCGGTTCGACAGCTCTTTGCTGAAACAGATGACGCCAAAAAACGGAATCTCGGTGCGGGAGATTTCAGTCTTCACAAGAAGGACGGAGGACGATGCACCCGCTGTGAAGGGACGGGACAGGTGGCCGTCGAACTCGATTTTCTGGCTGAGTTCGAATTGCCTTGTCCTGAATGTGAAGGAACGCGTTACGAACCGCGTGTCAACGAGGTTCGGTTTCGAGGGTACACGCTTCCCGAAATCATGAATCTCACGGCGTCGGAAGCCTTTCGCGCATTCAAAGGGGAGCACCGTATTCAGAAACGGCTGCAACTGCTCAAACAGGTCAGACTGGGTTATCTGAGATTGGGACAATCACTGACACAGATGTCGCGCGGAGAGAGACAACGCCTCCGGCTGGCGGCCACTCTTGCCAAGACCGACGGAACAAAGCATCTCGTCGTTATCGAGGAGCTTTCCAACGGATTATCGGCGGCGGAACTCCCGTCGCTCGTCTCGGTATTGAGGGACTTTACGACGGCAGGCCATTCCCTCTTTCTGGTGGATGCGAATGATGACTGGGAAAAATATTCTGACATTTTTCAAAAATTGACACCACGAAAATGACCCTGAAAAAACAAGGGCCATCACAACAGAATTCTCTGTAAGCCCCGATCTTCCCAGTGACTTCAGCAATTCGTTTCGCCTCTGGCGTTCTGGATCGAGAGCGTTAGAATGGAACCATCAAGACATTGACCTCTACAGAATCCGGGCAGCGAAGCCCGACACAAAGAAGATTTGGAAGGATTCCATGAGTCGCCCATTTGCTCACTTACATTGCCACACCCATTATTCTCTTCTCGATGGTGCGAACCGCATTCCCGAGGTCGTGAAGAAGGTGAAAGGCGCCGGCATGAATTCGCTGGCGATCACCGATCACGGCAATCTCTACGGCGCAATGGAGTTCTATAACACCTGCCGAGCCCAGGAAATCAACCCGATCCTGGGATTCGAAGCGTACATCGCACCCGGTAAAATGACCGACCGTAGTGGCGCTTCGCGGATGAAGGAAGCCAGTTTTCACTTGACTCTGCTGGCCATGAATCGCAAAGGGTTTGAAAACCTGATGCACATGTCCTCCATCGCCTATCTCGAAGGCTTCTATTACAAACCCCGCATCGACAAAGAATTGCTCGAAGAATTTAATGAAGGGATCATCTGCCTCTCGGGGTGTGCCGCCGGTGAACTGTCTCAGTTACTTCTGAGTGACAAGATGACCGAAGCACGAGAATTGACCGCTTGGTACGAACGAGTGTTCGGCGACCGTTTCTACATGGAGATTCAGAACGCCGGTTTTGACATTCAGCGCGAGTGTGCCGAAGGGACGATTGACCTGGCCAACACGATGGGACTCCCTTTGGTGGCCACAAATGACGCCCATTACCTGAATCAGTCAGATGCCCATGCGCACGACATTCTGCTTTGCGTCAACACGCGGACGAATATTCACGACGAAAAGCGAATGAAGATGGACAGCGACGAGCTGTTCGTGCGAACGCCGGAAGAAATGTACGCTGCGTTTCCCGGTCACGAAGCTGCCGTCAAACGATCACAGGAAATTGCCGATCGCGTCGATATTCAGCTCGAAAAGAATCCCCAACATTATCCGGTCTTTCGCCCGCCGGAAGAAAAAACGGATATCGATTACCTCCGCGAACTATGTCTCAAAGGGATCACTTGGCGTTACGGCGACGCGGCCAACGAGAAACATTTCGAGCGACTCGATTACGAACTGGAAGTCATCAAGAAGATGGGCTACGCCAGTTACTTTTTGATCGTCTGGGACTTTGTCCGGTTCGCTGGAGAACAGGGCATCCCGTGTCAGGCTCGTGGATCAGCATGTGGAGCGATTGTCGCCTATGTGCTCGGTTTCAGCCACGTCTGTCCGCTTGAATACGACCTGCTGTTTGAAAGATTCCTCGATCCCAGCCGAACCGAACCACCTGATATCGACATCGACTTCTGCCGCGATCGTCGTCAAATGGTGATTGATTACACCAAAGAAACATACGGCGAGTTCAACGTCGCACAAATCGGTACCTTCGGTACTCTCAAAGCCAAAAATGCGATCCGCGATGTCAGTCGTGCTTTGGCACTCGATCTTAAACGAGTGGACGAGATCTGCAAGATGATCCCCGAAACTTTGAACATCAAGCTGAAAGACGCGCTCAAGGAATCGGCAGAACTGCGTGAGGCGTACGAGAACGATCCCCAAGTGACCCAGATGCTCGATCTGGCGATCAGCATCGAAGGTCTTGCCCGATCTGCCGGCACGCACGCGGCCGGTGTTGTGGTCGCCGACGAACCGATCTCTCGCTATATCCCTTTGCAGCGCATCACCGGCAAGACTGACATCATTACGCAGTGGGATGGCCCGACTGTCGAAGAAGTGGGTCTTCTCAAAATGGACTTCCTCGGCCTGCGCAACTTGACGATTCTCGACAAAGCAATCCAGAACGTCAAAAAGCATCACCCAGATCAACAGGACATTGACCCGCTTAAATTTCCCCTGGACGATCCCGAGACCTTCGCCTTACTTCAACGTGGCGAAACCAAGGGCATCTTCCAATTGGAATCGGGGGGGATGCGCGACCTGCTGCAAAAAATGAAACCGGACAGCTTTCTGGATATCATCGCCACCTCGGCACTTTATCGTCCCGGCCCACTCGAAGGGGGCATGGTGATGACGTACGTCGAGGTGAAACACGGACGAATGCCGATCCCGAAAGTCCATCCGATTGTCGATGAAATTCTTGATGAGACCTACGGCGTGATGGTTTATCAGGAACAAGTGATGCGGATTCTGAATCGCGTGGGTGGGATCGATCTTCCCGCCGCGTATCGTTGTATTAAGGCGATCAGCAAGAAGAAAGAAAAAACCATCGCTTCGTTCCATCAGGAATACATCGATGGAGCCGTGGAACGGGGTGTCGAACAGAAGATTGCCGAGGAACTGTTCGAACTGATCAAAAAGTTCGCTGGCTATGGCTTCAACAAGTCTCACTCGACCGCGTATGGAGCAGTCGCCTATCAAACAGCCTATCTGAAGGCTCACTACCCCAAAGAGTTTATGGCGGCACTGTTATCGTGCGGAATGGAATCGTCTGAGCGGATTAATGAACATGTCGATGACTGTCGGCGTATGAATCTCAAAGTCTTGCCTCCCGACATCAATCGTGCGCAGGTGGAGTTTGACATCTCGGGCGACGATGTTGTGTTTGGATTGGGAGCCATTAAAGGGGTTGGCGAAGTCGCCTTGCAAAAGGTCGTGGAAGAACGGGAAGCCAACGGTCCTTATCGAAACATCTTTGACCTCACGGAACGGATTGACCCCAAAGTCCTTAACAAGTCGGCCCTGGAGATTCTCATCAAAGCCGGCGCGCTCGACAGCTTGGGACAAAATCGCGCTCAGTTATTTGTTGCTGCCGAACGTGCGGTCCAATCGGCCATTAAAGTTCATAAAGATCGAGCAATTGGTCAGAAGTCGCTCTTCGGCGACATGGCAGATTCTGTAAGCGGCGATGATGGGCAAGATGATGTCACACTGCCCGATACTCCCGAATGGAATCATTCTCAACAATTGGCGTTTGAAAAAGAGGTCTTCGGGTTTTACCTCACCTCACACCCGCTCACAGAACATTCAGAGCGAGTCGGAAAGTTCCGTTCGCATACGATTCATCAAATCGGAGATTTAGAAGAAGGGGAAGAAGTCCTCATCAGTGGCATGGTTTCTTCGATCAAGAAATCGACCTCCAAAAAACCGAATCGTAACGGGCACACCAAATTTGCGAATTTCGATTTTGAAGACGAAACGGGAACCGTTCGTTGTATCATCTGGCCAGAAGAATTCTCTCGTCAGGGAGACAAACTGGAATCCGAAGACATCCTTTATGTGCAAGGTCGTGTGGACAGACGCGGACGAGAGCCCAACGTCGTCGTGAATAAATTGTTGACCTTGGAAGAAGCCGAGAAACAATTCACACGCCAAATCGCCATCAAGATCCAAAAAGGGCTCCACCCCGACGACTGCTTACCCCGCATTCGGGAAATCTTGCAGCGTTATCCCGGCCGAACCAGCGTCATGCTCTACATCGACTCTCATGATGACGCAAGTGGTGAATGGACTCGGTACGTCCTCTCCTTACCTGCCAGTATCCAGGTCAGTTGTAGCGAATCTTTGCAACGTGATCTGGAAGGATTACTGGGAAATGGTGCCGTGCAATTAATCGCCCATCAATTCAAATCGGCCAAAGCGACTCGCAACGGACATGCCATGGCCGGTACGATGGGTTAATGGCGAGATGACCGCTGTATGTCACGATATCAAGCGATATGAATAATCCATCTAACAACACCGAAGAGCCACCCGACGAAGAGATTCCAAAATCATCTCGTAAGAAGATGAAGGTGTTTCTTCCCCTGCTGATTCTGGCACTGCCGATCGTTATTCTTTGGGGAACGGGAGAGGAAGAAGTCTCCGTTCAAACGACCTCTGCCGAAGAAAATCCCCAACCGGTTGTCCAGGAATCGACCGATGAGAAATATCGCAAGCTGATTGTCGGCAATTGGGAAATGGACCGCAACGGAAAGCGATTCCTCACCGTGAATCCCGATGGATCAGCCATCATCGATGCCGAAATATCCAGCAATTGGAGCCTTCTGTTCGGCAAGAAACTGAAATTTGATATCGAATGGTCGATCGAGAACGGCATCCTGACGATGAAGACAATCGGCGGAGAACCGCAGGGAAAAGTGGATCTCATTGTCAGTATGTATGGTGCGGATCGAATTCAGCCCATCAAAATCCTGAATGAAACGACATTGCGACTTCCCGATGATGAGCCCGAGGAAGAAGATCACATCTGGACTCGTGTGGAAACGCCCTGAAACCCGGCTCATTGACTGTTTTCGGTGACAAACTGGCGTTACACTCTGGGGTATAAATTGTGTCTGCTTCTGGAGAAAAGTTCATGTCGTCAACCATCGATCCGTCCCTGACAACCACGCGCTGGCAAACCCTCGCCAATCAGATCATTGCCGGGGAGGATTTATCGCGCGAAGATGCTCTGGCGATTCTTTCCTCCGATGACGATGAACTTCTCGACTTGCTCGCCGCGACCTATCGGATTCGCAAACAACATTTCGGCAAAACCGTCCACCTGTATTACCTGCGGAACGCCAAGAGTGGCCTCTGCCCGGAAGACTGCAATTACTGCTCACAGTCGAAAGTCTCAGACGCTCCTATCGAAAAATATGTCATGCAGAACGAGGAAAAACTCCTCGAAGGTGCGCGTCAGGCAGCCGCCTCTAATTCCAGAACTTACTGCATCGTGGCCAGTGGACGAGGGCCAACAGATCGCGAAGTCGATCATGTCGCCAGCACGGTCAAAAAAATCAAAGACGAACTCGGTCTGCATATCTGTGCCTGCCTGGGCATCTTATCTCCCGATCAGGCGATCAAGTTGAAAGAAGCTGGCGTCGATCGCATCAATCACAACTTAAACACCTCGCGCCGTTTCCACGAAGAGATCTGCACCACGCACACTTACGAAGATCGCCTGGCCACTCTCAAGACTGCACGTGAAGCGGGTCTCGAACTCTGTGCCGGACTGATTGTCGGCATGGGTGAGGAACATAAAGATCTTGTCGATGTTGCCTTCGACTTGAAAGAACTGGGAGTCGAATCGATTCCCGTCAATTTCCTCAACGACATTGATGGCACACCGCTTCAAGGATCGGACAACATCACGCCGCAAGATTGCCTGCGAGCACTCTGCCTGTTCCGTTTCGCAACTCCCTCCACCGAAATCCGTATCGCCGGCGGTCGCGAAGTGAAACTCCGTAGCATGCAAGCGATGGGGCTATACGCGGCCAATTCAATGTTTGTCAGCGATTACCTGACAACAGCCGGCCAGGCCGCAGAAATGGACTTCCAGATGGTCCGCGACCTCGGCTTCGAGATTGTTTCAGGCGATGCTCAAACCAAGGCGTTGCTGGACGGGTGAGAGACGAAACTTGTAGCGCAGGGGCCTCCCTGCCGCATCATGCCAAGATGTTTAGCATCAACAGGTTGACCTGAAAGCACGTTTCTCATGACCAGGTCTGCAAAACTCAGATGCAGCAAAGTCTGGCTGATCATTTCCGCAATGAGTGGTGTGACTCTCTCCCTCTTCTATTTCACGCAACCAGATGCGCTTGCTGCACTCATGCTTGTTCCTCCCTGGGTTTGGTTTGGACTGGGACTGCTCTCATTCCTGCCAGTCATTCGACATTACCGATTGATACAATTTCGATTTGCATTGATGGTCTGGATGACATTCCTTGTGCTCCATGTTGAGCAGGCGACAACACTCTGGAAGGTCACTCAATGGCCAAGTCGCACTTATCAATCACATTGCTTGAATAATCAGTGCATGCGAGTCATCTCAATGAACTGCGGTGACGGGGGAATCCGAACTGTCGAGGAAGCTCTACCACTTGAACCAGACATCATTCTGCTTCAGGAATCACCGGGAGTCACTCAATTGGAACAGCTTGCGATGAAACATTATGGCCCTCAGGCGATTGTCGTCTATAGCTGGAATGCTTCGTTGATCACTCGTGGCGAACTGGTAGAAAAAACAATTGCTGAGGACGGGAGATTTGTGTCAGCACGCGTCAAGATTGCCGGCGGGGAGCATCTGGATATAGTCAGCCTAAGATTGTCGCCGCCGTCATTTCGGATTGATTTCTGGTCCTCTGAATTCTGGAAAGACCATCAACGAATCCGGAAAGTTCATCGCCAAGAAATAGAAGCAGTGACCACAAAGTTGAAGCTGGATTCAGCTCCGGGACCAACGATTATCGGAGGTGATTTTAACTCACCTGACTACGACGCTGCGTTCACGTCACTTCACGATAATTATCGAAGTTCATTTTCAACTTCAGGGCGAGGATGGGGAGGAACCGGTACGAATGACTGGCCTCTCTTTCGAGTAGACCATATTTGGACTTCGCAAAAGAATATTGATGTCGGAGCATGTTGGTCTCAAAAAACGAAGCACTCCGACCACCGAATGGTGATCGCTGATCTTATACTCAACTGACAGTTTGCGTGTAGAACAAAAGTCTCTATCGAGACCTTTACTCTTCCGAGACCGCCGCGGCGGGAGCATCACTCACATCATTCGGGTTAGCCTGTCCCAGCCATTCCGGCTTGAACAACATCAATAAACCGATGCCGAAGATCAACGCTCCACTGACCAGTTTTAGCCAACGGCCTTCCTTCTCTTCGAGACGTCGTTTTCCGAGAGTCACCACGGCGATGATGACCATCACGCTGTCATCGAACATATACGCGATGTTGTAGAGGCCGATGTAAGCGTAATTTTTCCAGGCAGGGTAATCTTGCAATGCCAGCACATTCGTGTAGAGAGCCGGTAACCCGGCGGTACATAGCAGTTCCAGAATATTCACCATGATGGCAAGAACGGTTGCTCCTAAGAGTGCCGCCCAGATGTTTTCTGCCGTGATGATTTTCCGCATCCGGGCGTTAATTCCCGACTTCGCCGAATCAGGGATTGAGAGTGAAACTCCTTTCTTGAAAGCAAAGAAGTCTTTGATGTGAATCCCTCCGACAATCAACGCCATGGTTCCGAGAGCGAGTTGAATCCCACGCATGAAACCGAGGAACAGATAGACTTCTAACCAGACAGTCATGAAGAAGAAGTAGGCGATACCGCTGATCAGCACGAACACGCCCGCAATGGCGAACATCTTCTTGCGATCTTTCAAGTTGACCAACAACGACAGCAAAAACAGCAGCACCCACATTGCACAAGGATTAAATCCATCGACTAATCCGATAGCGATCGTGAACCCGAACATTCCCATGTCGTTGGCGTTGACGTTTCCGAAGAGAGGTAGGGTCACGGTTTCCTCATCCATGATCGCCTCAGCCTCTTCGTCGCTGATGTCGATGGGGAAGGCGGCATCACTGCTGTCTCCCATTCCGGGAGCAGGTGGAAGATCATCTCCCGGTGGAAGCGGTGGGCCATCCGAAGACGGCGGCAATGGTGGTCCCGCATCACTGGCTGGAGGAGGTGGGAGATCGTCACCACCCGGTGGGGGAGGAAGTTCATCACCAGAATCCGGCGGCACAGGAAGAGACTCGTCAGTTTCCCCTCGGACGAGTAACCCTGTGTAAACGCCGCCATATTCCAGTAATGCAAACGAGATTCGAGACGACAAAGAACGCCCCAAACCAGAGTCACTTACTTTTTTTTTTCGATCACACCACCCTCGGACCAGTAATCGAGCGTCTTCAGTATTTTGACACCCGTGGTACGTTCGGTGCTGTATCCAATAGAAACCCCATTACAATAATGAAGCAACGGCAAGCTTGCGGCACGTTGACTGTACCGCCGTGCGACATCCCGCATCTCTTGCGAGGCCGTTTTATCGGTCGTCACTTCTCGATAAACAATCTTGAGAGCCGGGTAACGACTCCCATATTTGGTCAGAAATTCTTTGGCCGCTTTACAGTGCGGACATCCATTGCGGACATATGCCGTCAGCGTCAGCATTTCGTCCAGCTTGGCGTTGAGTTTTTCGACGGAATCGATGTTGTCTGCAAAATATTTCAAACCGTAGAGAGCAGGTAAAGTCACCTCTTTGAGTTTGAAATAACTCTGCATCTCGTCAAGACGTTTCTGTCCTTCTTCGTTCTCATGAACATCGCGGAAGTAGAGTTTCACGCCGGGATGATCTTCGCCGTACTTCTCAAAAGCGGCTCTCATGCTCTCAGAGTTTTCACTCGTTGAATCGTAAAACATTTCCAGCATGAAGAGTTGGACTTTTTCGTCCTCGGCATGAACCGATTCTTCACCCAAAACGCCGATCAGAATGGCAGTGAAGGCAACGAGTGGTAAGAATCTTTGGAACATGGTCATGTCTCATCACGAGAAGATTGGAGTCTGTGAGTGAGAATTCCCCCCAAACGAGATTCGGTCAAGCGAAATTGTTCACAGCGACGAGGAAAGCAGTATCTGCAGGCGGGGCTGCGAACAACATCAGTTTTAAGAGGACGGTAACGATTACACCGGTCGAATAAATCCAACCAGAAATGGCGAATGGGTAATTCTCGCTGCGTTAATTGTGAACTCCGCGTTTTTTTCTTTGAATGGCCACAAGAAACACAAAATGTCACAAAGAGTATTTCTCTCACACCTCTTCGAGTTTGTGTGGTTGAGTTATGATCAGCGGAGATCTTGCTTCTGTCTCTTCGCGCCGCCGCGCCGCTGCGTGAGTCCCTTTTTACTTCGCTGCTGATCCTCAAGCATGATTTGGCTCCCTCTGGGGCTGTGTTTGATTTCTGTTCTTCGAAATCTGCAAGCGAAATCAAACTTTACTCTGGTTTGAAAACTGATGAACGCCCCAGCCACACATCCCTCTTGTATTTTTTTATCAGCGACATCCGCGTGATCCGCGGTTCTTTCATTGAATGGCCACAAGAAAGACAAAAAGTTATAAAGAGTTTTTTCGTGTCTCTTCGTGTTTTTTATGATTGATTTTTCAACAGGGAGAAATACAGAATCATAACCTACACAACTGATCTGTCGGATTCTCAATACTTTCCAGCGTCCTCTGAGAACTCTGTGATTCTCATTTTATCTGCAATGGCCTCTTGTACCTTCGGCACACCGTTTGGCGAGCAAACGGTGCTACCCTTTTTTTCTTTCCTTTGCGTCTTGGCGCCTTGGCGTGACTCACTCTTTCTCAGACAGGCACAGTCTGACCTACAAAAACGAAAATACCTCTTGCCAAAT
>Ga0055584_100000726_pt1 | contig 31426 bp, 31 predicted proteins | sample OSDHelmetaG_FD_58716 | JGI IMG/M metagenome (GOLD analysis project Ga0055584, IMG submission 58716) | Pelagic marine sediment microbial communities from the LTER site Helgoland, North Sea, for post-phytoplankton bloom and carbon turnover... | ecosystem: Environmental > Aquatic > Marine >... | reverse complement strand
ATCTTCAGTCCTCCTTTTACTCAACAATAGGATGGACCAATTCAAAGGGGGAGGATCACCTTGATGCAGATCAATGTGCCGATGGCATAGACCCGTAATCTGTCCACAATGACCGACCTTAACCCCTAAGTTGTGGAGACTTTAGATGTTCACGAAAACAACTTTGCTCGCCGCAGGCCTGATTGTTGCTGCGCACGTTGCAATCGGCACTGCCAACGCACAAAGGCTCACCAATCCCTTTTCATCTCTCGCCGGAAAATTTACGAACGAAGACCTCAAACAAATGAAAGCCGCATCCGCTAGCCTGTATGCGAATGATGTCATTATCTCCGGTCATACGACTAAATGGTTAAACGAAAAAAGTGGTACCGGCGGCATTGTAACCTTGCAGCGTCGTTATGATTACAAAGGCATGATCTGCGCCACATTGCGTCATCATATAAAAGTGAAAGGTAGTCTCGACCCGATCAATCTTAGTTTCGATCGTTGCAAAACGGCAGACGGGCAATGGAAGCTGCGTTAGCCGGCTAGATGTCGGTTCGCGACGCAACTCTTTGCGTTGAAACCAACTAAGCCTTTGATTTCCGGTGTTTCCAGAGGCCCCGAAAGGTCATCTTAAGGATTTATTTTGATAAATTGGTCGGGGAGAGAGGACTCGAACCTCCGACCCCCTGGTCCCAAACCAGGTGCGCTACCAGACTGCGCCACTCCCCGACAGAAAAAGATTGCGGGCGCAACCTATGCTTAAGTGCGGCTCGGTACAAGCACCGTTAGCAAAAAACTACCGTGCAGTGCCAAATATTTCGTGCGCGACTTGGTCGCCTCGTTTTATGCCCAGCCTGGAGACCGTACCGCCATTCAATTCCAACACAGCTCTGACAAAACCCTCCGAACCGATATGTTCCTCCGACAACGGTATGGTACGCTCCACAATGTGAGAAATTCGCCCTTTTCCATCGATAAACACCATATCAAGCGGAATGTGAGTGTTTTTCATCCACATGGAAATTTCGAGCGGCGATCCGTAATCAAATAACATCCCCTTATCCACATCCAGGCGTTTGCGAAACATCAAGCCACGCATTCTTTGTTGCGGCGTCACCGCAAGCTCGATTGTGAAAGTGTGCCGTTTTTCGCCACTCTCAATTTCCAGTGATGAGATTGGAAACATCGTCGCGGATTGAGCCATAACCGATGGACTCATTAGAATTCCAACAACACATACAAGCAATCTTAGCATTTTTAATTCCGTTTGCTATCGACAGGCCTTAAGGGTATCCATACCTTACGTATCAGTACTTTATCTATGGCCTTCGGTCAGGAATCACAATGGTTCATCTCGTAAACCCGGCAAAAGCACGCCTCGAAAAAGGCGAATTGGCTATCGGGGTATTGCTTCGACAGGCCAGGACTGTCGACATCGCAAAAATCATGAAGACCTGCGGTTATGACTATTTGTTCATCGACATGGAACATAACGCGATGACTTTGGCCGACGCTGTGCAAATTTCTGTCGCCGCTCTGGATACCGGCATAGCGCCCATCGTCCGCGTGCCGACAATGGACATAAACTTGGCCACTAAACTTTTGGACAATGGCGCGCTGGGCATTATTTTTCCCCATGTGGAAACTGCGGCTGAAGCGCACGAAATTGTCGATAAACTGAAATACCCCCCCATGGGACACCGCTCCATCGATTTGCATATGCCGCAATTTGACTTCGTGCGTCATGACGCCGGTGAAGCCGCAAAAGTGTTGAATGCGGAAACCCTCATAGTCGCCACCGTGGAATCACAAAAGGGTGTCGACAATGCTCCCGAAATTTCCGCCGTGGACGGCATTGATGTCGTCTTTGTCGGCGGCAACGATCTTATGATCGATTTTGGCCTGCCAGATCAGCCTGCTCATGAGAAAATTATCGCTGCTTACGAGAGTGTATTCAAAGCATGTCAACAAACCGGAACATGGGCTGGCATGGGTGGCGTCTACGACCGGAATTTGATGGATCGTTACATTAACGCCGGAGCACGGATGCTTTTAGCGGGAAACGATCTTAGAATGATGATGAGCGCTGCAACGGATCAGGCGACGTTCCTGCGTGGATGTTTGAAAATCCGCTCATGAACTATTCTAGGCCGCCTTCACCAGGAGGCGCGGGTAACTAACCATTAACCATTTTACGCTAGCTTTTCGTTTATGAGCCACAAGGAGATATCCGAATAATCCGGATACAAAAGGTTGAGTGCATCAATAGACAAAAAGGCTGCGAAAAACGCAGCCCAGGGCGAAACCCCTAAAGCGCTCAAACGCCGAATTCGCGCGTTAGAGCAGCAACTCGCAACAGCGAGAAAAGAGCGCGATACGTCCAAAGCGCGATTGAAGAAACTCGAGCCCAGCAAAAATCGGGTCAGTGGCGATCTAGCTCCTTTTAATGGGGCAGATGGCGATAGCCTGCAGTTGGTAAAGGGCTTCGTGCAATATTTTCCGTCGATCATTTACATGAAGAATAGCAAGAGCTGTTACACGTACGTCAATCAAGCTTTTGAACACCATTACGGCCTAAAACACGGCGAAGCCATAGGCAAAACTACGAACCAAATTCTTGGGCGTCGCCTTGGTGCCATCGCGAAAGGAAACGATCAAATCGTGCTTGAACGCGGCGATATCGTCCATTCAAGTCAATCCTCCAAAAGACCCGACGGGACCGATTGCCACCTAGAGGTTACAAAATTCCCAATACGTGGCTCTGACGGCGCGGTGACCGGTCTTGGCGGCATCAACATTGACCGTTCCGCCGAACTCAATGCCACGCGCGCCATGGAAAACAGTAATGAAAAATTAGAAGATTACGCAATGTCTGCTTCCGATTGGTTTTGGGAGCAAGATGCAGACTTGCGGATGGTGCGGATTACTGGCGCCAATACACCTGAAACACTCCAAGACCCTAAAATTTATAAAGGGAAAACACGATGGGAAGCCGCAGGAGGCGATCCTGAGACAGATGAAATGTGGCGACAACATCGTGATGATCTTTTGGCCCGAAGGCCGTTTCGCGATTTCCGCTTCGCTATTCAATTACCAAATGGGGAAACCCAGCATCTTACAGTAAGCGGACGCCCCACATTCGACCCCAAGGGCGACTTCCTTGGGTATCGCGGAAGCGCGTCCAACATTACCGAACAGGTAGTTGCGGAGGAGCGCGCGCGCGAGGCGCATCAACTACTCCAAGACGCGATAGAAGCAATTCCAACCAGTGTCATGATGTTTGACAACAAGGATGAGCTCGTCCTCTGCAACAGCAAATCCAAACAAATTCTCGATTGGCAAAATGACTTATTGAAGCCGGGCACCACGTTCGAAGCGCTTGTTAGAAACACCATTAAGAAAAAAATGCATGTCCATGATGTCGATGCGGAAGCTTATCTCAACCGACGTCTCGAACAACATTTTACAGACGGCCAACCAATAGAAGTTGAACGGAGAGATGGACGCTGGGTGCTCGTACAATCCAGCGCAATTTCCAGCGGTGGCCGCATTGAAATTAGAACGGACATCACAGATCAAAAGCGCGCCCAACAAGCTTTGATGGAAAGCGAGCAACGGATCGGCGATGCGGTCGAAAGCATTCGCGAAGGTTTCGCCCTATACGATGCCGAGGATCGTTTGGTTCATTTCAACGCCACCTACAAACGCCTTCATCCTGGCGCCCGAAATATCATTAAGCAGGGGATGAAATTCGAAGAGATGCTCCGAGTGAGCGTCGCTAAAGGTGGCATTCCCGCCGCGAAAGGACGCGAAGAAGCTTTTATCGCCGACCGGCTGGAACGCCATCGCAACCCTCAGGGTTCTATCGAGCGGAAATTAGGCGATGGCATCACCTACCTTATCAATGAAAGGCGGACCGGAGATGGTGGTTGGGCCATCACGCTCAACGATATTACCGAATTACGAACTGCCCAATTAGAAGCTGAAGCAGCGCACAAGCGATTGCTGGATGCTTTCGAAGCGTTGCCGGCGAGTTTCATGCTCTTCGATCAAAACGAGAAACTCGTCTTATTCAACGGCAAAACCAAAGAGATGTTGCCGTGGCATCGTGACCTCCTCGCGCCGGGCGTTTCTGTCGAACAGTTGGTACGAAACTCAAGCAAAAGCAATACGACCCGCCATTCGTTCAGTCGGAAATCCGAATGGATTGAAAATCGCCTAGAGGCATTTCGAAATCCCGGTGTTCCGACGGAGTTCCACCGTCAAGACGGCTCCACCGTCATCGCCATGGGCCAGAAAACGGCAAGCGGAGAAACGGTCCAATTCCTTTTTGACATAACAAACCTAAAACACGCGGAACAACGCGCAGACACTGCAGAAGTGCGCCTGGCAGATGCTGTCGAATTTTTACCGGTCGGGTTTGCCCTTTTCGACCAGGATGAAAAATTGGTGCACGCAAACCAGAAGATGATTGCAATGCGTCATTGGCAATCTGAGCTATGGCAAAAACCTGGGATTAAATATCGTGAAATCATAGAGAATTCTATGAGCACCAATGAACACGCCGTCCGTGAAACGGTCGTCTCAACGAAATCGCAGCGACAAAAAGCTCTGAAGATGCGTATGGAGCGTTTTCGCGCCGGGAGTAGTGCGTGGGAATTAATGCGGTCTGACGGAACCTGGGTTCTGAATTCCGCTCGTAGCACGTCAGATGGTGGACGGGTTCTTATTCGCGTCGATATTACAGAGTAAAAACAAGCACAACAAAAAGTAGCCGATGCAGAGCGGCGGCTGGCCGATGCCATCGAGAGTCTCCCTGCAGGGTTTGCCCTTTTTGATAAGGAAGAACGTCTCGTCCTTGCCAACCAACAGATGCGTGAACTGCGATACTGGCAGTCCGACATCTGGGCCAAACCAGGCACTCGTTTTGAGGAAATCGTCGAGCATTCGCTAGATCAGAACGAATACGCCGATCGTGGTATGGATTTCACTTCGCCGAAAGCACGGCGAGAAGCGAAGAGAGTTCGACTTGAGAACTTTCGAAACCCAGGCATTCCCAGAGAAGCAAGACGCGGCGACGGAACCTGGGCCCTGTCCTCAACCAGAAAAACATCTGACGGTGGCCGCGTTGTTGTCCGCGTGGACATCACCAACCAAAAACGGGACCAACAACGTGCAGCAGAGGCTGAGCAACGCCTCGTCGATGCAATCGAATCTATACCTATCGGTTTCGCCTTTTTCGACAAACACGAGCGCCTCGTACTCGCGAATGAAAAGATGCGGGAGATTCGCCAGTGGCAAAGCGAAATTTGGAAGAAAAAGGGTATCTCGTTTGAAGAGATAATCGACGATGCGTTGGCGCTGCCAGAATATCAAAACCGTAAAATTCCTCTGCGCACTACCAAGGAAATTAAAAAAGCCAAAGCGTTTCGTATGGCGGAGTTTCGAGCGGCCGATGCAACGCGTGAGGTCGAAAGGGCAGACGGATCGTGGATTCAATCGACAAAACGAAAAACCTCAGACGGCGGCCGTGTCATTTTACGAATCGACATCACGGATATTAAGACGTCCCAACAACGCGCCGCGCAAGCAGAGCAGCGTTTGTTAGATGCCATTGAAAGTCTGCCCATAGGCTTCACACTGTTTGATGCAGACGAAAAACTCGTGCTCGCAAACACGGCGACGAAAGAACTCCGTTATTGGGAAGCGAATTTTTATGACCAGATTGGTGCGAATATTCGCGAAATGTATCACAACAGCTATTCCGCGCGAGAATTCAGCGCGCGCCCAGACGGACCGAAAACGGAAAAGGAATTGGAAGCGGTTATCGATAACCGTTTGCACAACTTCAGAAATCCTGGCCCAGCGGTAGAAAGAAGGCGTGCGAACGGAAGTTGGGTGCAAAGCACTGTAAAAGAGACGACAGATGGCGGCCGCGTGGTCATCCGGGTGGACATTACGAACTTAAAGACAGCCGAAGAAAGAGCGGCTCATGCGGAAAGGCGATTAACGGACGCCATTGAGAGCTTGCCCGTTGGCTTCGCCCTCTTCGACGACCAAGAAAAACTGGTTCTCGCCAACCGAAAGATGAAAGAAATTCGATACTGGCAGCCTAATTTTTATGACCGCATCGGCGCAACCGTTGAGGAAATGTATTGGGACACGGTCAAAGTAGGCGAACAAGACGCCCGGCGTTCTAAGAAGCAAACCAAGAAGGAGCGTGCGGTGCACGTCGCCCGCATGCTCGAACACTTCCGCAATCCGGGCCCGCCGCGCGAGAATTATCGAGGGGATGGAACATGGGTCCAATCCCATGTGGTTGAGACTTCTGACGGCGGACGCGTGCTCATTCGAATTGACATTACCGATGTCAAAAATGCCCAACAACAAGCCGCCGAAGCGGAGCAAATGCTGCGGGAGGCCATCGACTGCTTGCCCGTGGGATTCGCTCTTTACGATGCCGACGAAAAATTGGTGATCGCAAACCAAACCCTGCGTCAAATTCGGCCTTGGCACGATGGCCATTTATTACCCGGCGCTGCCTATGAGGATTTCGTAAAAAGCAGCGCTAACAAACAAGCCGTTCCAAGTGCATTGGGTCGTAGGCGCGCGTTCATAAAGGAACGCCTGGCGCGTTTTCGAAATCCCGGTGATCCTTTAGAAAGTCAACGGCTCGACGGACGCTGGGAACTGTCCTCAGAGCAAAAAACTCCGACCGGACGGACGATTGCGCTACGAGTAGATATTACGCAACAAAAACAGGCCGAAGAACGCGCCAACCAAACGTGGCAAACATTACAGGACGCTATTGAATTATTGCCGGTCGGGTTTGTTCTTTTCGATCAGGATGAGAAGATCGTTCTCGCGAACCAAACCATGCGGGACCTAAGGGCGGAGCAAAAACACCTCTACGTGCTAGGCACGTCTTTTAAGGAAATAATTGAGCATACAGTCGAATCAGGCTTGTCACTAAACTCCATCGGACGAAAACGCGCTTTTATCAATGAGCGTCTCAGAAACTTCCGTAACCCCGGGCCGCCCATCGAAATTGAAAAACCCAACGGACGGTGGGAGCTTTCTTACAAACAAAGAACATCAGCCGGCGGCACCCTTATGGTGCGCGTGGACATTACAGATCAAAAAGCCTCTCAAGCACGTGCTGTTGCTGCGGAAAAGAGCCTAGTCGACGCAATCGAAAGCATGCCTGCCGCCTTTATGTTGTTTGACCAAGACGACAAACTTATCTTAGCTAATCAAAAAAGCGCGGAACATTTGGACTGGATGCCGGGCGGCATGCAGATCGGGATGAATTTCCACGAAATCGTCGATGCAGCGGTTGCACGCGGCCATATCCCCGAAATTGCGAGCCAGAAACGCGAATGGCTAAATCAGAGAATGAAGCTATACGAGGACGGCGATAGCAGCATGACTTGGCAACGGGCCGACGGAAAGTGGATCCAATGCTTCGAGAACAGAACCTGGGACGGCGGTGTAGTCGGCATCCGGTTCGATGTAACCCAACAAAAAACGACCGAGATTGCGCTCCGCAACAGCGAAGAAAACTATCGTAATCTCATAGAAAGTTCCTTGCAGGGGATCACCGGACGCACCATCGCTTTCGTCAATCAGGCTGTGGCGGAGATATTCGGCTACCCTGATGCGGAAACCCTTATGAAGATCGGCACCCTATCCAATTTAGCAGTACCGCGAGAACGCGAACGGTTACTAGAGTTTGAGCGATTGCGCCGTTCAGGCAAAGACGCCCCATCGCTTTATCAGTTCGAGGGTATCCGTAAAGACGGCCAACCAATATGGCTGCAGGCAATGGCAAAGATGGTGAATTGGAACGGTAGTCCCGCGATTCAAACCATCATGGTCGACATTACGGAACAAATTCATGCCGAACGCGAGCTGCGCTACGCGCTGGAACAAGCCGAAGATGCCAACCGCTTGAAATCGGAATTCCTAGCGCGAATGAGCCATGAACTCCGAACGCCCCTCAACGCCATTATCGGATTTGCCGAAGTCCAGAAGAACGAAATGTTTGGGAAAATCAGTAATCCGAAATATGTCGAATACAACGCCGATATCGTCGATGCGGGAAGACACCTTCTCGATCTAATAAATGACATTCTAGACCTGTCAAAAATCGAAGCCGGTAAATATGAAATTGATCCGGAACTCTTGGACATGCGCCATGTCATTGATGCGGCAATTCACGTCATCGGCGGACAATTCGAGGCGAAAGGCATCTCCCTCGTCACGAAGATATCGACAGATCTGCCGCTTTATTTCGCTGATGAGCGCTCAACCCGACAGATGTTGCTCAACCTCTTATCCAATGCCCATAAATTTACGCCGTTTGGGGGGCATGTGACGATTTCTGCGGGTAAAGACGAAAACGGCCGTCGGAGCAATACCGTAACCGACACTGGTATCGGCATCGACCCTGAAGACATCAATTTAGTGCTCGCCCCCTTTACGCAACGGACTGATGTCGAAACCGCCAGCGAAGGCGGAACTGGATTGGGGCTGCCTATCGTTAAATCTCTCATTGAGCTACATGGCGGAGTGATTTCGATAAATAGCGAATTGGGTAAGGGGACTTCCGTTACGCTACTGTTCCCTTCGCCCACCAAAGAGCAAATCGCCCAACATCGTTTAAGTAAATCCGGGGAACCGGAAGTCTTACGCTACAGTTGATCCCACACCGCAGGCCGATGCCAACGCTGCGACCAATTTTACAAATAGCTTAAAAACAGAATCAGCGCCAAAACGAGTAATACCCAGACCGCCATGGTTCCGGCATTGGTCGCGCGTGCCATCATCCCGCCAGGGCCGTGATGTCGTGAGACCGATTCGACAATGCGATGCACCTGCCCTAACAAAATTCCACGAATTACGGCACCAGCAAGACTGCACACCTGCACAACCACCGCCACCACCCGCACGCCGGCTATGCGGTAGAACCAGTCAGAATCCAAAACCGTCGACCGTAACTCTGGCGGATAAAGCCCGGTCCGCTGCAGAACGGCGAAGGCCAGTGCCGAGAACATAAGCAGTTGCAGCATGGTCACCACATGTGTCGTGGTGTAGGGCACATAGTCCACCGGATAAGGCAAGATCGCGTAAAGCGCCTGCGGGTAAACACCGATCCCGAAACAGAGCGTCGCCGCGATCCCCATTGCCAAGAGCATGTTTATCGGAGCCTCTTTCGGCCGTTTGCCGGAATCATGGGCAAAGAAAGCAAAAAACGGAATCTTGATACCGGAGTGATGGAACACACCGGCAGAGGCGAACAGAAGTAAAAGAAACGGTATCAGATAGTCCTGTTCGGCCGCAGCGGTCAAAATCATCGACTTGGTTACGAAGCCAGAAAAAAGTGGGAATCCCGATATCGCGGCTGAACCGACAATACAAAAACCGGTCGTCCACGGCATCGATTTATAGAGCCCACCAAGCTCTGATCCCTTTGCAGTTCCGACACGATAGAGAACTGCCCCCATCGCCATGAACAGTAATGCCTTATAAAGGATATGTGCGAATGCATGGCTAACCGCGCCATTAATCGCGAGCTGAGTGCCTATCCCGACGCCAGCAACCATAAAGCCGAGCTGGTTGTTAAGCGAATAGGCCAACACCCTACGCAAATCGTTTTCGATCACTGCAAAGAATATCGGGAAGGCGGTCATTGCGGCCCCGATCCAGACTAAGAGTTCAGTGCCTGGATAACCGCGTGCCAATGCGTACACAGCAAGCTTGGTGGTAAAAGCCGATAGAAAGACCGTCCCCGTAGGCGAGGCTTCAGGATAGGAATCCTGCAACCAATTGTGCATTAGAGGGAAAGCGCATTTTATCCCGAATGCTAAGAAAATTAGGGGACCTCCGGGACCGTCCAATCCGATAAAATTGAAAGCGAGCGACCCCGTCGCCTGCGCTTGTAGAACAGCGCCTCCCGCCAACAGTACGCCCGACATGATTTGAACAATTAAGTAGCGCATACCCGCGCCCTGCGCCCGGTCTCCGCCGCCGGCCCAAATGATGAAGACCGAGGTCAGCGCTGTCAGCTCCCAATAGACGAATAACGTTATCAAATCGCCCGCAAAGGCAGCCCCAATGGCCGCCCCCGCATAGGCAAGCGCTGCAGTTTGCTCGAGCACATCATCACTGTGCAGCGCATAGAGAACGGCCACGAAAGTGGCGATATAGAAAATAACTCCGAACACGAACGACAGCGCGTCGACCCGAACGTGAATCAGTGTATAGCCCAGCAGTTGGAACTCGCCAAAACTACCGTGTTCCATCATCAACAGACTAGCCAAGCCGGCGACCGGCAACAACAGCAGATAGGCCTTGCGCACGGGCCCAGCCGGCAATAGCGGCACCAAAATGGCACCGAGAATCAGGATCAATCCCGGTGGGATATCAGCGATCATAATAGTCCTCGTCGCGCATCAATAACTTCCGAAGTTCCCTCGATGCTAACACCAGCAAAAAGGATAGCCCGAACCCGAACAGCCCGAAAAAACCGAAAATCCCCTCGAAGGCGTAATGCACATGCTTGTGATAAAAAGCGTCGGCAGCAACGAGTGCGATGCACACCACAATCAGTGCCCAATAAATCTTCCGCACGTTATTCTTGTCGTCCAGCCAGTAGGTTTTTTCATCCGCTGGCGCCTGGTCTTCTTTCGGCTGTGTCTGCTGAGGCTGTTTTGCCATATCTCTTCCCTACCGCTCCTAACTTATTTACCGGCCAAGGGTGCCAACAACTGGGCGAGGTCGTCAGCCAGGAAAAAAGCTACAACCGTCAAAACCGCCGCGGTACCAAGACCAATCAGACAAAATATCGGCGCTTCCTTAATCCCCTCGCCGTCATCACTATGATCATCCGAGTGATGTTCTTCATCCTTCGTCGGTGCACGGAAAAATGCTCGGTGCACGATCGGCAGCAAATAAGCCGCCGACAAGAGCGAGCTTGTCATCCAAACGAACATAAAAATTATCTGATCCGCTTCAGCCGCTCCCATCATGAGATACCATTTCGATAACGCGCCCCCTGCCGGTGGTAGCCCAATGATGCCTAGCGAACCGATCAGAAAACAAATCATGGTAAACGGCATGCGCCGACCAATACCATTGAGTTGGCTAATTTTGGTCTTATGCGAAGCGACCAAAATCGCGCCAGCACAGAAGAACAAAGTAATCTTCGCCGTCGCGTGCATCACGATATGCATGCCAGCAGCAACCACACCCGCGCCGGTGGCCATCGCCGCGCCGAGCACGATATAGGAAAGTTGGCTGATGGTGGAATAGGCAAGCCGCGCTTTCAGGTTGTCTTTACGCATAGCGATCATTGCCGAAAGCAACAGTGTTACCGCGGCTACCACCGCTAATACAGCCGCCCCAACAGTCCCATTCAAGGTATCTATGCCGAAGAGATAGACGATGACTTTGATGACCGTGAACACGCCAGCCTTCACGACGGCGACCGCATGCAACAGCGCACTGACCGGGGTCGGCGCAACCATCGCCGCTGGTAGCCAACGGTGAAACGGCATTAAGGCGGCCTTGCCAATGCCAAACATATAAAGCAACAGCAAGACAGCGATGACTGGCTTTTCAGCCTTGCCTCCAAGGATACCGCCTTCGGTAAAATCGAGCGTGCCTGTCAGCACGTAGGTCCAGACGATGGCGAAGAGCAGAAATCCGATAGACGTCCCGATCAATATCCCAAGATAGACGCGCCCCGCCTTCTTGGATTCTTCAGTCCCATGATGGGTCACTAATGGGAAGGTGCTCAGCGTCAACACCTCATAGAAAATAAACAGCGTCATCATATTGCCGGCAAAAGCGATACCCATGGCCGATGAGATGGCAACCGCAAAATAGAAATAGAACCGGGTCTGATTTACCTCGTGATGGCCACGCATATACCCAATCGCGTAAATCGTCGTCACGATCCATAGAAAACTAGCAACACAGGCGAAAACCATCCCGAGCGGCTCGATTGTAAAAGTAATATTCAGCCCCGGTAGCATCTCCAGTAACGTAATGCTCGGTCGTCCACCCGCCGCAATTAAGGGCACAATCGAAGCGACGCAGAAAAACAGCAAACACGCCGTCAAAAGCGTCATTATTTCGCGCACATTAGGCCTGGAGCCGGTCGCAAGAATAAGCCCACCCCCAATGAGTGGGACTACCATGCACGCTATAATCACAAATTCGACACTCACGGCATCATGCCCCGCATCAGGAAGTTGGCGGCGTCGGCGGCGATATCAACCGTCCGTGTCGCATCAATACCGAAATAAACACTGGCACCGGTCAAAATACACAGCGGAACAAGCATAGAGATTGGCGCTTCTGCAATCTCGTTTGCCCCTGGTGGTACCGGTTTGAAATAAGCCACCTCTACCACCCGCCACACATAAATAACGGCTAGCAATGAGCTCGCTAAAACCAAAGCGGCGATATACCACATATCCTTCTCGAACGCGGCGAGCACCAAATACCATTTACTGATAAATCCTGCAGTGAGCGGTACCCCGATTAAGCCAAGCCCGGCGATGAGGAAACACGCCATTGTCACCGGCATGCGCTTACCGATACCGGCCATATCTTCCAATCGAACCGATTCCAACCGCAGGAACATACAGCCCACAGCCATGAACAGCGCCCCTTTGACCAGGGCATGATTAAAGAGGTGAATAATGCCGCCTGTCAGCCCGATTGCGGAAATAAAACTTATGCCGAGGACCATATAGCCAATCTGAGCAATGCTCGAATAAGCCAGCATTCGCTTGATGTTACTTTGATAAATAGCCACGAGTGAGCCTACAAACATCGCGACAACCGCCAGCATCATGAGGGCCTGCGCTACTACAAATAATGGCGCCCCCCCAAACACCGTAAACACCATCCGCAACAACGCATAAACCGCGATCTTAGTTGCTGTGGATGCGAGGAAGATTGTCACAACCGAAGGCGCGAATGTGTAGGCATTCGGCAACCACATATGAAGCGGGAAAATTGCCAGCTTCAAACCAAGTCCAACAATAATAAACGCTATCGCCACTTGGATCGTGCGCGTATCAGCAACCGCAGGAATACGGGCAGCTAAGTCGGCCATGTTTAAAGTGCCGGTCATCATGTACATCATGCCTACACCGATGATGTAGAAGGTCGCGCCCACGGTCCCCATGATCAAATACCGGTACGCGGCAGTTAGAGACCGACGGTACCGCCCCATGCTGATCAGAACATAAGACGATAGCGACGACACTTCGAGGAACACGAAGAGGTTAAAGGCATCGCCGGTAATCGCTATACCCAGTAATCCGCACAAGCACAGCAGATACATTGTGTAAAAAAGGTAGATGCGGGGCCCGGGTACTTCCGCCTCTACGCTGCGGCGCGCGTAAGGCATGACCACCGACCCGATTGCGGACACGATAACCAACAAGAAAGCGCTTAGCAGATCGACCTTATACTCTATGCCCCAAGGCGCCGCCCAATCGCCCATCGGATAGGAAATATCTCCGACAGTTTGAACCTGCAGCAGCAATAGGATCGAAATTGCAAAGCAACACCACGTCACGATAAGCGAAAAGGCCCAAGCCCAGTCGGCTCGACGTAGGATCAAGCAAATCGGCGCGGCCATCAGCGGCAGTACCACCTGCAATGCGGGAAGATTAGCCAGCATCAGAAATCTTTCTCCTGAGTGCGTTCCGCGGCTTCAATGTCATCTTCTTCGATTGAGCCGTACGCATCACGAATTCTGACGACGAGCGCTAAGGCCAGTGCGGTTGTCGCAACACCGACAACAATAGCCGTCAGGATGAGAACATGGGGTAGTGGATTTGAGTAGACAGTGACACCGTCCGCTATAATCGGCGCGCTGCCATTTTCCACCTTGCTCATGGAAATATAAAAAACAAAAACCGACACCTGAAAGATGTTCAAACCTACAACTTTCTTGATCAGATTGTGTTGCGCCATAACGATGTAAAACCCAATCATCATCAGCACGATAAATATCCAGTAATTGTACAAACCAACCAGATCGCTCATTTACTCGACCCCATCCTGGTTTGCGAACACATAAAATATTGTGATCATGGCAGCCGCCACAGTGATGCCCACACCTAACTCAATCAGAAGGATGCCAAGATGCTGTCCGACCACGGGATCATCGGCCAGAACGGAATAATTCAAATACCGACCGCCAAGCAACATGCCCACCACGCCCACGCCGGCGTAAAGTAAAAGGCCGGCAGATAAAAGGAAGCGCCGTACACCAGGCTTTAAAACTTCCATCCCCACATCGATACCGAATATCAGCGCATATAGAATGAACGCGCTCGCGAAAATTACGCCGGCTTGGAACCCACCACCCGGGCCGAAGTCGCCATGGAACTGGACATACAACCCAAATGTCATGATCAGTGGAATCAATAACTTAGCGCAGATACGAAGCACTTCTTTGTGCTGCATTTCCTTACGCTTAACCTCATCCATTTTTTTAGGTATCTCACTCATGAATTATCTCCCGGACGGCTCGGCAGATCGTCTGTGTCTTTACGCTTACGCCGCCGGCGGCCTATCAGTGCCAGCACACCGGCCGCTGCAGTGAACACAACGGTGACCTCACCGAGCGTGTCATAGCCGCGATAACTCGCCAACACGGATGTCACCACATTGGGGATACCAGTTTCTTTAGGCCCTCTTTCCAGATATTCGGGCGCAACATGCTTATGGATCGGCGCATTAGGGTCCGCATAGTGTGGCATGTCCAAGGTACCGTAAATCAGCGTACAGCCTGTAAGGATAGCGATGATTAAATGCGGCCACGAAATATGCGGCTCATCCTTTTCTTCATCCGTTGTCAGCGCCAATGTACCGAGCATCAAAACGGTCGCAATACCTGCGCCGACAGCCGCTTCCGTAAAGGCCACATCAACCGCATCCATTACCACATACAGCACAGCGGCTGTCAGGCTGAAGCTGCCGGAAAGCATCACCACGGCAAACAGGTTGCGGAACCAAACCAATGCGAGCGCACTTACCACCATAAAAGTCAGGAGCGCGTAGAAAATTACGTTTTCGATGACGTGCCCTCCTCTTTCTTTTCTTCACCTGTCTCCGGATCGATCCCCCCCCATAAAGCGGCTTGCGCCAGCGCATGGGTGGTCGTCGGATTTGTGTAAAGCAAAAATATAGCGATCATGATCAATTTACCGGCAACCAAAAGGGCCATTTTAGTTTCTGGTAAAATGACAAACGCCTGAATGGCCATTCCCAGAAACAGAAACAACACGCCTAACGTTTCAGCAACGCCACCGGCATGCATGCGAGTGAAAACATCGGGGAATCGCCAAAGCCCTAGACACCCTACAAATGTAAAACCGGCACCCAACACGATGCAAACCCAGCTCACGATATCGATGAAAACACTCATATGTCTTCCGCCTCATCAACATCGGCTGAACGGCCCAACCGCGAGAATTTGATGTATTTCGTTACTGCAATTGTGGCGATGAAATTGATCAATGCATAAACCATGGCAATGTCGAGAAATTCGGGCCGCCCATCCAAAAATCCATAAAGCGCTATCAAAACAACGCTGAGAGTCCCAAAAGTATTAACGGCAAGAATTCTGTCATACACGGTCGGCCCCTTAAGGGCGCCGGCCATTACAATCGCCATACTAATCAAGGTAACTGCCGTGGCGAACTCAAACACTAGCTTTGTCCCCCTTCGCCGCTTTCCACCATAACTACTTTTTGATCCATCTCGCCAGACTTGACCCCATCCGCAGCTTCTTTCGTCAACGCGTGAACTCTCAGCACGCCATCTTCCACATCCACAGTGACAGTACCCGGCGTAAGCGTGATAGAATTTGCGTAAATGACGTGCCCTAGTTCTGTCGTTTGGCTGGCATCCACCTCAAAGAAATGCGGCTGTATCTCCATTTTTGGACTGATAATGATTTTGGCGACATCAATGTTTGCCTTTACAATTTCCCACATTAGCCATGGCCAATAGGTAATCGCCCGCCATCCCAAATGGACCGGATGCCCTTCATGATCGATCACATCCATGCGGTGTGCGATATAAAGGACGAACAAAACAGAAGCCAAACCAAGGCTTAATATCAATAGGTTATCGAAGAGGCCGGACAGAAGCAGCCACAAGCTCGAAAGAACGACACCTAATCCAATCGTATGGAGCAAATTCCCCTCCCCGGGAGCTTCGCAAAAAGTTTCGGCCGATTTTCTCGGTTCTTAATCCGTAGCAGAAAATAGTTAAAACCGACTCAAATTCCAGCAGAATCTTTAATCCGATTTCAAATTATGAATTTGCCGGACGCCGATTGGTCTTTTGCGGCATCCATTTTTGAACTTTTCGACCATCGGCCGTTCGAATTGTTTCAGTCGGTTTACACGTCTTTTTCTGAAAACCGCAAACGATCTCGCTGAACACCAATTCTTCCCATTCCCCCTTCTCCAATGCTGCCTGATAAGAGGATTGTTCGGTGACCATCTGGGTCAGTCGCTCAACGGGATGGGCATTAAAACGGCGCCAAATATCTTCCAAAAAGTGTTCTATCGCGGCCGGCAACCTCGCTTCTTCAAGCTTTGGCCGTCCTGCCTCAAACAATCTGAAAATATTTGGTTCAATGGGACCAAGCTCGTGAGAAACAAACGTTGCTGGCATTAACTTACGCCCATGAAATTTCGCCCCATAAAGACCATGGGCAATATACAGGAGACGCTGCAATTTCTGAGCCTGTAAATAATTGTCGTCCAGTCGGGCCCTATCAAGAAACCAAACCGCCACGTCAATCGTCGATTCAACCACACATGAACTCATGCCACCACCTCATACGACCCACTTTATAGGAACCAATCTGTCGTTGCATTATCAACCAAGCGTGCCTTTACAAAAATAATCATAACTGGTGTTTGCGCGCCAAGCGGCAGTGCACTAGTTTCTCGACCAAGGAAGAAGGAAGGAATCTCCCATGGACATGACCGGCGAATATCATATTCCCGCCCCTCGCGAAACAGTCTGGGCGGCGCTCAACGATCCTGACATTCTGAAGCAATGCATCCCAGGTTGTGATGAGATCGAAAAACATTCCGAGACCGAATTAAGCGCAAAGGTGACCACCAAAGTGGGGCCGGTAAAAGCGAAGTTCGGTGGCAAAGTAACGCTCTCCAATATCAACCCGCCGAATGGCTATACGATCACCGGCGAAGGAACCGGCGGCGTGGCGGGCTTTGCAAAAGGCGGTGCAGAAGTTTCACTAGAGGAAGACGGCGATGGCACGTTGCTTAAATACACTGCCAAAGCAACGGTTGGCGGCAAACTCGCGCAGATTGGCAGTAGACTAATCGATTCCACATCGAAAAAGTTGGCCGCCGAGTTTTTCGATAAATTCGCGAATGTCGTTGGCGGTAGTGGCGGTAGCGACGGTAGCGCCGATTAATGAAGTGCGCGGTGCCAGACCCGGAAAGCAATGAATTTGTAGATACCGGTGAAGGTCTCCGGCCAGCAATTTGGGTCGGACTTGTGATAGTAATTGCCCTCACCATGGTATTGGCGTTTGCCATTAAATAACATTGCGACGCGGTAGGGCTTGACCAGCGGTCTTCTCAACGCCAAACTCCGCTCGAAAAATAATAGTCTCTATTGGGGGGAAATATGCCAACGGTTTCAATGAAGGTAAACGGCAAGGCGGTCAGCGCCGAAGTCGAAAACCGCACACTACTGGTTCAATATTTGCGGGATCACCTTGGCCTCACCGGCACCCATGTAGGCTGTGACACGAGCCAATGTGGCTGCTGTGTTGTGCACGTTGACGGTACGTCCGTAAAAAGCTGCACCATGCTTGCGGTCCAAGCGGAAGGCACCGACGTCACCTCAATTGAAGGCCTCGCCAATGGCGATGAACTACACCCGATGCAGGCTGCCTTTCGTGAGCATCACGGTCTTCAGTGTGGATTTTGCACACCAGGCATGGTCATGAGCGCTGTCGATTTGGTTCAAGAAAACTCTGATCCTTCGGAAACGGAAATTCGGGAATGGCTGGAGGGCAATATTTGTCGCTGCACCGGCTATCATAATATTGTTAAGGCGATTGCCGCTGGCGCAAAATCAATGCGTGGCTAATCAACTAATAGACGGGGTTCGATTTAGTAAGAGCCTCCGAACGGGATCGCTTAAAGGAGCTTTGGTCACATGTATGATTTCAATTATCACCGCCCGAGAAAACTGGACGAAGCCGCAACGACATTGAGCGGTGCTGACGACGGGAAACTCGTTGCCGGGGGCATGACCCTTATTCCGACATTAAAAATGCGCTTGGCACAGCCGTCTGATTTAGTTGATCTCGCTGAATTGAGCGAACTCGCGGGAATTTCCGTCGAAGGTGATACGGTCTCCATCGGATCGATGACACGCCACTGCGACGTGGCCGCTTCCGCCGATGTTGTCAAAGCCATCCCTGCCCTCGCCTCTCTGGCCAGCCATATCGGTGATTCACAGGTTCGCCATCGTGGGACGATTGGTGGATCGATTGCAAATAACGACCCCGCGGCAGACTATCCGGCCGGTGCGCTTGGCCTCGGGGCGACGATCGTCACGACAAAACGCGAAATTGCCGCTGATACGTTTTTCGCCGGGCTTTTTGAAACGGCGCTCGAGGAAGACGAAATCATCACATCGGTAATATTCCCCAAGCCTAAACGTGCGGCCTATATGAAATTTCCGAATCCCGCCTCCCGGTACGCGATGGTGGGTGTCATGGTTGCTGAAACAACCGATGGCGTCCGTGTCGCAGTGACCGGAGCCGGTGACGACGGAGTGTTTCGGGCGACTGAAATGGAACAGGCGCTAAACGCAAGTTTTGCGGCGGACGCCATTGCCGACATGACCATATCCGATGCTGACCTTATGTCCGACATTCATGCGAGCGCGGAATATCGGGCCCACTTGATCAGCGTTATGGCTAAGCGCGCCGTGGAAGCCGCAAGCTAACGGATTGTTGACTTGATGGGAGCATATAGGGGCTCGCCCGACGCCGTACTTTTACCTATCCTTCGCTAATGGATAGTGACTTAGACGACGTACCACCTCCTTCTAAACGCCGTTGGCGTGCCATTCTCATTACTATCACGGCGTTTATTGCTGTTGTCGCTATTGCGGGATTTCTATTATGGGATAACCGCGGTTCCGTAGCAGAAGTCGCCATCATTAATTTTTTTGAAAGCAAAGGCATCGAGGTCAAAGGTCTATCCGTATCAGAAGCAGAGACGGATGGTTTCACGATTCAAAACCTTCACCTGTACCACAGCGGCGATATTAATATCGACCGTATATCAGCCCGGTATTCGATCAAGGGGCTACAAGAAGGTCGGATAGATTCCTTCGAAATCATCAATACCACGTTCACGCCGCCGGGCGCCGAAGCGCTTGTCGTCATTGGTCACACGGTCGGCGATGCCAAGGCAAACCCTGACAACCTGCTAGACGGCTCCGCCTTAAAGATGGCCATGACGAAAATTAAAGTCACAGATCAAGCTATTCAATCAGCCAAGTTTAAAGCAACGACAACCGGCGGGGTCGCAAAAAGCCAGCTCATTGTCCAAGTTGATTTGACCCGCCTTCAAATCAATTCAGAAACGGAGTTGAACCACAAAAGGTGGCCAACAAAAGTCACTGTAGATAGCCTCTTCTACATTAAAGAGATGACCCAAATGATGGGACTGGATCATACGGTATCGGGGTGGTTAACCGTCAGGGGTAAAGGGAATTTCCAAGGAATTCACGCATTCCTTGGTGATGATGAACACAAAGACGAAACACTAGAAGGTGCGGTATCCATCAAATTACGGGCTCGGCAACTCGCGAATATCTTCGGGCTTTCCGAAGGAATGGCTGGTTCCGACAAACTTTCATTGGACCTCATAAATGTCCGGGCCACACCGAAGTTCGCACGCGCACGATTTAAGCTCTATTCCTATGCCACCGGACGGGTCGCTAATATTTTCACCTACCAGAATGCCAAACTGCATTTGGAAGGTGTCGCCACGTCCGACCGAAACGAAGCAAAAATCCGCATGGAGAAAGGCAATCTCGCGATCGACTTGCCGATCTATTTGGGCGATGTGTTTTTGAGAGACCAGGTCGAAGTCGGTCTCCATAGCCTCAAGAATTACATTCGCTACAAATACAAAGATGGGGCAATCGATTACCGCCTGAAGCTTCAACCATTGCCGCTATTCGTTTCCATTCCCACACATAAGGCCACGGTTCGAACAAATTGGGATTTGGATAAAATTACCGCTGAGAGCGATGGTGACGGGCGCCACGCCGTAAAAGTAACCGTCCATGACGTTCGTGTTCCCACCTACGCGCTAAAAGCAAGCAACATTGACCTGGATGCGACCATTGAAAACGGCAAAACCAACTTTGCCTTATCAGTCGCCAAACTAGAGCAGACAGACCAAACGCCGATTTTAGTACCCGTATCACTGAGCGCAAAAGCCACCACTAAAGACGGGGCTCTAAAAGGGACTTTTCAGGCGATAGCCCCGAATACCGGCCTCAATTTAAGCGCCGAATTTTACAACGATTTTCGGTCCTTCGAGGGGAACTTCAAATACAAGCTAGCGCAACTGAATTTTGGCCCCAAGGGCGACGACATAAAGAGGATCTCCCCGTTACTTGCTGCGCAGTTAAAATCTGTGCAAGGGAAAATTGCCGCGAGCGGTGGCTCTCATTGGCGGGCCGGCGCCGCATCGAAGGGCTATGTCCAGGTGCGTTTAGATGAGTTGGGCGCGCACGCGGAAGCGGCAAGCATCTCAAAGATAACCGGAACACTCGCGCTCACCTCTATTGATCCCCCCGCAACGAAGAAGCTCCAAAAATTAACAGCACTCTTAAATGTTGGAGACCTGAAGCCACTCCCCTTGGAAATTAATTGGCGCCTAAAGCAAAACGGCTCTCTCGCCCTACAGCCGTTCATTGCTCAATTTGCCGGAGGGACCTTATCGACCGACACCGTCCTGTTTCACCCTGGTGCGGAACGAGAAGCATTCTCACTTGCAGTCGACAAAGTGGATGTTACCGAAATATTTCGCCTTGTCGGCATCGAAGGGTTAAGCGGCACGGGCAAATTAAGTGGAACGATTCCTATTCAGATTGATGGGGATAAAGTCATTGTCAAAAGCGGAAAGCTTGCCGCGGTTGGGCCCGGACTAATTCGCCTTGATGGCGGGCCGATTACCAAGTCATTAGAGCAAAAAGGCGATACGGTGGCCATGGCCTTGAAGACACTTTCGAACTTCCATTATCAAACCATGAGCGTCGGTTTGGAAAAATTAGGTGATGGCAACGGCATCCTCAAGCTCAGCATGAAAGGATCAAATCCCAAAGTGTATAAGGGCCATCCTTTTGTTTTTAATATAAATTTGGAAAGTAATTTCGATAATCTCGCAAAGTTCGCGTTACAGGGGCTTGAAACCGCCGACACCGTGCTTAAATGGGCTGGAGGAAAATACGGTCTCGAAGCTCGTAACCCCCGAACAGGTAAAAAGCTTCGCTAGCACTACCGGTCCGCAGATAGTATATTTCACTTACGCACCTGGTGATTGGTCCAACTCTGGACTGAAAGGCGTTTTATCGTGACTATACATCATTGGATTTCGAGTTTCATCGTGCTGGTTGCAGTCGTTTCCACTGGCTGCCAACCAACTGTGAAGGTCGAAGCCCCGAAAGAACCCATCACCATTAATCTTAACATCAAGCTGGATGCCGACGTGCGTTTGCGCGTGGAGGAAAAAGCAAAGCAAGATGTCAAAACAAACCCGATTTTCTAAACTATCCGTTTTCGGATTTTTCGCCGTCACTGCTATTGTCTTAGTGGCCCTTGTTTCATCAGTTTCGCCAAGTGCGGCCCAGTCGCGCGTCCTCGATGATGCGCGTGTGGCCGGTACAGCCGGTGAACGCTTTGACGGCATTGCCATAGCGCGTGCCGGCGCTTCAGGCGCGGTCAAACAGAGCATCGATGCCGTTAATGCTCAACGTTTAGCGATTTATCGAAAACGTGCCGCCTCTGAAGGTATCACCACGGAAGCGGTTGGCCGCATTTACGCGAAGCAAATTTATGAAAACGCGCCGTCGGGCACTTGGTTTCTGCTCAAATCCGGTCAGTGGGTGCGAAAATAAGGCGATTGCCTTATAAATCACCTACTACTTATCGGAACTCATTGAAAGAGCGTGCAAAGACACGCCCGGTGCGAATTTATGGCAAAATCACCATTGAATATTGACGACACGCTCACGCTCCTGGCCGAGAATAATTATGTAGCGGACCGCAGTCTCGCGACCGCGCTCTATCTGTCTCTTTCGCTACAAAAGCCGCTGTTTCTCGAGGGCGAGGCCGGTGTCGGTAAAACGGAAATTGCGCGCGTCCTTTCCGAGAGCCTCGAGCGACCGCTGATCCGACTACAATGCTATGAAGGGCTTGACGCCGCCTCAGCGGTTTATGAATGGAATTACGCACGCCAAATGTTGGAAATACGGTTGCAAGAAGCATCCGGCGGCAGCGACCGCGAAAAATTGGCTGATGATATTTTTGATGAAGGTTTTTTGATCGAGCGCCCGCTCCTCCAAGCGATAAGAAGTGGTAATGATGGCATAGCGCCTATCCTACTCATTGACGAATTGGACCGGACAGACGAGCCTTTCGAGGCCTATTTGCTCGAGATACTCTCCGACTTTCAAATCACCATTCCGGAACTCGGGACGATTAAAGCGGTGACACCCCCTATCGTCATCATCACATCGAACAGAACCCGTGAAATTCATGACGCGCTCAAACGGCGCTGTTTCTATTATTGGGTCGACTATCCCGATGCCGTCAGAGAGCTGGAAATTTTGGCGGTGAAAGCACCGGACACGTCCGAAATCCTGTCTGCGCAAATCGTTTCCTTCGTACAAAAACTACGCGAGCGTGATCTCTTCAAAGTACCCGGTGTCGCCGAAACCATCGATTGGGCACACGCGCTCACACAACTCGATTGCATGAGTTTAGATTCCGACATCATCAGCGACACCGTAGGTGCGCTGCTGAAGTACCAAGATGATATTGAACGGATCAAAGGATCTGAGGCCGGCAAAATCCTTGAAGAAGTGCGGGCGGAACTAGCGATTTCCGGAGCTGCGGAATGATGAGACCTGACCAAAGCCCAAACGGTCGCCTGACTGAAAACATAATGCATTTCGCGCGGTTACTCCGCGCCGCTGGTCTGCCGGTGGGTCCGGGCAAGGTGCTTGATGCCGCCAATGCGGTGACACAAGTTGGCATTGCAGATCGGTCCGATTTCTATTGGACATTACACGCCGTCTTCGTCAATCGACGCGACCAACGGGAAATATTTGATCAGGCGTTTCACGTCTTTTGGCGAAATCCTAAATTATTGGAACGGATGATGTCGTTGGCGTTGCCATCTCAAATCGCCAATGACGATGAAGAAGGCGAAGCCTTGAGCCCTCGGTTGGCAGAAGCTTTATCGAAAACCAACCAGCATGATGTCGCGAGCCAGACTGAAGACCCCGAACAGCAATTTGACGCGGTGATGACGTGGAGCCAAGACGAAGTGCTCTCGGAACTGGATTTCGAGAAAATGACCACCGAGGAAATGGAAGCTGCCCGTTCCATGATGCGCCGGTTAACTCTACCGATCATCGAGTTTCCCACACGGCGATATCGCGCGACCCCCCGCGGCACACGAACCGATATCCGCGCAATGTTGCGCAACTCTCTTCGGTATGGCGGGGATTTTATCCCCATGAAGCGGAAGTCTCGCGTCCGCCGCCCTCCTCCACTGGTCGTGCTATGCGATATCTCGGGGTCCATGGAGCGGTATTCCCGCATGCTTTTGCATTTTCTACACGCGCTGACCAACGACCGTGACCGCGTCCATACATTTCTGTTCGGGACGCGATTGACCAATGTTACACGTTGCCTTCGTCAAAGAGACGTGGATATGGCCCTCGAAGCGGTTGCGGATTCCCTCGACGATTGGTCCGGCGGCACCCGCATCGGATACTGTCTCACGCAGTTCAACCGAGACTGGTCACGCCGCGTGCTCGGTCAAAACGCCGTCGTGCTGTTGATATCGGATGGTCTCGACCGTGATGCAGGTACTGGCCTAAAGGTGGAAATGGAACGACTCCATAAATCCAGCCGAAAACTTATTTGGCTAAACCCACTCTTGAGATACGACGCGTTTGAACCTAAATCCCAAGGTATAAAAGCAATTTTACCCTATGTGGATGATTTCAGAACCGTCCACAACCTCAACAGCCTACAGCAGTTGGCAGATGTTTTAAGCCAAGACGGGCCCAGAATGTCGGCTAAAATGGCCAAATGGCGGGAGCGCGCAGCATGACCGAAATTGCCAAAGAAGACGATATTTTAACCCAAGCCGCTGACTGGCTTGATGCCGGCCAACAAGTTGCGCTGGCAACTGTCGTCAATACCTGGGGCTCATCCCCCCGACCAGCAGGCAGTCAATTAGCGGTCAACGATAGTCAATCTTTTGTGGGCTCTGTCTCAGGCGGTTGTATCGAAGGCGCAGTTATCGAAACCGCCATGCAGGTTATGGTTGATGGCAAACCGCAATTATTAGAATTCAGCGTTACAAACGAACTGGCATGGGAAGTCGGCCTCGCTTGCGGTGGCACGGTCGAAGTGTTTGTGGAGCGTTTGTCATGAAGGCAGCACTCCTCGACACCTTGAACAAAGCGCGAGCAGAGAAAAAGCAAATTGCTTTAATCACCGACGTTGCGGAAGGCATTCAAACGCTCATTGTAGACGGCGAAATTGTCGACGGTGTGGAACCGACTCCAAACCTCCGTGCGGAGGCTGCCGCAGCTATAGCAAACGACCGCAGCAAAATCGTCGCTGCCGAAGACACAAGGCACTTCATCCATGTGTTCAACCCGCCAAAACGCATGATCGTCGTTGGCGCGGTTCACATCGCCCAATCCTTAGCGCCCATGGCCGCCATCGCAGGTTACGACGTGACCATCATCGATCCACGCGGCGCATTCGCAACCGTCGAACGGTTTCCCGGCGTTACACTTTGCAATGAGTGGCCCGATGACGCCATGCCCAAACTCAATCCCGATCGCCGGACGGCGGTTGTTACACTGACCCATGATCCGAAAATTGACGACCCTGCCCTCATCGCCGCCTTACGCACCGATGCATTTTATATTGGCTCCCTCGGCAGCCGAAAAACCCATGCATCCCGACTTGAGAGACTGGGAAAAGAATCCTTCGGCGATTCCGACCTGACGCGCATTCATGGTCCTATTGGTTTGAATATCGGCGCAGTTTCTCAGGCCGAAATCGCCATTTCCATATTGGGTCAAATCACTGAAGTCCTCCATCGCGCGCGCCAGGATAAGACTGCATGAAATTTGGCGAAATAGCTGTTGGTGATGCGCAGGGCGCCCTACTCGCCCACAGTTTACGGAGTAGCGGACTCTTTTTCAAAAAGGGCCGCCTCCTAACCGCCGCTGATGTCGAATCACTAAAAAACGCCGGTATAGAATCAGTCGTCGCGGCACGGCTGGAACCAGGTGATATTGGCGAAGACGAAGCGGCAAACAAAATTGGTCTTTTGCTAGCCGGACCCAACGTGACCGCCAGCGCAGCATTCACAGGGCGCGTCAATCTCATAGCTGCAGCAGACGGCCTTGTTACCTACGACCGTTCCGCTATCGAGCAAATCAATCTGGTAGACGAAGCCGTCACGATCGCGACCGCGCCGCCATTCGACTTGGTCGCACCAAACCAAATCATCGCAACAATTAAGATTATTCCATACGGACTGCCGGAAACCGTCTTGGCAAATTGCGTCGCTACCACGGAAAGAACGAAAACCGAAATCGCCGTGGCGCCTTTGATTGCAAAGAAAGTCGGTCTTGCGCAAACCACACTGGCAGGCATGAAGGAAAGCGTGTTGCAGAAAACCAGTGACGTGACGATATCGCGCGTCAGTGGGCTTTCAGCATCCGTGCTGTTTGACGAACGATTACCACATACGCAGCAAGATGTGGCGGTCATGGTCCGGTCCGCAAGAGAACGCGGCGTTGATATTTTGCTCATTGCCGGCGCATCTGCTGTCACCGATCGCCGCGATATCATTCCATCGGGTATCGTAGATGCGGGTGGCACGGTTATCCACTGCGGCATGCCCGTCGACCCGGGTAATCTATTGTTAGTGGGCGAATTGGAGGGAATGACGGTCATCGGACTTCCCGGCTGCGCGCGGTCGCCCAAGTTCAATGGTATTGATTTGGTTCTCCGGCGTTTCGCCGCTGACCTACCGCTCACCTCCGCCGACATTATGGCGATGGGCGTGGGCGGTCTCTTGAAGGAAATACCGAACCGGCCTTCACCACGCGCTACCGATACCGCAACCCTACCAAGCCGCCCCAAAATTGCGGGATTAGTTCTCGCCGCGGGCCAATCGCGGCGCATGGGCAGCATCAACAAATTATTGGCAGAAATCGGCGGCCAACCAATGGTCAGTCACGCCGCGCGCATTGTAACCGAGTCCGAAGCAACACCGATTATTGCTGTCACCGGGCACCAAGCGGACGAGGTCGCCGAAGCGTTGGAACCGTTCGACCTCACTATTGTCCACAACCCACGTTACGCTGAAGGCATTAGCAGTAGCCTTCAACGCGGCGTCGCCGCCTTGCCGCAAGACGTGGATGGGGTCATCATATGTCTTGGTGACATGCCGAAAGTCGCTAGTACAGTCATCGATAAGCTTATTGCGGCATTTAATCCAGTTGAACAACGTGCCATTTGCATTCCCACCTGGCATGGCAAACGGGGCAACCCGGTACTCCTCGCCAGCCGCTTTTTTGACGAAATTCACGAGATTTCAGGCGATGTCGGCGCGCGTGGATTGTTGGGCGCCTATCCGGAACTGATCTGCGAGGTTGAAATGGAGTCCGACGCGGTATTGACGGATATCGATACTCCACAAGCCTTGGACCGTATCAGATCTTAACGATTACGCGGACAGGCGGTTTCGATAAATTCGACTGCCCTTTCCACAGCTCCATACTCATGAAGATCATTATGGCTGGCTTGCTCAACAATCAGCATTTCCGGTAGCACAGGTGCGCGCTCTGCCAATTTTTGAGCAAATTTCAGCGGTACGATTTGGTCTTGCCTCCCATGAACAAAAAGCATCGGTACGTTTACATTTTGAATGTGTAAATCTGACTGAAAGCGATCGCGAATAAGCCATTTGGCAGGCAAATAAGGATAGTGGTGTTGAGCTAGGTCCGCCATGCTGCTAAAGGGAGCCTCCAAAACCAAACAGGCGACGGGGAAATTCTTCGCAGAGTTTACCGCCAGGGCAGTCCCCAGCGATTCGCCATAAAGGACCAACCTGTCTGTCCTGATGCCCCGTTGTTGCAAATATTGGACGGCGGCGTCCCCATCCCGGTAGAGGCTATTCTCGTTCGGCGTGCCGCCGGTACCCGCATTGTATCGGTAGGTTACTAACAAAAGGCCGTACCCTTTCCGCAAAAACGGCGCGACTTTCTCAGCGCGGTGTCCCAAATGCCCTGCGTTACCATGAAAATAAACCAACACGGGCGCGTACTCTGATACCGGAGGCCGCCACCAAGCAAAAATTTTCAGTCTGTCATCAGTCGGAAACCTGATAGATTCCACATCGGCCAACCCGTAATCCGCAGGAGCTGGCACCGTTTCATCAGCGAAATACAATAAGTTACGCTGAAAAATGAAAATCAGAGCGCCGAATAAAAGATAAAGCGACAGCATCACGATTAAAGTTTGGCTCACCGCTTTCAACCCACTATTACCAATACGCTCTTTTATTGCAGGTTCTCCATTATATAAGCCTATTTTCGCTACACCCATGGCGATTCGAAAGAAAATCGGTAATGAATGCAAAACTTAGGGGACGCAGACACCACTATTGCTAACGTTCAGGATATTTCCTTTTAATGTCCGTCTTGCGATTGCTTACGAGGTATTTGAGAAAATCAATAAAAATTATTTTCTTGGAATAAAAAGCAATTTATGTTTAAAGTATTATTGTATGTTGAGCGCGTTAGAGGAATGAGACTTACCATGGGGATGGTGGTCTCGAAAGGTTAAGGAGCCGCGCAGGCGAATCCCATGGCGGATCTTTCACGCGATGAATTAAGAGCCCATCTGTCTTCGGTAGAAGCACAGGTACGGGCTGCTTTGCGCATTGTGGCTGCTGAATCAAAATCCATGCAGCAGGCGCATAGCGCCCTACGCGCAGATTTATCTGCAGCGCTCATACGTCTGCAATCTGATCTGAGTACTAGTGCAAGCCGCACCGAGGGTAAACTCGACCGTATCATGGGAAGCGTCACCTCGTTGGCAGCCCATAGACGCCTTACGACCTCGGTTATCACAGTCGTGGTTATGTTGGTCGGCATTACGATTGGGCTTTTAATTGGCGGCAGCGGCTTTTTTGCTGGCAATGCCGGAGCCCAACAAGGCTCTGTGAGTGTTCCGGTACAGATCGAGCGTAATCCCGGCGTCATTCGCCCTCCTCGCTAAAGTTCTTTCTATTTTGAAAACATTCACGGCCATACTCGCCTCGTATGCCGGTTTCGTCCATTTTTGCGGCGTCTTATACGCCCTACCACTCGATGTAACACCTTTAGAGGCACCCGAGCATTTTTCGCAGTCAAACAGACTTGAATGGCGCGGTGGTTTTGTATTGGGCGCAGCGGAAAAACGGTTTGGGGGCATTTCCACCATTCAAATAAACAAATCGGGAACGTCCCTGTTCGCGTTGACTGACCGAGGGTCCTGGATGCGTTTCACCCTCAAAAGTAACAAAGGGTACCTGAACCAGGTACAGCTTGAAAACATCACACCTTTTGCTCTCCCAAAGGGCGAAAAACGCACAAATTTCAAAATCGACGCTGAGGCATCCGTAAGGTACGGAAACAAAACATTATTAGTGGCTTTTGAACGAATTAACCGAATATTGGCTTACGATTTTTCTTCTTTTAATTTCAACGGTTTGCCAACGGCCTTTCCAACGCCAAAAAGCATGAAATCGCTGCCGAGAACAGGCGGAATTGAGGCTATGACCGAACTTTGTGATGGTCGGATTATCGCGATTTCAGAGCATGGGCTTTATGGGGAAGATGCACGGCGTGGATGGATACTTCGTAATGGGAAATGGTCGGATTTCGGTTACCAACCAAGCGACGGCTACAATCCAACGGGCGCCGCCCTACTACCGGACTGCCGTATCGTCGTTTTAGAACGCCGTTTTCAACTGCTGAGTTTTTCCTGGCGCATGGCTGTTCTTTCGCCGGCGAAAATTCAACCGGGCGCTATTGCGCATGGCGAACCACTGGGAACCTTTACCGATCCCCCTCTCGCAGACAATTTCGAAGCAATCGCCGTACGTCGGAGCAGTACGGGAGAAACATTGATTTACGCTATGTCGGACGACAATTTCTCATTCCTGCAACAAACCCTGTTGCTGGTTTTTGCCCTCAAACAAAAGCCTCAGGGCCCAGCGACACGACAATAAGCGCCACGGGCCTTAAGGGTGCGACATAATTCAGTAGCTGCATTTCTGGTCGGCAGCGGTTGGGCACGCAAACGAAAAAAATGTTCCACGGCCTTGAACTTTGACCTTCTGAAAATCCGGTTGCAATGCACCCAGTAAATCAGGATTGCGACTAACCAACTGGCGCCACCCTCGCTCCGCATTGGCCTGGCTACTGTAAGATGCCAGATGGACCGCAATGGGCCAGCCGCTACGCTGTTTACGTTGTAACGCCGGCACGTCGCCGTCGCCTCGTCGAACCGGTACGCCTGCGGGCACACGTATATTTGCGGGAATAGGCCGAATATCCGATCGGCTCACAGCGGGTGTCGAAACAGGAATTGCCGCAATGGGGGCGCTTTTTACAGGCCCGGCTGCAACAGCCCGAGGTTTTCGCCGTACTGGCCGCGATCCCGCTACCTCCGGCTTAAATCGCGGTCGTGGTGCCCCAATCGGGAATTGCCCGCCGACTGGAGTAGACCCACTGGAGGCGTTGGCAGGGCGCGCCATTGATGGCGGCGGTGATGGCCGCGCGCCAGGTGGCGGTAAAACAATCGGCGGCGGCGTGGCGCTCGCAATCTTCTGCTCCGGCGGCGGCGCTTTACCGCGCGTAGCTGCAGTCATAATCCGTCCGACCATTTCTCGCCCTCTGCGCTGATAGGCAACCATGCGCCGAACCGCGGGCTTACCTGAATTAGAAGCGTTTTCCATGACGATATAGTGACCGACCGCAGGTGCATAAAAGAACGTAAGCGCGTCGCCCTTCTGACGCGTACACCTTACCTTAAACGTATCATATTCCTTACTATTTGGCCCCCGAACGGCTACACGGCCAACAACGTCGCAATGCCAATCAAACTCCCAACCATAGGGCGGCTTGTCCATGCTAACCGTTGCACGAAAGCTGGCCTTATTCCCGACTTTAATTGGGAAAAGGCCCCCCGATTGACCGCTAATGAGCCGGCGCCCTTTTCCATGAACCGGACTTTCCCAGGCCAATACGGGCAACAACGGATTAACATCCGTAATTTGCAGATCACCGCCATCGCTATTCCAATGAACCTTGCCGTCCTTAACGGCAATCACCTGCCAGCGCACATAGGGATTGTCGAACACAAACGTATCCCCCACCGCGAATGCAGGTTCCGGGTAGTACTGCTCTGCCGTATTGTTCCCATCGGAAACCGAACCGATGCAGCCACTTAGTACAAGACAGGCGGAAAGTATGATGCCTAGCCGTAACACAAAGATTTTTAACCTCGCACTCTTTTTAAAACGTCATTCGTCGCGAGGCACGGTGCTCTAATTTATTGGTTATTATTTGCGGGATAAGGGACTGAGTGCCAGCAGATTTTTGCTGCCACGTTAAAAGCCCCGGATTAGCGGGGTTTGCGAGCACCTGCAAGAATTTGCGGTCCGGTTTATTTTCGGAACAACAGGTAAAATAGACGACTCGACCCTTTAAGGGGTATTGAGTTGAAGCGTTGCTGCGTTCAATACACCAACCGCCTTGCCCAACCTGAAAACGGCGCGACGGAAATCAAAGTCTGCGAGGATCAATTCCAGTTGCGCCTCGAAGAGGTCCGTCTTCGCAATTAGAACGTTCAAAGTGGTTTCTTTACCTTCTTCCCGCAAAATTTTCCTTTGCGTGAAAACCTCTGCCTGAATATCAACTGCGTTTCTAAGGACAACCATCCGATCTCGCTGGGTTGATCCTCCCCCTTTGAATTGGTCCATCCTATTGTTGAGTAAAAGGAGGACTGAAG
>Ga0055584_100000724_pt1 | contig 31504 bp, 35 predicted proteins | sample OSDHelmetaG_FD_58716 | JGI IMG/M metagenome (GOLD analysis project Ga0055584, IMG submission 58716) | Pelagic marine sediment microbial communities from the LTER site Helgoland, North Sea, for post-phytoplankton bloom and carbon turnover... | ecosystem: Environmental > Aquatic > Marine >... | reverse complement strand
TTTGTTCCGGCCCGCGGTCGTCGATGCACTAAACCGCAATGTCATTGTTTAGGCCTGCTTAATCTTTCATGCGCACCGCGTTCGACCCGGAAAGTTGAGCCGCCCCCTAGGTCCGCAGCCAGCGCGACGAACTCGGAATGGTAATTTTACCGTCCAGTGTGCGAATCTTTTATGCTGCTAATTATCAAGCGCACAATCGTGCGCGACGAACACCCGCAACACCTGCTCTCGTTGCTAATGCGGGTTTGAGAATTCGTGCGCGCGCCGCACTAGGATGTTGTCTTGTTTGAATCTTTGAGCTGGCTACAAGTCGGCTTCGTCGCGTTGGCGGCTTTCGGGGGATCCATCGCCGCTGGGCTTTCCGGCATGGGCGGCGGCATGCTGCTAGCGGTCGCACTGGCGCCTATTGTCGGCATCGAAGCCCTGATACCAGTCACGACGGTAACAATGTTGATCAATCACATTGGACGGGTGAACGCGTTTCATGCTGACGTGGATTGGCAAGCCGCGCGCCGCGTCATGATTACCGCGTTGCCATGTACCGCCGTGGGCGCGTCGGTGTACGCCGCGCTGCCAGCCGACATTGTGGCAATTGTGATCGGCGTGTTCGTGCTTATTGTGGTGCCGGGGCGCCGGCTAATTGGCGACAAGCAGTGGCGCCTGGGTACCGTCAGCTTCTTAGGCGTCGGAGGAATATTTGGCTTCGTATCCGGCGCCGCAGTCGGCGCAGGCATGATTATCGTGCCAGTGTTGCTCGGACACGGCCTCGTAGGCGCCACACTCATCGGCACCGATGCGGTGATTGGCCTCGCGGTGTTGATCGTGAAAGCTGCAACCTTCGGCACCTTATCGGTGCTGTCGTTAGAGATAATTATCTTTGGCACGATCACCGGCCTTATGACGATACCTGGGGTGTATTTAGCGCGGTGGATTATTCGTAATACCTCGGTGCGCCTGCACACCTATTTTATCGAAGCGATCTTGGTTTTAGGCGGGGTCTCGTTCATTTGGCGAGGCTTGACCAGCTAAGCCCCCAACTAACCACCCTCGAAAAGCAGGATGTTATGAGTGCCCAACTACCTGGGCCCGGTGCAAGCGTCGCTGAACGCATCAGTAGCCTGTTAGTCGGCATGGATGTGCACGCCTTACCGGCAGCAGTTCGCGACGTCGCCCGGCGCGATCTCATTGACGTCACTGGCCTATGTATGGCGGCACGCCACAACGACTACGTGCGCTCAACACTTGATGGCTTCGCAGAACAAGGCCGTTGTACAGCGATTGCTCACAGTGGCGGTGTCAGTGCCGCGACTGCAGCAGCAACCAATGGCACAGCAGCGCATGGCGAAGACTATGACGACACGCTCGAAGGCACGCCGAATCATGTTGGCGCGGTGGTCATTCCAGCAGTGTTGGCAGCTTGCAAAGCAGAGAATCGCTCCGGCATCGATGCTGCGCGCGGCATTATTGGCGGCATGGAAATAATGGTCCGCATGGCACGAGTGGTGCCTGGAGGGTTCCACAAAGCGTGCTTCCACCCGACCGCCATTACCGGTACTTTTGGCGCCACACTTGGGGTCGGCTTAGCGCTGCAACTCAGCCCTGGGCAATTGACTCACGCGCTTGGACTGGCCGGCAGTTTATGTTCGGGAACGATCGAGTATTTAGCGGAAGGCACTTGGAGTAAGCGCTTACACGCCGGTTGGGCCGCACAATCAGGTATTCGTGCAGCGCTGCTAGCACGTGCTGGTTTCACCGGCCCGCGCACTATTTTCGAAGGCGAGCACAACGTATTTCGAGCCTTTTCTCCGTCCCTTACGCCCAAACTAGAGCTACTGACGGAGGGCCTAGGCGGCAGCTGGATAATCGAAGGTATCGCTTTTAAGTTGTACGCATGTGGAACCATGATTCATCCGTACATTGACTGCGCAATTGCGCAGGCGGAACGCAGCGTTGCAGCCGACGACATTGTCAGCATCGAATGCCGCACCGCTGAGGCGATAGTGCACCGTTTGTGGGAACCGCTGGCAGCCAAGCAGCGCCCATTAAATGGCTATGCTGGTAAATTCAGCGTGCCATATTCGATGGCGGCAGGATTTTTTGATGGTGCCGCCGGATTCGGACAATACACGAACGAGCGCGTACGCGATGAGCAGCTATTAGCGTTTGCCTCCAAGGTTTCATATCAAGTGGATCCGAACGACCCCTATCCGCAAAGTTACACTGGCGAGGCACGCGTCACGCTGCGCAACGGCGAGAGCCTTTATTTTGAGCAACCGCATTTTCGCGGCGGTATCCACGAGCCACTGAGTGACGCAGATCTAGAGCGCAAATTTGCTGACAATTTGCGCTACGGCGACATCTCGGAGGTGGTCGCCGACGGCGCGCTGGCGCACTGTCAACAGGTCTTAGCAAGTGACGCGCCAGCATCGCGCAACGCCAATGGCCTTGCGCATCTAGAGCCGGGTGCAAGAACGCGATACGGATATACTCAACCCCGAATAGCCCTGATGGCTTAGTAAGCGCATCTCCCAGCGCGCCGTCCATTAATAATGGGGTTGGACGCTCGGCTAGTCCACGCAAGCAACGCCGAGATCGCTCCTCCGGGGATGCAGTCCCCCGGAGAACGAACCCTCCCGGGGACGAGGCTCCTTCCCGGAGACCGGCAAAGTACCCTAGGGGCGCTGAGTTTACACCGCAGAGCGAGTGCTGCGGCGTCTACCCAGGCCCACTGCAGCAAGGCCCGCCAGCGCCAAGATCATCACCGGTCGCGCCGCAACCGGAGCAGCCAGATAGTCATAAGTCACATCAACAGACCCATCGAGTTGCCAGGAAGTGCTAGAGCTTACGCCAGAGAAAATCGAACCTGAGTTAGGTAAGGCTAGCGGGCTATTCAAAAAGATCGAGAACTCAAGCACTTTGTTGCCGACGCCAATGAACGGCGAAACGTCACCTTGCTCGCGGAGCACAATATTGCGAATCTGAAGTGGGCGTGAGGTTCTCGAAAAACGACTTTGCACGTCAACTTCAGCTGAGGCGCGCCCCGGCAAAGTGAGGGTGATCGATCCGAACGTACTTTCGGTTCCCGCTGGAACATCAAGAACCTCATCAAAGGCGGTTGAGGCAACCAGATTCGTGAAATTGAAACGGTCAAAAAATCTTCGACCTTCAAAGCGCAGCGTGCCAAGTGTCGGGTCAAATAGCGGCAACAAGGCAACAAATTCAAGCCTCGGGTCACTGCCACGAAGCTCACTGGTGGTGTTGAATCCCCCGCTGTGGTTCAACAAAAGTGCATTTTCTGGGCTGGAGAAAACTGCGATTGTTAGAGCCAGCGCTGCAATGAGCGAGTGGCCGCGTCGGTTTGCATTGCGACAATCTGCGTAGTTCATGAAAAGTCATCGCGAAGGTTGGCGACCCATCCGCTGAGTTCGTTTGCGTGTGCGTATTAGAGAAACTGAAGCGGCAAACACGCGTTTGAACGGATTGCTCTAAGGAGTTTGCGAGCGGACTTGAGTCACTTCGTTTCCGGGTTTGAGCACACTCGGGTGAACATCTGAGTTTGCTCAAGGTTTGGCTAGAACCGAGCTGTCGACCTCGGTCGTATTGAATTGCGCCGAGCGATCACCAGGCGTGGCACGAGGCCTCGACGAATGGCTCGCCGCAGCCATTCAAGCTGCGGGACTACACTGCTGAAGGGTCAAAGTTCTGAAGCACGTTGGTGTGCTTTTTTGTGAAGTCTGAGCTTTGCATTGCGAGCCCGTCCGACTACCCTTGGTAGATGCCATCGCAGTGAAAAGCCGCGTAAGGACCCACGCGCAGTCCAGTGCACCCCAGGCAAGCGCGATTTGCTTCAGATGCGTTCCCCCAAGGACGCGATGCACGTGTAAAATCTCGAATGGCCGCCCATCGCCGCAGTGCCGGAGGAACCTCCATGCGACCCGAACTGATTGTTAGATTTCGTAACGCGTCAACGCGTACCGTCAGGCGCGCGGGCGCGATCGCTTGCCTTGCCATGTTCACCGCATCAACTATGGCTGCAAGCGTTATCGACTATAACTACCGTAGCTTCGCGCTACTCGACTCGCCTCCCAGACTGGCCGAGATGGAGGCCTATAAAAAACTCGAGTTTAGTCCGCAAGTAGCTGAATCCAGGTCAATTTCAGCGACTAACGGCGTTGATGGGTATACCTGCACCCTGGTGTTCCAAGATGCGGCTACAGCTGTAGTCAAACCACCGAGTGTGCTGCCGATCGTGGGCTTCAGTGGCTGCCCATTCGATATTCCGCTAATCGCCGCGGAACAATGGGTGGCGCTGCGCGAGTCAATCATAATTGACATACGCGAAGTCCGTGACGGCGTTATCTACGTGAGCGAAAACAGCCTCGTACCGTTTGTAGCACAAGCCGGACGGACCCCATTCCCGGTGCCAACGGCGCTTGGCGTGGTGTGGCGGTTTGAAGGTGCCGGCATGCGCTTCACAACTGCAGCCGGCGACTTTATCACCGCTAGGGCCGGCGCAACTATCTCCTTTAACAAAAGCGGTGTGCGCTTTCGTGGCTTTAGCACATCACCCACCCAAGGCGGGCTCATCTTGGCCAGCAAGGGTTGGTCTCGAGACACCATGCGTTCGGTACAACAACGCTTGACCCGACTCGGCTACAAGCCCGGGCCAGTTGATGGCTTGTGGGGCTCGCGTACCCGCGATGCACTACTTGCTTTTCAGCGTTCTGCCGGACTGGATGTCAACGGCGTGCTCGATGGCCGCACCTTGGTCGAGTTGGGTATTTAAATGAATGGGGCGCGTTGACCTTGCACCATTGCGGTCTGCTAACCCGCTTCAGATGGGCACCAGCGCCCGAACAATCATCACTAGCGCAAGCTTAAGGCATTGGGTCTGGCCGGCAAGCGCAAGCAAGAAGGTAACGTGTCCATGCTAAGCGCGAGTCAGGTCGAGCACTACAATGATCGCGGCTATGTCATCCCAGATTATCGGCTATCTGCGGACACGCTCGAGGCAATCCGAGAAGATCATGCTCGCTTGCTCCGGCGTCACCCGCACTTTCGCAATTATTGTCCGCAACTTCTCGCCTGGGATCTGAGTTTCCTCAACTACGCCAGAGATCCAGTGGTCTTGGATATGGTCGAGCAGCTGATCGGTTCTGACTTTGCACTGTGGAACTCGAGCTTCTTTGCCAAGCCGGCCCTCAATGGCGACAAGACTCCGTGGCACCAAGACGGCGAATACTGGCCCATTCGGCCCGCAGCAACTTGCACTGTGTGGATGGCGATCGACGATGCAACAATCGACAACGGCTGCCTGAAATTCATGCCCGGGTCGCACAAGCATCGCCACCTACGTACACATCACCAAAATGACGCGCCGGGCCTGACCCTGAACCAAGAACTGCCTAGCAACCAATACGATGAGGCGAGCGCATTTCACCTAGAACTGGAAGCGGGCCAGATGTCGTTGCATGATGTGTTCTTGGTACATGGTTCTGAGGCTAATACCTCCGCCCAATCCAGACGTGGTATGACGCTGCGCTACATGCCGCTGACGTCCACATTCGACCGCGAACTCGCGGATCAGCAAACTCTCGAGAAGAATCTGATTTACAGTCACTCAGATCGCACCTTGTATCTGATGCGCGGCCAGGACCGCAGCGGCCGCAACGATTTCAAAATGCGCAAGTGACACAACTAGAGGTACTGCAGTGCAGCGCACTGAGAACCATCCAACGGCAACACAGAGGTAACAATTAGATGTCATATACCTTGGAATCCCTAGCTGGCGACTGCCGCGAAGCGTTGCGCGGCAATTCCGAGCAAATAGGCCGCACCGCAGTGCGCGACCTGATTGCCAAAGCGTGCGCGGATGACGATTTTGTCAACACGCATCTGGGCGCTGACGATGCGCCGGAACGACATATTCTCTATGAAGATCCGAATCTCGGATTTTGTATCCTTGCGCACGTCTACCGTGGCGAAAAGCACAGTAATCCGCATGACCACGGGCCTAGCTGGGCTATATATGGCCAAGCTGCCGGCACCACCTCAATGACTGATTGGAAAGTCATCAAGCGTCCCGAAAACGGTGAGCCTGGCCTCGTCGAGAGCGCGCGCGAGTACGATATGAAGCGTGGCGATGCTTATCTTTACAACGTCGGTGACGTGCATTCGCCATCGCGTACTGGCGAAACCCGTCTGGTGCGTGTTGAAGGCATGGACATGACTAAGGTCAAACGCGACAAGTACGAAATCGCGTGACACCAAAGCAACTGGGCTAGGCCGATGATGCTCATCGCTAGCCCTTGAAGTCCGCGTACGACATTGTCATCTGCGGCGCTGGCATAGCTGGCGTGGCGGCTGCGTGGAACTTAAGCGTGCGCTACGGCGTCACCAATATTTGTTTAGTCGATGCCGGCGCGCCGCTCAGCTTGACCAGTGACAAATCAACCGAGTGTTATCGCAATTGGTGGCCGGGCCCAGGCTCGGACATGATCGATTTCACTAACCGGAGCATCGATCTGCTTGAGCAGATTGCACTTGCGACCGACAACCGAATCGCCATGAGCCGCCGCGGCTATGCCTTCGCTACGGCGGACCCGGCTACGCTTGCAAACTTGCGCAACACAGGGAAAGACGCGGCCAATCGCGGCGCAGGACAATTTCGCGAGCACACAAGTGTCGCGCACGCCGACAGCTACATAAGCCATCATGAGAGTGCTTGGCAAAACATGCCGACTGGCATTGATCTGCTAACTGACCCAGACCTAATTCAACAACGCTTCCCGGCACTGACCACTGCAACATGCGGATTGCTGCACGCGCGCAGATGCGGCTGGATTAGCGCGCAACAATTAGGCGCGCATATGCTCGAGGAAGCACGTGCAGCGGGGGTACAAGTGGTGCACGGAAAGCTCACCGCGGTGAGCCAAACCGGGGCACGCGTGAGTGGCGTAAAAGTCGACGGTGCCAACGGATTAACGCATCAGATCGAAACGCAACAGCTAGTGTTGTCACCCGGACCCTATCTATACGAGGCCGGGCGCATGCTCGGCCTCGAGCTACCGGTGAGCTGCGAAGCTCATGTCAAAGTTGTGTTGCGCGACAGCCATAACGCCATGCCCGCCGATTCGCCGCTGTTGTCGTGGTGCGATCCGGTGGAGCTGCCATGGACCACCGATGAAAAAGCTACCTTAGCTGAGCACGACGAATCCAAATATCTAGTGCAACCCTTCCCGGCTGGCGTTCATGGTCGCCCGATGGGCAGCGCAGGCAACCATTACGCGTTGATGTTGTGGACTTACGATGTGGCGGCCTGCGCACCCAACTTTCCGATGTCATGGGACGCCCACATGCCAGAGATCATTATCCGTGGCATGAGTAGGATGCTGCCCGGTATGAAACAGTACTTCGATCCGCTGCCGGGTACCGTAGTGGATGGCGGGTACTATACAAAAACACCTGAAAATAGGCCGTTAATCGGACCTTTACCGGTCGAGGGTGCATATGTGAACGCCGCATATTCAGGCTACGGCATCATGACTAGCTGCGCAGGGGGAGAACTACTAGCAGCCCACGTAACTGGCGCAGCGTTGCCGTCTTACGCGCAAGCGCTAGCGCCCGCACGTTATGACGATCGGAATTATTTAGCACCATTCGCCGACGCCATGGCAGCCGGTCAAATGTAATTAGCGCGCGCAGGCTCGAGCAAACTCAGCCCGAGCGCCGCACATAATCGACTTAGACGGTTGCTATTGGATTGGCTGGCGAGCCCACCGCGCCGGGCAAATGTAACGGTGGTGCGGTCATGAAAAAGCGATAGCGCTCATTCGCATCAAGCCATTGCGCCAGTTCCGTGAGGTACCACATTTCGCCTAAATGAATACCCAGCTTGAACAAACAATGTTCGTGCAACGGCAACCCTGGCCCCGTGGTTCCAGCTGGTAAAGGACCATGCTCGAACTCGACCGCGCGGTTGTCACACACCAGCACCGCGAGCCCCGAATCTGTTATCCACTGCAACAATTTGTCATCACGGCCATCGAATGCCGGGCAGTGAGTTCGCGGCAAATCTCCCGCGACATCGTCGCCATACTCAAGCAACTTGTCAGCGTAACCGGTGTATACGCAAAGGATGTCGCCGCGTTCAACTTCGACCGCGTCAATCTCAAGAATTCGCATCAAATCGTCATAGCTAAGCGCGTGGCTGCGAAAGCCATAATGTCGGCGCAAATTCAACATCACGCCACGACCCTGGACGCACTGGCGTGCCATGTGTTCGATACCGAGATGCCACGCGCCTAGTGCGCCATACTTGGCTTCGCCATCTGCGTTCAGAACGCTAAAACCGTTGTATTGAATCGGTTCAGGGACGCCATCGCCGTTCGCATCGAACATTGACCCCATGTGCGCAAACGCATCCCATTGCGACGAATGCTGATTGTAAAGCAACACTGCGTCATCGCTAACAACCCCAGTATTGCCTGGGTCAAAGTTTTGCATCGGCATGTTGAAAGCAATTTGGCCGTCACGCACAACCGGGTGTAACACCGGAGGCTGACGCCGAGTATTGGTGGCATTGGTCGCAGGGATATCCAGCGGCAGGCTCAGACAAAATCGCTTCCCTGTGCGAATCTCTTGAGCCGCGTTGAGCGTGCTTTGCTCATCCAAGAAATTCAACCGGCCGAGCTGGTCATCTGCACCAAAGTCACCCCAGTTCGAGCCAAGGGGGCGCTGTTTCCATCGCATAGTAATTCCTCCGCTTGCCAAGACCAGCGCAAGCGCCGCACCTTGGGATAATCTTACCGGCGCGCAAACGCTATCTTTCCGCGAGGCCCGAGTCTATACTCCGCGTGCTTAAGAGCGTCCCCCGGTCGATGCTCTCGTTCGGCAGCTGTCCTTTTCTCTATCGACTCCCTTCCAAACGCCTTCTTCTAACTCGCTCCGCCAGGACCGGTCCAAACGCGGCAGGAGCTGGAGTATATATGTCTTTTGCGAACCTCGGCCTATCGGCCGAACTGCTGCGCACTGTCGCGGCCAAGGGTTACTCGCGCCCTACCCCAGTACAAACGCAAGCGATTCCGGTAGTTTTAGCAGGACATGATGTCCTCGCTGGCGCCCAAACTGGCACCGGTAAAACCGCGGCCTTTGCACTACCGATTCTCGAAATTCTGACCCGCACCGCGACAGCGCCCGATGCGTCTGCGCCCGATGCGAATCGAGTAGATGAACGTCCCGCAGCGCAGGCTCCGGCGACCCGTGGTCGTGGACGTAACGGCGGCAATGCCAGAGCGCCAAGCGCTAGCCGTCTTAAGATTCGTACGCTCGTGCTGACGCCTACTCGCGAGCTCGCAGCACAAATTGGTGTGGATTTCAGCGATTACGGTGCCGAGACAAAGCTGCGCTCAACAGTGATCTTTGGTGGCGTTGGCATGCAGCCACAAGTGGATACGCTGCGACGCGGCGTAGACATCGTCGTGGCTACACCAGGGCGCCTGCTCGACCACGCTAACCAGGGCAATATCGACCTCAGTCACGTTGAAATCCTGGTACTGGATGAAGCTGACCGAATGTTAGACATGGGCTTTATCCATGATATTCGCCGGATCCAGAAACTGTTGCCGACTAAGCGTCAAAACCTGCTGTTTTCAGCAACCTATTCCTCTGAGATTCGGGAGTTGGCGAGCAAAATTCTGCACAACCCCAAATTCATTGAGGCAGAAAAACGCAATAGCGTGACGAACCTAGTCCAGCATCGGCTATTCAATGTACCGCAAGAGCAAAAACGCGCCTTATTGATCCATCTAGCCAATGAATCCCAATGGTATCAAGTGCTGGTGTTCTCACGTACCAAGCACGGTGCAAATCGTCTGTCAGACCAGCTGAACCGTGCAGGCCTAGAGTCTGCCGCCATCCACGGAAACAAGAGTCAGAACGCCAGAACGCGTGCGTTGGCGGACTTCAAAAATGGCAAATTGCGGATTTTGGTTGCAACCGACATTGCTGCGCGCGGCCTGGATATATCTAAATTGCCATGCGTAGTGAACTTTGACCTGCCGAATGTGCCTGAAGACTATGTACATCGAATTGGGCGCACCGGTAGAGCCGGCGAAGCGGGCATCGCAGTGTCATTGGTAAGCCAAGCTGACGCGAAATTCTTGCGACAAATTGAACGCGTTTTGGGTCAAAAAATTGAGATCCAGGAGCTGCCGGAATTCACTCGCGACGCAAATGTAGCGCGCGAATCAGACGACGACTCGCGCAACGCGCGGCGTCCAGCACCACGGCAAGCTCCGCAAAGCCGCGAACCACGCAATGATGCGCGGCGCCGACGACCACGTGGCCCGAAACAAGGAACGCAGCGCGCGAGCGGTAACGTCTCGTAGAACGAATGCCTGCTCAGGAATAAACAGGGCCGGTGGGGCAGTTTTGAAGTCGCCCCGGCATCGGCGTATCGCTTGCGCTTCATTAGTGTTGGAAGCGTGAGCAGCATTTTCGCAAACACTACCTTGAGTACGGAAAGAAAAGTATGAATCTCTATGTCGGCAATTTGCCTTACAGCGCTAACGAAGAAGAACTCCAAACAGCATTCTCAGCCTTTGGTGAAGTTACCAAGGTGAGCGTGATAACGGATAAATTCAGCGGTGAGTCTAAAGGCTTTGCGTTTGTCGAAATGGGCGAAAACGCTGATGGCGACGCCGCCATTAAAGGCTTGAACGGCACCACGATGGGCGGACGTGCCATCAAGGTGAACCAAGCCAAACCTCGAGCTGAGCGCCCAGCACGTCAATCGCGCTGGTAGAACCGCATAGCCTACGGAGCTAACAAGCTGCTTGGGGTGAAAACTCAAAGCGCCGAACTAAGCTCCTGGGGCGCCCTTGGATTCGCGCATCTGATGTGAATTCAAGGGTACATGCTTGCCGAGTTCGCACGGAGCATCGCTATTGGCCACCGCCACTGCGATCATTGCGCAGTCACGTCAGTCTGAACCTGCTGGGCACGGATAAAGCCTGGACGTTGTTTTAGCCGCTGCAAATAATCATAAACCTGCGGTTTGTACTCGCCAGCGAAGCCCAGATTCTCACCAAAAAATAACGCGTAATGGATCGCGATGTCAGCGACCGTAAAACGCCCAGCGCACAAAAACTCACGCCCTTCGATATGTGCGTCAAGACGACGTAAGCGCGCCAGATACCATTTCCGGTAATCCTCCGCGACTTGCGGATTCTTACGTTCATCAGGCTCAAGCTGGTTGTAACGGAAGTAGATTGTCTGCGGAAAGGTCAGCGTTGCGTCGCTATGAAACAGCCAGTTCAAAAAATCACCATATTCGGTGTGCGCTGGTTCAAGATCCAAAGCAGCGGCCGGATTCTTATGCGCCAAATACAAACAGATTGCGACAGACTCGCTTAGGTGTGTATCACCATCGATAAAATACGGCACCGTACCTAAGCGATTAATTGCTAAGTACTCCTTTTTGAACACCCGTGGAGGAAACGGCAACACATCGAGTTCGTAAGGAATACCCAATTCTTCGAGCGCCCACAGTGCGCGAAAAGATCTTGCGTTAACGCAGTGCCATAACTTCACTGTCTGTCTCTCTCTGCTTGGATGCACTTAGTTGTTCGCGCCAATGCGCCAGCGTGATGCTGTAAGTTTGCCGAAACGACAAATTTTGAGCATAACAATATCGTGCCGGACTCTATGGCGTACACTCCCAAGCGCAAAAAATGAACGACGAGAGCTCGCAATGACCGACAACACCGTTTATAAAATCCGCGACGGCGCGGCATGGATCACCCTAAATCGGCCACAAAACCGCAACGCCCTTTCTGCGGTGTTGGTCAACGAGCTGTATGCACATTTGCGCGCAGCCGACGCGAACGACGAAGTACGTTGCATCGTAGTCACGGGCAGCGGTCCAGCGTTCTGTGCCGGCGCAGATTTAAAAAGCCCCCCAGGGTCTGTGATCAATGGCGAACGTTCAGTGCCATATGTGGATGTGCTTAATCAAATCTTAGATGGGCGCAAACCGGTCATTGCGGCAATCAATGGAGCAGCCTTCGCTGGTGGTTTGGGTTTAGTGGGCGCGGCCGATATCGTTATTGCCGACGCCGAAGCACTGTTCAGTTTCAGCGAGGTGCGCATCGGCGTAATTCCGGCTGTCATCTCAGTAGTGTGTTTGCCGAAGCTCGGTAAGCACCACGGCATGCGGCTATTCCTAACTGGTGAGCGTTTTGATGGTAACGCCGCTGTGAGCTATGGGCTGGTGCACAAAGCAGTACCGGCAGCCGAGCTACAAGCAGCCGTCCAAATTGAGATAGATGCGATTAAACTCGGCGGCCCCAATGCTGTGATCGAGGCAAAGAAGCTCGTGCGCATGGTACCGGAGCTCAATGTTGAAGATGGCTTCAAAGCAACCGGTGACTGGAGTGTGCGTCTATTCCAGTCCGAAGAAGGGACGGAAGGTATCAATGCCTTCCGCGAAAAACGTAAACCACGCTGGGTGACGGACAACTAACACACAACGGGCACTCATCCGTGCGTGCCCCACTCGGAGCAAGGCCGAGAATTTGCTCCATCTGAACTCCTGTGTAGGACTAAATATATGACCATAGAGACAATCGATACAGCTACCGACGAGTGCTTAGCACACGTCGAGGACGGCATCGCCGTTATTACCCTAAACCGCCCAGCTGCGCGTAACGCCCTATCAAAGCAGATGCTTGCGGGGCTTGAGCACGCGCTCGATTTCTCAGAGCGCTCACCCAAGGTCCGCTGCGTAGTTATTACCGGCGCAGGCGGCGCGTTTTGTGCGGGTGGCGATGTTAAGAGCATGGCAGCTGCGAATGGGCCAGCTATGACGCTGGACGAGCGAATCCACCTACAGCGGCTCAGTCAACGCAACACCGCAGGCCGAATTCACTTGATGCCCAAACCTGTCGTTGCCAGCCTGCCGGGCGCCGCGGCTGGAGCGGGGCTATCGATCGCGCTGGCTGCTGATTTTCGCATTATGTCGGACCAGGCATTTATAACTAGTGCGTTCGCGAAGGTAGGCTTCAGCGGGGATTACGGTGGCAGCTATTTCTTGTCGCTATTAGTTGGGCAGAGTAAGGCGCGAGAGATTTACATGCTGTCGGATCGCGTAAATGCCGACGAGTGTTTAACTTTGGGGATCGCTAATCGACTCGCCACCGCAGCAACACTTGAAGCGCAAACACTGGCGTTTGCACGACGGCTGGCAGATGGCCCGCCAGTTGCGCTGCGCTACATGAAAGAGAACTTTAATCGTGTCGCCCGTGGTGCCGATGCGATCGAATGCATGGATCTAGAAGCCACACACCATGTGCACGTGGGGCTTACCGAAGATCATAAAAACGCGGTGCAAGCGTTCATCAACAAAAGCAAGCCAAGCTTCACCGGTCGCTAAGGGAGCCAACGCGGCGTGCTGTGAACTAACTAGTTCAAGCGTTCACAGCGGCCGCGCGGTTTATGGTGAACGCGTAAAGGCTCAAGACCTCGTGATCGCACTGTCGGACGCATCGATACAGGCCAACACCGACTCTAACTCAGGTGCGGATAATCCAGACTCATGCAGCGCCTGAACAGTTTGGCGCAAGTACGCCGTACAACTCCCGAGCTTGCCATTTGCTGCGCCAATCCAGCGTGCTTGCGCAGCAAGCGAATGGCGTCCAGCGTATTGCGGATGCTTAGGCTGCACCACGAACGCCAGCGCTCGCACTACTTGCTCCGCGTTCGTATGCACATTTAGCAGCGTGGGCGAATATATACCTGTCAACATTTCGCGCTCCCACAACGCGCTAAGAGCGGCGCGCCTGTCACCATCGGCAACTCGCAATATCGCGCCGTCACAAGTGCCGTTGGGATCGCGCTCCAAACCGAGTCCCAAACCCGGTACTGCCGGAGTCCCACGCGCCTCGACCGTCCAAATACAGAGCCTCGCAGCGTGCGCCGGAGCGCGAGCCGCAAGGCGCTGCGCAACGACAAAACACGGGCGCCAAAGTAGTGAGCCATAAGCGAATACCCACAGATCTGATTCACTACTTAACGCATCTTCAGTCTGCAGTAGCAGACGCTGACGCTCGGCGGCGGTCAGGTGGGGAAACGGCCCGCCAAACTGCGGCGTACTTCGAGTGTGCATTTCTTGGGACATTATTGAACGCGTAATTACCAAAATTTCAATACAAGCATAGTTGATGTACGTGCCAACAAAGCCGCGCGTGCATATCCCCGACGATCAGCACCGCTTGACGTGCGCCGGTTACACTACAAACAAGCTTCATGGATTTCCCATCCGCAACAAGGTCAGGCGTATGACGGACAAACCAGTCATTCATCAGGAACATGAATTCGGCGATTTGGCGTTCACCCGCGAGAGCCCATATGGAACCCTCGCGGAAGCCACCTTTGCCGGCGCCTTGAGTTTCTTACGTCGAACTTACAGCAAACAACTGGATCACACTGATTTAGCTATCGTCGGTGCGCCATTTGACCTAGCGACCACCAACCGACCGGGTGCGCGCTTGGGACCACGGGCCATGCGCGCAGCATCCGCGATGATCGCTTGGGCACGCCCCTGGGGCTGGGATTTCGACCCATTCGAACGCCTGCACGTAAGCGATTTCGGCGACATTCAGTTCGACTGGGGTCACCCCGAACAAGTACCAGTGCAAATACAACATCAGCTCAGCTCGATCCTAAATACGGAAACCGCGACCTTAATGTTGGGTGGTGACCATTTCTGTACCTATCCGGCGCTGCAGGCACACGCCGCGAAACACGGCCCAATGGCGCTTATCCACTTCGATGCGCACAGCGATACTTGGCGCGATGAGGACAGCCGTATCGACCACGGCACGATGTTTTTTCACGCCGCATCGCAAGGACTTATTGATGTCGCACATTCAGTGCAAGTCGGAATTCGTACGGTTAATCCGGAGAGCCACGGTTTCAAAGTGCTCGACGCAGACTGGGTGCGTGCGCGCGGCATCGCACAAACCATCGAGGCCATTCATGAGCGCGTCGGCGATCGCGCCTGTTATCTGACATTCGACATCGACTGTTTAGACCCAGCCTTTGCACCGGGAACCGGCACACCAGTTGTGGGCGGCCTCAGTACTGCAGATGCTCGTGAAATACTGCGTGGCTTGCGCGGCATCAATTTACGCGGCATGGATGTAGTCGAAGTTGCGCCAGCTTACGACGTGTCCGAAATCACAGCTTTGGCCGCGGCAACAATTGCGCTCGATCTAATCTGCCTATACGCACACCAATTTCCTGAACGGGGTTGAGCTTGCATACAGCCTCTAAACAGCTAGGTCCTCTAAGCAGGCCCTAGGGCTGCAGCGAAAACAGCGTCTGGAAATTGTCCCAAACTTGAGTGCGTGCCCGATCGACATCCCAGCCACGTAGCTCCGCTAGATGCACAACGGTGCCCACCACATTCTTAGGCTCGTTGCGTTCCCCGCTCGCGGGCGCAAGGTATGGCGCATCGGTTTCGGTCAAAACGCGCTCCGGCGGTAACTCGCGCAGCATCTTTGCGAACGCGTCGCTGCGCCGTGAATTGGCTGGAATCGAGAACCACCAACCGTCTTCGTTGGCCCAGCGCAGCGCATTCTTGACCTTGCCACCATAGCAATGGAAGTCGACTTTAGTCGCTCCCAGGCTACGTAATATTTCGGCCGCGCGCGTTTCACGCTTGCGCGTGTGAATGATGACCGGCAGATCGTGGCGAATCGCAACATCTACAAGCTGCTCAAACACCTGCTCCTGACGCGCGAATGTTTCCGCGCCTAACCAATGACCATCCAAGCCACATTCGCCCACCGCGCTGATCTTCCCAGCAGCAGCCATCGAATCGATAAATTCGATCTCAGCATCGACATCAAACTGCGCAACGTCAAACGCCAAGTCCTGCGGCAATTGATCGCACACGGCATCTATTGGATAGATCCCGAGCGCCGGGAGCACAAGCGCATGACGCTCGGCCATTGCAATAATGAGCCGGTTCGATACCGGCTCTAAACCGTTTACAACAATGGCTCCGAGCCCAGCATCTTCAGCACGAGCAATGGTTGCTTCAAGGTCGCCCGAGAAACGCTCGTGAGTCAGATGAGTGTGCACATCAATGTACACCGTCAGGTACGCGCGTCTGACTTGCTCTCGGCAACCCGACGATCTTCGTCGAACTGATACTGCGGAGTCGTATCGCGCGCTTCACGGGTATCGCCTGAGTCTGTTGTCATCATGCTTGCGCGCCAGTCCGGCACACTCCAGCTTCTGTTTAGATCAACGATATGACCTGGGCTGGTAGCTGTTTCCAACAAGTGCAGTGTCTCACGCACCACACTGAGCTGATCCGGCGCATCAAAGGGCTTACCGCAAGTATGACCAAGCGGATAGTCAACAAATGCCGCGCGCGGGGGTTTTCCAGACTCAACTATGTCTAACGCGCTTGCCATCATTACAGTTGGCACGCCGGCAGCCTCAAGACTACGTGCAACCAGACTCACGGTCTGGTGGCACACAGGTCACATTGGAACCAGGAGAACTGCGTCTACCTTCTGCTCAGCAAAACGCCGATGTAATTCCGGAATCAATTCTTCACGGACACGACGCTGCGAATAGATGCCACCCATGCAAGAAAGCATATCGTCGGCGAGCTCACCGATAACGCTCTCTTGCTCCAGCGTTCGCAGGGCGCCTAAAGGCGCGATGCAATTCGGGTCACGCTTTGCATTCACGAGATAGTTTTGAGTAATGTGCGCAAAGCGCATTTCTGAGTCTGGAGTTGAATACGGAACTGCACGCACCGAGGTATCATCCTTGTAGTGGTACGCAACTTGCCCTAAAGCGTAAGCACCAGAGGTGGTGAGCGCGCCTATGCGCGCTTTTGCTAAGGGTTTGTTCAACCGTGCCAACCTTGGCTGGTCGTCCGCGTAATACCAACGATAAGGTGCGTAACCTAGACGGGTGTAGCGTTGCGTGATGCCGTCTATGTAGCGCACCGGCGCAGAGTCGGTCATCGTGCGCTCCTGGGCTTGTCAAATGGGACCACCAAGTCTGGCATGGGTAGCACGCACGCGCTACGTCTGGTCTAGATCGTTGTGATTGTGCACAAATCTTTTACAAAAACATCGGCGCCGCGCTGCGGGTAAGCAGTGCGCGACCAATCTTGTGGAGCAAAGCATGTCTACCACCCGAATCCCAGCTGTGTTCATACGCGGCGGCACCAGCAAAGGAGTTTTCTTTCACGCCCACGACCTACCTACAGAGCAAGCTGCCCGAGACCGCATATTCCTTGAGGTGCTGGGTAGCCCCGACCCCTATCAGCGCCAGCTCAATGGCATGGGCGGTGGCATCTCATCGTTGTCGAAAGCGGTAATTGTTGAGCCATCTATCCACCCAGACGCGGATGTCGACTACACCTTCGCGCAGGTGGCGGTTGATCAAGCTGTGGTTGACTACGCCACAGCCTGCGGCAACCTGTCTTCTGCGGTTGGCGCATTTGCGGTGGATGAGAAGCTAGTACAGCGCCCCGACGGCGAGGTCACGGTACGCGTGTTCAGCACCAACGCCCAACAAATTTACCATGCACACTTTCGGGTCGAGTCCGGACAAGCTGCTGAAGAAGGCGATTTTGCGATGTCGGGTGTTGCCGGCACTGGCGCACCGGTACGGCTCGAATATTTAAGCCCTGGCGGCGCCATCACCGGGCAATTCTTACCCAGCGCTCAAGTGCAAGAGACCATTGAAACGACAAGCTTCGGTGCGGTACAGGTATCTCTAGTCGATGCCACCAATCCAGTGGTGTTCCTAGCTGCGGATGCTGTAGGTATCGCAGGAACCGAACTCCCCGATGCGCTCGAAACGATACCCGGCTTGTTAGATGGCTTGGATGAGCTGCGCCGCATTGCCGGCGTACGTATGGGGATGGCAACCAGCCCGCAAGACGTACCACTCGGCAATCCAAAACTCGCGATACTTAGTGCACCGCACGACTATGTGACACTTGACGGTAAAACGATCTCGGCGGATCAGCACGACCTTGGTGTGCGTATGGTGTCAATGCAACGTATACACCGTGCAGTCACTGGAACCGGGGCGATGTGCCTCGGTGCTGCCGTGCAAATAAGCGGCGGTGTCGCCGCCGGACTAGCTCGTCACTGCACACCCGGCACGCCACTGCGCATCGGCTCACCTTCCGGTGTGTTGGAGGTCGATGCGAGCGTCGCTTGTGACAGCGAAGGTCAATGGGATGTCCGCTCAATCACGGTGTTTCGCACCCAGCGCCGCCTGATGGAGGGCTGGGTACGGGTGCGATCGAGCCAAGCCTGAGGCGCTTGCGAGCGCTACTAACTCGCGCTCGCAAGCTCCGCTAACACCTCAGGTAACGCGCACAGAAAGGCGTCGGTGTCTTTTGCGGTACCAGTCGAGACTCGGATGCACTGCGCCGCGCACTCGTATCCGAAAGCCGCGATCCTGACCTTGCGCGCCCGCATGGCACTTACCACCGCGCCGGCGTCGTAACCAACGTCAACCCCCACGAAGTTGGTTACCGATGGCATCGGCGCAAAGCCCAGCGCACGCAAGCCCGCCACCATACGAGTACGTTCAGTTGCCGTCGTGTCGAGAATCATCTGCGTGTAATCGGGATCCTCCAGAGCCGCGAGTGCCGCCGCTTGCGCAACACCACTTAAGTTGAAAGTGCTGGTGGTCAAGCGCAAGGCATTGGCAATTTCTTCGGAGCTACACAGTGCGTAGCCTAGGCGCAAGCCAGCCAACGCGTAGGCCTTAGAAAAGGTGCGCGTAACTACCCAGGCACCACGGCGCTCACGCAGCGCTGCCAATGCATCGGTGCCGCCAGCGTGTTGCGCGAATTCGAAATACGCCTCATCGATAAACAGCAGCACGTTCTCCGGCGTTTCTTGGGCCAATCGAGTGAGGTCTGCTTGACTCAGCATCGTGCCGGTCGGGTTGTTGGGTGTCAGCACCACCATCAAGCGGGTGTCATTGCCAACCGCGCGCAACAGAGCATCAGTGTCGATACAGCCATCCGGCTGGTTCGGAACACACACATGTTCGGCTGCGACCACATCAAACACGCCACCGAATCGCCTCCAAATCAGCTCTGGAGATAGCAGCTGTTGCCCCGGGGCAACGCTTATTTCGGCAATCGCAGTCAGCAGTTGCGTGCTACCTGCGCCATAACAAATGTGTGCGGCTGGTACATCAAGACGTTGCGCTAAGGTTTGCGTCAAAGCCGGGCACGTGCCATCGGGATAACGATTGAGATCTCCTGCCGCCGCCGCAATGGCCGCAATGACCTTGGGTGACGGTGGATACGGGCATTCGTTCAAGTCCATCCGATGAATTTCCTGCCCGAGCTCTGATGCCGGAATCTTGGAAGGGTTCCAAAATGGTTGTGCCTGAAAGTTGGGCCGTAGCGGGTTTGACTGCAATACACTGGTCTCTTACGGTGCCGGTCCTGTAGGGTGCCGGTAGCGAATTCAGCCACGTATATTAACGCGTCCAGTTCGGGTTTGTTTTTCGAGGAGAGCCAAGTGCCAGTTGTACGTTTGGAAATCACGCACTCAGAGTCGTTCGATGACGGACGAGAATTTGGTAGCACCGGGGCCTATCAACGTATTGACGGCATCGCTCATTACGCGGTCGATCCGAATCATCCGGCCAACACTGACATCACCGATTTACATCTAGCGAATCGGCAACCAGACGGTCTCGTGCACTTCAACGGTGACTTCACAGTGTTAGTGCCTGTGGATGGTGCAAAAGCATCTGGAGCGCTGCTGGTGGAAGTGCCGAATCGAGGCAATCGCGGCGCGACACGTTCTTTTAATCAAGCACCGTTTGTACTCACGCCAACTAACGATATAGACGCCGGTGATGGCTTTTTGATGCGCCACGGCTGGTGCGTCGCTTGGGTCGGCTGGCAATGGGACATGCCGCAGTGCGAAGAACGCTTGGGGCTGCGCGCACCGATGCTAGACGCCAACGCGCGCGGCGCTGCCAGCGATATGCATTTGCGTATCCAGCCTGACGCACTCACAAAGTCGTTCACGCTAACCGACCATCACGTTGGTGCTATTGGGCATCACGCGCCAATCACGCCGGCCGATGCACACGACACGGCGGCGCGGTTGATGGTTCGAGATCATTTGCTAGACACGCCAACTACGATTGCGCGCGGCGCGTGGTCATTCACGCAAAGCGATGGCGACGGCTATGACAGCGTCGAATTGGAGGACGGATTCGAAGCAGGTCGGATTTACGACCTGCTTTATACGCCACTGCAGTGTCCAGTGGTCGGTGCCGGGCTATTGGCGTATCGCGAATTCGCCGCGTTCGCGCGCCATGACCCGGCGTCACCGTTCGCCGGCATCGCGACGCATACATTCGGCCATGGCATCTCTCAATGCGGCCGTTTTTTGCGCACCCTAATGCATCTTGGCTTAAACATTGACGAGTCTGGGCGGCAGGTATTCGACGGTCTGCAAGTCCACATTGCAGGCGCTCGGCGTGGAGAGTTCAACCATCGTTTCGGACAGCCGTCAGTGCAACCAACCCCGAGCTTTGGCCACCTGTTTCCATTTGCGGATGAGCCACATTCGGACCCGCACTCGGGCGTTCGCGCAGGCTTGCTCGACACGCTCCGCGAACGCAAGGTAATGCCAAAAGTTGTTTACACGGATTCTTCGTCGGAATATTGGCGCGGCGATGCGGGCCTATCGCATACAGATGTCGGCACCGATGCAGATGCTGAGTTGCCATACGATGTACGCCGCTATCTGTTTGCGAGCACCCAGCATGGTCCTGGTTTACTACCGTACGCAGACCAAAGCATCTTTGGCTCACATGGCGCCAATCACTTCAACGCGATCGACTACAGACCGCTAATCCGGTCAAGCTTAGAGCGATTGCGTCAGTGGGTGATGGACGGAAAGCCGCCACCTGCGAGCGTCTATCCGAGACGCGCAGACGGTACCGGTGTCAGTCGTAGCGAGGCCATTATCGCCATGACGCATATCACTGGCTTAGCGTTACCGAATCCCGAACGCCTGTCGAACATACACCCGCTCAATCTCGGCGCCCACTCAGGCTCTGGCATTGGTCAATTCCCAGCAGAATTCATCGGTGATGCCTATGCAACGGTGGTATCTGCAGTAGACGCTCACGGCAACGAAATAGGCGGCGTGCAAATGCCAGACGTAACGGTGCCTATTGGTGTCCATACTGGCTTCAACCCACGCCATGCAGATAGCGGCGGCACGGGTCAGATTCTGGAATATGTTGGCTCAACCGTACCCAATGGGCCACTTGCGCGTAGCTACGCGAGCCGTGACGCCTACCTCGAACAAATTCGCGCTGCCGCCGAGCGCTTGGTGGCGACTGATTACTTGCTAGCGGAAGATGTAGCCTTGTGTGATGCCATTGCCGGCGAACGCTATGATGCGGCCCTCGCGGCGACGGCTGCCGAGGACACCCAATAACGGTGCGCAATCATGCGATGTGCACCCGAGGACACACACCATGAGCTCAAACTCGAACGGCGTTAGTGTCGACGGCACTCAGCGCAAAGCCACCGCGATCGGCATCAATCATGTAGCACTTGAAGTAGGCGACATCGGCGCCGCGCTTGAGTTCTATGGGCGCTTTTTAAACTTCGAAATTACCGCACAAAGTGAATCAGCTGCATTCATCTATTTCGGCGACCAGTTCATTAATTTTGCTAAAGGGCGCACTCAAGCAACAGACCAGCAACGTCACTTCGGCATCGCGGTTGACGATAAAGAACTAGCGCGTACGACACTAGAATCGATGGGTGTCACATTCTTAGATTCGCGCTTTTTGGATTTCTTGGATCCTTGGGGCAACCGAGTCGAAATTACCACCTATGCAAACATCCAATTTAGTAAGTCGAATGATGTATTGCATGCTATGGGTATGGCACATGTAGAAAAAACCGACAGCGCCAAGCAAGAATTGGCGCGTCGCGGCATGGGGCCGGTGGCCGACTAGCGCGCCAGCGTTGCCAGTCTACGCAAATGCACCAATTTGCTGGGCCAGTCCTCGGTAGACTGGTGTGCGGCCACAAGGGCTGACTCGCGTTGCAGCCACGCGTTGCTGCTGAAAGCGTGGCGCAAGCCCGTGGCCACGTAGGTAGATTCGAGTTATCTTTGCGATATAGCGTGGGTGAGTGTTGACTCGGCTGCAGCCAACACAACGAGTGCTAATGCACGAAAGTACAATTCGGAACGCCCGAATATGCGCGATTCACGCACCCAAGACGAGAAACCATCATGACCAAACACGACTCGCACGCCATCGCCGGCCTGCACCACGAACTACACAGCCACCTGCCGTCGGAGCCAGCCTTACGGGCTAAGGCATTAGAGAGCCTGTTAGTCGAAAAAGGCATGGTGGATTCGGCTGCCGTGGATGCCTGGATCGAGGCCTACTCGGAACAGATTGGGCCAAAAAATGGGGCCCGCATCATTGCCCGCAGTTGGGTAGATGCCGAATTCAAAAAACGCCTACTGGCTGATGCCAGTGAAGCCATTACCGATATAGAGCTTCAGCAAGGGCATTTGATCGCAATAGAGAATACGCCAGAGCTTCACAATCTGGTCGTGTGCACCCTGTGCTCGTGTTATCCGATGGGACTGCTCGGTATGGCACCTACTTGGTATAAGACTGCCGCCTATCGTGCCAGGGCAGTGCGAGAACCGCGGGTTGTGCTTGACGAATTTGGCGTCAACTTACCCGCAGACATTCGCATCAAGGTGTGGGATAGCACTGCAGAACTTAGATATATAGTGCTGCCTCAGCAGCCCGCTGGCACGCACGATTGGGATGAAGATAAGCTTGCGTCATTGGTAACCCGCAACTCGATGATAGGGACTGAGCGAGACTTATCTCAGTACATCGGAGCGCAGAACTAATGGATGGCATCCACGATCTCGGCGGGCGCCACGGTTTCGGCAAGATTGACGTAAACGAACCGCAAGAGCAGTTTCACGAGCCCTACGAAGCGCGCATACGAAGTATCGTTAATGCGATGAGCCGCGCACCGGATTGGAATCTGGATTGGTTCCGGCATTGCCGCGAGTTAATTGATCCAGTTGACTATCTCAGCCGCCCCTACTTCGATCAATGGGCACAGACTTACTGCGCCATGCTCATCAACTCCGGGTGGGCTACAGTAGAAGAAGTTTCGACCGGCAAAGCCAGCGGGCCGGGCCCACAGCTGCCAGCGCCGATGAGTGCTGCAGATGTACGCGCAGAAATCTTTAGCACGAAGCGTTTCGACGCTCCGCTCGATGCTGCACCTGCATACGAACTGGGCCAAGAAGTTCGCGCCGGCACCAGCGTGCCGACCGGCCACACTCGCTTACCGCTCTATGCCCGTGGGCGGCTTGGACGAATTGCCGACCACCATGGCGCGCACGTATTTCCAGACGGCAACGCCATTAATAAAAAGCACCACGAACATTTGTATACGGTGGAGTTTGCGGTCATGGAACTATGGCCGGAGGCGAGCGACGCGACCGATACCGTCTCGCTCAACTTATGGGAAAGCTATCTTGAACTCCCTTGAGGCCGCACTACCACAGCCGCTCGCTAATCAAGATGATGAGGTGGTATTCCAAGAGGCATGGCATGCGCAGATCATTTCACTCGCATTCAACCTCGTCGAACGCGGCCAATTCTCGAACGTGCAATGGTCAGACGCGCTAGGCGCGGAGTTGGCGAAAGCGCGCGATAGTGATGCTCCAGAAGATTCGAATACGTACTACTGCGCCGCCCTCGCCGCGCTAGAAGCTTTGCTTAATGAACAGCAAAGCCTAACGGCGGAAACCGTAGATGGCCGCACCGAAGCGTGGCGCTCCGCCTATCTGCACACCCCGCACGGCCAGCCGCTAGAATTAAACCGCTAGGGCACGGTCTATGGGCACTGGCAGAGTTAAACAAAGATAGCCGACGCTTTCTGCATCTCGCGATGTAGCAAGGCAATCACCAGCGACCAACACCGCGCCGACATGCGCTCTCGCCTCGAAACGGCCATTCGATCGATTATATTTTGAGCCAGGGTTAGCGACGAGCGCCAACTTCCATAACACCCACTCAGTTCTTGTTAGCTGCACTTCGACCTAACTGTGCTGATGATGCGCCGCTGGGCTTGCGATTTCACGCGCAGACATGGTGTTTTGCGCAATCAATTAAGAATCGCGGGCCGATGCTGAAAGCCGTAACGAAACTACCGGCCTTCAGATCGAGACGATGTTACCTTGAAAGTACAAATAGGGTTAATCACTACAAGTAGTTCATATGCACACGGACAACAATTTCGCCATCCTTCTAAGTAACACGCAAACCATCCCAGGCCGTAATATTGTCGGGTTCTATGGAATAGTTAGTGGCAACACCGTTCGTGCCGAGCATGTCGGGCGCGACATCATGGCAAGTCTAAAGAACATTGTCGGGGGGAGCTAAAAGGCTATACGGAGCTGCTGCAGGACTCTCGGCGCGAGGCCACCGAACGGATGATTGCGCAAGCGCAATCTATGCGGGCAAACGCGATCGTCAATGTTCGCTATGCAACCAGCACGATAGCACAGGGCGCCTCTGAGCTTTTTGCCTACGGTACCGCCGTGAAGGTGCAGTAAGGTGGAAGTAACGGCTGTTGTTCTGGAGCTGTTGGTTAGTTTCGGCTTCCCAGCTCTGGCCCTTTTGGTCGCTTACCTGCTTGGCAGTCACTTCGAGAAGAAACACTTCGCGAGCATTCTCCACCGTGAGGCACTACACCGTAGTTTCCCTGTGGTCTCGTTCGACACGCTGCCTGAAGGATGGCACGCGATCTCCAGTCAGCTTGTGGCCGGCAGTGTCGTGGTTTCGGCCGACTATTTTACACGCTTCATTGCCAGACCCAGAGCTTTTTTCGGTGGACGGATAAAGAGCTATGAACCATTGCTGGACCGGGCGCGCCGCGAAGCACTCCTAGGCATGATTGAGTCAGCTCAGGTACAAGGTTACGACGCAATATTTAGCGTTCGATTGGAAACTGCACGCTTGGCTAATGGGCGCGGTGCTCAAGGCACTGCCGGGGTCGAGATGCTGGCTTTCGGGACTGCCGTTAAGCTTGAGGGCAGTGATCGCGTCGGTCGATGAAATTCAAAGTTCGTACGGTCGAAGAAGCGATAAATGTCAGCAAGATGCACCCGCTTGCGAAAGCGGGGACGCTGTTGTTCGGCCTCGCAGCGATGTTTGCATTAACTATCATCGTGCTAATGATGCTGGTCGGAATTTTGCTCAATGTTGTGTCTCCACAGAAAGAAGCCGCGCTATTCGCCAATTGGATGCCTAGTGGGTTTGAATCCGAGGCCACGCCGGATGCTCGCCTGCACGAGACGCAAGCGCTCGTAGACCGATTGAGTCGGCATTGGCCAGATGCAAATTAGCAATTTCGCGTCGTGATCGACGACTCAGAAGTAGCAAACGCGATGGCGGTGCCCGGTGGCCTTATCATTGTCACCGCCGGGCTTCTGGAGCAAGTCTCATCTGAAAATGAGCATGCCTTTGTACTAGGGGCATGAACTCGGACACTTCAAGCACCGTGACCATCTTCGCTTGCTCGGTAGAGGCCTTGCGTGGTCGATCATTATGGCTACTGTATCCAGTGCCGACGTGAGCGGGATCGCACGGAGCTTGGCCGACCTTAGCTTACGCAGCTTCGGTCGCCAACAGGAAACCAAAGCCGACCATTTCGGTCTAGAGCTAATTCACGCTGAATATCAACACATCGACCAAGCTTGGCGATTGTTCCAACGCTTGGTCGAAACAGGCGACGAGATCCCCGACAGCTTGTCGTATCTATCAACGCATCAAAGTTCCAACGACCGTAAGGCCGCACTCATTCATCAAGCCAAACAGAACCGCTGGGCGATCACCGGAAAGCCAATAAAATTAGCGTAGTAAAGCGCTCATTCTCATTGTAGCTATGTCGCAGAACCTAGGGCTGCTGCGAGTCTTCAAGCGCTATCGTTTGGATCGGCCAACGTTGGCGTTAAGACAAGCAGCTATTGCGAGTAATGAACTCATCCATCTCTCTATTTTCTGCATCTCACCCCAGAAGCTTGCCTGGACACAATAGCGTATACATTGATAACAACGCGGAGCCAAGAACTGAGCAAAGTTATCCTCACCAATCATTACAGTGGCTACGCCATCGAACTCAGCCGTGTGTAGTAGCCGAGGTCAATGGTCGTTAGAATTACGCTGCTGGTGCAGATCTTGTTCGCTACGCATAAATTATAATCAACTATTTGGCGTCACGGTAGCTGCACAAATCAGGAATACAATCGACCATGACTTCAACAAGAAGAGAGCAAATCCGCACCTTGCTCAAAGGTATAGAAACCGGTGATGAAGCCGCTGTCGCTGTCGTCAATCCCAACAAATCCATCCAGCAAAATCCCCAGGCTCACGAAGGCGGAGAGGGTTTTTCAGCACTATTTAAGCGGCTCTGAAAGAGCTCTCCGCACGTCAATATTGTGCGCATATTCTCCGACGGAGACTACGTGTTTTCCCACACCGACTACGACTTCGCTACCTCGCGAATTGGTTTCGAAACATTCCGCTTCGAGGGCAACTTGACGGTTGACATTGGGACAACATTCAACCGAGAAAAAGGCCTAAGCCCTCCGGGCACTCAATGGTTGATGGGGCCACGGAAGCTAAGGATCTCGACACTACTGAATCCAATCGGGAAACCGTGCGAGCCTTCATCGATGAGGTTCTGGTCAATCGCCAACTTGATAGCTTGGCGCACTGCACTGAGCCTTATCCGGTCCCACACCGAATGCAGGCCGGGCGGTAAAATACGGCAAGGTGCATCGTATCCTGGCATACGGATATTTTGTTCTTACAGTCTGCGAAGGTTCTGTCGATGGCGTTCACACCTCGTTCTTTGATCTCTTCGGTGTTAGCTATCGGAAAATCGTAGAGCACTGGGACACCACCGAGGCAGTGCCTCCGCGTGCGCAGTGGGAAAACCAAAACCGAAAATTTTGAAATTGAAACTAGATTTTGTTTGTAGCCTTATCAGCAAAATGAAATTGGCACAGGGGAATGGCAGCAGGGTCTGTTTTAAAATCAGCTCACCCGAGTATTCAGAAGTTGATCGGCGCGCGCCAGACAGCCGAAAGTGATTTCGCTACCCGCTCCAACCCTTTGGAATTCCTGGTGGAATAACATGACATTTAGACCGTTCACAGAATATATTCCGCTTGGCGAAAAACCTGCGATGCACGCAGAGTCTATTGATCAGGACCTTGTTCGGCGAAACGCACGGCACAACAGATGAAAAGCATTCCAGGCATTGCATTGCTTGTTGCGCTCACTTTTGGCTTGTTAGTCGCAGCACCTGTTGCTGTGGATAGTTCCAGTCCTAGACTGGCAGCCTATTACGACCGTTTTTTGGCCCTATACGGCGATAGCGTTTTTGAATGGAGCGATTCTGTTACACCGGTAAAGCGCATAGCTGGCATCAAGCAAGTCGGTGTTGGGCAAAGTAATAGCTATGCCTTGACGAAAAAGGGCGAGCTGTTGGCGTGGGACGACGACCCTGCCGAGTCAATCGTATTGGCCAATAAAGTCAGCTCCTTCTACGCGGGTCGAACAGCTTTGTTGGTGATACGCAATGACGGTGAGTTACCGCAGTTCGATACACGGGGATTGTTTCGATTTGGTGAGAAGCTTGCGAGCGAGTCAAACACAATCGCAGACAATATTCTCACGGCCGCAGTCGGCGACAGTGCCAACTATTACGTCACTCGTGACGGAGCACTGTTTGTGCTTGGCCGTGCGCACCGAGGGCAATGTGGTGATGGCAAACTCACTGCATCGGCAAGCTATGTGCAAACCACGGCTGATGTGGCTCAGGTAGTTGCGCATACTGGCCATGCATTGATACTCAAACGCGATGGAACTGTATGGGGAACAGGTGGAAACATCTGTGGACCACTGGGTCGACATGGCCTTGGCGACAAGGCAATTAAGTGGGGCTTGAGTGTAGATGACGTACAGGCGATCGCTACCGGCAGTACGCACTCGCTTGCGACTAAGCGCCACCAGAGTTTGTGGATTTGGGGGCGAAATGAAGGGCTTGAGCCGAAACATGTGTTGGGCAAAGTTAGTGCGGTCGCAACGGGAAGCAGCAGCACTCTCGCCTTGAGTCAGGGATCTTTGTGGCAATGGAGCCCTGGAGAGCAGCCTAGATCAATCATGAAATGTGCAGATATTTAAGTACCCCGCCGGGCGGCACAACAAGCGCCAACAGTCGAGCCAAAGCGACCGCCCGGCCAGCTGAACACCTGCACCATGGGTATAGGACAGGCCAGCAAATCGGTGCAGTGCTCCGACATAGGGCAGGACCTTTGGGGTTACACCTTGCGCAAGCAAAGAGCAGGTTCTGTTTTGCCTAAGTACCAACACCATTCGACCCTTGAGAGCTAGATGCGACCATCTTGAAGTCAGTGGTCTAAACCACATAATCGCCAAGTTTCGACAAGACGCTCGTCAACCCCACTGCCGGCCAGATCGCGATTTAGGATGCGCCAGCGCTCGTGGTCGAAGGGCTCTCGATACAACCAAGCCATCCAATCCGCCAAGCGAATGGCAGAACCCACATCAGTAACCATACCCGCACTGTATCGGTAACCGTCAACCAGCATCCGCTCGTCAAATCCCCACTTTTGCAGCGCAATTGCGGTCAGACCTGCCCGATAGGTGAGGTCCTCAGGCAAGGTGTCTTCTGCTTCCAGCATCACCCCATCAAGCGCGGTGGGCAAAGTGGAGAAGTGAATATCGGTGAACAATTTTCCGACGGCCGGCGCTAGCTCGGGCGGATTGCCGACATGCCAGAAGTTGAACACCACTGACTTGCGAGGCGCTGTGACCTCGGTAACCCCGTGAAACGAATTCTCATGCAGGACAAACAGAAAGCCGGCGTTGTATGTTGGCAATACTTCGTCTTGCACCGTGCCTTCGCGGCTCTCGAAGAGCTGCAAGACACCGCCATCTGCTGGTGTCCAGCTTCGATTCAGCTGGAGTACGAGTCTGGCTATCTCGTAGCCTACCAAGGGCTGGTCGCTGTGCACCCCGATTTGCTGACCGGGCTCCATACGTTGCGCCGTCACAACCACGCGGTCCGCAAGCTCCAAGCCGGTGATCTCACGCATGCGAGGCAGCAACCGCTGGAGCAAGTCGGTCGGTACATCACCCGTCACCTCGCGCAGAAAACACGCATAGAACGAGCCATCTCGATGCTGCCAATCTCCATCGACCGCAAACAGAGACTCCAGCGCGACCAGCGCTTCAGTGTCGAGAGCCGCTGGGCACAGCACGTGGGAAAATGGGCGCGACTTTCGGGTTAGTTTCTGCAGCGTCAAGTTAGGCACCCAAAGCCAAGTGGCAGCAAAGAGTTCACCAACGAATGCGGTGTTGCGTGAGCAGCGGAGCTGCGCCTGCGCCTGTCAGTATCCTGCGGTGCGGACCTGCCATTATCGCGGCCGTTTTTGGTCTTCTCAGCGTCGCGGGAAATGAAGCCTGGCGCATCGCTGTCGAGCTTGTTAATTGCTCGGGCGGTCACTGCCGTGGCAGCAATAGGCGCCATCTCCGTCGAAACTGGCCGGGCACAGCTCAAACGGGCCAAGGTCACCGAAATTGCCCACGCTCTTGGTAACGGAATCATCGCTTTCTCTCACTTGATGGATAGTTTGCGCAAACCTTATCGCCACATCGCTGCCAACGCGGACGGGATTGCCGCACGGTGATCAATCGCAAATAGCTCGCCGCGGTCAGCGGCTCATCACATTTTCCATCTGGTGACCCTACCTTCTATCTGGGGAACCTCAGGGGGGTACTTTCTGGGCGATGAGTATGCACGCGGCTACATTCGCAGTCTGACCGAATTGAACTGCGGTTGGGTAGATTCCTGCGTGCACCGGACTAAGCGCTCAGAGATGGACAGCCGAAGGACAACAATTTTCCTATAAGAGAACGAAGTGCGCCGATCAATCCACGCCTTAGCGCGGGCTGTTTGGTGCCTGTGCTTTCGACACCAAATGGTCGCTTGAAATGAGCGGCGTTCGAAATGACGACCGTGCGCAGACGACCGCAGAAGTTCGCGGTTGGCTGGACCGAGGCGCGCCGACTCACTTCGTGTGATTCGCGTTGGGCGCACGCGAGCGCGGCGCACGTCCTGTAATCTATGCGTATGAACTATGCAGACATTGATGGCACGCGAATCCGCTACGAAGTTCGCGGCGAAGGTACTCCGGTGGTCCTGTCCTACTGCCTTGGGGGCAATCTCACATTCCTGCATCCGCAGGCGCAAGTCTTGGCCGCACGCTACAAGGTGATTCTGTGGGAGGCCAGAGGCCACGGGCACTCCGACAGTCCTGTGGATCCTCAAGCTTACGGCATCACACGCTCGGCCCAGGATCTCAACGCACTGCTGGATCACCTGGAGATTAACCGCGCCCATGTGGGAGGCCTATCCATGGGGGGCGGCATAGCGGGGCGCTTCGCCCAGTTATATCCAGCACGGCCCCTGAGTCTCAGCATCCTTGATTCCAACACTGCAGCAGCACAGCCCGTAGCACCACGCATGCGCGAGGTGCGCGAGCACACAGCGGCGCTGTGTGACTCCGGCGATATGGATGCAGCAGCAGCCTATTATCTGGCCAATAGCCCAGCTTACAAGTTGTTTGACGGGGACAACGAGGACAATCGCGCTCGGCTGCATGCGATGGTAGCGGCCACCAATGCGCATGGATTCGCCAGCACTTTGCGCGCGATGCGAGTGCCGGACTCGAAACCGGAAGATCTGGCACTCATAATTGCTCCAACCTTGGTCGTAGCAGGAGAACACGACCCGGCGATCGCATCCATTCGCATCACCCATGAGAAGATTCCAGGCTCTGTGTTGAAAGTTATTCCTGGGGCGGGACACCTGTCGAATCTCGATAATCCGGATGCACTAGTGGCAGTGATGCTTGAGTTTCTTGCCAATGCTGATAGAGGTGTTTGACAAAAGCGAGCGTGCACCAGCGTGTGATCGAAACCATGCACGTTTTCGATAACCTACGGTGAGTGCTGGAGCGTCTTGGCGCCGCAGGCGTGCTTGACTCAGATCCAGCTCAACGCCCGGGGGTTAATTCGTCGCGACTTTTATCGCCTGTGGCGGGTCGCGGGGTACTTCAGCGACGAACAAGTCGCGCTCAACTTGGCATCACGATCGAATGCTAGAAACTATCTAACACCGCGCCACACCATCGTACCGTTCGTATGACCCACTCCGAAAAATGTATCCCGAACGAGCCGCCCTTCAGAATCAAAAAGACGTCGAGAAGCTTAATTTCTCGACTTGACTTGACTTCCGCAGGCTCATGGCTTCTTA
>Ga0055584_100000723_pt1 | contig 31509 bp, 25 predicted proteins | sample OSDHelmetaG_FD_58716 | JGI IMG/M metagenome (GOLD analysis project Ga0055584, IMG submission 58716) | Pelagic marine sediment microbial communities from the LTER site Helgoland, North Sea, for post-phytoplankton bloom and carbon turnover... | ecosystem: Environmental > Aquatic > Marine >... | reverse complement strand
CGATCAATTCCGCTACGCTCACCTGATTCACCTCGTGATCGGTAGACATCGTGACAATTTGGCCTGTACTCCGCGTGGAGAATGGCTTTTATGAAGGAATCCCTCAGTATAGTGCTTTTTGGAGCACTTTCAACGCACTTGGCGTAGTGCGCAAAGGAAATCTATGAATAGACTTACGTCATTCAAAACAGATCTCGACCCACGAAAATCGAGAGAATTTCCGTTTTTTTTGAAAAAAAAGCCGCTGAAATTTTTCATTCAGCGGTCATTTCAAGGTTTTTCGGAAGTTCAGGATCCACGTGTTCAGCGGTCAGATCCCAACTCAAAATTACTTCAAGGCCGTTTCAATCGCCGAAACGACTTTGGGATCGTCGGGTTTCACACCGGTGCGAAAGCGGGCGAGAATTTTGCCATCTTTACTGATCAGAAACTTCTCGAAGTTCCATTTGACAGGACCGGGTGACTCGGGGTTTGACTCTTGAGAAGTCAGGTATTGGTAGAGCGGAGCGGCATCTTTTCCATTAACGTCTACTTTTTCGAGCATGTCAAAAGTGACACTGTAGTTATTGGTACAAAACTCTTTGATTTCGCTGGCTGTTCCCGGTTCCTGAGATCCAAATTGATTACAGGGAACGCCGACCACTTCGAGCCCTTTTGGCCCATATGTTTCAAACAAACTTTGAAGTTGCTCGTATTGAGGTGTCGCGCCACAATGACTGGCAGTGTTTACAACCAACAAGACTTTCCCTTTGTATTTGGAAAAGTCGACATTCTTTCCGTCGAGGGACTTCATCTTAATGTCGAACACAGGAGAAGCTTTCTCTTCAGCATTTGCATCGACACTCAACATAAAACCTGCCAACAATGCGGAACAAAGTAGAACTTTCATTTAATGTCTCCAAAATCAAGGTGGGTGAATTGGTGTGAAGGAGTCGGGTTGGGGAAGGAAACCCACACAACAACACACGAGGTCTTCCCAGTTTAGCCAGTGTGAGATTCTTTCTGCAAACCATTATTTCACGAATCGGGTTCTTGTCCACTTCCGGTGAGATGAAATTCTGTACTTCGATGGCCTATGTGGTAAGGTAATCCCGCAAGAGAAACCGCGACATATTCGACTTTCGATGCTGGGGGAATCCCGCCGTGACCGATGAATTTGATAACCAGCCAACCACGCCTCAGCATCCCGAGACGCCCGATCCAGAAACATATCCCTCTGGTCAGCCAGCCGCGACCAGCAGCATGCCGATGCCAGAACAAATTGGTCCCTGGAAGATCGAGAAGAAAATCGGTGCAGGCGGTATGGGGACCGTCTATCTGGGAGTCCATGAAGAAACCGGCGATCAGGCGGCTGTTAAAGTGTTGCCGGCGAGCTTGGCGCGAGAAGACGGATTCGTGGCAAGATTCAATCGCGAAATTGCATCGATGAAGTCACTTGACAATCCCCACATCGTCAAATTCATCGACAGTGGTACTCAAGACGAGACCTACTTCTATTCTATGGAATATGTCGAGGGAGACACTCTCACCAGTGTGATCTTACGAGAAAAAAGAATTCCCTGGGAACAGTGCGTCAATTATGCCATTCAGATTTGCTCGGCACTCAAAGCAGCACACGACACGGGAATCGTTCATCGCGATCTCAAACCCTCTAACCTGCTGATCGATCAACACGATCAAATCAAGCTGACCGACTTCGGAGTCGCACAAGTCTTTGCCGCCGGCAAACTGACAGTCACCGGTGGCATTATCGGGACAGCCGAGTATATGTCTCCCGAGCAGGCGCAGGGAACGCGGGCCTCGAAGAAGAGCGATCTTTATTCATTGGGTGCCGTGATGTACGCCATGATTTGCGGGCGTCCACCTTTCAGTGGAAAAACAACATTGGAAGTGATTCAGAAACATAAATTCGGTCAGTTTGATCGCCCGAATATGTACGTTCCCGAGATACCACTCTGGCTGAACGACCTCATCTGCCAGTTACTCGAAAAGGAACCTGATAAACGATTTCCTGATGCCTATGTTCTTTCACGACGTATTCAGGAGAAACTGAATCAGCATCATCTGCGCAACAAGGATTTGACTCAAAACTCGAGCGGCCAAACAGACTTGGGGGCGACTGTTGCCGCGGGAGTGATTGATTCCAATGATCCCAACGCAACACTGATGCGCGACATGATGCGTGCTCAAATTGAAGAAGCGACTCAAAAAGGAACGATTGGCAGTTTACTGGATAACACCGTGGTGCTGGTGATGCTGCTCATCATTGTCGTCTTGGGGACCGCCTATTTTCTACGAGAGGCTCCACCCACGCCAGTTCCCGAGGAAGTGACAAGCCTGGCCGACAAAGAGCCCGAACGATTGATCAAGCAGGCCGACTACTATCGCGAGATCGGCAACTATGAGAAAGCTTGGGAGATCCTCGCGAATCTGAATGAACTATTACCGAATGACGAAGAATATTCAGGCTTAAAGGCCAAGATCAATGTTCGTCTGAAACAGATCGAGAAGGCCAGCGTGGATGGTGAAAGTCTCACCATGTTTCTGGAGCGAGCTCTGGCTCGCGCGGAACAGGCGGCGGAAGATGGAAACCCACGAGAGGCCATTGGTATCTGTGACGCCATCTTGGTTCTGTACCAGAATAATCCTGAGGCCGAGAGCGCGGTCGCGGAAGCTCGTCAAATCAAAACATCACAGACAGCCAGGCTCTCTGAGGAGTAACCGCCATTCGTTCGGTCTTGAATAATTCTTTCCCTCACATTCAGGATCGCTTATACTAAAAATCTCACCAATGGCCACGGTCCGCGCGGCCATTACGAACCTCAAGAGACCTTAGTTTCTTTCCATAAAGGCTGCATTCACCATGAATCGCACCATGATCATTATTGTCGGCATTGTATTTCTCTCACCCGCAATGTCTTTTGCCGAAGAGGAAGTGATCTTCTCGCGTGAGATCCAGCCGTTATTGGCCAAGCACTGCCTGCTTTGTCACGGCACGGATAAACAGGAATCGGGATTACGACTCGATTCTCATGCAGAAGCGACCATGAAATTGGAATCTGATCAGCTCGCCATTGTTCCCGGTCACCCTGAGCAGAGCGAACTGCTGAAACGGATTACATCGAAGGATGAGTTCACACGAATGCCACCCGAAGGGGAAATGCTCAGTGATGCGGAAGTTGACCTGATAAGCCGCTGGATTAAACAGGGTGCGAAATATGAAAGTCATTGGTCATATCGACCCATTGCCAAACCGGAGTTGCCTGAAGTCAAACAGACAGAATGGATTCGGAATCCCATCGATCAATTTGTGTTGGCCAAGTTGGAAGCTGCAGGAGTCAAACCTTCTCCCACTGCGGATCGAGCCACGCTCATCAAACGGCTGTATCACGATTTGACAGGATTGCCACCCTCACCCGCCGAAGTGGATGAATTCCTGAACGACAAATCGCCGCAGGCATACGAGTCACTGGTGAATCGACTGTTGGAGTCTCCCCATTTTGGAGAAAGATGGGGACGACATTGGCTCGATAAAGCCCGCTATGCCGACTCCGATGGCTACGAAAAAGACCGACCGCGTCCCAATGCCTGGCGATATCGGGACTGGGTCATCGATGCCATCAACGACGATATGCCGTACGATCAATTTACGATTGAGCAATTGGCGGGCGATCTGCTTCCCGATGCGACAGTCGAACAAAAATTGGCGACTGCGTTTCATCGACAAACATTGACGAATACCGAAGGGGGAACCGATCAAGAAGAGTTCCGTGTGGAAGCGACCTTCGACAGGACAGAAACGACAGCCGCGATCTGGATGGGTCTCACCATGACGTGTGCTCGTTGTCACTCGCACAAATATGATCAGATCACGCAGGAAGAATACTACGAACTCTTTGCGTTCTTCAATAATACCAACGAGGACACAGTCCATATCGCCAAAACTGAAGCAGATCTACAGCGATACCAGAAAGAGAAAGAAGCCCACGACCAGAAGGTCGCCGTCGCAACCGAAGCCTACAACAATCGTGTTGCACAGCTACAGCCGCAAATTGATAAATGGTTGGAAGAAATGACGGCTTTGCTCAACGCAAATCCAAGTCCGGTTGAATTCCAATCGATCAAACCGCTGGAAGCCTCCGCCATCAGTAAAGCGACACTCACCACTCAAGAAGAGGGAGCGATTTTGGTCACGGGAGAATCACCCGACTCCGATACTTACACCATCATTACGGAAACGGATTCCTCACCACTAACCGGATTCAAGTTGGAAACATTGATTCACGATTCGCTTGGCGGGAAAGGACCGGGCCGAACGGCTCACGGCAATTTTGTATTGAGTGAGTTTGAGGTCATCGCCAGTCACAACAAAAAGTTTGAGGATCCTGTGACACTCGAATTCGGTTCTGCCGAGGCCAATTTTTCACAAGTCAATTTTCTCCCTGAACATGCACTGTCCAAGATCGATAAGACCGGCTGGGCGATCTCTCCGCAGATGGGGAAAAATCATGCGATCACGTTTTACACGAAGTCGCCGGTTCCATTGAAAGAGAAAAAATTTCTCAAAATTGTCCTCAAACAACAATACGGCGGGAAACACACCATCGGTCACTTTCGCCTTTCCACCATGACCGGATTCGATCCTCTCAAAGCAGTGCCACAACAGGTCAGAGAAGCTGTCGCCGTATCAGCAGATCAACGCACTCCCCTACATCGCAAAACGATTGCCGATTATGTGGCGTCCACTGACGCCGAGGTTCAAAAATTACTCGCCAATCTCAACGCAATCAAAACCAAGGCACCGAAAGACCCGATGATGTTAGTCCGCGTTTTACGGTCGGCAGAACGTCAAACCAACATCCTGCATCGTGGAGACTTTTTGCAGCCCGCCGAAAAAGTACGTTCGGATGCGATTGCCGTCATTGAAGAAAACCATCCACTCACATCCCGCATCTCAGGGGAACCGGCGGATCGACTCGATTTGGCTAACTGGTTGATTGATCCCAAGAACCCTCTCACTCCTCGTGTGAGTGTGAATCAGGTTTGGGCTCATTTGTTTGGGCGAGGCATCGTTCCCACGGTGAATGACTTTGGCGTTCGCGGTGATCAGCCCACTCATCCAGAGTTACTCGATTGGCTCGCTTGGACTTACCCACGAGAACTCGATTGGAGCCGGAAGTCGTTAATCCGACTGATTGTCAATAGCGCCACCTATCGGCAATCGTCCCACCATCGGCCCGAGTTGCAGGAAATCGATCCGACAAACCAACTCTTCGCTCGACAAAATCGATTGCGGGCAGAAGCCGAGATCGTGCGAGACTTACACCTGGCAGCAAGTGGCTTGTTGTCCCAAAAAGTGGGTGGGCCGAGTGTCTTTCCACCTTTGCCACCCGGCGTGGCAGAGTTGAGTTACGCGAACAACTTTAATTGGAAGACCAGTCAAGGCGAAGATAAATATCGTCGGGGGATGTACACGTTTTTCAAGCGAACATCACCTCATCCTAACTTGATCAGTTTCGATTGCCCCGACTCCAACACCACTCGACTGAAACGTGATTCGAGCAATACTCCTTTGCAGGCACTCGTCACGCTGAACAACGACACGTTCACGGAAGCGTCCCAGGCGATGGCAAAACGTGTGCTTCTGGAAGGGGGGGCGACTGACGCAGAAAAATTGGCTTACGCCATGCGTTTGTGCATCGCGCGAGTACCAGACGACAAAGAAACTCAGCAATTTGGCCAACTCCTCGACACGGCTCGTCAGTATTACCAATCACATGCAGAAGACGCAAAAGCATTAACAAGTCGTCATGCGGTCGAAGAGATTGATCCGGTGGAAAACGCCGCCTGGATCACCACCGTGAGAATGATCATGAACCTCGATGAATTCATCGTGAGAGATTAAGTCGCCGAGAGTGAGTGAAAACAAACGCAATATCTATTGGTAGAAACAGTCACCTACAAACATCACTACCCGCATGCCACCCTCTCTTCCTTTGGAGGAGAGGGCCGGGGTGAGGAGGTTTTTCAAAATGAACCAGCAACAACACCTGATCGATCAACACGTCACGCACACTCGGCGCGAGTTTCTCAATACTACGGCCAGTGGTCTGGGGATGGCGGCATTGGGGTCCATGTTGACTCAGGACGGATTGATGAATCCTGCCGGAGCTGCGGAGGATGTGGATGTGGTCAATCCGCTCGCACCTCGCGACGCGCACTTCGACCCGGAAGCGAAGGCGTGCATATTTATCTTCATGGCGGGTGCGCCGTCTCACATCGACTTGTTCGATCCCAAGCCAGTCTTGAAAGAGCGTCACGGCGAACCACTTCCCGAATCGATGCTTGAAAAAGTACGCTTTGCTTTCATCAAGAAAGACAAAGCCTTGCTGCAAGGGTCGCCTTTCGAGTTCCAGAAGCATGGCGAATGCGGCATGGAGCTTTCGGAGTTGCTACCTCACATGGGAAGCGTCGCCGATGACTTGTTGTTGGTCCGCTCATTACATTCCGAGCAATTCAATCATCACCCCGGACAACTGATGATGCAGTGTGGTCGCGGGACGTTCGGCTTGCCGACAATGGGATCGTGGATGACTTACGGCTTGGGGAGCGAATCACAGAACCTGCCCGGTTACGTTGTCCTCAACAGTGGTCGTGGTTCTTCGGGCGGTGCGACATTGTGGCAGTCGGGCTTTCTTCCCTCCACATATGCAGGCGTTTTGTTTCGCAATCAAGGGGAGCCGGTTTTGAATTTATCAAACCCGAATGGCATTCCTTCTGAACTGCAGCGTCAAGGTTTGGATGTGCTTCGCAATGTGAATCAGCAACGATATCGCGAAGTCCGCGATCCCGAAATTGCCGCTCGAATTGCCTCGTACGAACTGGCTTACCGAATGCAAACGGCGGCTCCTGAGTTGATTGACCTTTCGAGCGAATCCAAAGAGACCGTCGAAGCGTATGGTCTCAATCGCAAAGAACCCGAAAATTTCACGGGACGTGGTAAAAAGGGAAACACCTACGAAAGCTTTGCTCGCAACTGTCTTCTGGCCCGGCGAATGGCCGAGCGGGGCGTTCGGTTCATCAATATCATTTATGCTTCGTGGGATCATCACAGCAATATTCCCAAAGAGCTACCTTACAACGCGGGATGTGTGGACCAACCGATTGCCGCACTCATTAAGGACTTGAAAGAACGCGGCTTGCTCGACTCGACGATGGTGGTCTGGGGAACCGAATTCGGTCGCACTCCTCTGGGAGAAAACCGGAGCGGTAAAAAAGAAGTCGGCACGGGTCGCGACCATCATCCTTATTCGTTCAGCATGGCAATGGCGGGAGGAGGTCTCAAGGGAGGACAGGTTTACGGAGCCACCGACGAAATAGGCTGGAACGTGACCGAGAATCCGGTTCACATTAACGACCTGCACGCCACCATGCTAAACCGGTTTGGCCTCGATCACCTCAAGTTGACCCATCGCTTCCAGGGCCGCGACTACCGACTGACCGATGTCGGTGGAAAAGTGATCAAAGATTGGATCGCGTGAGCCGTTGAGGCAATCTCCATCTCGGAGTCTTTCACGCAGCGTTGACGTATTCCCGGAATTTCGAGAGGATGAACGTCAACGAGGGGTATTGTGTCTGGTCACGACACGCCGTTCTCTCTTCTTTATCAAAACCATCAGACAGACAATATTATGGACGAAACCGCGGATAAAAAGCCTTCCGTCAATTTCATCGAAGAAATCATCAACGGCGACCGAGAGGCTGGCAAGAATGAGGGCCGTGTCCATACTCGATTTCCTCCCGAACCGAATGGTTATCTGCATATCGGGCATGCCAAATCGATCTGCCTGAACTTTGGACTGGCCGAACAGTACGGCGGGAAATGCAATCTTCGTTTTGACGACACCAACCCCGCCAAAGAAGAGACGGAGTACGTCGATTCGATCATGGAAGATGTTCGCTGGCTTGGTTTCGATTGGGAAGACCGCCTGTTCTATGCGTCGGACTACTTCGGGCAATTATACGACTGGGCGGTGCAGTTGATTCAGCAGGGAGATGCATACGTCGATTCCTGCACTCTCGAAGAAATTCGCGAGCTGCGCGGGACAGTGACAAAACCGGGGACACCAAGCCCGCATCGTGATCGATCGGTCGAAGAGAATCTTGATCTGTTTGAGCGGATGAAAAATGGTGAGTTCAAGGATGGCGAGCATGTCTTGCGGGCCAAGATCGATTTGGCCTCGCCCAATATGAACCTGCGTGATCCCGTGATGTATCGAATTTTGAATGCCCACCATCATCGGACGGGCGATGCCTGGTCGATCTATCCGATGTACGATTTCGCACATGGGCAATCGGATTCATTAGAAGGAATCACGCATTCCATCTGCACGCTGGAATTCGAGAACCATCGTCCTTTGTATGAGTGGTTTATCGAAAAACTCGGAATCTTTGCTCCCCAGCAAATCGAATTCGCCCGATTGAATTTGACCTACACCGTCACCAGTAAACGGAAACTGCTGGAGTTGGTCCAGGAAGGCCACGTGAATGGGTGGGATGATCCCCGCATGCCGACGATCTGTGGATATCGTCGACGCGGATATACTGCTTCGTCGATTCGTCGATTCTGTTACGAAACCGGTGTCACCAAATTTAACGGCGTCACCGATCTCGCGCGTCTGGAAAACAGTTTGCGAGACGAACTGAATAAGACCGCCGAACGACGAATGGGAGTCCTCAAACCGTTGAAAGTCGTGATTACGAACTATCCCGATGACGCTCCCGAGGACTTGCTGGAAGCGGTTAACAACCCGGAAGATGATTCAGCCGGTGTTCGTCAGGTTCCGTTTTCCAAAGAAATTTACATCGAGCAAGACGACTTCATGGAAGACGCTCCTAAGAAGTTCTTTCGATTGGGGCCGGGGCGTGAAGTTCGACTGCGCTACGCTTACTTCATCACCTGCAACGACTTTGTCAAAGATGACGCAGGAAACATCACCGAACTGCATTGCACTTATGATCCGGCGACTCGTGGCGGCAATGCTCCTGATGGACGAAAGGTGAAGGGGACATTGCATTGGGTTTCAGCCCAGCATGCTCTCGAAGCTGAAGTGAGAGTTTACGATCATCTCTTCTCTGAGGAAGATCCGAGTGACGTTCCTGAAGGAGGAGATTGGAAAGACAATCTGAACAAGGAATCATTAACGGTCATCAAAGACGCCAAACTGGAGCCGTCACTCGCGGATGCTAAAGCGGGAGAAAATTATCAGTTTGAAAGACTCGGTTACTTCTGTGTCGATCCGAAAGATTCGACCAGTGACGCGCCGGTCTTCAATCGAACGGTTTCTTTGAAAGATTCCTGGGCCCGGAATCAAAAACATCAACAGAAGAAGGGCTGATCGTCGATGACAACTCAACCATCGCTTGTCATCGCAACACGTAATGCGGGGAAGCTGCGAGAAATTCGTGGGTTGCTCGAACCGCACGGCATCGAAGTCTTGAGCTTGGCGGAGTTTGAAGATGTGCCGGAAGTGGAAGAGACGGGAGAGTCCTTCGCAGCCAATGCCGCGTTAAAAGCGGTTGAAATCGCACAGCATCTTGATGCCTGGACATTGGGTGAAGATAGCGGCTTGATGGTCGACGCGCTCGATGGACGACCGGGAATTTATTCTGCACGGTACAGTGGCCCAGAAGCGACGGATGAAAAAAACAACGCCAAGCTACTGGAAGAACTGGACGGCGTAGCTGAGAACAAGCGAGGGGCTCAGTATGTTTGCTCGTTGGCGGTTTCTAATCCGGCTGGTGAGGTCATCCTGACCGAAGAAGCGACATGTCACGGACGCATTGCGACCGAGCCGCATGGAGAGAACGGCTTTGGTTACGACCCTTATTTCACAATTGTGGAATTGCACAAGACATTCGGCGAACTTCAACCGGTCGTCAAAAAACATCTCAGCCATCGCGCTCGTGCTTTTGAACGAGTGACTCCGAAGTTGATTTCGCTTTTGAAGCAGTGATCAATCATCGTGCTTGAAGTGAAGATACGTTCCGCTGAAGACTTCAAAACTTGACATCTCGACGGCACCATCGAGATAGCCGACATTCCCGGAAGCAGGATTATCTCCCGGTTCGACAGGGAAGCCGGGATTCAGGAACCCGTCGCCATTCAAGTCCTGAACTGATTTGACCGAACCATCCGCCATCAACAGATTGCACGAATCTCGATGCACGGGAGACCAACCGCGTGTATCCTGCAAACAGAGTTTCGCAAGTCCTGCTCCGCCTAAAGTGGCCGACCAGTCACCGGTATTCGATTGGTAAGTGGTTTCGTTATTTCCGACTCCGCCATGACCGACGACCTCTCCCGGTTGGGGATATGATGTTGGTTGGATGGCGGCAAGATCGAGAACATTGCCGTTCGCACCTTGAATCAGTTTAATAGCGGGTCCTGCGGAATCGTAAACGGCAGGTCCGCGAGTAAAGAGTTCAACCAGTGGAGTTCCGACAGGTAACGAATCATTGATAGCGGTAGACAACGTCTCGTTTCCTGAGTTTCCGTCTCCCATCAAGGGGATGTGGTTCGAGGGTGGATCGCTGCCTGTGAGAATTGCCAAGTTACCCTGTCGCAATCCTCCTTGCGTGAGGTGGCGATCAAGAAACGGGCCATCTTTGATTCCTTTGTTTCCACCGGCGCTGCCAATTGCATCAGGTCCGATTTGGCCTCGTACCAGAAACCAACTGGGTGTGTAATTGGTGTTGTAGCCTTCGAGCACTTTTCCGTTGAGATAGCTCACTCTGGCAGCTCCCGTCGCCAGATAGTTTCCTCCACTCGGATCAAACGCATCACAGAATCCATCCGTGATATCTTTCTGTTCCGCCGTGACCGATCCATTGTTGGTATCGGTGGTCAGCAACTGATTGAGTAATTGGGAACCAAGTGCGGGATTAGACGGGCACAACATGCCTTCCGGTGCCAAGGCTCCCGATTGATCGAGATTGGCAATCCACCCGATGCTGTCAGGGCAACCATCTCGTAAAAAATCGGCGGCACCTGTTGCGAATCTTTGCTTGGGATCGCTGTCCGAAAATTCCTGAAAACCGATGCCCATCTGCTTCAGATTGTTTTGACATTGCGTCTTTCGGGCCGACTCTCGAATCGACGAGACAGCCGGGACCAACAATGCGACCAACACCGCGATGATCACAATTGTGACCAGCAATTCAATGATCGTGAATCCGGTTCTCGAAGGTGATAGCGCGCGGGATGATTGTCGGGAATTCATTCTGCTCTCTCCAGTGAAAACGATGAGATCTGATGATCCGAGGTGAGACCATCAATGCAGATAGTAAAGCATGAGCGTTGTCAGGATCAGCCAACAGAGATCGTCTTCACAAAGAATTCATTCACTTCATGTGGAGAGATGAAGATTGTGTGAAGCGACAGTTAAGAAGCGTGGAAGAGATCAGTTAACGGGTTTCCGCCATACACCGGATGAGGTCGGTTGGAGGGATCTTTCATAGCCAGATCGTGCGGGACACCCAAACTGTGATAAACGGTCGCGGCATAGTCTTGAGGAGAGACGGGATTCAATGTGGGCAATGTTCCCTGAGCATCGGACTGCCCGTAAATCTGACCGCCCGAAATCCCTCCTCCTGCAAACAAGCCACTGTAACACTGCGGATAATGTTGTCTGCCGCCATTTTCGACTCGCGGCGAGCGTCCGAATTCTCCGACCCAACAAACGAGGGTCTCTTCCAGCAAGCCCCGTTCTTCCAGGTCGGCCAGAAGTGTCGCCAAGGCGCGGTCAGCGGGAGGGATCAAATCATTTTTGAGACGCGGAAAATTATTGCCGTGCGTATCCCAGAAGTTTTGTCCGTCGTTGTGCCAGTTGACCGAGACAAGTGAAACCCCCGATTCCACCAACCGTCTCGCCATCAACACACATTGGCCATGAGTATTACGACCGTATCGGTCGCGGACCGCGTCCGGTTCTTGAGAAAGATCAAATGCCTGTCGCACGTCGGGTGAGGTCAACAGACCGAATGCTCGTTCTTGTTGTCCGCCGACACTGCGAACATCGGCATAGTCGTCAAGAGACATTCGCTGTCGATCAATGTTTTCTAGTAAAGCCCGCCGACTGTTGAGCCTGTTGGCATCCACTCCATCAATCAGGTTGAGCGCGGGAACTTTCCAATTTGGCTCGGCAGGATTACCGGTAATCAAAAGGGGATCATATTGTCTCCCCAGATAACCGCCTGTCTGACCGGGAGCTTGACCACCGGGTGCTGCCGGGTGATAGGCTTTCCAGGGAAGTGTCACGAAGTTCGGCATGGCCGATGTTTGACCATTCAGCTTCGAGATAACCGAGCCGATGTGTGGTGTATCCCGATCACTGGGTGGCTCGGCGTCACTGTTGGGAACCGGCGCAATATGCCCCGTCAAACTGCAATGACCGCTCGCCAGATGAGACGGGTCGGAATGTGTGAGTGACCGAACGACGGCCAGTTTGTCGCATTGCTGTGCGGTCAGTCGAAAATGTTCGCTCAACTGAATGCCGGGAACATTAGTGTCGATGGTCGCAAACTCTCCCCGCACTTCTGCCGGGGCATTTGGTTTGGGGTCGAGAGTATCAATATGGCTTGGTCCACCCCACATAAACAAAAAGATACAGCGTTTTGCTTTTCCGAATCCCGGCAATGAAGCCCCGCTGTCGGCGGCAGCCGTCGAAGACATCAACGTCGGCAATGACAAGCCGCCAATCATTCCTGCTTGCAGAATTGAACGACGAGGCAGTCGCGACGAAGTGCGAAATTCGGCGCACATATTTTGGGAATTCGAGTGATGTGGTGTCTTGTGAGACATCGGAAACCGTGGGAGGTGGGATTTGAAGGCGGGAGTTTCGCAAGTGGCGAACGCATCAATTGTCTGTTATGAGTGGTGTCATGTCAACATGTTCTTGTTATTTGTTTCGTCCCAAAAGTCCTGATGATTGAACGCTTTAAGACGTGATTCGCAGCTTTTTGAGTACTTCTCACCTGCTTGCTGTTAGAATAGGAACTGAGAATCACCGCTGAATGAAGACCACCGATTATGGCCCGCAAACGCCTGCAACAATCGACTGCCGACTATCTCGCCATCGCGATCAGCCCCGCCTTGATCATGATGCTGGTGGGAAGCCTGGTCTTCTTCCTGCAAGAGGTGAGTTATCAGGGGCAGTTTGAAGGTCGCGTTCGTTGGATGTTGGGTTGGTTTGTATTTGCGACCGTTTTGATCTCGCGCATCGGGATCGAATTCGGTAAAGCTCACGCTTCAATGTATGCGGGCGCATTGGCTCTGGCATGTACGGCATTCGCGTTTCGATTTCTCGAAGAGTACATCGTGGGAATCGTTGTTCTAATGGCCATCATCTGGTGGTGTGTCAATAAACTGACGTGGGATTGCACTGTGATTGATGATTCCATCGAAGTGACTTCTGCGGGTTTGTTGCAACAATCGGGAATGGATCGACCACCCGAAGTCGAAGAGGAAGAAGAGCTTCTCGAAACCGATAAACAGAAAAAGCGACGACTGCGCCGCGAACAATTGCTCGGCGAGACGGGCGAGGGCAACTCTTCTGATCAATTGCCCGATCCTTCAGAAGCTCTGACAGCCTCAGACAAACAGCGTTCTCCGGGAGTCTGGGTGGTCTATTTTTCTTTAGCGGCATTGCCGCTGTTCGGTGTGGGCCAAGCATTTTTGCCAGCCGAAGAGGGTTCTGTACGCGAAGGGTTTCTGTTTCTGTGGGTCTATGTCGCCTCGGCATTGGGTCTTTTTCTGACCACCAGTTTTCTCGGGCTGAGACGCTATCTGCGTCAACGACGAATAACCATGCCGACCAGTATTACTGCAGCCTGGGTCACCTCGGGAGTGGTCATGATGTTGTTGGTGTTGGGACTCTGCATGTTGATCCCACGGCCACATGCCGAGACTTCGGTGACCGCTTTACTTGATCGTTTTGCCGATGATCAAGCTGCTTCAAATGTTGCCTTAAGCAGCAATGATGCCGGCCAGGGAGACGGTCGGCGAGCAGGAAAAGTCGATGAGAACTCTGAGGATCCCGGCGATAAAATGTCCGAGGAGGGAGAACCGGTTGACGCAGAGGGTGACGGCAAAAAATCAGGCAAATCGGATCAAAAAGGAGACTCTAAAGAAGGGGGAGAGGAGAAGGACCAGCAGAATCAGGAGGCAGGCGAGAAAGAGAAGGAAGACGATCAGAAACAACAGCAAGCCGGCAACTCCGAAAAACAGCAAGAGCAAGCCAATAAGAAAAGTGATTCATCCAGTTCGCCCTCCAAGAAGTCTCGGCTTCCTAAAATGCCCCAATTCGCCTCGGGCTTGAAATGGATTCTCTATATCGTTTTCGGAGGCGTCATCTTATGGGCCTTGTGGACGAATCGTCACGATCTTGCCGCGGGAGCTCGCGAATTCTTGCAGTCCATCGTCAACTTCTGGGCCAACCTGTTCAGTCCCAAAAAGAAGAAAAAACGAACGGTTGATGATTCAGAGGACTATGTTGCTGATGCCGGGCCGACTGCAAAGTCGTTTGCTGAATACGAAAATCCGTTCACAACGGGTCTCGCTCAGAGTATGTCACCTGATGCTCTGGTCCTCTATACGGAAGAAGCCTTCCGAGCTTTTGCACGAGAATTCGACATCCCGACGGGTGAGGAAATCACGGCGGCAGAGGTTGGTTACGAAGTGACCGGTCAATTTCCGAATCTTGCGGAGCCGATACGGTTTCTCACCACGGCTCATTCTCGTATCTTATATTCTTCGCGTCCGCCAATTTCATTCGATGTGACGCTTTTGGAACAGTTATGGACGGGAATGGCTCGTCGCGAGCCGCAATCGGTCGGATAATGCGAACTACCGAGAATTCGACGGTGTCTCAACAAAGTCACAAACTTTGAATCCGCAAATTACGACAAATTAAACCAAACGGACACATCATGCCCAAAGTTGGAATTCTGGGAGCAACGGGATACACGGCCTACGAACTGATTCGGATTTTGCTCCGCAACCCGGACGTCGAAATTGTTGCCGCTACGACACGACAGGACGGGAATCCACCGATTCATGAGATCCATCCCTCGCTTTACGGACGGCTCGATCTCAAATGCGAAAATCTGTCTGCGGAAGAGGTCGGTCAGCGTTGCGATTATGTTTTCTGTGCGTTGCCACATGTCGCCAGCATGACGGCGACTCCCGATTTGCTGGCCGCGGGTTCGAAGGTGATTGATCTGTCCGCCGATTACCGATTGAACGATCCTGCCGTGTACGAGAAGTGGTATGGTCACGTTCACACTGATCCGACACGATTAGGCGACACTGTTTACGGTCTGCCGGAATTGTATCGAGACAAAATTCCCGGCAACGATCTGGTCGCCAATCCCGGTTGCTACACAAGTACTTCGATCTTGGCACTGGCGCCACTTATGAAACAAGGCTTGATCGAATCCACAGGAATCGTCATTGATGCCAAGAGCGGTGTTTCGGGAGCCGGTCGCAGCCCCAAACTGGGGACTTTGTTTGCCGAGTGCAATGAAAGCCTGTCTGCATACGGCGTCGGGACTCATCGACATCAACCAGAAATCGAACAGATTTTGAGTGAGGTTTCAGGGAACGATGTCGAAGTGACATTCACGCCGCACCTGATCCCGATGGACCGCGGCATTCTTTGCACCATCTATCCCCAATTGAAAGAATCGACTACTCAAGAGTCGTTACTCGAACTGTATCGCGAGTTTTATTCCGAGAGTCCCTTCGTACGAATTATCGAGCATCTGCCGAAGACCAAAGATGTCGCCCACACCAATTACATTGACATCACCGTCCGATTTAATCGGGGTCAACTGATTGTGTTGGCGGCTTTGGATAACTTGATCAAAGGTGCTGCCGGCGTTGCCGTACAAAACTTCAATCTGCTTGCGGGCTTCGATGAAACAACCGCTTTACTTGTCTGAATTTGAAACGGCGGGTTTTCCACGCTGTCAGCTTATTCTTGAGTCGCTTGAGCACGCATGTCGCGATTGATCTGATTCCAGTGCAATTGCATTTTGGTCATCTGTTCGCGGTTCAACGGGGTTAAGTTATTCGATTCGTCTCGATCTTCTGCGAGATTGTAGAGCTTCCAATCGACGCTATTGTCATCGGCAGAGACCACTTTCCAATCGCCCTGTCGCAAAGCATGATGACCATCGTGGCTGAAATAAAGATATTCGCGATCAATCGAGATGTCTTTGGAGAATGAAGGAACCAAACTTTTCCCGGCAAGAGACGGAGCGGTCGAATTTTTCCATTTGTCGTTCCACGTGACACCGGCCACATCAAGTACGGTCGGAACGAGATCAATCACATGCCCAACCGATTGGCGAATTTCACCAGAAGACTGAATCCCCTTGGGCCAATGTACGATGAACGGAGTCGAAATCCCGCCCTCGTGAACCCAGGATTTGTGCCGACGAAAAGGAGTATTGGCGGCGGTGGACCAACCGGGTCCAAGGCACAAATAAGACTCTGCCGAGCCGGGAATCGCTTCAGGATCGTGAAGGTCGCCACGAATGATTTGTTCGGCGGATGCCCCGTTGTCAGAACAGAACAGAATGAGAGTATTATCGACAGCGTTCATGGCAGTCAGTTGTTTCATGACCAATCCAATCACTTGATCCATACGGTCAATCATGGCCGCGTGAATCGACATCTTCACCGCCTGAAACTCTTTCTGTTCGTCGGTGAGTGTTTCCCAAGCAACAGCCGTGGAGACTTCTCCCGGCCCGATGGCTTCTCTCAACTTCTCGGAATCAAGATTCCAGCGTGGGAATGTTTCTGATTCCAGGGGTGAGAGTTCTGCATTCGGTAGCAATCCACTTTCTTTGAGGAACTTGAGTCGTTGGACACGGTGAGCGTCCCAACCATCAGTGAAAGTCTCTTTGTATTTCTGGACATCCGCCTGCAATGCATGAAGTGGAAAATGGGGTGACGTAAACGCCAGATACATAAAAAACGGTTTGTCGGCATGTTGTTCTTGATGTTCGCTGAGAAACTTGACGCCATATTCTCCAATGGCTTCGGTCGCATAAAAACTTCCATCGTTTTTGACAGGAGGTTGATTTTTATCATCCAGTGCGACACTCCGCGGCGAGAAGAAACGATCCTGATCGGAGATTTTATAAGACCGATCAAAACCTCCCTGAGCCACCACATCTTCGGCAGCACGAACATGCCACTTCCCCGAATGATAACTGCGATATCCCGCAGCCTTCAGGTAATGGGGAAGCATCCGTGTCCATTTGGGAAGCGATTTTTGCGGTGGGTCCATGCCGATCTGTTGCGGATAGTAGCCCGTCAACAAAGCGGCTCTCGTTGGCCAGCAGCGTGCTGTGTTGTAAAACTGAGCATAACGAAGTCCGTTCTTGGCTAATGAATCGAGATTGGGGGTCTCGATCTGACTTCCATAGCATCCCAGATCGGAAAACCCAAGATCGTCTGCGAGGATGACAACAATGTTAGGTTTGCCCGGTTTCGGGCTTTCCTGAACGACGGGAGTTGCCGGTTTTGTGGGTTTCTCAGCAGGGACTTCGGTTTGTGCAAACGCGCACGGAGAGCCGAGAAGAGTGAACAGGAGAATCAAATTTGAGCATCGCGACGGCATTATTGAACAGTTCCGGGTCAGCGTGGGTGAATAGGGGCCCGAGAGACGATCTCTTCTAAAGAGGAATCGCTCCTTTCAATCATTAACTCTCAACGTCAGGAACTCAACAGGGGGATCTTGAGAAAATCAAAAAAGCGTCAATCGACCATTAATCTGAGCCCGTTCACAACCGAGAAGTTTGGGATTGTCTCTCGATTCGGGCCAATCGTCCCCTTAGAATAGCCACGCTCGATGGATAAAACGCGATACCTCTGCCGGATACTGTAGATATTTATGGAACTCTCACAGATTGAAACCCGATTTGAACAGTCACTGGCTGAAATCGCCAAGGTCATTGTCGGACAGGAAGAACTGGTGGAAGCCGTTTTGGTGGCACTACTTTCCGAAGGCAATGTCTTGATTGAAGGTGTTCCCGGACTGGGCAAGACTTTATTGGTCAATACGCTCAGCCGCGTTCTTTCCTGTGAGTTTCGGAGGATTCAGTTCACGCCCGACCTGATGCCTTCCGACATTACCGGTCACTCGATCTACGACATGAAAGAGAACGAGTTTAACTTCAATCCCGGCCCCTTATTTACCAATCTGTTACTCGCGGATGAAATCAATCGTGCCCCGGCGAAAACGCAGTCGGCACTTTTGGAAGCGATGCAGGAACGACAGGTGACGGTAGATGGCGTCACCTATCAGCTCGAACCCCCATTCATCACAATTGCCACCCAGAACCCGTTGGAACAGGAAGGAACCTACCCGCTTCCCGAGGCCCAACTCGACCGTTTCATGTTCAAACTGCTTGTCGATTATCCCACGCAAGAGCAGGAGAACGATATCCTCGGAATGTTTGCCTCCGGGAAAGACAACCGGCAGCTTGACCAGTTTGGCCTTTCGACCGTCCTTGATGGTGAGACGATCAAGTCAATCCAGCATACTGTGAAGCAGGTGATCATCGAGCCTCAAGTCATCAACTATATCACGTCCATTGTGAATAAGACTCGATCGTGGCATTCCGTGGAAGTGGGAGCATCTCCGCGAGCTGGGGTGAACCTGTTGATTGCCTCCCGTTCGTTGGCGGCGTGTCGGGGAAGAGATTTCGTGATCCCGGACGACATCAAAGAACTTTCCCCCTGGGTCCTCCGTCATCGATTGCGATTAAAGCCGGAATCAGAAATCGAAGGGATCAACGTCGAAGACGTGATCCGTGAAATTCTCGATTCGGTGGAGGCACCTCGCCAATGATGCCGAGAGCCAGGCTCATTGGATTGATGTCACTCTTCCTGATTCCTCTGATAGTGGGAGTCTGGTGGCCACCCGCACGGGTGATCGGAATCTTTGGTAGCGCGGGTTTAATTGTGTTCGCATTGTGGGATTTGATCACATCTCCCAATCCTCGCAGAATCGATGTGCAACGCGAGGCGAACGACGTCTTGAGTGTCGGCGCCAATAATCCGGTTCAGATTTATTTACGGAATCGAAATTCCTCGCAAGTGACCTTGAGTGTCCACGATGAACCTCCCGCCCCTTGCGATTTTGAAGACTTACCTTTCACACATACTCTGCAACCCAACAAAACCCACTCGCACACCTATCTGGTCACTCCCCACCATCGCGGCAAGAACCAATTCGGGACAATCTTTTTGCAAGTGGTGAGTCGCTGGGGATTTTGGGATATGACTTTGGAAGTCGATCTTCCTCAAGAGGTGAAAATCTATCCCGACATTCAGGCAGTTCGCGGTGTCGAGCTGCTGGCAAGAATGAATCGGCTGGCAGAAGCCGGCGTCCGTTTGTCTCGTCTCAAAGGCCGAGGGAGTGAATTTGATCGGCTCCGCGAATACCGACGAGAAGACGAATATCGCAGCATCGACTGGAAAGCGACCGCCCGGCATAACACATTGATCAGTCGGGAATACGTTGTCGAGAAAAACCAGAATGTTCTCTTCGTCCTCGACTCGGGACGTTCGATGTGCAACGAATACGATGGAATCACTCACTTCGACCGCGCTCTCAATGCCGTGATTTTGTTGAGTTACATCGCACTTCGGCAGGGAGACACCGTCGGGATGCTGGTGGGATCGAACAAAGTCGAACGGTGGATACCACCCGTCCGCGGCCAAAATGGTGTGCAGTCTCTCATTCGTCAAAGTTACGATCTCGTCCCCACTTACGACGCGACCGATTACGATATGCTCACAGAACAATTGCGGACCCGCCATCGTAAGCGGTCCCTCGTCGTCTTGGTCACGCATGCTTTGGATGACGTACATCTGGAATTGATCGGTCGCGGGATGCGACAAATGAGGAAGCCTCACCTCGTTCTGGGAGGATTTCTGAAGAACGTACAACTTCACGAACGGCTGAATACGATCCCACAAACAGATCGTGAGGCGTTTCAAGTTGCCGCCGCCGCAGAACTTGTCACCGCACAAACCATGCAAGTCAAGAAGCTGGAACTCTCGGGCTTACTGGTCCTCGACGCGTTGCCGGAAGAATTTTCATCGGGTCTCATTAGTCAATATCTGGAGATCAAAGCGCGTCATTTGCTGTGATGAAACGCTTCGTCTGTCCAAAAACAATTGTGGACCACGTCTGGCAGGACAACATCAGTTCAACTCGATAGACTGATCTCTCCCAAATCTCTAATTTGCTTTGATGGTCGCACACCATGCCCTCCCATACTTTTCGACTGGTCCTTTTGGTCTCGTTTGCACATGCCATGGTGCATATGTTCGAGCATGCATTGCCGGCTGTCGAGCAGATGATCGGAGATGACTTCGGTGTGAGCAAATCGCAAACCGGCGCGTTGGGAACGGCCTGGAGACTGCCGTTTGGAATGGGCGCTTTGCTGGCTGGCTATTTGACAGATCGGTTTGGCTCGAAACGAATGCTGATGGTTTATCTGTTGGGGTGTATGGCGACATCGATTGGTGTGTGGTGGGCGCCAAGCTGGTCGATCTTGTTTTTAATGATGCTTTCAATGGGCACGTTTGCCAGTATCTATCATCCCGCAGGACTCTCTCTGATCTCTCGTGAAACGACTCCCGAGACGCGCGGAAAAGCGCTCGGTTGGCATGGCATCTTCGGATCGTTGGGCATCGCACTGGCCCCGTTCCTCGCGTCGATTGTCTTTGCCACCGGCGCGGTCGGTTGGAGAGACTATTATCTGGTGTTGATTATTCCGGCAGTCGTGATCACTGTGCTGCTTCTGCAATTGAAAGTCACCTCCGAACCACCTCGCACCCATGAGGAGAGGTCTCTCGCGAAAGAAGCCCCCAAAGAACCGATACCCTGGAATCAATTCTTATTCCTCGTCGCTGCGGGAGCACTCTCCGGCTTCGTTTACGCTTCCTTCCTGCACTTTCTTCCCCGGTATCTCGACCAGACCGGCATGAGACCCGAAGGATGGTCGGCGGAAAGCTTCCGAAATTCACTCGCGACGGTCACTTTGTTATGCGCCGCGGTGGGACAAGGAATCGCGGGGCGCATTGCTGATCCTCAAAAACTGCACCGACAATTATCGACCATCTTGTTATTGAATGTTCCGCCGCTTGTGTGGATGGCATTTGCCGATGGACCGTCACGGTTATTGGCGACTTGCCTTCTGGCGTTGATTCATTTCATGAACCAACCGATCTACAACAGCCTGATTGCCGACTTGATTCCCAGTTCGCGACGAAGTACCGGGTATGGATTCAGCAACTTGATGTGTTTTGGGATCGGTGCTTTCGGTCCCGGCTTGACCGGTTTGATCATCGACGAACAAACCATGTATCTGTCACTGGCGGGTGTGGCGACCGCTTCGGGAATGATGTCGTTACTGGTCGGGCGGAACACAAAAGTGAGAGTGTGATTTTTATCGCTGAAAATCAGTCTGCGATTTGCTGCAAAGTATCCAGTCGCAATGTTGCCAAATAGATGGCCGCTTTCCCTTCATGCGAAGAGTAATAGGAAACCAGGACTCGGTTGTTTTCCTGATCGATCACAAATCCGGGATAGCTGGTGTCACCGCTGCTCGGTAACTTCAAAATATCGGTCAACTGGGCAGTATTCAAATCGAGACGCCATAATGCCGTGGTTGCAGTTTTCCCTCCATACCCACGACTGCCGGCTAACCACATCCCATTTGGTAACTGGACAAAATTTGGACCACCAAATGCCTTGTTCGATTTTTTGAACGTCCAATCGAGATACGGTGGTTCTGCTCGACCGAACCAACCGGAAGGTTCTTTTCCGCCACGGCGAATCATGGCAACCATTGTGTCATCTTCGAGAAATCGGAGCGTCGTTTCGGACGGAAAAGGGACTTGGAGAGTGGCGACATGTGCGTAATGAATGCCATCACGACTGCGTACCAGCTGTAAGGACCGATCACCTTCATTGGGAACCTGTTGAACACATCCCCATGCCCACCCTTTGTGCCAGGTGATGCGCCACAACCAATCAAAATCGATCCGCAGATCCTCGGGGAGAATGACTTTCTGCGGTTTGCCGAAGGTGTCCTTCTTAGGATCAAAAAAGGCGACACGTGATTCGATGCCTATGCGTTTGGTGTCGTGATAGTAGGAGGCTCCCGAGTTCACCATCAACTTTCCATCGGCAGTGATGCTCAGTTTGGGGTCACGCAAATCAACATGCTTTTCGTCGAGCAACGCCACCGATTCCCAATTCATGCCGTCGTGAGAACGAATCACTCGGATCAGCCCGTTGCGTCCGGGAATGTGTCCAGAACCTTCTCGAAACGTGCAGTACAGGTCATCTTCAAAGCGGATGATATCTGTGAATGCCGAGTGGGCGGCTCGGTCCCAGATGCGTTCGATGGTTACGACGTGTGTCTGAAGAGTCGTCTCCTGAGCTTCGATTCGGGAGAGAAGTGGAGCACCAACAAAACTGGCAAGCATCAGTAATGTGAATAAACGAAAAGCTTTCATTTCGACCTCGCTTTCAAGTGATCTTCGATCGTCCGGGCAACTTGTCGACCGAGTATTTGTTGCCCGGCAGGTGTCAGATGTACGCCATCGGCGACAATGAGAGTCGCCGTCGTCTCGGGAGCCTTTGGATCGTTGAGCTTGGCGTTCAAATCGTTGACCGGAACGTTCAATTCTTTCATCACTTTCTCAGCAATGGCGTTGTATTGTTCGATACTTTCATTCAATAATTCGTAATCGCGTTCAGCACGCACTTTGGCCGCCCGGTCGTCAATAATGGGCGTTGATGTCGCAAAGATGACACTGGCATCAGTCTTGTCACGAATACGTTCGACGATCTTTCGCAGGTTGGCTTCGTACTCTTCCGGCGAGACTTGGAACTTACCGGTGGTTTTGAACTTTTTGGTGTCATGAATGCCGCAATTGAAATGCACGATCGCCGGTTGCTCTTTGATGGCCCAAGCCTCCAGATGTTTGAGAACATTGCGACTATCCTGACCATTCGGTTTGGGACTGATGACGACGGCCTTTCCATCAAGCTCTTTGATCACTGTGGCCGTGTAGCTCAAGCGAATAGAATCTCCAACGAGAACCACCTTTGGCAATTCGGTCCCAGGCTCTGTACGTTCTTCTGCTGTCAGGTAAGAGCCGACCAGCAACAGGCTCAGAGTGGAAAGCACGACGAATCTTCTCATGACCGATGGTTCCAATATGCGAATACTCAACAGTAGACACAGCGTGTTCTCAACATACTTCCAGAAAATCAGCGCAGCAAGCTGAACCGTGAGTGCCGCGCGACATTGTCTCGATACTTCCCTGTCTCCTGATCCGATGACTTCAAGATCACACCTCGTGATCAAAACAAACCTCTCGGCTCACCATTTCCTGAAAGTCCGTTCGCGCGCGGAGGAAACTTGTCACAGTCAATGCGTCCTTTGAGACGTGCCTGAGCGCGAATTTAGGTAAACCGGTGAATCTTTACCACTCGTATCAGTTCTCATCAAAGGCATCGGCTGTTCAGTAATAAGATCAGTAAATTCCCGAGTGCCGATACCCGAAGTAACTGAGGATGTCCTCATTCGGGTTCTTGTTGAGCAATGGATGCTCTTCAACCTGGGCGGGGTTAGCAGCTCGCTCAAGGAGGACGAGAATGTCTGGTCGATCTTATCGATTCATCTGTTTGCCGATCTTTGTACTGATGCTAGTTGCGTCAGTTGCTTCAACTGCACAAGCGCAGACGACGCTCGATGCGGGGGCGTTTCGTGTCGAGTTCTGGGACCAGGCAGACGGTGATGCTTTGTTTTTTGGAACTCAAATTTCCCAGGCAAATTTGGGGACATGGACCGCTGCTGAACAGGCTGCCGTTGTGCGTGGGTTCGAGTATTGGACGGATGTGCTCAATCTGGCAGGTCCAGCGGATGCAGACTCACCACTGTTGCGATTTGCCAAAGATGAGAGCGCGTTCGGAGGCAATGCTTACGCAGGCAGCGTGACGACAACAAGTGTGACTCCCGGTTTCGGCGGTAATGTACATACAAAAACCAATACTTACTCGCGTTTACTTGAGGGAACGAGTCCGACCAGGGTTGATGGTGTCGATGGTTTTTCGGGATATTTACCAGGTCGAACAGGTGGTGTCCTCAATACCTATAACACCGATAGAATCACTCAATACATGCCAGCCGACTTCGCTCTTGAGAGGACCGTAATTCACGAAATTGGACATCTTTTAGGTGGAACCTCAAGTACGAGCATTTGGAACTTATTTAATGATACAGGTCCAAATCCAGACGTCTTCATGGGGCCAAATTCGCTTGCCGTCTTCGGTGGAACTGGTGTACCAACATTTGGCTCTCATGGGTTGATTGACTACACGAACTTCACGCGTGGAACGCCATTTGGAGTCTCGTTTCGCAATATCCCGTTCTTTTCTCCGGCAGAATTAGCCATCTTTACAGACATGGGATACAACATCACCTTGAGCGATCACTTCGCGAGTGCGTTCTATCAAGATGGCACAGGAATGTTGCAAAACAACGCCGATGTTTTCAACTCGACCAAAAATTATGGTGTCGGCGTCTGGATTCAATCCGACGATCATAATATCAACCAAACTGGAAATCTGACTTCGAACGGATTTGCTGGTGCTGGTGTTCGTGTTGCTGATGGATTGGACAATATTTTCACCTTGGCCGATTCTGCCGCCATCAATGCCAACGGAGAAGAAGGTATCGGCGTCGTGGCCAGTGCGGGTGCCAACACTCTGTTTGTCATTCGTGGAGATGTAAACGCCAACGGCACAAATGGTGTCGGGTTCCGATTTGATTTTGGACCTTCTCTGACCTTCTCTACGACCAACCAAATTACATCGTCGAACTATGGAGCACCTCTCGTTGAGCGATTGGATATTTCGGGGAACATTTCAGCGACGACGAATGCCATTCAAATTTCCGACACCGCCGGAATTGGCTCCATTAACATCATGGATGGAGCATCAATATCAGGAGACATCGTCAGTGATGCCCGCATTGATGCAGGAAATGGTTTGACTCGTCCCGAACTGACATTCGGTTTTGAAGCCGACATGGATGGTCAGGTCACGGGGATTGCCGACAATGCGTTTGATTTCACCTTTGACGACGACATCGTTGGATCAACAACCTTTAACGCGACATTTGCCGGTGGGACGACAAACCTGAATGGAATGTCCAACTTCAATGATGCCGATGTGTTGGCAGGGGCCACACTGACGACAACCGGAATGATCAACACGGCGACATTTGATCTGATGGGTGGTGCCAACTTCATCAATAATGGTTCACTCAATACAAACTCAATGATCACGGGTATTAATTCTCGCCTCGAAGGGAATGGAACCTTTACTTCCAACAATACCATCACCTTGAACGGTACGACCGCTCCCGGAAACAGCATCGGAACTCAAATCTTCAATTCTGATGTGATTTTCAGTTCAAGTTCTCTCGAAGAAATCGAAATTCAGCCTGCTGCGAACCCGATTCCTGGAACCGACAATGACCTGATTCAAGTCAACGGCGCGGTGACGTTCGACGGAGGAACCGTCGATGTTCAGGGAATGCCACCCGGTGGCGCATACACCATGGGGGCTTCCTACACCTGGTTACAATCGACCGGTGGCATTGCAGTGAACACAGCACCCATTCTGACCGAAGACTTGCTCAATTTTCGACTGATTTCTTTCTTCACAATGAATTCGGCGGGCTTCATGCTGGCTAATGATGCCCCGTATGCCAATTCAGCAGTCAATTATAATGAAATGAAGGTCGGCTCCTATCTTGACGTGGTCAAACTGAATCTTGGGAACCCGCAAATTCAAATGCTCAGAGATCAACTTGACCTCTTGCCATCAACACCAGCCGTGCGGAATGCGTTGAATCAATTGAGTGGTGAGATTTATGGCACCGCAGCCATCTATCAAATCCAGAGTATGAATCACTTGATGGATGTTTTGTTGAATCAAGTGGGACACAATCACGCTTCGTACCTTCCGTGCATGAACGAACTTTGGTATTCGGGTTATGCATCGGACGGTGATGTCGACTACGATGGGAATGCCAGTTCAACAGAGTACGATTCCGTCGGACATCTTGTTGGCAAAAGCTGGTGCATTGGTGAGCAAACAATCATGGGAGCGTTTTTCAACGCTGAAAATCAAACAATCCAATCCTCCGATGTTTCGTCGCGAGTTGAAAATGAAGCACAACGTTTCGGACTCTACTTTCGTGATCAACGTGGGAATGTTCATACATCGCTCACAGGCTTTGCGGGTTGGAATAATTTCGATTCTATCAGAAACGTTCGTGTGAACGCCTTATCCGAGCAAAACCGTGCCGACTACAGTGGTTGGACGACCGGATTCCTTTATGAGAACGGAATTACAATTGGAAATGAATATGTGCATGCCCAACCATTCGCTTCCATTCAATATCTGCATGCCAGTTCCAGAGACTTCACTGAAAATGGTGGACCCATCACTTCATTGCGAGTAAGCGACATTGACACCAGCAGCTTTCGATCAAAGCTAGGAGGGAGATATAATTTTTTCAACTTCCGCAAACTGCTTAGTCTCGATTTTGAATCGGCTTGGGTCCATGAATTTGCTGACACCTCCGCCGATTATCAGGCAGGGCTCAATAGCGCTCCGGGAAGCTTCGATGCTCGCGGTGCCGATCTCGGTAACGACTGGCTGACATTTGGTCCCTCCATCAATTTTATGACAGGTCCTTTGCGAACATTTGTTGAGTACCAGGCTGCCTTCGGAGAAGCCTCGATTCATTCAGGTCAATGGGGAACCGAGTTGATCTGGTAAATGAACGTATGACGAAATTCAAAAACGCGGCGGAAAGCGATTTCCGACCGCGTTTTTTTATCAAGCTTATTGATGACTGTTGCCGTGTTGCTCACGCGAATCGAATCATGGCAATTAATTCTGCGAATGAGTGTGAATTTTCTGCGATCAGTTCACAATACTTGCACGGAATCAGGACAACAAGTTGCGTTTCACCATGTCGGACAGGTTTGCCTTCCGATCTCGATCTATTGATCGGAGAAATTGAGCGACATCATCATCAATAAAATGCCTCTTGTGTCGGTTGATTTTGGGAATTACACTCCTTGCAGCTCGCTTGTTCCTGCTCTGGGTGTTCTGGATTCATGTCGACCACACATTATAGCTCTCTCTCATCGCACAGTTTGATCCGACGTGCACAATTACGTGATCCTCAAGCATGGCGACGAATTACACGCTTGTATGGGCCCATGATCTACAAATGGGCCCGCAATAGTCAGCTACAGCCGGACGATGCAACGGATGTGGTGCAGGACGTCTTTCAATCGGTCATTCGCAAGCTGGCGGATTTTGAACATCACAATTTTCGTGGTTGGTTATGGACGATCACTCGTAATTCCATCCATAAATTAAAACGCGATGCTGGACGATCGGCGGTCGCGCTGGGTGGCTCATCCGCACATCAAATGATTCACAAAGTTCCATTCGACCGCGAAATTAATAGCCAAGAAGAGAGCAGTTGTTCGGATCTGGAATCGGTTGAAAATAATGCCGAACTGGTTCAACGGGCCCTCAAGTTGATTCGCGACGACTATGAACTCACCACTTGGCAAGCCTTCTGGCGTATGACTATCGAGGGCGATTCCGCCTCGGAGATTGCTACGGATCTGAAAATGACACCAGAGGCCGTTCGGCAGGCCAAGTTTCGTGTGTTAACTCGACTTCGGTCGATTGTGGGACACCTTTAGCATTCGCGAACAGTCATTCCCGGCAAATTATTCTCGCTTTTCCCCTCAACGCCGTGGAATCGCTAACGTTTTTTCTGACAACAACATAGGACGCTTTTGAGGGACTCCTGACAGGCATCACCGGTCAAGAATCGTCAAGTTTTTTTCGATTTGGCGTAACGGCTGCGCATTTAACCACTGAGGTTCGAGCTGCGAACAGCAGATCGTCCCCTCCATAGGATTTATTGCCATGATTTTCCATGAACAACAATCTCAACACGAGGAGCAACTGGCTCTTCGTCTGGCCCGGCTGGAAGGGGGACACTCATTCCAGAATCTCGAGCAAAAAGAACTGGAAGGAGTGCTTGATGAGCTGAATGTATTGGAAGGCTATCTCAAAGTCGCTCTTCCTCCGAATGAGTTTGAGCATGAAATTGCCGACGAAGAACTCTACAAACTCCTCGACCAAATGTCCCAGGAAGGAGCCGAGCATCGTCCTTCTGCTTCATCAGATTTTCCAGAATTGCAAAGACTGGGTCAGTATGAATGTCTCGGTCGACTGGGGTTTGGGGGGATGGGGACCGTCTATCGCGCCTGGCACATGGGACTCTCCAAAGAGGTGGCTCTCAAAACTCTTCCGCCGTGGCGGATGTACAACAAACGCTCAATTGCTCGTTTCAATCGTGAAATGAAAGCCGTCGGAAGACTCAATCATCCTCGTATTGTGAAAGCATTGGATGCTGGTGAAATCGATCAGGTTCACTATCTGGCCATGGAACTCATCGATGGCATCGATCTTTCGACGTTGATTAAGCAGTCTGGTTCGCTGGCGATCTCTGATGCATGCGAGATGATTCGCCAAGCGGCAGAGGGCTTACAATACATTCATAGTCAGGGGCTGGTCCATCGCGATTTAAAACCTTCCAATCTGATGCTCTCCCGAGAGGGGGAGGTGAAAATTCTTGATCTTGGTTTGGCTCAGTTGCGTGGTCTCGACGATGACGAACTCACCCGTACTGGCCAGATCATGGGGACGCTGGAGTATATGGCTCCCGAACAATCGCTCGACTCGCGCAAAGTTGATATTCGCGCTGATCTCTACAGCTTAGGAATCACGCTTTACAAACTGCTCTCAGGATTCACTCCGTTTCGGAAAGAGCCCGATGAGAATCTGATGAAAAAGCTCCGGTCGATGTTGGAGAGTCAGCCGGTTTCTGTCGGAGAACGGTTGCCAGATCTGCCCGCAGAGCTGGTGGCAGTGGTGGATCAGCTCATCGCCAGAAACCCTGACGACCGCATGCAGACTCCCCAAGAATTAATTGCCTCGCTGGAACCATTCTGTAAAGGACATTCACTCTCGCATCTCGTTGATCTGACTCAAATCCCATTCCGAGATGATGGCACTCCAGATCGCAGAAAACGTCACATTCCAAAGGTGCCCTCTTCAGTCAAGTTGGCTGGTGTCGCGACAGCCGCGACCGCACTTTTTTTGGGAGGACTTTATCTGGGGCAGCAAGATTCGGAAATCACATTGAGTTCATCGGTCAATCCCTCAGTCGCGATGTCTCCCGGCTACGAGATGGAATATGAATTGGTCGAAGTGACGGAGGATGAATTTGAGAACCGAGTGACTCTCAGGAGAGAGTCTTCTGCGGCCCCGAAGCCGCCGCGTCGAAGAAGGCGAACTGTACGACGGTAGTTGCCTGTCATTCCCCTGAACCATTTGTGACCCAAAACCCTAATGACCGAAGAATTATCCTGTCTCCGGCTGGCAAACCCGGATTCACCCGTTCCCATCTCAGTTTTTAGCACAAGGAAAATCGAAGCCGAAGCAATCTTCGCTGACAAACTGGATTGAAAGTCTCTGAGGTCAGCTGGCAGCAAGCCCTTCTCCCAGGCGTGAAAAATCCTCCTCAATCGGGGGAAGCATTACTGCATGAGAAATCAATTTTTAAAACAACAAGAAACAGGAGATGAAATGATGAGATACCCTCTCTCAAAAATGTTGATGATGTTTGCTGGCTGTTTGGTAATGACGACAACGGCGAGTGCACAAGTTGTTGATAATATCAATCTTGGCACTCTCGATGGTACAAATGGAGTCAAGGTTGAGGGCATTGAAGGTGGTGCTCATTCGGGATTCGCAGTCAGAGGAGCAGGAGACATCAACAATGATGGGTTCGACGATATCCTCATTGCAGCTCCTCGAACCAACAGTTATGCAGGTGAAGTTTATGTTCTGTTTGGAGACTCCGATGCTTTGCTTCCGTTTCCGGATTCTATACCACTGGATGGTACAAATGGTTTTCGCATTCCAGGTCTCATACTCAGCCCATCTGGACAGCTTGGAAGTTCTGTGAGTCAACTCGGGGATATCAATGGAGACGGTATTGACGATATCATTATTGAATCGAACGCATCGCATTTTGTCATCTTTGGTCGATCAGACGGACGAGAAAGTCACAATCAGCATTGCTGCACAGAAAGGCAAACGCCAGGATATCCCGCGCAATGAGATCGAAGAGATTGTGGAATCAAAAGTCTCGACCATGCCCGCCGGGCTCGCACGAGCGCTCGACAACAGAGAAGATTTTCTGGACCTGGCTCGGTTCGTGCTGGAGATCAACAAGGGAGGCTTGAAGAGGCTCAATCAGATTAAACGTAAGGCGAAACTGTAGTGTGAAATTAGAGGCGATACTTGCGCTGTTTTCCCGATATCTACCGCAGTCATGACTCGTTTGAACTTCATTTTCAGTACAGAATTCTGTGGTAAGATCAGAATCCCGGGTCCGGCATTGCGGAATTCCGAAAACCTGAATGCCGACCGGCGGGAACACGAACGGCTGGAAGAAGCCCTCTCCTTGAACAGGCCGCTGGCCACGGCGTACTACCTGAAGGATGAGTACTTCGAACTGAAAATCCTGGCGATCCATCAAACTGAATACGCATTAGTCGGATGAACCTTAAAAAAACCTCGTTCTCCGATAAAGAAGAACGAGGTCGGTATAATCAAAATTCAATCGAGTCAGTATGAAACGTAAATCTCCATTTGCTCGCCTACGGAAGCTGACTCTGCATCAAAGGTTGTATCGTTAGGAAAGTCTTCTCCGTCGCTGACATCATCATGTCGACCATTGTGACCATTTCGCCTTTGGGCAGGAACTTGAATGACAACGTAAAGATAGGTGACACCGATCTCCTCATCGGTCATTTCGTCGTACTCGACAACTTCTTTCTGCGAGATGCACCATCAAAGATTATTCGGAGATCTGTGTTTCTCAAAAGCCAGGGGTCACTTCTTTTCCATTGCATGTCATCAAGGCTTTGAGGACTTGATCATCCATGCTGTCGTTCAGATATTTAACGCTGCCGTCAACAAAGGTAAAGATAACACCTCCCACATGCGGCCCGGAGAATTGAACCTTCTGTTCACAACTATTGTTGCACTCAGATGGGACTGGATTCAGGCCAGGTTCTGCACACGATTCGGAGCAACTCCACCATCGTAAAACTCCCTGTCCGAAAGCAGAGCCTTTCAGAATCGTGGCACCGGTTTCCATATTCCGCCCTAATCCATTTCCGTTTCCATTTCCGTTTCCATTTCCGTTTCCATTTCCGTTTCCATTTCC
>Ga0055584_100000721_pt1 | contig 31578 bp, 28 predicted proteins | sample OSDHelmetaG_FD_58716 | JGI IMG/M metagenome (GOLD analysis project Ga0055584, IMG submission 58716) | Pelagic marine sediment microbial communities from the LTER site Helgoland, North Sea, for post-phytoplankton bloom and carbon turnover... | ecosystem: Environmental > Aquatic > Marine >... | reverse complement strand
TTTGCCGGTCGCTTTGTCGCCTTTGATGCGCACCAGCGCCCAGCCGCCCTTCATCTTTTTACCGTCCAGCCGGAACTTCATGTCGCCGCGTTCATAGTCGGCGTCCGGATCGTCGGTCATCGGCACCCAATCGCCGGTGTCCCACACGATGACCGATCCCCCGCCGTACTCGCCTTGCGGAATGGTGCCCTCAAAGCGGCCATAGCTCACCGGATGATCTTCGGTGCGCACCGCCAGGCGTTTCACTTTGGGGTCGAGACTGGGCCCGCGCGTCACCGCCCAGCTTTTCAGCACCCCGCCCATCTCGATGCGAAAGTCGTAGTGCAACCGGCTCGCGTCGTGCATCTGCACCACGAACATGTTGCCGCTGACGCTGGGTGCAGAATCGACGGGCTCCGGGGTGACCCGGAAGTCGCGCTTGGCGCGGTATTCTTCAAGATTGGTGACGTCGTCGGACGCAGACGTCTTTTTGGGCTTTGCGTTGCGGCGGCCGGTTGGCTTCTTCGCCATGGGTTTGGGCGCAGCGCAGGCGCGGCTAAGTCGTCGCTTCCTGCATGGCCTCTTGAGAGGCGCTCGGATCTTGCGCCATCGACAACAGCACGTCGGTCAAGCTGACAACGCCGACCACCTTGCCTTCGTGAATCACCGGCATGTGGCGAAACCCGCGCGTCGACATCGTGCGAAACACATCGGCCACCGTGGTTTGCGGCCGACAGGCGACCACTTTCTTCACGGCAATCTCTTCGACCGTCATCCCGTGGATCAGGTCGGCGCCTTGGGCCACTGCCTTGACGATATCGCGTTCCGACAGCACGCCGACGAACTTGCCTTCTTCGCCGACCACCATCAGCAAGCCGATGCGATTCTCGGTCAGAACCTTGGCCGCGTCGACCATGGTCGTCGCTGGCGTAACCGTGATGACCTTCCGGTTCTTGCGCCGGACAATTTGATCAACTTCCATACTCAACTACTCCGCCCTCTCAGCCGCGATTATGCACGATTCGCGCGCGGCCACCACGGGTCGCGCGTCGGCACGGTCGAACCGGTGGCGCTGACGGTCTCGTAGGCCCGTTCAGCGGTGGGAATCCCTAGGATTCAGGGCGAAAGGCGCGATCAGCGCACGGCGCCGGTGACGTAAAGAATGTCCGGATACGTCTGGGGCGGCGGCCCCGGGTCGGCCACCGTCATGTCGGCAGCCAGCGTCGACCCCATCGGCACTTGCGGAAAAGATCGTTCCCGAGCGAAGCCACACGCAACGGCGAGGTCTTTCAACTCCATCTCGTGCATCGTTTCCATGAACGGTTCGGCATTGAAATGCGCCCCCCATCGATGCCACTGCGCATCGAACGGTTGCTTGGCGAAATACTGCTGCGATTCGCAATGCAGCATCACACCGCCTGACCGCAACAGGCGGCGGCACTCGCGGTAAATATTGCGGATCGCTTTGTTGGAAGTCTCGTGCAGCACGATGCTGGACACCACGAGGTCAAAGCTTCCGTCGGCAAAGTCGGTGTCTTCCGCGTTCTGTTGCGAAAACCGCACCGCCACCCCCGCCGCATCGGCCCGCCGCTTGGCGTGGCGTAGGCACGGCGCCGCCACATCGATCGCGTCGATCGTCGCCTCTGGAAACGCCGTCGCCAACGCGAGGGTCGAATGTCCGACGGTGCAGCCGATATCCAGAACCCGTCGCACTTTCAGGTGCGGAAAATTGCGCTGGGCGAAGGCTGCCAGGGCCTCGCCGACGCCGGCCGCATCGGCCCCCATATACCCGTTGGACACGATCACGTGGTCGTACAGCGCACCCGCAAAAGCGTCGTTATCGGTCAGTTCGGTGTGGTAGTTGCCGGGCATGCAATGGATATCCACCGCGGCCAAATAGCGCGGGGTCTTGAGGTCTTTGTTCAAGCGCAAGCTCGCCGTACCCTTGTCGGTGGGCGCCGCGGTTGGCCACTGGCGCTGTAACGTGTCGCCCGACACATCCCACATCATCTCCTGCTGGGTCCGGCGCAAGACGCTGGACCACGGGTAAAGGCTCGTCGTCTCCAACAGGCGGCGCAGGTCACGCCGGTCGGGATCGCGCCCGTGGTGCCGCCGAAAGGCCGCCGCCAAAGTTTGGTCGGCGTGATCGCGGGCGCCCGGCATCACGGTGCCGCCAATAAAGCTGCGCAAGCCCGCGACAAAGCGCATGCGAGGGCTCTCGTCATGGGTCTCGTCGATCAAGACATCATTCGTTGTCATGGTCGCAGGTTATCACGGTCCCCTGCCTATCGGCATGCCACCGCAATCCCTAGGATGCGCGCCATGAAAAACAACAATAAGAACGCCTTCCCCGCGCCGCCCGTCGCACCCCGCAAAGAGACCGCCGCAGCCGATCCCTACGCCTGGCTGCGGGCCGACAATTGGCAAGACGTGCTGCGCGATCCCAGTGTTCTTGATCCCGAGATTCGCACCTATCTCGAGGCCGAGAACACCTATACCGACGCGGCCATGGCGCCGCTGGAAAACCTGCGCCGAGACTTGGTGCGCGAAATGCGCGGTCGCATCAAAGAAGACGACGCGTCGGTGCCGGTCCCGCTCGACGGCTACCGCTATTACGTGCGCTATCGCGAAGGCGGCGAACACCCGCTTTACTGCCGTACCGCTGGCGATGACGGCGCGGAGGAAATCCTCCTCGATGCCGATGCCGAAGCAAAAGACGCCGCGTTTTATCGCATCGCCGCCTGGAGCATCAGCGCCGACCACACGCGCTTCGCTTACGGCGTCGATCTCTCCGGCGGCGAAGATTTTTCGGTGCGGGTGCGCGATTGCGCCACCGGCGCGATGGTCGACGATACGCTCACCGGTACCAGCGGTGATCTGCATCTCGCCAACGACAGCGCCACCCTCTTTTATGTGCGCCGTGACGACAACCACCGCCCGCGCTGGGTCTATCGCCACCGCATCGGCACCCCTACCGATCAAGACACGCTGATCTACGAAGAACCCGAAGCGGGCTTTTTCGTGTCGCTCGATCGCACCGAGAGCCACCGCTACATTACCATCAGCTGCACCGCACACGACAACACCACCGAGGTGCGCTTGATCGATGCCGACGCGCCTGATGCGCCGCCGATGCTCGTTGCACCGCGCGACACCGGCGTCAGCTACAGCGTGTATCACCGCGCCGACCAGCTCGTGATCGTCACCAACGCGAACGACGCCGAAGACTTCAAGATCGTGACCTGCCCCGCGGCCACGCCGGGTCGCGACCACTGGCAAGACCTTGTCCCGCATCAGCCGGGCCGCCTCATCCTCGGGCTCAACGTGTTCGCCGATTACATCGTGCGGCTCGAACGCATCGATGCCCTGCCGCGTCTTGTGGTGCGGCATGTTGCTGACGGCGCGGAAAGCACCATCGCGTTCGACGAACCGGCCTACAGCCTCAGCCTGTTTCACGAAATGCCGCATCACGAGACGGTGCTGCGTTTCAGCTATTCCTCGATGACCACGCCGCTCACGGTCTACGACTACGACCTCGCCACCGGCACCCGCACGCAGCGCAAGCTCCAAGAGGTCCCCACCGGTCACAACCCGGCCGACTACATCACCGAACGCCTGATGGCGACGGCACCCGACGGCGAACAGGTGCCCATCTCTCTCCTCACCCACAAAGACACGCCCCGGGATGGCAGCGCGCCGCTGCTGCTCTATGGCTACGGCTCATACGGCATCAGCATTCCCGCCAGCTTCAACACCAACCGGCTGTCGTTGGTGGATCGCGGGTTCGTTTACGCCATTGCCCATATTCGGGGCGGTATGGAAAAAGGCTACGGCTGGTATCGCGCGGGCAAACTGGGCACCAAGAAAAATACCTTCACCGACTTCATTGCCTGCGCCGAACATCTTGTCGCCCAGCGTTACACCGCGCCGGGCCGGATCGCGGCCCATGGCGGCAGCGCCGGCGGCATGTTGATGGGGGCCGTCGTCAACATGCGGCCCGACTTGTTCGGCGCTATCGTGGCGGACGTGCCGTTCGTCGATGTCTTGACCACCATCTTGGACGACACCTTACCGCTGACCCCGCCCGAATGGGTGGAGTGGGGCAATCCCATCACCGACGAGACCGCGCGCGCCTACATCGCGTCCTATTCGCCCTATGACAACGTCACCGCGCAGGACTACCCCGCCATGCTGATCACCGGCGGCGTGTCGGACCCGCGCGTCACCTATTGGGAACCCGCTAAATGGGCCGCCAAACTGCGCGCCACCAAAACCGATGCCAACCCACTCTTCCTGCACATCAACATGGATGCCGGCCACGGCGGCAAAGCCGGCCGCTTCGATCGCCTCGACGAGGTCGGCCGCATGTACGCGTTCGTGCTGTCAGTGTTGGATTAGAGGCAGACATCCAACCTTCGGTCGAAGCCGGTCACGAAGGTCCGTGCCCGAGGACTGCTCTCCCTGCCGGCAGGGGGAGCAGCTTGTTGTGGCGTAGCCGCGACAAGCGTGGGGGTTGCTTGCGGCGTCGCGTCACCGTGTACCCAACCCCCGCCCCGGCCTCTGGCCGGACCTCCCCCTCCGGGAGGGGGGGTTGAGAGTGGCTCGGCGCGCGCAAGGGGTTGTCTTGAGGCGCCCGAAGCGCGTCTAGTACTGCTAAGAACGAAAAAGGGAAACGCCATGACCGCCGCCGCTGCCACGACCGACGACCTACCGGGTCTGTTCGCGCCTATCGTGGGCGACGCCAACGTCGTCACCGACGAGGCCGAGCGCCGCTATTTCTCGCGCGACATCTTCTTTTGGGATGACGTCGAAACCGCCGACCTCGTCGTCCAACCCCACACCACCGAAGAAGTCGCCGCCATCGTCAAAGCGGCCCGCGAGGCGGGTCTCGTCATTGCCACCCGCGGCGGCGGGATGTCCTACACCAAAGGGTACGTGCCGGTGCGGCCCGGCACCGTGCTCATCGACATGCGCGGGCTCAACCGTGTCGTGGAGGTCAATGCCGAAGACCACTACGTCATTGCCGAGGCCGGTTGCACCTGGAAATCGGTCTTCGAGGCGGTCGCCGAAACCGGCCTCGCCGTTGCCTTCGATGCGCCTTACTCGGGGGTCTATTCCACTGTCGGCGGCGCACTCTCGCAGAACGTGCCGCAGGGCATGGCCGACATTCTTGCCATCGAAGTCGTGCGCGCCGACGGCAGCGTCGTGCGCACCGGCTCGTGGGGCCGCAGCCAAGACACCAACCCGTTCTATCGCTGGTACGGCCCTGACCTTGCCGGGTTGTTCATGGGCGATACCGGCGCGTTCGGCATCAAGACCTGCGCCGTGATGCGCCTGGTCAAAAAACTCCCAGGCCTCGCCTACGGCTCATTCGCGTTCGAATCATACGAAGACAAAGCCGCCGCAATGGTCGAGATCGCCCATTCCGGGGTCATCCGCGACAAGGGCGTGCTCGGCCTCGATCCCTTCAAAAGCGCTGGCTTCGCCAAGCTTGGTTTCTCCGAAGCCATCGCCACCTTGGCCAAAGTCGCCAAAGGCAAAGGCGGCCTGAAGAACTCGATTCAAATGGCCGCCACCGGGCGCAACTTCATGGAAGGCGTGAAGTGGTCGATGCATATCACGCTTGAGGCCATCAACGACGATGCCGCCGAGGCGTCGATGGACGTCGTGCGCGCCATCTGCCTCAAGCGCGGCCGCGAGATCCCCAACCTGCTGCCCATGGCCATGGCCGCCAACCGCTTTTTCGTTCGCGGCTTCTTGGGTGAAGAAGGCCAGCGCTGGGTGCCGACCAACGCCATGGTACCGCTTTCCGCCGCCGTCAAAACAACAACCGCCGTGCAAAAGTTCTTCGACTCGCACCGCGACGAAATGAACAGTCACGGCATGGTCGAATCCTACATGACCACCTTCACCAACCAGTTCTTCCTGTGCGAGCCCTCGTTCTATTGGTTCGACGAGGTTAGCGAGCTGCACCTGCGCCACCTCGATGCGCCGACCGCCAAAAAGGTCAAAGACAACAAGCCCGACCCCGCCGCCCGCGCCTTCGCGCAACGCTTGCGGTTCGAGCTGCGCGACCTCTTCTTCGACCTCGGCGCCGTCAACGTGCAACTTGCCAAGTTCTACCGCTATCAGGATTCGCTTGCCCCCGAGACCGCGCGGCTGATGGCCGAGATGAAAAACCACCTCGACCCCGACGGCATGCTCAGCCCCGGCAACCTCGGCTTCGGCGTCGACCGATGAGCGATCCCGTCATCATCGCCGGTGCCGGGCTCGGCGGCCTCGTGGCCGCTCGGGGCCTCCAAGAAAAAGGCATCCCGGTCAAAGTTTTCGAACGCGCGCCTGAACTGGGTGAAGTCGGCGCCGGCATTTCGCTCGCGCCCAATGCGACACGCGTGCTCATTGCCCTCGGGCTCCGGGAGATGATGGAAGAAATCGCCAACAGTCCCGACGCGATGAGCCGAAAGCATCACGAGACGGGCGACCTGATCGGGATCGACGCGTCCCCGGAATACGAGGCCAAGTACGGTGCCCCCTATTGGCAGGCCCACCGCGCCGATTTCCACGACGTTCTGGCGCGCGCGGTGCGCGCCAACGACCCGGACGCCATTGCCCTGAACAAGGATGTCGTGTCCTTCGATGCCGATGACGCCGGTGTCACCGTGCATTTCGCCGATGGCACGTCCGCCAAGGGCTCGGTCCTGATTGGCTGCGACGGGCTCAAGTCGGTGCTGCGCGATCAGCTATGGGACCCCGGCCAACCGCACTACCTTGGGTTTGTCGCGTATCGCGGCCTGACACCGGTCGATCAATTGCCCGAAGGCTTAATCACACCGGCTGCGGCAAGCGGCCAGGGCCCCGGTACCCATTTCACACGCTATCTCGTCCGCCAAGGTACCATCGTCAATTATGTCGGCTTCGCGCGGCGCGACGACTGGATCGATGACGGCTGGCACGTCACCGCCTCGGTCGATGAAGTCTTGCAAAGCTTCGAGGGCTGGAACGACGAATTCCGACTCATTATCAAGAACACGGCCAATGGGCGGTGCCACAAATGGGGCATGTTCGGCCGCCCGCCGATGCCGCAATGGGGAAAAGGGCGCGTGACCCTGCTCGGCGATGCCGCGCATCCGATGCTGCCGTTTCTGGGGCAAGGTGTCTCGATGGCGATCGAAGACGGCATCGTGCTCGCCCGCGCGATCGCCGAACACGGCCAAACCGCCGAAGCGCTCGCGCGCTATGAAGCTGTTCGTCTGCCGCGCGCCAACGAAATCGTTGAACGCTCCGCCGCGCGCGGCGAGCGAACCTTCCGCCCAGCCGGCGCGAAGGTAAACATGCAAGAAGGCCTACCGCCCGACATCTTCAGCTACAACGCCGTCACCGTCCCGGTGTGAGTTCCGTCAAACGCTTTTGCTTTTGGGCCGACGACGACGCGATCGTCGCGCACTTGATCGACCAAGTGCGCGATGGCTCAAAGACCGCCACCGCCCGCCCAGCCTCCAGCTGGGGCGTGCCGCGCAACGCGTATGACGACGCAACGTTCGATGTTGGCGATGTCGCCGACCTCATCGACAACGCCGGTGTCGTCCATGCCCGCCTCCGCATCACCGACGTCTACACCTGTCGCTTCGATGCGATCCCCGAAAAACTCTGGCGCGCCGAAGCCGAACCCAGCGCCCAAGCCTTTCGCGACTCCCACATCACCGGCTGGCCCCACCTCACCCTTGAGGGCGACACCGTCCTCACTGCCATCCACTTCGAGGTGGTCGCCTAGCGCGGACAGGTGTTGAAACCGGTCGCTGTACTGGTGAACGCCCCCGCCGCAAGGGCGCCGCTTCCGCGGCGACCGCGCGCGCCGCACCACCACTGCCCACCACTTCCCCCCTGGCATCAGGGGGAGGGCAGGGAGGGGGTCGCCGCCAACAAAACGCATGGCGCTCCCAACCCCCCTCGAGAGGGGTAGGAGGCCGATCGTCGCAGACAAGAAATCAACGCGCTCATCCTGAGGAGCGGCCTTTGGACGCGTCGCGAAGGACGCCCCGCACACACACCGTCCTTTGGGACGGCGCCGCGATCGCACCGCCTCCTCAGGATGAGCGCAGCCATCACAATCCCGGTCCCCACCATCACGATCCCCGTCCCGCCCTAGGCATGCCGCATTGCTATGGCCATCTGTCATCGGACGCCCGCAACCGTCAGCAACCGCGCAAGGAGGCCCAAAACTACGGAAATCTAAACCGTTGAAAACAAAGCAACCGTTGGCTTCGTTGGTCGGCCTAAAACGCTAAGTCGTTGAAAATAAACACAAAGTTTGGGTTCGTTTGGTAAAACAGCCCCTTTCGGCAGAAAAGGGGTCAGCTCTCGTTGAGCCAGGCGGTTATCGTGCGGGCCTTGGCCGGCTGGGTCGTATCGCCGGGCGGCAACTCGCGATAGACGCAATTGGGGATGACCTCGGCGGTGGGCCGCATGTCGGGATAGATCGCGCCCGTCGGTTCGTGCAGCACCATCGTCTCGACCTTGAGGTGGGGCAGGCGCACATCGCGGTCCCACTTCATCGCCGCTTGATAGGCGTTGCCGAAGGTGCGGATGGCTTTCAGCACGGCGACGGTTTGATCATGCAGTTCCATCGGCTCGGGCATGTTCCAGGGATTGCGATGCTCGGCATCGCGCGACCACCAGGGATAAAACGCCCAATGATCTTTCATCACGTGAAACGCCCAATCGATTTGGCTGCCGATCGCATCGGGCGGCGGGCAGGGCACACCGACTTGGCCGGTACTGCGCGCTGGTCCCGGCACCGTCAGTTCGTCGAGGATCAGGCGCTTGACCCGATCGGGCTGTTGCAACGCCAGTTCCGTCGCGATCATCGATCCGGTGCGCACCCCGTAGAGATCGATCTCGTCGATACCCAACGAATCCAGCACCCGGCCCAGCCCTTCAGCGAAGTCAGGAATCTCGGCTTGTTTCTTGAACAGGGGCGCCGAATCGCCGTTCCCCAACGTGTCCGGGGCAATCAAGCGCCGCGAGCCGTCATCCAGCGTTTCCAGCAACGTCACCAAAAAACTGCTCGCCACCGGCGACATGTGCAGCGTCACCAACGGTCGGCCGTCGGTCTTTTCCATGGTGCGGCGGTAATGCACCTGGCCTTCTTCGATACGGGTGAATGCGCGTTCGATGGTCATGGTTCAGTCCTTGGTCGCAACAACAGTAAACCCGCTGTCGTCAGCATGCACCCGGTGCGTGGTCAATTCAGGTCGCGGTACATCCGGGTCGGTTCGTCGGCGTCGTCCGCCGTGGGGTGCACGGGGCCGACGGCGGTACAGTCTATCGACATTCGACGCCGCGCGCTTGCGTTACCGGGTTCCTGCCGCGATAAAAGAGGCCGCATTCCTGGGGAGGACCGAGTGAGCGAAACCTTTGATCTGATTGTTGTTGGCGCCGGCACCACCGGCATGCCCGCTGCCATTTTTGCCGCCAAGCGCGGCGCCAAGGTTCTAGTGCTGGAAAGCGACCCCGAAGTCGGCGGCACGCTACATGTCGCGATGGGGCAAATCAGCGCGGCGGGTACGCGCGTTCAAGCCGCCAAAGGCATCGAAGACTCCGCCGACCAACATTACCAAGACATCATCGATATCACCGACGGACGCACGACCAAGCCGTTCGCACGGATGGCCGCCGATCATTCGGCCGACACGCTGCACTGGCTGCTCGACCTCGGGTGGGAACCGTTGCCCGAACATCCCGTCAAATTGGGTCATCGTCCCTATTCGGTCGCGCGGACCTATTGGGGCGCGGAGAACGGCGTGTCACTCCTCAAGGCCATCCGGCCGGCGTTTCTCGCCGCCGTCGAAAGTGGCGACATCGCGTTGCGCGTCGGCACCGAGGTGACTGGCCTTATGCAAGACAACGCCGACCGCGTCACCGGCGTCACGGCAAAAGGTGCGGACGGCAAAACGGAATCGTTTACCGGGCACAAGGTCCTGCTCGCCACCGGCGGTTTCGGTGCCGGGCATGACTTTTTCAAAGAGATTTCAGGCTATCCGCTCTTCACCTGGGCCTGGCCGAGTTGCACCGGCGAAGGCGCCCGCATGGCGATGAAGGCGGGGGCGGAGATGTGGCACAAGGACTACTTCATCCCGCGTTGGGCGGGGGTCTTCACCCCGGAATCGGGCGACCGCGTCGAACGGATCAGCGACACCACCAGCCGTCGTCCGGCGTGGGAGATTTATGTCACCGCCGAAGGCAAACGTTTCGTACCCGAAGACGTGCCCGAACCGCTCGCCCGCGAACAAGCGCTGCTCAAGGTGCCGGATTTGTCGTTCTGGGTGATCTATGACGAAACCATTCGCCAAGACGCCCCGGCATTCTTCGATACCATCGACCCAGACAAAGCGATGGGTTGGATGGGCAAACACCCGTCTTTTGTGTCCGCCAACACATTGGAAGATTTGGCCGCCGCGGCTGGGATCGACCCTGACAATTTCGTGGATACCGTCGCGGCCTACAACGCGGCTGTCGATTCAGGCAACGACCCGCTCGGGCGCAAGCACCTGCCGCGCCGGATTGAGAACGGTCCGTTCTATGCCGTCAAACATCACGGCGCCGCCGCAACCACCATCCCCGGCATTTCAGTGAACGAACAATTCGAAGTCATTCGGGGCGATGGCTCGGCCGTTGAAAACCTCTATGCCGCGGGCGAGATCCTCGGCATGGGGTTGCATTCGGCCAACGCATTTGTCGGTGGGCTTGGGTTGATGCCGGCGCTCACCTACGGGCGTCTCCTCGGCGAACGCTGGCTGCAATGGGATCACGTCGCGACCGCTGCCGACTAGTCTCCCAGCGTTGTGCCGACGCATAACGCGACGCAGCCGATCTCCGACGCCTCGCCGCTTTCGAAACCCAGCGTCGCCGGCCCGGTCCATTCGAGGTAGCAGCCTTCTTTCATGGCGTGCTGGGTACCCGTCGCCGCATTGGCATCCGCATAGGTCCACACCGGCGCATCGCCGTGCAGCAAATAAAGCCACCGGCGTTTGTCCATCACGCTGCCCCGATGCACCGTATTCGGCGGCACCCATCCCGGCGGGATATGCACCAGGCAGGCCGGGTGGAAGTGCGGGTCCGGCGCGTCGCCGCCGTCGGACAGCATCTTGATCTTGCAGCCCGGTAGATCGGGATGGGGTGCCCACGGCAACGCCGAAGAATCGGCGACATGCGGCGCATTGAAATCGGTGCCGAACGACTCGAGATCGCCCTCGAAGGGAATGTAGTTGAACTCCAGCGGCCCGGTGCCCCACTCAAGAATCATGCAGCCCAAAGTACTGGTCGGGTCCAGTGAGATGCCATGGATGGAGCGCGGCGTCCGGTCGAGCAAGAACCCTTGTTGGAAATCGTAGAACGACCCCTCGGTCGTCGTCGGCAGGTCGTACTCGTGGTACGGAATGTTGCCGAACAGGATGAACACCCCCTCGCGCGTGTCGCCGTGGTGGTGGCGTTCCTTCTCCGCAATAGTGAAGCCCGGCGGCAAGTACGCCTGCCGCAGGTTCGCGCCGGTGGCGGCGTCGAAATGCAGCTCCTTAGACTTGGTGCCGGGAAACTGTGGATGCCAGTCGCCCCACGCCAGCGTGCTGGTATCGATCATGCGTACGGGTTCGGTCATGGCGTCCTCCTGCGCGAAGGCTAGGCAGGCGTTCGCAAACGGTCAATCAACGGATCGGCTGGGTCATCCCGTAGGGCTTCGCCTCATGCTGTTGGGTCACGATCGGGAGCGTCGTCCCATCGGGATCGAAGAACTTGCCGCTGTCTTCCAACGTGAGGGTCGTGATGATTTGCCATAGCATTTGCGCACTCTCGTCTGGACTCAACGCCCCCGCACCCGTTGCAGGATTCGTCGCCACCCAACCCGGGTGCGCACAACTCGCAATCACACCGCGATCTTTCAGGCCCAGCGCCACCTGGAGAACAACCTGGCTTAACGCAGACTTCGCCGACCGGTAACTGACATACCCGAAATTTGGCTTGGCGCCGATCCGGCTGGAAATGAAGAACATGGTCTTAAGCGCGCTCGCCGCGACATGATCGGCCATGGCCTCGGCCAATTTCATCGGTGCCATCGCGTTGCCACGCATCGAGTCCGCCCAGACCGCGTAATCCGTTTCCCCAAAGGCTGTGTTCTTAATCCCGGTGATAGCCCCATTCGACAGCAAGACGTCGATCGGTGTGCCTTTCAACGTTTCGGCCAGGCGGTCGATCGTGTCGAAATCCATGAGGTCCATCGTGTGGATCGACAACCGATCCTCGTCTGCCAACGCGCGCAATGCCGTGACGTCGGCCGTCGGGCGGACAGTGGCCAGGACCTGCCAGCCCTCGGCCAGTGCTGTCCGGACAAAGGCAAGTCCAAGACCACGATTGCTGCCGGTAATCAGGACGTTGGGCATGAACACCTCCGTGCGGCGGTTGTGGCTCCGGGTGAGCCTCCCCTAGACTGGCGTCCTATCACACCCGATCGACGATGACGAAGGAGTGCCGCCATGCCCGTCCACGCGACGCACGACATGTTCCCCGATGCCCTGCATGACGAACAGGCCCGCCAAGACTTCGTCCGGATGTTCAAACTTCAGGTGCAGGGCGGTTTCGGACCGGGAAACCGGGTGCTCTACGAGCAAAAAGTGAAACCTGCTTTTGAGCGCACCGCCAAGCGGTCGCCCAAATCGCGAAGCGAAATTCGTCGCGCGATGGGCGGCGAGCCGTTCAACAAGTTGTGGAGCGCGCTCCTACGAACGTCGCAAGAGATGCTCTACGAATCGGTGGGCCCCAGCGTCGAACGCCAACTCCCTGATCTGCAGAGTCGTGCCAAGGCGTACGCCGGCCGCCGCGGCACCTTGGCGTTGGATCCCACGCTGAAGATCCCGAGCTATCACGCCGCGGTCAATATCCATTGCAAGCCCGGTGGCTACCATTCCGAGCTCCACGACCAGGAAGACATCTTTGCCGGCGCCGAATACGACCGCACGGTGCACATGTATCTCATGGGGTCGATGGGGCCGAATAACGATGACTTCGGTCGATCGGCGGCCCGCTGGTTACAACGCAATCACCCTGATATGGCGGTCAATCGCGTGCTCGACATGGGCTGCACGATCGGCCATTCCACGCTGGCGTGGTGCGACGAATACCCCGACGCCGACATTCACGCGATTGATGTGGCCGCACCGTGTCTGCGCTACGCCCATGCTCGCGCCGAAGCGATGGAAAAGACCGTCCACTTTCATCAGATGAACGCAGAGCACACGGCGTTCGAGCCGGGCTCTTTCGATGTCGTGGTTTCACACATCATGATGCACGAGACCTCCACGAAAGCACTCCCACGCATCTATAAAGAGTGCCATCGTCTGCTACGGCCCGGTGGCATCATGATGCACCTAGATGCGCGCTACGTTGGCTCCAACGTCTACGATCAGTATCAGCAAGAGTGGGACGCGCATTTCAACAACGAGCCCTTCTTCGGCACGTTGTGCGATACCGATCTTGTGGCCGCCGCGCGCGATGCGGGCTTTGATCAAAGTGAGATTCACGAAACCTATATCCCGTCGCACTACAAACCTCGCGATGGTCTTGAGGCGCCGATCAACGACGCGATGAAAGGCGACTATTTCATGCTGAGCGCGACCCGCTAGCCCGGCAGCAATTTTCGATGGCCCGCCCTTGGCGGGTCATCTTTTTTGGAGAAACTCATGGACGTTGTTACAGCGCACGGCGCACGCATTCCGAAGCTTGGCTTCGGCACTTTCCCGCTCAAAGGCGATGACGCGAGCCGTATGGTCGCCCACGCGCTGAAAACAGGCTACCGCCACATCGATACCGCGCAGATGTACGACAATGAGTCTGAGGTTGGCGAGGCCATCGCCGCGTCCGACGTGAAGCGCGATGACATCTTTCTCACGACCAAGGTTTGGCCGGAGAACTTCGGTGATGGGCCGCTACAGAAATCCGTCGAAGAGAGCCTGGTAAAACTCCGGGTCGACGCGGTGGATCTGCTTTTGCTCCATTGGCCCAAGTTCGACCGTCCTTTGGACGAGACCGTCAGGGCGCTGAATGCCGTCCACAAGGCGGGCCTGGCGCGGCACATCGGGGTCAGTAATTTCACCGCCGCACTGCTCCAAGAGGCATGGTCGGTTACCGAGATCCCGCTCGCCAACAACCAGGTCGAATACCACCCCTATCTCAATCAGGGCCCGGTGTTGGATGTTGTTCGAGAGCGCGGCATGTCGCTCACGGCCTATATGCCGAATGCGCGGGGGAAAGTGTTCGACGACGAGTCGCTGCGTGCCATTGGTGCGCCGCACGGCAAAACGCCCGGGCAGGTCGCATTGCGCTGGCTCTACCAACAAGACGGCGTCGTTGCGATCCCGCGCACGGGCAGCGAAGCGCATGCCGATGAGAACATCGGTATTCTCGACTTCGCGCTATCCGCAGACGACATGAAGGCGGTGGATGCGCTGGCCTATCCCGAGGGACGCCTTTTGAACCCGCCAGGGTTGGCGCCCACGTGGGATGCGGCCTAACTAACTGCGATCCTTGATCGGCAAGATCGGGCGTTCGGCGATTTCATCATCGCGGGGCACGAACGATGGCCGATCAGTGATGTGATCGAACCAGGCCTTCATGGCGGGGCGATTATCGCGCCAGTTCCACGGCAGAATGCCTTTTTCATGTTGCCAGTCGTGATACTTCAGGGCGCAGGCAATCGAGATTTGCCCGACGGTTAGGCCGACGTAGGAGTCGCAGTCGGCGTTGACGCGGTCCAGGCCCCGCTTAATGGCGGCTTCGATGCGGTCTCGATGCTCCGGGCGAATGTGGTCTTCGGGCCGATTGATCTCAAACTGGCGCTGGCTCGACAGATCAAAAAGCTGGTCGCCCAACGTCAGCCGCGTGAGTTCGACCCAGCGTGCCGCACCCTCGGTCGGAAAGAGCTTAGGCTCGGGCGTGAGTGAATCCAGGTACTCATAGATGACATGACCGCCATAGATTGGCGTGCCGTCATCCAGCTCCAGAGTCGGGACCTTAGAGAGCGGGTTGACGGCGGTGAGCTCGTCCCACTGTTCATAGGGAATGCACGGTCGCGCCTCGAGGGAGTCATAGACACCCTTCTCGATCGCGACGACTTGGACCTTGTGGATCAGTCCTTTGAGGGGCGTGTAATAGAGTTTCATGCGGTCATCCCTAGGTGATACAGCGGCCGAGCCTAACACGCGGCGACGGGCGATACTTACAGCCTGGCGACGGCCCCTTCGACCGCCGTGCCTTTGAAGAAGTTCGGGTTCATTTGTGTATGAAGGCGCGAGACGTTCTCGAAGGTGAAGGCGCGAAAGTCTGATGGGGTCAGCAACCCATCGTCGACCAATTCCCACGCCTCGGGGATAACCTTAGTCGGGTCGGGAACGTCCCAATGACCGATGTCCGACCCGAGAAATGCGTTGAGCTTGTGGCCAAATGGATTCAAGCGTGTATCGAAGGCCGCACCGTTCATGCGATCGTCCGCTTCGCAGCCAATGAAGAAGTTGGGCAAAAATCGTTGGCCGATATCTTCTTTGCTTGAGAGCCCAATAGCATTCCAATCGTCAATATCCTCGGCCGCTTCACCACCGAGAGGGCTCGCGAAAATGCTGTCGAGGTCCGACGGATCCCCCACGGCGTTGACGAGGTCTTCCGCAAACTCTCGAAAGTAGTTTGCTAGGTCGTCGCGGTTCAGGAGCGCTGGATCGGTCGCGCGCTGAAGCGCGCCGATATTGCGTTTCTCCCAATGCTCGACGATGTCATTGAGCAGGCTGAGCGCCCAGCCTGCGCCGCCTTCGAGAAAAGCAATGCGCAGGTCAGGAAAACGCCGGGTCACGCCACCCATGAACATTGCTTTGCAGGCCGCATCGGCACCGGCGGCAAAGTGGCCGATGTGGTTGTACATAAAGTTGGTGGTCGTCCCGCGCGCGCCCCAACCAGCGCCCATCCCACTGTGGTGGGTCGCCGGCGCGACACCGAGTTCAAGGCACTTTGCCCAGACGGGGTCGTAGTCATAAAGACTGTCGACCGCCAGAGGGTCGATCCAGACGGCCTGTTTGTTGCCGCTGGCGTTCTCAAGCGGTCGGCGCACGCAGCCCGGGATCGTGACCGTTTTGAAGCCGCGTTCCGTCACCGCAAACTCCATCTCGGCGATCGCTTCTTCCGGGGTGTGCATGGGAATAACGGCCGATGGCGTCATCCGATCTTTGTGGGCATCGAAGAGGTCGGCATACATCAGGTTCAGTGCCCGACAGCCGCCAAGTCTGATGTCGTCGTCGTCACTGGACGCGATGGGGATGCCGACCGACGTGTACATGATCGCGAAATCGATTCCGAACTCGTCCAGGCGGGATCGGATGAGGTTCGGCAGCATGGTGGTCGCCCGCTCGCGGGCATCGGCCGTGTTCACAAGCCACGACGGCGGTCGCATCAGTCGGCGTTGCTGCCGGTCCTTGGGCGATAGGGCGTACCAACCTTCCGCGTCATCGTGATACGGGCTGTTCGCCTCGTTGATTTGCCGGTATCGCTCGGCGAGCGACGGGCCGCCGGCCTGTCGCAGGTAGTCGAGAAAGACGGGCAGGATCTCAACGATGTGGCCGTCACCGTCGATAATGGGGTGGTCGAGCGCGTCCCGAATTTGCGCCGCTTTTGTCGTGCTCATGTCGGCACTCCGCTCAGAGATGGGTCAAACGCCTCATTCTACCGCGGCGGATCGCACCTTCGCTGAACGCGATGCACCGGTAAGTCGACGAAAACTTATCCACAATTGATGCAAATTTGCGATTCACAGGCTGTGTTATGCGTTTCTGCATATCATTCTTGCGACCTTCGGTGATGTGGCAGTCAAAGACCTCTGCCTAAGCTTAGGCCTGGGAAAAGAAAATAACGGGAGGCCAGGACATGCTTCATCAGACAGATCGATCGGTCGAAGGCGTTACCGAAAGAGTGAGTACGCCTTTGCCATACCCTTTGGCCCAGCCAACGCAGGCACGGGCCCAATCGAACCCTGGCGCAACTGGGTTTCCGGCGCCTCTCGCCGAGGCGATCTTAGGCGACAGTCCAGCAGTGCCGATCGCGCGTCTCAGTCCGCGGGAAACCGAGTGTCTCGAATGGACCGCCCAAGGAAAGACGACCTGGGAGATCGCGCAGATCCTCTGTTTATCGGACTCGACTGTGAACTACTACATCCGCAATGCCATGAAAAAACTGGCTGTCCACACCAAAGCGCACGCCGTTTCGAAAGCGGTCGTGCTGGGCATGTTTGGATGACATCGTCACCGGCTTGGTTCAACCAGCGGAACCATTGCCATACCGGTTTGAGGGCCGGGTTCATGGCGACCTTTCGGTCGCCTCGTGGCCTTGCTCTTCCTGTACCGCACCGAGGAAAGCACCTCGGGGGCCGGCATCTGCCGGCGGCGGACACCGACCTCCTCTGGGGTCCGTCTCGCGACCCGTGCCCTCAAAGCAACGTCTCTTTGAAATGGAGAGAGCAATGAAAGAAATGAGTGCAAACGAACCTCGGACCGGTCGTTGGCTTCGCATTCGACAACTCGTCCAATCGATAGGGTTGAGCAAACGAAAGATTGGTGGTGAGACTCGCCGGGCGGCCTACAACGATTACTGGCAGGTAAGAAACCATCGTGCTGCCGCCCCCACAACGCCAAGTCGAAAATAGCTAAGCGACCGCCGCGGTAAAACGCGGAAGCCGCTTTTAAGAGACCCAGAAAATGGGCAACAACGGGACTGACCGCCCCGTTGAACAAGGGAGGTCTGCATTGTGTTCACCTACGAAGTCTACGTTTACGAACGAAGCCGCTGGATTCTCGAATCATCTTTCCCTGCGGAAGGACGACGCGACGCACTGAAACTGGCCCGCCGTATCGAAGCTCATCAGAGTTCGGATGGCGTCCAAGTGATTCGCGAAAAAGTCCATCCCGACACGGGCAGCGTTGAGCGCACGACCGTCTTCAACACGTGGCGCCGACGCAAGGCGAAGGCATGGCGCGCGGCGCGCGGTGACAGCCCTGGGCCCTACGCGGAGGTGCTCACCCCAGACAATAACGAAGACGAGCTGCTGCCCGAGCCGGTCTATCCCACTGTTGCGCCGGCCCCCGAGGTTGTGGGCTCACCCGGGCGGGTCATTACCAAGTTGATCGCCATTGCGATTGCCAGCTTCGGTCTTGCGACCCTCATTACGGCCGTTCATAGCGGCGCCTCGGCGGGCGCCTTTGGGCTCTGAGAACCATGACCCCGCAAGATTTCGTCGACATGCTTCGTCGCCACGATCGGTTCCTAAACCGGCAGAGTGGCGGGCGGCGTGCCGTGTTGACCAATTTCGATCTTTCCGGCCTCCGTCTCACAAACTTGAACCTTCGGGAAGCGAAGCTCACGGGCGTCAATTTTAGGGGCTGTCGCTTTGTTAACGCTGATTTTTCCTTTGCCGACCTGTTTGCCGCTGACTTTGGAAACGCTGAACTCCGCGGTGCGAATCTGCGCCGCGCGGATCTTCGCGGCGCGCGTCTGTGTGATGCGGTTCTGAGGGATGCCAACCTGAAGGAAGCCGACCTTCGCCCTGGCGCGTTGGTTATCGATCAGCAACAGCCGAGAAACGGCGGCAAAGTTGATTTCACCGTTGAGAAAACCACTGAAGGAAATGATCGCGTCGTTGATCTTACCGGCGCCGACTTGTGCCGGGCCAACCTTGAGGCTGCCAGACTTCAAAGCGCCAAGATGGTCGGCGCCGACCTTGACCGGGCAAACGTCAACTTTGCCAGATTCGAGGGGGCCAATATGCGGGGTGCAATGCTTTCGGCTGTCCGTTTGACCGGCGTCGATCTCGCCGGCGCTAAGGTCAGCGTCGCGTCGGCTGGATGGCCACAGGACTTTCGCTACACACTCCGACAGCATGCCTTGTGGTCGGACTCCAATGGCACCAAGGGCCGGCGGGCCGCACTTGCGGGCATGGATTTGAAGGGCATGGATCTATCTCATGCGTTTCTTTCCGGCGCCGATCTTGCGGGCGCAAACCTCTCCGGTGCAAATCTCAGTGATACCGAACTCGTCTCTGCGAGCCTGATCGGGGCCAATCTTGACGGCGCGTATTTGTCTCGGACCGATCTTTCTGGGGCGAATCTTTCTAAGGCAATGCTGCGCGGCGCGGTATTGACGAGCATTCAAATGGAGCCAGTGGTGCAGCACCGCAGCGGTGGTGGGGGGAGCAAACTCGTCAAGACCGACCTATCAAACGCCGATCTGACCGGGGCCGAAGTTGCCTACACCTCAATGCATAAGGCGCGATTGGACGGCCTTAAACACGACGGCGTGATTGCGGCGGTTGCCGAGCGAATGGATCGGCTTCAGACCGCCTAGCCTCTTGTGTTTGCCCACGTGTCGATGACACGTTAGGCCGATGACGCAATTACCCAGCCGATGTGCCTACGCCGATTTCGATGATGGCCAGGTCCACTACCGGTACGCCGGACGCTCTGGCGTAGCGCTCGCCTGTTTTCATCAGACGCCGCTGTCGTCGCGCATGTATGAGCGCGCGCTGCCCGAGCTTGGGCAGCATCTCCGCGCATTTGCCTTCGACACCCCAGGGTATGGCGGCTCGACCCCTCTGACGAACGATCCGAGCGTCGAGGGCTATGCGACGCGGTTGGTCGCGGCAATCGATGAGATTGGACTAGAGCGTCTTGCGGTATGCGGGTTTGCGACGGGCTCGGCTATCGCGGTTGAGGTCGTCCGCCAGCTCGGAACAAGGGCGAGCCACCTTATCCTTTCCGGGACGCCGCTCCTCAGTGAAGCCCGCCTCGCGATGTTTGCCGAACGACTTGGTGAGCCCTCGGTCGATGCGGGTGGTGAACACCTCAGGCAGGTGTGGGATAGCCGCGTGGAGAATTACGGACCTGGCGGCGATCTCGATCAAGTTCAGATGGCCGTCTCCGAAACGGTGAGGGCTTATGACCGGTTCCATTGGGGGCTTCTTGCGGTCTCGCGCCACGACTTGGCATCGGCGTTGCGAGACCTCAGCTTACCGACACTTTTTCTGACCGCAGAGCACGATAAGTTGGCGCCAGAGAATAGTGACGCGGCCAGTCTGGTGGCAGGCTCTCGGGAAGCTTTTTTGCCGCGCGCGCAGCCGCAAGTCTGCTGGACGGATCCCAAACGATTTGTTGATGAGGTGATTAAGTTCGTCGACGACACGGATGATTGACGCCACGCCGTTGTTGCGGGCGTTTGCCCGCTACCGGCTTAACGCCCTTAGCACGCTCGATCCGACCGAAAGCCAGCGTCGCACGCTGCTGCGGTTGGTGCACCGTGCCCGCGGCACGAAATTTGGTCGTGATCACGGATTCTCGCGCATTGGCGACGTCGCCGGGTTTCAAGAAATGGTTCCCCTACGAACCTTCGAAGATTTCTGGGCAACATATTGGGACGATCCCTTTCCAAACCTTATTGATCTGACTTGGCCGGGTCGCATCCCCTTCTTTGCACTGACATCGGGCACGACATCCGGCACCAGCAAGTACATTCCGGTCAGTCGGGAGATGGTCCGCAGCAATCAGCGGGCAGCAGCTGACCTCATGACCTTTCACCTGCGGGCGAAGCCACAGAGTCGGGTGCTGGCAGGCAAGAGCTTCATGCTCGGCGGCAGCACCCGCCTTGTTGAGGAGGCGCCCGGCGTGCGCAGCGGCGATCTGAGCGGCATCATGGCAGCGAACGTTCCTTGGTATGCCCGGTCGCGCTACTTCCCACCGCCGGACCTGGCGCTTCTTGAGGACTGGGAGGAAAAAGTCGCGCGACTTGCGGAACAATCGCGTCGGGAAACCATTCGGCTGATCGGCGGGACGACCAGTTGGCTTTTACTGTTTCTCGATACGGTTCTGAGCGACGCAAAGGAAGCCACGCTGGCGGCTGTTTATCCCGACCTCGATCTCTTGGTCCATGGCGGTGTGAGTTTCACGCCTTATCGTGCGCGAATCGAACAGATTTGCGCCGGAAGCAGCACAGATTTGCGCGAGGTCTACCCGGCGAGTGAGGGCTTTATCGCGATGGCGGATGCCGGTCCCGACGATGGTCTCCGCCTCTCGCTTGATAACGGCATCTTTTTTGAGTTTGTGCCCGTGGCCGATCTCGGGTCCTCGTCGCCACGGCGGCATTGGATCAAAACAGTCGAGGAAAACATCGAATACGCCGTCGTCGTGACGACGTGCGCAGGTCTTTGGTCCTACCTGATTGGCGACACGATAAGGTTTGTCGATCGTGCAGCGGCGCGCATTGTCGTGACGGGGCGAACCACCCAGATGCTCTCCGCTTTCGGGGAACACCTAGTCGTCTCTGAACTCGATCGAGCAATGGCGCTCGCGTGTCAGGCCGCCGGGCGGACCATGCTCGATTATGCGGTCGGCGCTATCGTTCCCGGTGAAGGACGCCCCCAAGGCCATCATGTCGTTGTGGTCGAGTTCGAAGAGAGTGCTGAGGCGTTCGATCCAGATCGGTTCATTGGATTGGTGGACAAAGCCCTGCAGGACGACAACGACGATTATCGTGCCCACCGGTCTGGCGATTTCGGCGTTGCCCGACCGCGCCTTGTCATGGGTCGCGCCGGTATGTTTGCTGCCTGGATGAAACGCCGCGGCAAACTCGGCGGTCAGAATAAGGTGCCCCGAATCATCACGGAACCGGCCCTCCTGGCCGACCTCACCGCCCATGCCGAGGGATTCCCCGGCCGGCGATAACCGGGGGCCGGGTGCAGGTTCACCAGCGGCGAAACGTGATAGCAGAATCTTGTTGCGTCCGGCCCAGTAAGCCTCTATCTCGCTCTTCCGCAAAAGGGCGCCAGCCAGGTTCGGTGAGGCGTCCTCTGTAGTTCTGGATCTGGCGGTGTCGCCTTTCTTTGGGACGCTCGGGATCGCCGGGCCGATAGGGGAGGAGCTATTGGAAGCTCTCAAACTGACGGAATCATCGATTTCGCGCCGCATTGATATTGGAACGCATGTCATCGGTGATCTGTGCGGCGTTGACCCGCAGAGGCTCAAGGATGAATCGTTTTTGATGGCGGCGCTCCGGGAGGCCCTTGAGGCCCAGTCGTTTACGATCTTGGGACAGCAGAGCCACAAATTTCCGGGCGACGATTCAGGGGTAACCGGCTTCTACATCCTCTCGGAAAGCCATGCTGCGTTTCATAGCTATCCGGAATACGGGTACATCGCGCTCGATATCTTCTCTTGCGGCGACTCACGACCCGATCATGTTTTGGCCCATATGGCGCGCACCCTTGATGCCGTCGATACGACGACCAAGACGATCGACCGACGCGCCACGCTTTAGGCGCTGTCTCCCGCGGTGTCGTCGGTGCGCGCGCCAGGAAGGTGTGCAATTGCGTTGGCGTAGTAGCGGACGACCTCGATGTCGGTGGGGTTAACTCGAAATAGGCCCTCTTCTTCCAAGACGACATGGCGCAGCGTCAGCATCCTAAGCCCGACCCCGACTGCATAATCTCGATCGGCCCTTGGCAGGTAAACCTGTGCGCCGCCCGCCTCAAGCGACTTCATAAGGCCGAACACAGAGGCCTTGATTTCCAACTCACTCACGGCTTGCACGTTCTTTGCGAGAAGAACGGTCGCGACGAGTGATACGGGGGTTGCCGGGATAACGGCGCCAACGGCTTCCATCAAATGGCGCCCGAGGGTTTCAATCTGTTCGAATCGTTCCGGGGTCTCGTCCGCGGCAAAGGCGGTGCCTGCTTCTGCGAGATAGTCCGTCATTGAAATGGGCGGGCCAAAGTTGACGCAGGCATAGCCAAACCGATGCCAACGGCGGCGCACAAAAAGAGTCAATTGATGACCCAAGAAGCCAAAGGATTTCGCCAGGGCGAACCGCGTGCTGGCCCGCGGCAGTTCTTTATCGAGAGACCGCAAGAGCGTCCGGTCCTCCAGCACGCGGTCGTAATTGATCCCCACCGGGATGAAGACGAGGTCGCGCCCACTTGCCGGATCGAAGGCTTCGACCATGGACGACAAGAGTCCTAAGCGCGGTTCACGGAGCCGCCCGTCACGGCTTAACCCGCCTTCGGGGTACACTGCCTGGACGACACCGCCACTGGTGGCCATCTGTACGTAGCGCGCAAGCACCTTGCGATAGAGCGCATTCCCGGATTTACGTCGGATAAAATAGGCCCCCAGCGTGCGGACCAAGGTCTGTAGCGGCCAAATCCGTGCCCATTCCCCGACGGCATAGCTCAGTGCGGCGGTCGAGGCGGCGAGGTAGCCGACCAAGACGTAATCCATGTTGCTCCGGTGGTTCATCACGAAAACGACGGACGCGTTCTCCGGCACCCCCGACAAACCTTCGGTGTCCGCGTAACCAAGCCGGACCCGGTAGAGGGCCCGGGCCACCTGACGGGCGAGCCAATAGCCCACCCGAAAGTAGGCGTAGGCATTGAACGAAGGCACAATCTCACGGGCATAGCGGGCCACTTCGCGCACCAGGGCTTCTCGCGGCTTTCCGCTTGCTTCCGCTTCGGCTTCCGCGGCCTTCATGATTTCTGGATCATAGGTAAGACGATCGATCAGCACCGCCCGCCGGGTCAGGCGAAATGGTTCTATTCGGAGCTGCAGTCTTTTGTTCAGGTCGTTGATGACCCGGTTCACCCGCCGCCGGAGGTACCAGCGCACGCTGGGGATCAAAAGGCGATCGAGGGCGGCCCACGCTGCCATCAGACCCACCAAGACGATCACCCAGATCGGGATCGGGATCGACTCAAACATGGTACCTCCAGCGACGATCTTAGCAGGACTTGGGGTCGCCGCTTGGCATCCGCTTTTTGGTCGCCGGGGTATTGAATTTGGCGGTTGAGGGCCAGGGCCCCGACCGCTAGAACCCGTGGCGGAGGTTGATGGTTTGAACATTTCTGCCCCGCCCCGACGTGAGGGCGGACACCAAATTGCCGTCGTCGGCGCCGGTATCGCTGGGCTGGGCTGCGCTTGGTTGTTGTCCAAGCAGCATAAGGTCACGGTGTACGAGGCGGCTTCGCGACTTGGTGGTCATAGCCACACGGTCGACGTGACGTTGGCTGGTCGGTCGATCGCAGTCGATACTGGGTTCATCGTTTACAACGACGTCAACTACCCCAACCTCATCAATCTGTTCGAGTACCTCGACGTGCCGACGGAACCGAGCGACATGTCGTTTTCGGTTTCGCTCGATAGCGGAAAGTTCGAGTACGCGAGCCCGTTACCGACCGGCCCATTCTGTCAGCCTGCAAATCTCTTGCGGCCGCAGTTTCTAAGAATGCTGGTCGATATCGTCCGCTTCTACCGTCACGCGCTGCGCGTACAGGAAAGCGGCGAAGCCCGCGGTATGACGGTTCGCGCCTTGCTGGAACAGGGTGGATACTCGAAAACCTATTGGTATCTCCATATTCTCCCGATGGCCTCGGCGATCTGGTCGACGCCTGTCGATCAGATCCTGGAATTCGACGCGATGAGTTTCATCAGATTTTACGATGAGCATGGCTTGTTGCGTTTTCGCGATCGGCCGCGGTGGCGCACTGTGACCGGTGGCAGTCGCGCCTACGTCGCTAGACTAGCTGCTGACCTCGGCGCGGCCGTCCGGTGCGACTCGGCCGTCCGCGCGGTCCGCCGTGTGTCGGGCGGGGTCGTTGTGCAAACCGACGACGATGAGCAAGCCTTTGATCATGTTGTGTTCGCAACACACGGTGATCAAACGCTCCGCATTCTGGGTGATGATGGTACCGAGGCCGAGAACGCGGCGCTGTCGGCATTTTCTTACGCGCGAAGCGAAGTGATCTTGCATCAAGACGAAAGCCAGATGCCGTCCCGCAAGGCGGCTTGGTCCAGCTGGAACTACCAGGCGCGGAGCGGGATGGATTCGGATCGGCCGGTCCCCGTCACGTACTGGATGAATCGACTACAGAACATCGATCCGAAGATTCCCCTATTTGCGTCGCTTAATCCTTGGACGCCACCGGCAACGGACCTTGTTCTTGGCCGGTACGAGTACGAGCATCCTGTATTCTCGCGCGATACCGTTAGCGCACAGCAATCATTGGCGATGATTCAGGGTGCACGTAACACATGGTACTGCGGTGCCTATTGCGGATTTGGGTTCCACGAAGATGGTCTCAAGTCGGGCATTCGCGTGGCGCGGTCGCTCGGCGTGGAGCCTCCCTGGTCGGCGGTGGATTGTGACGCCTTCGCGCAAAGCGAAACGGTTTCGGCATGACCACCTTTCCAGAGCCATGCGTGTACACCGGTAAGGTCATGCATGTCCGCCTCAAGCCCGTGCGACACCGCTTCGTGTACCGGGTGTTCTCCCTCTTCCTTGATCTGGACAAAATGGAGGAGCACGCGCGAAAGCTGCGCCTGTTCTCCTTCAACCGGTTCAACGTGTTGAGTTTTCATGAACGCGATCACGGCGACGGGTCCGGCAACCTCAAGGACTGGGTGCGCGGTCATCTACGCGCGGCAGGCTACCGAGCCGACGGCCCGATATTCATTCAGTGTTACCCACGTTTGTGGGGGTACGTCTTCAACCCTTTGAGCGTCTATTTTTGCTACCAAAAGTCGGGCGCCCTCGAAGCGGTTTTGCATGAAGTGAGTAATACATTCGGCGACAGACATTCGTATCTGTTGCCGACGCCATCCGCTGATCAGGATGGGCCCATCAATCAGTCTTGCGCCAAGAAACTTTACGTCTCGCCTTTCAATCCCATTGATCATCGCTACGACTTCAAAGTCCACCGCCCCGATGATCGCTTTGCCATCGGGATTCGGGAATTCGATTCCGAAGGTGAGGTCTTGGTGGCGACGTTTGATGGACGCCGCAGAGCACTCGCCGATGCTGGTCTCACAAAAGCCGTGCTGACCCATCCGCTGATGACGCTGAAGGTTATTGCGGCGATCCATTGGGAGGCCCTCAGGCTTTGGCGAAAAGGGGTTCCGGTGGCGAAACGCCCGGCACAACCTCCGGGCGAGGTCTCGGCACAAGGTCCTATTGCTGCGGGATCGTCAGCAGGGGATTACTGTTCGGTGATCCAAACACCCAAAATTGGCGTATCCTCTGGGTGACAAAAGGAACGGCGGTTTCGATGGGCATACCTGAAGCAACAACCAATCCGAACGCGAAGACCGCGCAGTCTGACGGGGTTCCAAGAATCTACCGGCGATTTGTGCGCGGGTTTCAAGGTCGATTCCGCGCCGGCACGCTGCACTACGTTCTGCCCAACGGCGCCACGGGGACCATCCATGGCGCCGAGGAAGGGCCGGAAGGCACCATCGTTCTCCGCCGCTGGCGTGCTGTGCGTCGCTTGGTCTTCCGGGGCAGCCTTGGCTTCGCCGAAGCCTATCTCGACGGCGATTGGGAGAGCCCGGACCTCGCGACGTTCATCGAGGTGGTTGCGCGCAACGCTGTGAATCAGCGGGTGGGGACGTTCTGGCAACGGGTCTTCGATCGCATTCGACACAGTCGCCGCAGCAACACCAAGAATGGAAGCCGGCGAAATATCGCGGCGCACTACGATCTCGGCAACGATTTTTACGCCAAGTGGCTCGACCCCTCGATGACTTACTCGTCGGCGGTCTATCCGGAAGACGCGGAACTTCTGGAAGACGCCCAGTCGACGAAGTATGGACGACTACTCGACCTCGTTTCTGCGAAACCGGGTGAACGGGTTCTTGAAATCGGGTGTGGTTGGGGTGGCTTCGCAGAGTTTGCGGCGCGTCGAGGGGTGGCCGTTACGGGGATCACCATTTCACCCGCGCAGTATGAATTCGCGCAAAAGCGAATCGCGAATGCGGGTCTCTCCGATCTTGTCGAAATCCGGCTCTGCGACTACCGCGATATTGAGGGATCGTTCGACCATGTCGTGTCGATCGAGATGATCGAAGCCGTGGGCGAGTCCTACTGGCCGGTCTATTTCGAGCGGATCGCGCGCTGCGTGCGGCGCGGTGGTCGTGTCGCGATTCAAGCGATCACGACACATGATGAACACTTTGCACACTATCGTCGGCGCGCCGATTTTATCCAAACCTATATTTTTCCGGGCGGCATGCTGCCGTGTCGCAGCGCCCTGCGTGAGCAGGCGCAACGTGTCGGGCTGAATTGGCTTCAAGATGATGGGTTCGCCCTTCATTACGCGCGCACCCTGGGTGAGTGGCGCGAGAAGTTCTTAGCGTCTTGGCCCAGCATTCGAACTATGGGATTTGACGAACGTTTTCGTCGGCTGTGGGAATTCTACCTTGCGAGTTGCGAGGGGAGCTTTCGTGCCCGCGGTATCGACGTTCTGCAAATCGCGTTGGTCAAGGCTTAGCTCAGCGCTTTCGTCGACCGTCGAACCAGCGCGAAATAGGCGCCGTAGGGCAGACACCGAAGAAACTTTAACTGCCAGGCAAATCGCTTCGGGAAGGTGATTTCGAACCGATCCGACAACAGGCCGCGGTAGAAGGCACGGGCCGCGGCATCGGCTTTCATCAAGAACGGCATTTTGAAATTGTTTTGCGCCGTGAGCGGCGTTTCAACAAAACCGGGGTCAACGAGCTGGAGTTTGACGTTGGCGCGATCGAGGTCGAATTTGAGTGACTCACACATATTGATGAGCGCGGCCTTCGATGCGCCATACGCGGACGCTGCAGGAAGGCCGCGATACCCGGCCACCGAAGACACCACGGCAATATGCCCCGATCGGCGTGCAATCATCGCGGGCATCACCGCTTCGAGAACGTTGACGGTGCCCATCAAGTTGACTTCGATGATGCGTCGAAACTTCTCGGCGCTAAAGTCCTGCGCGCTAAATGGCGAGTAGGTGCCGGCGCATGAAACGCACAATTCGATCTCGCCCAAAATCGCTGCCGCATCGCGGTGGGCGTCGGCGGTGGCAGCGATATCGGTCACATCGAAGGGCAGGGGGTGGATGGTCCCGGGGAGGGCTGCGGCGGTGCTGACAACCTCATCCAACGCGTCCGTGCTGCGGGCACTGGCCACGACATCGACACCCTGTTCGGCCAATTCTAGCGCTAGGCCGCGGCCAATGCCGGTGCTCGCGCCGATGATCCAAGCCTTGCTAAAGCGCCGTTGTGCCATACATGCCTCTATACCGCTCTTTCGTGGGTTATTATTCGGCAAGCAACGATTGCCGCGACCGGGAGGATAAAGGAACGATGCGTCAGTTGTCGGGAATTTCGATGGTGCCGAAGTGGTCTTTGGGTGCTGCCCTATTGATCATCGGCATGCTCGTGGCCGGACCGGCAATGAGCATGCAGCCCTACGACGGTAGGCTTGCCTTTGAAGTGTTGCGCGGTGATAAGCCGATTGGAACGCACACGCTCACCTTCCGCGAAGTCGGGGACGAAACGCACGTCGAGATCGACGTCAACCTTGTCGTCAAAATCGGTTTCCTCACGGTGTTTCGGTATGACCACAAAAACCGCGAGGTGTGGCGCAATGGCAAACTCGTGTCGGTGACGACCGACACCGATGACAATGGCAAACCGTTTGAGGTCCGGGCGGCGAACACAGGCGACGGCTTCCACGTCAAGACGTTGAAGGAACAAAGCGTCCTGCCGACGACTGTTATTCCCACGAGTTACTGGAATCCGTCGATCCTAAAAAACCTGAGTTGGTTCGATACCCAACGCGGCACTCTGCTCGACGTTGATCTCATACCGGGTGAGGTCGAATCCGTGAAACTTGCAAACGGTCAGTCGATCGAGGCGCAACGGTACGAGGTGACCGGCGATCTCAACATCACCGTTTGGTACACGCCGGAGGGCGAATGGGTAAAGCTCGCGTTTCCGGCACGCGGTGCTGATATCGAGTATGTCCTGACTGAGGGCTACACCGGCACCCGGTTGACCCAAGCGCAATGACCGACATCGCCACCAAAGCGGCAGCCTATGCCGCCTATTTCGAGCGCGTCTCTCCCGATAACTTGGATGAATTACGCACGCTATGTGCGCCGAACGTGAGATTCCGCGACCCCTTCAATGACGTGCGTGGAGACGATCAGATCGTGCGGATCTTTGCTCAGATGTTTGACGATGTCGCCGAGCCGGCCTTCGAAGTTGTCGATACCGCAACCTCAGGCTTGAAGAGTTACTTGCGCTGGATATTTCGGTTCAAGAATAAGAAGAGTGGCAAGGCGTTCTCGATCGACGGGATGACGGAAGTGCATTTCGACAGCGATGGGCGCGTCGTTGCGCATCTCGATCACTGGGATGCGGCGTCACAACTTTACGAGCATGCCCCCGTGCTCGGGCGGGTCTTGCGGATGATTCGACGCCGCCTCGCGCTTAAACCTGTTTAGTGGATTGGACAGCAGGACGCCGATCTTGAGCCTCGATAAGGCGTCTGATCTGGGCCTGTTTCGCGGCTGTTAGAGGAAAGCCCCACATCAGGGAGATTGCTGCCAGTTTGAAGATCACTGGCACGATCGAATAGAGGATCGCGAGGGTCAGAAGGGCGCCTGGCAGGTTGTCTCCAACGACACGCTGGAAGTCGACCAATTCTAGAACAGAGAAGCCGATACCCGCCGCGAGCGCGAGCGACAGTTTGACGGCAATGGACCAGACCGCAAAGAAGATGCCGGTTCGCTTTTCCCCGTGGCGCAGTTCGTCCAGGTCGACCACATCGGCTTGCATCGCTGGCGGTAAAACTAAGTCCGCCCCGAGGCCGAAGCCGGTGAAGAGCGAGATGACCAAAAGCCACCAGGCATCGCCTTCGCCCAAGAACGGCACCCAAACAAAGAACGCGCAGACCAAAATCATGGCGCCAACCCAAACGCGGTGCTTTCCGTAGCGTTTCGTGAGGAGAAGCCAGAAGGGCACACTGACGAGAGCCATCACGAAATAGGCGCCTAGAATCCAACTCAGCATCGTGTCGTCGGCGCGCAGGTTGTGTTGGACAAAGAGCAGGAACAACGTGATCGGAAAGCCGTTGGCGAGGCTATTGAGGAAGAATGAAACGACGAGCCGCTGAAACGGTTTGTTGCCCCGAACGGCGTCGCGCGCCCGGGCAAATGTTAGGCGCTGCTGAAGTGTGGTCGGCCGGTCGGGGACGAGGCGCACCGCAAAAGCGACAGCAATTGGCAATGTCACGATGACAATCAGTGCGGTTACACGAAGTGCTTCGGCGCGGTCGCTTTGAAGTGCGGCGATTAGGACGGCCGCTGTGATCCCGCCGGCGAGGACAAAGATTTGGCGGAATGATGTGACGCGCGTGCGCTCATGGTAATTGGCGGAGACCTCCGCGCCCCACGCGTTGTAGGGGAGGAGAATCATCGTGCCACCGACATACAGCGCGATGGTCCAGCCCAAAAGATAGCCGCCACCGACACCTTCGCCGGGCGCCAAAAGGAACCAAAGGCTGACAAGCGCAATTGGCGTGCCGGCCACTATCCATGGCCGTCGTCGACCCCATGGCGTGTTGATGTGATCGCTGAGTGCCCCGACGAGCGGGTCCGACACGGCATCCCAGATGCGTGAGCCCAGAAGAATCGCCCCCACAAGTCCAAAACCGAGTCCTAGGTCCTGCGCGTAAAAGGTCGGGAGAATAACGAACAGCGGAAAGGTCAGAATCGTTGTCGGTAGGCTGGGCATGCCATAGGCGATCAGTGTGGTCAGTCGGAGCGGTGACCGTGATTCAGAATCGCTAGTTGCCACGATGGTCAACCTGACATGAGACGAGACTCGCGCGGACATAGGTGGCGCGCAAGCGCGGCGGGCTGTATGGCCTCAAGGGAAAAATCGTCCGGTGCGTCGATGCGCGGCAGGCTTGGAAGTCGACATGTGTGAACCATGCAGGGGAATAACTGCCTCTAACTTAACGGGGTCCATGTGCGCGCACTAGGCCGATGGGCGAGGTCATCAAGGCCGGTAACAGCTTCGTGGGGTGGTCGGCCGCTAGATTCCGCATGACGCCGCCGTTCGCGCCGCGCTACCTTTAACGCTATTGGCAGCGCCTGGGGCAGGGGTGCCGCCGGTGCGACCTTTCAGTGGGCGCAGCTATTGAATCAAAGAGGTCATTTGTTGATGAACGGATTGGCAAAGCGTTTTGCGGGTGCCGCCGCGGTTGCTGTCGTGATGCTGGTTCCGATTGGTATTGAAGCGCAAGCCCAAGAGCTACCGGGGCGGGCGGCGGCGTTGGATACCAACAAGAACGGCGTCATCGATCGCGATGAAGCACGCGGACCACTCGCATCGAGCTTTGATACGATTGATCGTGACAAGAGTGGTGGTATCGACGGCGCGGAACTCGCGGCCTTCTTTGGTGGCGGGGGCAATGGTACGGCTGTTGTGGCCGACAGCGTTGTCGAACAAGACCTCAGCCAAACTACGCCGGTCATCGGACAGCTTGTGGCACGACAAGTTGGACCGGTTTCGGCACGAGTGTCGGGTCCGGTAGAGGCGGTGCGTGTCCAGGTGGGCGATCGTGTCAAAAAGGGTGACGTGCTGGTTGTGATTTCGGCGGACCGCCTGCAATCCGACAGTGATCGAAACTTGGCGATTGTCGAACAAAAGCAAGCGATGGTCG